>Ga0180432_10011935_pt1 | contig 10181 bp, 5 predicted proteins | sample SS_ome_10_FD_132414 | JGI IMG/M metagenome (GOLD analysis project Ga0180432, IMG submission 132414) | Hypersaline lake sediment archaeal communities from the Salton Sea, California, USA - SS_1_MS_2 metaG | ecosystem: Environmental > Aquatic > Non-marine Saline and Alkaline > Hypersaline >...
ATTGAAGGAATCAAACATCTTATTTCATAGCGCAATGGAATTGATCGATCAACATACAAAGAAAATTATGGAGGGGTGCAAAGAAAGAGCCCGAAAAGTCGGGCTGCTCTTTGAGGATGAAACCCTTGAGTATATTGTAACCAACCGGGACCTGCTGGAACTGTCTCCGAAACTCATGATCCCAACACTCTATGATTACTGGGTTCACGATGTGGACGTTATTAAAGAAAAAGGCAGGTATGAGCTCTATCCGGCTAATCCGTATGAAACGGTTATTAACACCCGGCCGGCTATCTCCTTTTACAATGACAACAATCCGGATTGGTTAAATGTCATGATATTTTATCACGTTCTGGCGCATATCGATTTCTTCCAGAACAATCTTTTCTTTCGTCACTCCTGGGACTATGATTTTACCGGCCAGGCCCTCTCTGATAAGCGGATAATCGCCAAACTCAGGGCTGAAAAGGGAAGATGGGTGGATTACATTATTGAATTTTCCCGGGGGATCGATAACCTTGCGGGCTTCCATGACGAACTCATGCGTTTAAACCGCATTAATATAACAAACGGATCAAAACGCATGGATTTCTACTTTGACGTATTCCTGCAGTCCGAAAAAAAAGTGAAGACAAGCGAATATCTCAAGGAAATCGAAAGATACAATGACTGTGTCAGCAAATACGGGGACCTCGCAGAACAGACGTTCTTTGCAGAAGTCATCACGAAATATCCTGAATTTGAAGCTGTCTTGGAAAAAAGCATCACTCAAAAGCCGAAGCATAAAATGGATTTGATTCAATTCCTGATGGAAAATTCCGAGGTCCTGAACAAAGAGGAAAATAAATGGATGAAATCCGTATTACAGGTGGTGCGCAAAACATCCATATTCTTCCAGCCACAGATCCGAACAAAGATAATGAATGAAGGGTGGGCCAGTTATTGGCACGAAAAACTTTTTCTGCAGGATGACCGAATCAAAGGACACGAAGTGGAGTTCGCGCGGATAAATGCAGGCGTCACATCCATGCCTCGTGTTGGACTGAATCCATATGCACTCGGGATGCGGCTGTTCAGCTACATAGAGGAAATAGCCGACAAAGGGAAATACTCCATTGATTTCAAGAAACTTCGTGATGCAGAGGAACGGGACCAATTTGATAGCCACACTGGACAGGGGCAGGCCTTTATTTTCAATGTCCGTGAAAACCTGTGTGATTTTATGTTCGTAAACAGCTTCGTTGAACAGGATTTTGTCACGCGTCACAAGTTGTTTGTGGCGGGTAAGCGGCTCAACACAGCCAAAATGGTTTGGGAATATTATGTAAAAAGCCGGAAAGCGGAAGACTATCGCCAAATGTTGATTGATTCCTTGTATCATCCGCCTCATATTGAAGTTGACATGGAAAAAAGCAACAATAATACCCTTTATCTCATACATCACTTTGAGAAAAAACCCCTGGTTAGTGAATTCATCGCCAATACCATGTTAGGAATTGAATATCTCTGGGGAGGGCCGGTTCAGCTTGAGACCAGCGAAATCACTTCAAAATCCACCTCACAGGGACAAAACGCCTTTCCGGGTTCCTTGAGCCCCATGAAAGCAGAAGACACTGAGCCAGACGTAAAATGGCAGCGGGTTTTGTATACCATGGAAAAACGAAAGCTCTCCAAGAAAATAATATAACTTGGCGTATCGGGAATTTTGTGACTTATTGATAATAAGGGGTTTTTATTGAGGCCTTAGCTTCTGCCTCGAACATGGAATAATGGAATAATGGAATGCTGATGTTAAGAGGAATCTGCTCATTTTAAAATTCCTGCCAAGATGAATCTTGTCAATAAGCCACTATCCCATTTTCCCAGGACCCATTACTCCAACATTCCAGTATTCCAACATTCCAGTGTGAGCGAAGCGAACTAACTTTGATATGGAAAACGTCAATAGAGCCATACAACATCTCAATCTCAACTTGAGCGACCTGGATCAACGCTCTCCTATCCCATTTGAAGAATTCCTCCAGGTCCTCGTTGAACAGCCATTTACTGTGATTCGCAATGTCTTCCAGGTGTTCCATGATATGATCAAGACCTATATCGGAGAAGGTTTGGATGAGTATCCCGATGACCCCGAGTCCATTAATTTCGTCAAATACGACTGCAGCCGGCTCTTCGTAGAGGGTTCAGACCACCCCTACTTTGCCGACAGGCTATTTGCCAATAGGCTGATCAATCTCGTTGAAGCCTTAAGGCGGAGTACACAGCAAAACAAGATCTATATTTTTGAAGGCCCGCCTGGCTGCGGGAAGAGCACATTCTTAAACAATCTCCTAATGAGATTTGAAGAATATGCCAATAAGGAGGAGGGCTCTCGTTTTGAAACCGTATGGCGGTTAGACCGAAAAACACTCGGCAATTTCATTGAACATGAGACCCTGCCTCTATTTGAAAAACTGTCACAAGTTTTACAGATGTCAGCACAGGAGGGGCATGGATTTGTGAAAGGACATCATCCTGAACACTTTTCCCAAAACCAAGATGATTTCATTAATGACTATGCCTTGTCCCGGTTAAATGGGGACTACGTAGAGATCTCATGCCCCAGCCATGATAATCCTATCCTCATGATACCAAAGCCTTACCGTCGGTCATTTTTCAATGATCTGTTTAATAATAATGAATTTAAGTGGAAGCTATTCACCGAAAAGGAATATGAGTGGGTGTTTAGGGACAATGCCTGTACGATTTGCAGTTCCCTTTATCAGGCCCTTCTGAACAAGCTAAAGAATCCTATGGAAGTCCATAAAATGCTGTACGCAAGACCCTACAGGTTTAACAGACGTCTGGGGGAAGGCATCAGTGTATTCAACCCGGGCGACAAAACCATGAGGCAAAATGTCTTGGGCAATCCCATGCTACAAAGACAGATTAATTCACTTTTCAAGGACAGCAATCAGGTCAGCTATGTTTTCTCGCGATATGCAAAGACCAATAATGGCATCTACGCCCTAATGGACATAAAATCACATAATACGGAGCGTTTGATCGAGCTGCATAACATCATAAGTGAGGGTCTCCATAAGGTGGAAGACATCGAGGAGAATGTAAACTCACTTTTCATGGCCCTCATGAACCCGGAAGACAAAAAAAACATTCAGGGCTTTCAGTCCTTCTCAGACCGCATTGAATATATTAAAATCCCCTACGTTCTGGATTTAAATACTGAGGTGGAAATTTACCGCAACATTTTCGGCAGGCATATTGACGCCAGTTTTCTTCCCAGAATCCTCCACAATTTTGCCCGGGTTGTCATTTCATCCCGGTTAAATATCAAATCAGACGCCCTGCTGGAATGGATCGATGACCCTAAAAAATATAATCTCTACTGCGACGAGAACCTGCAACTCCTCAAGATGGAAATCTACACGGGATATATCCCAACATGGCTTACGGAAGAAGATAGAAAGCGATTTACAGCCAAACGGAGACGTAAAATCATTGCCGAATCGGAAACAGAAGGGCAGAAGGGCTTTTCCGGGCGTGACTCCATAAAAATATTTAATATGTTTTATTCCACATACGCCAAGAAAGACAAACTCATTAATATGTCCATGCTGTGCAAATTTTTTAATAAAATCGGCAAAGAACTGAACGGATCCATACCCGAGGGTTTTCTGGATTCCCTGATTCATATGTATAACTACACAGTCCTGCAGGAAGTTAAGGAATCGCTGTATTATTACAATGAGGAACAGATCTCCAGAGAAATCCAAAATTATCTGTTTGCCATCAACTTTGAGATGGGGTCAGTGGAAACATGTAAATACACCGGAGAAAAACTCGAAATTTCCGAAGGTTTTTTCGAGGGCATCGAGACACATTTTTTAGGCACAAAGATCGACAAGGAACCGCGGCTATCTTTTCGAAAAGAAACTCAAAAAGAGTATACGTCCAAAACACTGACTCAGGAAATCATGCTTGACGGGAAATCCATTAGAGAAACTACCCTTTATAAAAATATGCATGAGCGATATGTCCATAATTTAAAGGAAAAGGTGCTGGATCCCTTTCTTGAGAACGAAAATTTTCGCCGCGCCATCAAGGATTACGACACTGAAGCTTTCAAGTCTTATGACAAAAGGATTCGAGGAGATGTCACTTTCCTGATCAATAATCTCAGCCAAAAGTACGGATACACCAAGCAGGGCTCAAAAGAAGTCTGCATATATGTCATTGACAATGATCTTGCCAAGAATTTTGTGACTCCCTAACCCGGATAAACCGGCAAAGGGACTCAACCCTAACTCAACGCCAGGAATGTATTGGGATCAAGACGGATGCCATTATCAGCGATTGCAGGATTATCGTGGTCTTTTAAAAGATTCAGGAAAACACCCGATGACCCCGGTTGCAACTCGATAATGATGCTGAAGAGATCATCGAACGTCTGGCACGGATGAGGGATACCTCTTTCATTGACCTCTGTAATGTGTCTGTGGGAAAGGGCCGAAAACCAAATCTCCACATCGAACGCCTTGGCAATTTCCTTAAAACCTTCAAAAAAAGCCCTTTCTGCCTTCTCAAAATCAATACCATCCACGATAAGCGTATCCGGTCTGAATTCGAGATTTTCGGCCAGGTTCTTGAGACTGGTGCGGAGACGTTCTGTTTCAAAACTCTGTCTCAGGTAGGCGAGAATCATTCTGTTTCTGTCGATCAATAACCGGATTTCAGATTCATCTGCAATATTTAAGGCCTTAACGAGATCGTAATAGATGACATTGTAATAGGATGTAACCTTTTCAGGACCCTCTTCCAGGGAAATGTGAACGAGTTTCTTCTGCCGAAAAATTTTGTCAAAGGCAATATGGATCAGACAGGCCGTCTTGCCCACCCCGGCCCGGGCGATAAGCACACCAAGATTTCCGGAACCCAGACCTTTTTGTGAAGACTTCTCCAGGACCTTCAGCGGACTTACTGAAATAAATCCCTTCATGATTTCTTTTCTCCTTTTGATCGTTTCGCAATGCTGGATTTTAGCTCTTTTGAAATGGGTTCAGGCACCTTTGCATATCTTGAAAACTCCATGGTGAATTCTGCCTTCCCTTGGCTAAGGGATCTCAGTACTGTGGCGTAACCAAACATCTCCGCCAAGGGGACTTCGGCCTCGACGATGGTAAACGTACCGTCTTCTGTAGAACTTGTAATGATTCCCCGTCGCTGATTAATGGAAGACAGCACACTCCCCTGATACTCGGAAGGTGACTCGACCGATACCTTCATAATGGGTTCAAGAATAACCGGTTTGGCTTTCATATAGGCTTGTCTGAAGGCCCCGATGGCCGCCTGCCTAAAGGCTCTCTCCGATGAGTCCACGCTGTGAAACTGACCATCATTCACAGTCACCCGCATTCCAAGAACCGGAAATCCCAGAGCCTGCCCTTTTTTGAGACAGGACTGGAATCCCTTGTCAACAGCAGGCAGGAATTCTGTTGGGATCACACCTCCTTTTACCTGGTTGACAAAACTATAGGCGCCATCTTCTGAAGGCTCCATGAAACCCGCAACCCGCCCATATTGACCAGAGCCACCTGTTTGCTTTTTGTGGATATAATCAAAAGATGTTCTCCGGGTAATCGCCTCACGATAGGCCACCTGGGGGTTTCCGGTCTCCACCTCAGCGCTGAACTCTCGTCTCATCCGTTCCACATACACATCGAGATGGAGTTCTCCCATACCGGAAATAATGGTTTCACCCGACTCCTGATCCACATGGGATATGAAGGTGGGATCTTCTTTTACAAACCGGCTCAATGCCCTGGACATATTATTTTGAGCCTTGTGATCCTTTGGGCTAATAGCCAGCGAAATAACGGGTTCAGGCACAAACATGGATGACATGCTATAATTCAAGCGCCCATCCGTAAAGGTATCTCCTGATTGACAATCCACGCCGAAAAGTGCAACAATATCTCCAGCATAGGCCCTGGTCAGATCCTCCATTTGACCTGCATGCATCCGAACCAGCCTTCCTACCTTAAGCTTTTTCCGCGTCCTTGTGATGACAAGGTTGTCTCCCTTGCCAATGTTGCCTTGATATATCCTGAGATAGGTCAATTGTCCATATGGGGTAACTTCAAGTTTAAAGGCCAATGCAACTACCGGCATCTCCGGATCCGTTTTAAGGGATACTTCTTTTTCATCCTGCTCCAGATCAAGGGCCACATTTTCTACCTCGCCAGGTGCGGGAAGGTATTGGTTTACACCATCCAGTATAAGCTGAACCCCCACATTTTTGTAGGCCGAACCCATAAAAACAGGGGTCAATTTTCTGGAAAGTGTGCCCTCTCTCACCGCCTGCCAAATCATATCCTCACTTACCCTGTCCTCGATGATCGCTTCCATCAGTTCATCTGAAAACATGGATGCGGCATCCAGCAGATCTTCTCTTTTAGCCTGGGCCTGCTCAAGCATCTGGGCAGGAATTTCCCCTGTTCTAACCTTTTCCCCATTGACCCCTTCGAAATACAGTGCCTTCATTGAAACCAAATCCACAAGCCCTGAAAACTTGTCTTCCAGACCGATGGGTATCTGCATGAGAACGGCGTTATGGTTCAATTTCTGACGTAACTGTTCAACAACCTTGTAGGGATCGGCTCCGGATCGATCACATTTATTGATAAATGCGACCCGTGGAACCTTGTACCGATTCATCTGTCGATCCACAGTGATAGACTGGGACTGAACCCCCCCCACAGCGCAAAGTATCAGAATGGCGCCATCCATTACCCGAAGTGCACGTTCCACTTCAATCGTAAAATCAACATGTCCGGGAGTATCGATAATATTGATTCTATATCCCTTCCACTCGCAATGAGTAGCAGCCGAGGTGATTGTTATTCCCCTCTCCCGTTCCAGTTCCATGGAATCCATGGTGGCCCCAACCCCATCTTTTCCCTTGACCTCGTGTATGGCAAAAATGCGTTTGGTGTAGAATAGGATTCTTTCCGTCAGTGTCGTCTTGCCTGAATCAATGTGGGCACTGATACCTATATTTCTCAACTTGTTCATGTTATCAACCATCAAAAACTCAACCCTCAAAAATGAACTCCCCCGCCGCAGAACAGCGGGGAATTAACCCTCGTCCGCCTCTGGCGGATTAAAAAAAGAGGATTTATAAAAAACCCTCTTTTTTATACAGGATTATTTAGTCTATCACAACTTCAAAACAGCACTCTCTTTTAGCCTTCATTTAATTGTTCTTCGATCGCACCGGCGATCTTAAATAGGTCATCCACCACACCATAATCAGCGACCCTGAATATGGGGGCCCTCTGGTCTTTGTTGATGGCAATCACTGTTCCTGCACCCGTAATTCCTGCCAGGTGCTGGAACGCCCCACTAATACCGAAGGCAAGATAGACCTTTGGTTTAACAGACTTACCTGATGTGCCGACCTGGTAATACTTGGGCAACCAGTTTTTGTCGACAACGGGCCGGGAACAGGCCAGCACGCCTCCTATACGCTCTGCCAATGCCTTAATGACCTCGACATTCTCCGCTTCTCCTATCCCCCTTCCAATGGATACCAACAGGTCTGCCTGCGTTATGTCTACATCGCCTGCGCCACTGTCCACAAATTTTATGAACGTCTTTCGCGACTCAGGTAATTCCCCAGGAAGATCTTTCTTGACCACCCCGCCGTTCTTCTCCTCTATTGTCTCAGGCGGTTGAAATGAACCCGGTCTTACCGTTATGATATATCCATCAGATTCTTTAAAAGACATCTTTTGAAAAACTTTTCCACTGTAAACCTGACGAATCACCTTGGGATGACCCTCTTCCATCAGGATATCCACACAGTCCGTTGCAAGGGGGTATCCGGTCTTGACTGAAAGTGCTGGCGCAAGATCCATGCCCCACGAACTGTGCCCGATTAACGTTATTAAAGGACGGCTCTCCTCAATAAGACCATTTAAACACTCTTTGTATACATCAGCACTAAATTCCTTTAATCGATCATCTTCATAATAAATTACATTGTCAGATCTTTTTGCAATCTCATCCATAAACGGTTCGTCCTTGCCTCCGAAAACGACTGCCGTCAGTGTATGAGAAAATTTCTTGCATAATTCACCGGCCTTAAAGAGCATCTCAAATGTGATGTCCCTTACCTCTTCTTGTCTGTGTTCTACAACAACCAGTATCTCGCCCATTTATGCCCTCACCCCCTTTTCCTTTAGAATCCGTAGTATCGCTTCCGCTACAGCAGATGGGTCTCCTTCTATCATCTCTGCCCCCTCAGTCTCTGGTGGAAGAAAATATTCCTCTATTATCGTCTGCCGAACAAGATCTTCATCCCTAAGGCCTATATCCTCTACCTTTACCACATTGAGTTCTTTCTTACCGGCCTTTCGAATTCCCATAATCGACACATATCTGGGCTCATTTATCCCCGTCTGGATGCTCAACAGGGCCGGAAGTTTGATCTTTGATACCTCATCCAGCCCCCCTTCCAGCTCCACATTTATAGTCGCCTCACTGCCCTCAGCCTCAAAACCGGTCACAACCGCCGAATGGGCGAGACCCAGTTTTTCGGCTAACATGATCCCTATCATGCCAAAATTATCATCGTCGGCCTGAACCCCTGTGAGCACAAGATCATAGTCAAGCCCTTTTATCACCTGGGCAAGGATGTTTGAAATGATAAAACCATCTAACGCCAGTTCCCCTGGCTCAATCCTTATGGCCTTGTCAGCTCCCATGGCAAGCGCACGCCTGAGGACATCTTCATCGTCTTCATCCCCTACTGTAATTACGGTAATCGTGCCACCCAGCTTTTCTTTAATAAGCACCGATTCCTCAATGGCATAGTTGTCCCAGTCATTTACCACATAGGCCAGGGCATCCTTCTTGATGTCCTTACCACTATTGTCAATCTCTAAATCAACCTCCTGGGTCATGGGAACCCGCTTTATACACACTATAATGTCCATCTATTGCTCCTCCTGTAATGCTGCTGATTTTATCTCTTTGTCAAATGATAGCTTGCACTCGGGATAATACTATCCGCAATTTCTCTTCTCAAACCAATGCAGTTTATCGGTGTATAACGTGCCAGTTTCTTTAGCGCCATTAACTGGGTCTTGAGTTCTTCTCCTTGAGAGATGGCTCCAAAAATCTGTTTTGCCATCAGGTCTATCTTGGGAAAACCATCGTTTATGTAGACGCGCGCGGCAGCAATATGTATTTTCGATTTCTCATTACCATCCTTTTGGATTTTTTTCAAGGTCCTTAATAGGACGCTCTCCATTGCAAATATTTGAATAATAATATCTGCTATCAGTGCAACGATCTCCTGCTGGGCGGCGAGTTTTTCCATGTATTTTTGGGTCGAAGCGCCGGCGGCAATGAGCCCAATTTTTTTGGCCATGCTCACCATCCTCCGCTCATTTCCGAGAACCTCTTTTTCCTCACCCATCTGCGGTCTCAAACTGAGAAGTTCCCCTGTCACCTTTTTGATGGCTTCAACAAGGGGGAGTTCTCCTTTTTTGGCGGCTCTCATCATCATATCGACTATCAAGAGCCTGTTGATCTCGTTTGTTCCCTCCCATATGCGGTTTATCCTTGAATCCCTGTAGGCGCTTTCAACAAGATTGTCTTGGATATAACCATAACCTCCCATAATCTGTACACATTCATCCACAATATAATCCAGCATTTCTGAACCAAAAACCTTGTTAATAGAACACTCCAGGGCATACTTTTTAAGAACTTCTCCGGTTTTTTCCCCCGCCTCCTCACTGGAGGGATCAATTTCCTCAAGGGTCATATCCAAAAGCCCGGCAGTGCGATAAACCATGCTCTCATCAACATATGTCTTGATTACCATTTCAGCGATTTTGTGCTTGATTAAACCGAACTCACAGATCGGTCTTCCAAACTGGACTCTGCCTTTGGCATATTTCACGCCTTCAGAAATCAGTATTTTGGCCGAACCAACAGCAAACGGGCTAATCTTGTAGCGGCCAATGCTTAATGTATTAAGCGCAACCACATGACCCCGGCCTATCTCTCCTAAGACATTTTCCACGGGCACCTTGACGTCTTGAAATATTACCGCGCGGGTCGAAGTGCCATGAACACCCATTTTTTTCTCTTCCTCGTCAAAGGAAATGCCG
>Ga0180432_10011936_pt1 | contig 10181 bp, 12 predicted proteins | sample SS_ome_10_FD_132414 | JGI IMG/M metagenome (GOLD analysis project Ga0180432, IMG submission 132414) | Hypersaline lake sediment archaeal communities from the Salton Sea, California, USA - SS_1_MS_2 metaG | ecosystem: Environmental > Aquatic > Non-marine Saline and Alkaline > Hypersaline >...
AATTCGTCCGTTCCACCCGCCTCGTCGATCCGATCCATCGTCACCCATTCCGGCACCGACTCCGCCGATTTCGTTCCACGTCGCAGTAGCGTCTGCCCGGCGTCCCGAGACGGCACGAGTTTCAAGACCGCCTTCCATTCCTTGGCATTGATCCGCTCACCGCCGACCAGCTTCGTGATCGCCTGAATGCCTCGATTCCGTTCCGGGGCCGTCCATTTGCCGTTGCCCTGGATCGGCTTCCACGGCTTATTCTGTTCATCGAGCAGCTGCGTGATCCCACGGGCCTGCCGATTCGTCCGAGCCAACAACAGCCAATCGGCTCCCGGCTCCGCGATCTCCGCAGCCTGTTCAATCGTCGTGTCGGTCACAATGCTGTCATGATCCGCCGGAGCGATGTTCCGGTCAAAATAGCCCTCCGTTTCAGACAGCACCCGTTCCCCCAATTCGAGCACGTCACGCCCGCACCTCCATGACTTCGGCATCGTCCGTTCTTCGTCGGCCCCCCACGCCAGGAACATCCAATGAACCGCGCCTGCGAATCCGTAGATCGACTGAAACGGATCGCCGACGACATAAACCCATTCCGTCTCTTCAGCCCGAGCGATCCGCCTGCACGCCATGTCGAGCAGCGGCGACGTATCTTGCTGCTCGTCGAAAAACCAAACCGGCACCCGAGGCACATCGATTAGCGGCGTCCGCTTCCGCGATCGCCCGTCGGTGTCGAACTCGACACCGACAAAGTCGGCCACGAGGTCCGTGAAGTCCCGCCGATCTTCCAGCCACTTCGCCCGCTCGTATCTCTCGATGACATCGAGCACAAAATCAAGCGGTGGCATCCGGTCCGACGATGCGGCCACCTTCGCCCACCGGTCGGCGACGTACTCACGCCCGAGCCGAGCCGCCGACCAAATCGCCAAAGCGATGTCGGCATCCGTCGAGCCGCCTTTGTGTTCGAGGTCTTGTTTCTCTTCTGTCGCCGCCGCGTCGGAGACATCGGCCTGGACCGCCTCTTGCATCCACTTCACACCGTCGCGGCCCGACGGCACCATCTTCGGCGATCCGGCCTGCCTGTAGCAGATCGAATGGATCGTCCGAAACCACCCTTGGGTCATCAGCTCCGACGCAGAGCCCCCGAACTGCCTCGCCGCTCTAGTTGCCGCAACGTGCCGAGCCGCCCGTGTGAACGAGCAGAAACCGATGTCCATCGGATCGCGTCCGGTGTCGAGAACCATTTCCATGATCCGCAGCAACTCGGTCGTTTTCCCTGTCCCCGCCCCACCAATCAGCCTTGCTACCTGTGCCATAATTTGCCCTTCTCCCGTATTGTGCCCATCGTGTTATAAAAATCCCCCTTTATTTATAAAACCTATTTCGTCTATTCAAAAACCGCCGTCGTATAGACGATATAAACCTATGATTACTACATACTTACAACTACTGTCTAGTTGTCTACAAGAAAAACCATAATACACCCCTATAACAGTATTTGTAAATACATAGGGCATTCGTTAGAAACCAGTTCAAAATTCAGACCCTTCTGGCTCCACAGTGTGCCGCACCTGTGGCGAATCGACGTCGATCCCACCGTATCCCTGTTCGAGCGTTTCCGACAATTCCTGGAGATGTGGGGCCGCCAGGAACGTTAGGTATTTTCGCCCGCCGCCATTGCATCGGACCTGTTTTGAATCGTCTGAAGTCAGCCCCAACCGCCGCTTGAAATCCGCTACGTCCGCCTTCGTGAACCGGCCGCAAATGACACCGTTCTGGAAAAATTGCGTCCACTGGAGAACGATCTGCCCATCATCTAGCCGAACCGGTGACCCGGCGACGTCGGCAAGCGATCCGTCCCGAGCCGTCTGCAATCTCTCGTCCATGTACACCGCCACGCAGAGCAGTCGGTCACAGTCCTGGTCGCCACTCCGCCGCCCAGCGACCTCCATCAGCTGCGACTTCAGCCCGGGGAATCCCCGGCGTCCGTTCCATGCCTCCGGCCACATTCGCGGAGCCTCATCGAGTATGATCATTTTCGTCTGAGCGAGCACCGCCGACGCCATCCTTGCGGCGTTCTCGAACTGCCCAAGATTCAACGAAATTTGACCATTTTTGACGTGCCCTTCCCACTCCGGCACAATGAGTTCATACGTCACGGGGTCCGTGTCGACCACCGTCAGCTTCCAGCTGCCCGGTTTCCATCCGAACGTCTTCATCGGATCGCGATTATCCGGCACTCGCTCAAGCCCATGCCGCTCGTACCCGATCTTAACCGACTGCCCCGCAACGGCTTGCGGACTTTGGGACACTTGCTTCGAGCCGTTCTTGTGCTCGTCTCGCAGGGCGTATCCCATCGCCGAATTGATCAGCGTTTCGATCTCTTCGTCGCCCAACGGTGGGTTGCACTTTGCAAGATTCATCGCCCGGACGATCTCGCAGACATCGCCGACGGCCCTTGGATCGGCCATGGAAATGGACGAAAATTGACGGCACGCGAACCGAAAAAGTACATCATTCCGACCGCCTTCGTCGGCCCGATCGATGGTCAGAATCTCACGCCCCTTCCCCTCCGGGCGATCCTCACCGCCCGCCTCTTGGTTCGCGATCCCGATCAATACTTCCTCGGGAACATCCATCAATTCGACATTCCACGGCTCGAATCCCCACGCCCATCGGTAGGCATGGCCGCTATGATGGATCGATGGCGGCGCTACACTCTGCTGGGCCTTATCCGCCCCGAGTCGGATTTCGAGCCCCCGCCACTTGATGCAGGTGGCACGCGGCAGTTCATCATTCCAGCGAAAGAGCCGATGCACCGACCGCCCCGAGTGGTATGTCGGCGTCTTGATCCCCTCGAACAGTTCGCGGGCCGTCTTCTCGCCCTCCGGGTCGTCGAATTCGATGTCGATGATCCCGCTCTTCGGACCAAGCAAAAGCCCAATATTGTGTTCCGGCACCCGCTTCGCAATGCGGATGATTTCCTTCGTGTCGATCGTTGCCGAATCCTGCCACGCCGCCGCGATCGGATGCTTGCCCCGGCTGCCTCGGCTCCCCTCGTGTTTGGAACCGCAAGTGCATTCCCCGTCGGCGTCCCGGATTCCGTGCAGCATCACGATATGCCAGCCTCGCTCGATATACTCCCGAATCTCGTTGCGTTCGCTCATTCATCGCACCCCCACGAATTTCTTCACCCTGCATAATTTACAGGGAAGTTCGACTATCGCCCCACACGCATCGCACCGCCCATACTCCGTGACCGTCCTAGTTCCGACGCATGACGGCCTGTCCGGTAACTACATCGCCTTTGCAGCCGTTAACACCGTCGATGGATCGACGCCGATTACTCCGGCGATGATCGCGACCGAGTTCAGCGGGTCACGCCACATTCTGCGTATGATCGAACACGATTCCCAGTCGAGGTTCCAACCACGTTGCCCGTCGAGTATCATTTTTCAACCTCCCGTAAAAAAGCCCCCGCCGAAGCGGGGGCCGCGATCCAATCGCTAGGTTCAATACTCTTCGTCGACGTGTTCGTCCGCCATGTCCGCGTCCGTGTAGTCAACCTCCGCCGGTGGCACCACGCTCGCCCTGATCGCGTCGTGGATCGGCTCACGGAACATCGATTTCAGGACCGCCGCTTGTTCGCGGGGGATCGGTTCCGGCTCGACCGTCATGACGATCTTGCTATACGCTGTACCGTCCGGCGTCTTCGCCTTCTCCAATCCGAGTCGCACCACCGCCTGGTAGTGGAAGAACGGCAACCGGCTTATAACCCGCGACACGTCTTTGACCGAACCCGGTTGCACCGTCAGAATCAACGGCATCATACCATCGAGCGGGAGCACACCGAGGACCCGCTGTTCTTTCATCCGACAGCCACGCCCGTTCCGGGACGTGCCCCACTGACAGTAGGACAGCTTCGCCATGTCGTAACAGGTTCGACCAGCATCGTCGACCGTGCCTGCCGCCGCCAGTTCGGCGGGATCGATGTCTCCGAGTGCCTCATGCCCAGGTGGCAACGTGTGCGGCGATGGGTGCGACTTGCCATAGGCATACCGCAGATCGCTCGACACTAGCACGGGGATCGTTCCCTCCTGAGCGTCTCCTTCGGTCGGCCAGAGGACCGAATACTTGTGGCATGCGACTAGCACGCCGTGGAGTGTTTCGACCGATTCGGTGTTGCCGATCCCGTCGTCGACTTCCCACTTCGTGCCACCGCTGGACGGCGTTCTGACTCGCACCAAGCTCGACATGTCGAAGTCTTCGCCGTTCTCGGCACGGACCTCGGCAAGCTCTTGCCCTTCAGCGGTGAGCGCTACAACTTTGGAGTCCTCGAAAACCATCAATTCGTTCGCCATTTCTAACACCTCGTAAAAATGAGAGTTGTTGTACGATCGCCGACCAGTTCGGCGACCGAGAAAACCGGCAGGAATCGAACCTGCGGATTCGCGATGGATTTCTGTGAACATCGCTCGGGGTCTATGCTATCCCCAGTAGTCCCCGCACCAGCGGCGGCTTTGGTTCTATCCTTTCCGCGTCGGAGCGGATCGCTGCTGATAGGCGTTCACCCGTTCGCGGATTTCGGCGGGCACAACGTCCATGGAATGCCACACGCCGTTGCTGTCTTGGTACGGTTGGTCGGCCCATTCGATCGGCCGTTTGTTCTCATCCAAAACGGCGCCATTTTCATCGCAGTGCGGCTGATCGTATTCCCACCAAACGCCGTTTTCGTCGGGGTCCGGGATTTCGGATAGCTCACGCACGATCGCGGCCAGCCGATTCGAGTTGACCGACGCACAATCCGCGAAACCGTACTTCTCCAATATGGGCAACAGTTCGCGTGCCATGTCCGCTTTCGCCGTGATCCGAGCGGTCGTCTTCGTGTACACCGTCCGCCCGTTGCAGGTGATCCGCTGCATCCCCGATTCGAGCATCGCATCCAGCACGAGCGGTTCCAGCCGCTTGATCGCCTCGCCCTCGTGTTTAGCCGCCTGCTTCGCCGCCTCGTGCCGATTCACGGCTTCGATGTATTGAGCGACTAGGTCGCCAAGCCCCGGCAATTCTTCTGTGAGTGTTTCGTAGTTGATCGACATGATGTGCTCCTTGTCGTGCCCCGAAATGAGAAGCCCCCGGGGGCCAGGGGCACGAAGCCCCCGGGGGATGCGACGACCACGGGAGTGGGTCGCCGCTGAACGTGAATCGCTAGACGATCGCCATCGCGACATCTAGTGCCGTCTGTTTCGTTTTCGCCCCCCAACCGCCAGTGACGTCCATCAGGTGCGTTTCGGCCTTATGCTGCTCAGTGTCGCCACGGCGACGTGCCAGCATGTCATGATCCACATATCGCGTCACCGCGTTAAATGCCGCCCATATCGTTCCGCCGATCTCAGGCACGGCGTCTTCCTCGATCGCTTTCGCATCGAGCATCTTCTGGACCATTTCGTCCCGACGTTTCTGCTGCCGCTCGGTTAGGTCACTAGACGGGAACACCGCTTCCAGGTAATCCGAAAAGCTGTGTAGTTTCGTCTTCGACAATTCGACCGCGATATCCGCGTAGGCCCTGAACCGCTCATTGTACTGAGCCAGCCACCCCGCCGCAACATTCAGCTTCGCGTCGAGGTCGCCACTGTGCCGGATGCCAGCGTAGTTGCCTTCCGACTTCGATCGGTTCATCGCGAACCCATAAGTATTCGCACAGACAACCCGAACACTGGTCGGGCAGATATCGATGGCACCAGAACCATCGTGCGAAGTGGAGAACATAACGTACCGCAGAAGCGGATCGTTCTCGGTAACGAAATCAATCTGCGGCATCCGGGCCAACAAGCAGATGCGAGCCCCATCACGCATGGCGAAAGCGGCCTCGTACTCCATTTGGCCGTCATCAACAAGGCTGTCCAGGAACTTGAACGCGTCCGCGTTCTGGTGAATCCGATACTGGTTCCCGACGATCCCCAGCGACCGCCCCGTGTCCGATCGGCATATCGCATACTGATCGGGTACTTGCGATCCATCACCCAGGTAAATCGGTTCTTTCTCGACCGTCCAGTCGAGGTGTGCCAACCTCATCGCCTCATCCGAGGTCGGGGCCGACGTTCCGTTCGGATCGTACACGACGCCCAGCTTGTGCCAGGCGGGACTGTTCGCGTACATGGCCTCGACGATTCCATTAACTCTGCTGATCTCATGTGCCATTGTTCTGGCTCCTTCAAAAAGTGAAACGTTGCGAAGGTCTTATGGCTGCCTCCGATGCGTACCATTATATCATGTTCATCCTATGATGCAACCGAATTCCAGGGAATTGGACGAAATTATTCGCTACTTTGGACGAATTCCTTCATCACATCTTCCAGTGTCCCCTCGATGGCTGGACTGATTGTCTTCTCCGCCAACTGCTTCAATGCCTCGCCTCGCATTTCCGACGGAACGCCTCGCTTCCCACATTCGTAGCCGAGGTCGTACCCGGCTTCCATCATCATAAGCGATACGGTTTTCACTACATACGCAAACAGGCTCATCAACTTCTTTTGATCTTCGTCCATTATGTCAAGCTCCCATGTTTCGCGGCCTCGTCTAGCACCGCTTGCACTGTATCCTTCCGGGCCTGCAACGCCCGGAACACGACTTGGTCCATGCTGTCCTGTACCATCAGGTGATAGTACTGCACGGCATGTTCCTGGCCTTTCCGCCGCAGCCTCGCTAAGCTCTGCTCGTAGTCGCCGAGCGAGAACCCGACGGACCAATACACCGCGATATGTGACCGCGATAGATCGACACCGGCCCCCCCAGACTTGATCTGCACGCCGAAGACGTGCCCGATCCCGTCCACCTTCTCGGGGAGCCGATGCCCGTCGAGGTCGTTCGCGTTGCCGCTGACCTCGCCGTATGGCCGTTTCAGCTTCTCCGCCAACGACCGCACCGCTTCGAGTTCGTGCCGGTACAGGCAGAACACCACGATATTCTCGGACTCCGGCAACCCGTCAATGATCGATTCCAACGCCTCTTTCTTCGCGTCGTGAACCGGTCGAACGTTCCCGTCGTCGTCGATAACCGTGCCACTCGTCACCTGCATTAACCGGACCAGCTTCACCAGTGCGTTGGCTGGCGTGATCAGCCCAGCGTCGATCTCACCACAGAGTTCGTTCGTCAGCTTGTCGTACAGTTTCCGCCCCCTCGCCGGCATCACGACCGGTACATTTATCCGCTGACCCTCGGGTAGGTCCATCACATCGTCGACGTGGCAGATGTAGCTATGTTCGCCAAGTTTACTTTCCAACTCATCTTGGTTTACCCAAGACAGCACCTTGCTAGGGAACTTCGCGTGCGTGATCGCGTAACGTGCTCGAAAATTCGCGAAGCTGATTCCGTAGACCGACGGCGACAGGAACCGGAACTGCCCATAGAGGTCCAACGGCGAATGCGGCATCGGCGTACCGGTCAGAGCCAGTCGCTTCTTCGCCGTCAGGCGGTATGCCAAGCGGCTCGCCTTCGCGCCAGCCGCCTTTATTTTATGCGACTCATCGCATATCACGCAATCCCATTTCTTCTGCAATAGCACCTTGCTCATAGCCGGTCGCCATACGACATCATAGTTGACGACGAGCACCTGCCGACCGCCGCGAACGTATGTTGCTAGAAGCTCGGCACAACGCCGGTGCAGCGGCGACTGGTCCAGGATCGTAACCGGCCACTCGCCAACACCGTGCTCGCCGAATTCGTGCCGCCACGTCGCCATGACGGCCTTCGGACACATCACAAGGATTTTCTCGCTGCCCCAATTCTGGCATAGATCGATCGCCACCTTGGTCTTACCCGTCCCCATATACATTCCGAGCAGGTAAAAATCGCGACCGAACGCCCGTTGGTACGCCTCACATTGGTGCGGGTACGAATCGTGTACCCGCATTGACGGTTGTGGGAATTTCATTTCGTGCTCCGCACCTGCCAGACCGCGATGCCCGTCTCCCGCATTTCGCCGTTCACTCGCTCGGCTGCCCATTCGTCGGTCTGGATCGTCGCAACCTCGTTCAGTTCGCCACGAACGTACCAGCCGACGCCGATCGCGACCGTCGATTCGATGTCGCCTGCGTCCGTGATCGCGGCTGTGTGCGTCCACGCATGTTCGAGGCAGTCAATATAGGCTGCCATTCTGTTCTCGCTCGGCACCCAGATGTACTGATGTTCCTCGTGTTCGTTTGCCCAATCGACGACGAACGGAGCAACCCGAAATACATTCTCGATGAACTGCGACGAACACCGGACGACGCCGCCGGACATCGGCGTCCAGAGCGTCATGTCGTTCTGCGGTGGTTCCATCCTATACGGGTCTAGCCGCCCCTGTTCGAGCAGTCCATGATCCGCGTAATCCTCGCGAATCATCCGGGCCTCGGCATTGAGCACGTGCCCAGGCTTGCCGTTGTTCTCAATCGCTCTCTGGATACTACTTGCTGTGAGTTGCAACATGTCTGATTCTCCAGTTAGATGATCGCGGCGATCGCCGCCGCGAATCCGAATACTGCGCCGCTCACGACGAACGACGCGATAATTTGATCGAACATTTCCCGGTCCATCATTCCGTTCCCAACGTGATCGTGTAGTACTCGATCGCCGGATCGCAGCCGTCAGTCTCGTTCGCGATCGATCGGCATCGAGCGGTGAAGTTTTTCCCGATGATCTCCATCGGCACCGGGATATCCGTGCAGCCGAACAGGATCGGCACGACTGTCAGTTCGTCGCCCCACTCGTAGCCGGAAAGATCGAGCACGTCGAACACGTCCTGTAGGATTTCCTCGACAGTATCGTCTTCCCACACATAGCGGACGGCCCGCAATTCTTCGCCCTTGTTCGTGTACCGAACGTAACCGCCAAGGTCGGCTAGTGTCGCCGCGACCTGTTCGACGTCGAACGAAACGACGCTGGCGTGATGCCGTTGCACGAATTCATGGTTCGTCAGATCGGCATTCGGATAGCCCTCGGTCGGTTCCGGGAAGCAGTGAATCATGCCGCAGAAAACGGCCTTGTGGACGACGTTCAATTCGTTCGGCGTCAAGTCGCAGAGCGTTTTGCCCAGCGTGCCGATCAGCCTCATGGATTCCCGTAGCGTGAATGTCGTGTAGGTCGGATACATTTCAGATTCTCCCGTATGAAGAGTACCCCCGGCCTGAGCCGGGGGCCGGTTCGGTGTCTCGCCTAGCTGTCGATCGCGACAATCTCCGCGATCGACCCGCGACCGTCGCTGTTCCCCGCTTTCGCGGCGGAGTCCCAGATGAACGTCTCGGAGCCGCCGTCCCGGAGGTCGCCGTCGTGACCGTAGAATAGTCCGGCCTCGTCTAACACCGCCTCGGCGGACTCAATCGTGTCATGCGTGCTGTCGGCAGTGCAGTCATCCCATTGAATTCGGTATTTCGTCATCGTCTCGTTCTCCCGTTTGTGCCCCGTTCGTTTCGTGCCTTGCCCCTCTCGAACTGTTATTATTATATCATGTTCATCGTCTAATACAAGAGGATTCTGAAACAAAATCGAAGATTCGTCGAAATTATTTCCGCTTCACCGGCCCCGGTCGCGGATCAGTCCTGATATACGCCTGGATCGATCGCCACTCGTAGAGGTATCGGCCAGGGGCGATCTCTTTACGACGAATTTTTCCGCGACTGCCCAGCGTCCAGATGTGCCGGTATGAATACCGCGTCCGCCGGGCTGCTTCCTTCGATGTGATCCACTCAGTTTTTTTTGTCATTCCATTACCTCTGCTCCGTCGATCTCTTCTGTTTCAAACGGCGACGGCAGCGACCGAACGAACTCGAATACCTGTTTCGCACGATCGGTGTCAATGTCTTCGCTGTCGCACCAGTCGGTTAGCTGATCAGTCCATTCACTCAGCGGGAACGTTTTGCAGCCGCAAAAACCGACGCCTGGCGCGCATATTCCGCACGGATAGGGCAGCACTCCGGCGATCGACACCGCTACGCCGACCAGAGCGCCGCCGTAGACCATGGCATTGCAGGAGACCCAGGCAGCGCCGTAGACTCTGGCATTGCCGTAGACCCTGGCATCGCCGTAGACCCAGGCAGCGCCGTAGACCCAGGCAGCGCCGTAGACCCAGGCAGCGCCGTAGACTCTGGCATCGCCGTAGACCCAGGCAGCGCCGTAGACCCTGGCATCGCCGTAGACCCAGGCAGCGCCGTAGACCC
>Ga0180432_10011937_pt1 | contig 10180 bp, 12 predicted proteins | sample SS_ome_10_FD_132414 | JGI IMG/M metagenome (GOLD analysis project Ga0180432, IMG submission 132414) | Hypersaline lake sediment archaeal communities from the Salton Sea, California, USA - SS_1_MS_2 metaG | ecosystem: Environmental > Aquatic > Non-marine Saline and Alkaline > Hypersaline >...
ACGCTTGAATCTGAAAAGTTGCCATATTATGATGTAGTTATACAACATGTTTTACCTCATTTACTCGACGGTAAAAACGACCACTATAAAACATTAGGATTGTGTTTGTTTGAAACAGATAATTTACAACATACCCCGTGGATACATCACATTAATAATACCGATGGAATAATTGTTTCAAGTAAAAAAGAAATAGAGATTGCAAAAAATAGCGGTGTGACTGTTCCTCTGCAACAAATTCCTATTCCAGTAGACGTGTTGAAGTTTGAAAAACAATATGAATATAATAGTTGGAATAATGCCAATTGGAAAGACTCATTTGTATTTTACTGTATTGGGGAATATGTTGACAGAAAAAACATTCACGCATTAGTCAAGGCATTTCATCGGGAATTCCATCCTCATGAAAATGTTGAGCTTGTGATTAAGACGAGTAGAACTGGTTTAACTTCCAAAAAGCTAGAACGATATATTAATGAAGACCTTACTAAACTTAAGCAAACACTTGGTTTATATCACGATATTTCGCACTATAAGCAAGAATGGATAATTACAGAACATATATCAGAACATAATTTATATGCATTGCACCAGATATCAGATTGTTTTGTTATGCCTTCTCATGGAGAAGCGTGTTGTATGCCATTAATGGACGCTATTGGATTTGGCAAACAAACTATTATTACCTCTAATACCGGCATGGAATCATATACTAATAGCAACATTTCACAAATCATAAACAGTTACGAAGTCCCGGTTTGTACTAAAGATAAACCATTGCCATTTTTATACACCGGACATGAAACATGGATGGAAATAGATATTTTACACATGCAAAAAGCCATGCGTAAAGCTTATAATATGAAGGGGCTAGATCGCATGAAACATGCTTCTTTCTGTAAACAGTGGGTCAACAATTTTTCTTACGATAATATTGGAAGGATATTTAATCAACTATGACAATTCCTATTAGCAATATTATACAATCAGCTACTCGCCAAAAAGAAGATGGTTTACATATACTGTGGTTTCCATATGACGGTTTGTTTGACCATCTCTTATTTTTGTTATTTCCACAGCATGTCTTTTATCGTGTCAAAGATATGCATGTTTTACCTCTGGACGAGATGATGTTTGGTCGCACAGACAATTGCTATGATCTACAACATTATAATCAATTTTCTCAAACATATACATTTGATTGCATTATATGTAATGATGTCATTAGCCAATTTGATAAGGCAAAAGCTTTGTCAAGTGTTTTACATATACCTATATTTGTAATACAACATCAGCTTCCAATGGATATAATGAAGCCGGAAGATATTTGCTTAACGAACGAGCAAAAAGTAGCCGATGAGCATATATATACCACCAACGAAACTAAAGAGGCATGGAATAATTCTCTATTATCCCATACAATAGAATATTATATACCAAGCCATTATGTGAAAGAAAAAACTAATGATTTTGTAATAGCTGGTAAATTTACAGACAAGGATTGTATTAAACTTGATAAAATTTTTAGTAAAGTAAAACATAAAATAGTTAAGCTTGGAGATAACGCAAATTTCTCTGAATCTTGTTCTATGGCTACTCTGATTGATGCACTAACAGATTCTAAATACTTCATTAACCTAGTCAATATTAATAGTCCTCCACTCATGATGTGGCTAGCTATGGGTTGTGGATGTATTCCTATTACTAATGTTAGCATGTTTACAGCAGATGCCATAGATAAAAATATGGCGATAGAATTTAAAACAGAACAAGAACTGATAGCAAAGCTCAACAATACAATCACTACAAACAAAACCCATGTCGATATTCAATACTATATACAAGAAAAGTTTCCTCGCCAAAAGTATCTTAACAAGTTTACAGACCTATTCAACTCTATATATGACCACGTTTATGTTAGGTAAATTATGAAAATACAACTATTTATACCAGAGCATAAAAATAAAATATCTCAATTTGAGGATTATGTTCCAACATCATTACAACAACTTCCAAGTTTAATAGACGCTAGTTGTGATGGTATTCATATAGGAAATTGTCACGATTTCGTTGAATTAAACTATCCAGAATTTTTACAATTGGTTGTGTCAAAATTACGATATAACGGCAAATTAATAATAGAAGGTGTAGATGTATTATCAGTATGCTATGCTTTGTCGTTTGGAAATATAGACATTAACGAAGTACAATCGTTGCTATTTCACGGCAAACAAAGATGTGCAACTGGTAATCTTATAGCAGACATTCTTAAATCTCTTAATCTTAAAATATCACAACACAACAACGCACAGTATATGTACTCTATTGTAGCTAAAAGGACATTAAATGAAAAGACATACGGACACAACCTGTAAAGATTGCATATTTGCAACATACAAAGACATTACACAAATTGACTGTTCAATGAACAGACTAGATACTTTTCGTCATCTTGGGTATGAAATTATCGAAGCTTATGACCATGATAGAGAGTTTTACGTTATAAAAAACAAAACATGTCCATACAAAAGAACAAAAAAATGGAAATACTATGATGCAGACGAAAAGGATCAGCGAGAAAAAATTGCCGATGAAATACGCATCCGCTATAAGGCGATAGTTGTTCATAATGGAAATTTAGACGACCTGTTATTGACTGTACATTCTTTGCTGCAACAATCTATTAAGCCGAGTAATATTGTCGTAATTTTGCAAGAGTCTTTCAAGGAACATAGACTGGCTATTTTAGGAGAATTGAAGACTATAGATATTCCGTGGAGAATAGAAAATATTAAGGACGAAATAGAATATTGGCGTGCTGTAGACTTTGCTGTTATGAACCGCCCACAAAGATATTACGCTGTTTTCAACGCTGGTTGTAATATCCCATTAGATATGTTTGAGATTATTAATTATAAAATTAGCGAAGAGATTTTACCAATTGTACTCGTTAAACCCAACGGAAAAGGAGATGGATTAATAGCTCTACACGCCTTACATATAGCATCTGAAAATTTTAGAAGTCTTGGAATATTAGAAAACACTAAACATCTACCAATACAATTCCCAACAATAAACGAATTATGTCCACACTTCCCGAAGTAAATATTGTACAGGCACCATTAGGTATAGATAACATACCGGAATTCTTTAATGACCACTTTACCGATGGTGAATGGAACATTTTTTTAGCTCCTAATGTTGTATATCATAGTAGTGTCATTCAAGAAGTACAGAACATTATTGTTTCATATCCAGAAGTAGCGTGTATATATACCGACAGTTCTTTCAGGCTGTCTGTAAATAATGATATATGTTGTAATCTATATTATCCATGTTATAATTTTAATATAAACAATACTGTTAATTTGTACACTCCGGTCATTTGTAGCTCAAAAGTAGAAACTAGATTTGATACAACCATTAAAACTTTATACTATGCAAATTTTTGGAACCACGCTTTACAACAGTATATTGCTTGGCATGTGCCTAAGGTGCTATTTACACTACCCCACCTGCCAAAAACACAACAATTAATCAACGAACACAAGATATTATCATATGGGAACGGCTCAACGCAATATAGCTAATATTAAAGGGCGAATAATAAAGCCTCGATATGAAATTATCATTCCGGCTGCCGGAATGGGTAGTCGTATGAAATATTATGGCCCAAAATCATTGACAAAAATAAAAAACGACACGACTATTATAGACCATCAATTAAGTATTATTAATACAATGGCTTATAACCCTCAAATTATATTGGTTGCTGGTTATCAGGCCGACAAAATTATGAATTGCTTACCATCTAATATTATTGCTATTGAAAATGAAAGTTATGAAACAACAAATGTCACACGCAGTATTGGTATGGGGTTAAGGGCTAGTATAACCGACAGTGTAATTATTGTGTATGGAGACCTAGTGTTTAATAAATATGCTCTTGGCTTTGCTATTTCTCAACAGTCAACAATTGTGTTAGATACAAACAATACAATGACAGAAAATGAAGTTGGTTGCGTAATAGTTAATGATAATATAGAACAAATATGGTATGACCTACCAAATAAATGGGCACAAATTGTTTACTTGACAGGCAAAGAATTACAATTAGCTAAAGAAATATGCTGGCAAAACGTAAATTATAATATGTTCGGCTTTGAAATGTTAAACAAAATTATAGCCAACGGAGGCAACTTCAAGATTTTCAAACCTTATAAAATTAAGGTAAATGACATTGATTCTGTCAAAGATATAGAAATTGCAAGGACGATTATATGAATATAGTAGCCGTACCACATTCAGACGACAATATTTATAATGGTATTTTATCAAGTGTTGGTGCTGTACATCCGAACACTATTCTTTGGAATAGGCGGTATAAACCAGCTTTTGATATGGTAGATGAACTGGACCCAAAAGTATTTATTTGTAAAGATGACGATCTTACACAAGATGTTAAACTTGCCTTGAGGCAATGCGATGCTCAAAAGATTGTTTTTGGCGTTGGAGTAATGGGGGTTGATGTAGATTTATTATGCGTGAATAAAAACGTCAATGATAAAATAGTTTCAAATATTACACAAGATTTTATCATTGTAGAGCAAAAAGCTAATGCTGTTCAATACGGCAGCGGTCAATATCAAAATAAACATAGTAGTGACATTTTTTATCCGTGCTCATTGCCTTTTGAAGACCAACACGTAAATTCAACTCTGCCTTATTTATGTTCGTTGTCAGACTATCGTATTAAACTTTGCGGTCCTCATAAAATTCCATTGCCTTACTATCTGGGAAATTGTAATATGAATACTATGTCTAACCTATTGGCATCAACCAAAATAGTTTTAGATATTAACCACCAAAACATGCTTGATGCAGCTTTCATGGGAATATTTTGTCTGTCCAATACCGAATCAGATATATATCCTCATTTTATAAATTTTAAAGAACTGAAAGAACAAATAGAACATTTTATTAACAATAGAAAACACGCACTATACTTTTGCAAACAAGCTAAAAAGTTCGCTAAAGATCATACATATCTACATACAACTATAGAAATGTTTACAAAATTAGGCTTAAACGATATGGTAGAAAAAACACAGCATTTATTAATGAGGTATGTATAATGCAATTTGGAGTAATAACATATTCGCTTGACCCATCTCAACAGGGCATTATGATCGCAAAGGCTTTAAACGACCATATTGCTACTCATACGAATTTATGTCCTATTGTTTTTTACAGGGATTATTACCAGTCTTTAATCACCCCTTTATTTCCAATGATGCAAGAGGTCGAAGCTTGGCAATTTACAGGCCCAGTCATCGCCACTTCTCTTGAGAGTGCTAAAAGACTCTTAAAATATCCATCTCCAAGTAAAAAATTCTTATATGTACTAAATTTGGAGTGGACATACGAGCAAAACGCAAATTATGATGAATTGTCTTCCATATATGCTAATATTAATCTTATAGCAAGAAGTCAAGATCACTTTAATTTACTAAAAAACACATGGGCTACACCAGTAGGTATAGCAGAAGACTTTAACTGTCAACAAATAATGGGAATAATATCATGACACTTAATGAACAAGCTGAAAAATACGATAAATTATCTGAAGAGGAAAAGGCTAGCTTTCTTACACAGGCATATCAAATAAAATACATGAGCTTTCGTGAAATAGCCCATATCACAAATACATATCCAAACAAAATAAGAAGAGATGCTAAAAGATTTGGTATTGAGTCAAGAAATAAATCAGAGGCACAAAAAGCTGCTATTACCACGGGTCGGCAGCAACATCCTACTAAAGGTAAGACCAGAGGGGATGATGTTAAACTAAAAATTAGTGAAAAACGAGCACAAGCATGGGAGGAATTAGCTCCAGAAGAAAGAGAAAGACTATCTGAGTTAGGTAGGCAACAGTGGCAAAATATGTCTAGTGTAGAAAAAGAAGCTCTACAGAAAGCTGCGGGGGATGCTATTCGTAAGGCATCAAAGGAAGGATCTAAGTTAGAAAAGTATTTACATAAAGAGTTAATTAAAGCTGGCTATCAAGTAGAATTTCATAAAGAGCGTATGATACAAAATGCAAGATTGCAAATAGATATATGGTTACCAGAATTAACAACAGCTATAGAAGTAGATGGACCTTCTCATTTTTCGCCTATCTGGGGTGAAAAATCCTTAGCTAGAAATCAAAAGTCTGACAATACAAAAACCGGACTATTGTTAGGGTCTGGTGCTGTTATTATTCGCATTAAACAAAATAAATCATTATCTCAAAAGTATAAGAGAGACCTATTGAAGAATATAATAGCAGAGTTAGCCAAAATAGATAAACATTTTCCACAACCCGGCAATAGACATATTATATTAGGAGAAAACAATGAGTGATAATCAATATGATACTAAAAAAATGACGACAAGCGATATTCGTGAAATACTAATTAATGAGTTTGATTTTGATAAAAATTTTGTCCATAATATCAAAGGAAAGGCGGCATTAGTAGAGGCTTTACAAAACGAAATAACAGAAGAAAAAACCGTAGATGATATAGATTTTGGAGATGGAGAGGACGCTGGAGACTTCATTCCAGAAAATCAACAAAATAATGATGCAGAAGAAAAGGCAGCCAATATTCCGCCAATTATTGGACAGCCTGAGTGGCATGACTATGTTATGTCTCATTTTACCAAAGAGGAATTATTAGACGGAAATCCTACAGTTGATGGATTACGAAGGGTTGCTGAATATTTGATTGGAGAAATTGTAGAAATTCGCAGCGACGTTAAACAAGTTCCAGAGCAAATAAGGCCAAGCGGTGCTGATAATGATAGACGGGCAACGGTTTTGGTGAGTGTAAAGTTTGCTAACGACTCGATATTTGATGGCGTTGGAGATGTTTATTGGGGAAATACAGACGAAGTGTACCGTAATTTTCCAGTATCAGTAGCAGAAACAAGAGCAGAGGGGCGAGCGTTTAAGCGTGCATTGAGACTGCGAAAGGTCAATGCAGCAGAAGAATTGGCTAAAGAGATTAACCATAATCCCGGCATATCTCATTTAGATGATAATAATGCACCTATATCAGAGACACAGTTGAGATTTATTGATATTATGTGCAGTAAAGATCGGCTAAATATTAACATTAGTAAACTCTTAGAAGAATTAGAATTACCTAAATCACTTACTCATACCCAGGCTTTAATTGTAAATGAGAAGCTGTCCAAATTTCAAAACCAAGAAGAAGATATTCCAGAATCTATTAAGGGTTATGATGCTTCTTGGAAAGCGTAGAATTCTATAAAATAAAAGGAGACAAAAAAAATGAAAGTACAAGTTAAAGTAAGTCCTAAAGTAATTGTAGAAGCTGAGGGCAATAAGCAAAACGAAGTCTTTGAACAATTAGCTACACTACAAGAGGTTTTTGGTCAAGAACAATGTGGTAAGTGCGGCAATGATAACCTCAGATTTGTAGTACGTGAAGTAGAGGGAAATAAATTCTACGAACTACATTGCGTAAAATGTCGAGCAAAATTAATCTATGGAGCACACAAATCGGGGAATACCTTGTTCCCAAAAAGGAAAGAGGGTGATGATTATTTACCAGATAAAGGTTGGCTAAAGTGGGATAGGGAAAAGAAGGAAATGGTTTAAACCATTCTTTAAAAACCTACCTACATCCACACCCCTTTTTTCTTTTCTTTTTAATTGGCGGCTCATCCCGTGGCGGAACGTCCTGTTTTTTGGGTGTTTCGCCACTTTCTTTTTCCGGCTGTATGACTGCCTTTTCTTCTGCATCATTGTTTATGGGAATATCAGCAGTCCATTTCGGAGGGTCATGAGGGCAATAAGTGGTAGCCCATCTAAGTTTATTTAGTCCTGTAGTCAAGTTGATTAGACATCCACAAATATTACACTTCTCACCTGTATAATAAGGACAATGAAAACAATGAGTGTCGAATATCTCTTTCATTCTCTCTGGAGAACGTACTGGTTTACCAGCCTTTTCCCATTTGTCTAGCTCTTGTTCGTAGCTAACAATATTGTCTTTAAGATTATGTTTTGTTGGCATGTGTCTTTTAAGTTTAAGAGATGGTTTACGTGTAATATGAGGAAGCTCATCATCTGGAATGGTTTGACAAGCCGGTTCCCCAAGCTTGTGACCAAGAATTTCCTCAAACATATCTAGCTTTTTTTGTTGTAATCCCAATGTAATACGATCTAAATGCAAAAATCCCGGTTCACACCATTCAAAATGGTCTTTGTCTTGATAATCCTTAGGTTGTATAATTTCAGGGGGCCAATGCTCAATTTTACACCCATAAGCTTCAAATCTTTTATATTCGGTACAATCAATAGGATTTTGAACATATTGAGATTGAAAACAAAACCAGGTCCAATTTCCACTAAAGCGTCCAGCAATTTTATTTTTACCCATAATTTGAGAGGATGATATACTTTTCATAGGTATAACATCAGCTTCCAATATCCATGCATATTGCTCAGGTTGTTGACGAATGGTTGGTATTAATTGGTCGTATAACAAGGTGCGTCTAACCAACCAAGGATAACCAACAAGCGTAGAATCGGCCTCTACAACATCAACTTGTAATCTTTGAACGTCATCATCTGTTAACCTTACTTTACCCCAACATAACTTATCGTCATCTCCTACTGGACCTTGTACAACTACAACGCGGCTAACGTCCATATATTTACGAACTAAATTAATTTGAGTCGGTAATAATCTAGCATCGTGACTAAATAAAATATATACTACATTCATTATGATATGCTCGCTGTTGGTATAGAATCACATCCGTCACTAAATGGGCCACGATTCATAGTGTATGATCCAGTTGGTGGACAATCTGTTGTATTAGGTCTGCCGTCAGATTCAAAATTATCACCACATAAATTATCACATGTCCCACTACCTTCAACACCCCAGGAGTATAGCTCAATGTATAAAATCCAGTCTCCATCAGAGCACGATAAAGTTATATCCCAACCTTCTGCACAGTCTGTATATAAACCACCATTATTGTACCATCCACAACCTAAACGACCAAGTGTATAATCTCCATTCATACGTGAATACTGACCAGAGAATCCACTAATAGTCAGTGTTAAATCTGAACAGCCATCACACGCCCCTGATCCTTCTGGACATTGTGCGGTTTCATCTGCTGGGCAGCACGGTATATTACACGGTCCACTAATAATTTTCATTTATTCACCCGTAGCTGTAATTGTTCCGCAGTTACTAAAATCAAAATATTGTTTAGTTATAACTAATGACGACCCACTACATTCTACATCGCTTACAAACCAAATTCTACCGCCATCTTCTGGTACAATATCTTCATGAAACGAAATTTTCGCACCACAATCTCCAACAGATTCTGCTTGCAAACAATCTCCAAGCTGAATATTATTTACATCAGTAACTCCACCAACATCAAAACTTAAGCCAACTTCTACTGTTGCACTGTCCTCAGAATCTATACCAGCTTTTAATCCGTCCAAAAATCTAATGGTATCATATCTTTCGCCATCAGGCTCCGTACCTTCTGGAGGACATCCGGCCTCAGCTTCTATAGTAATACGAGGGCATGTATCAATTCTTATTTCACATTCGTCATTTGCACTTAATATCAAACCTGTTCCTAAAATGATGTCTTGTATCCCACTTACACATATTATGTCTTCGGCAGAAGGTGATTCTTCATAGGACTCATTGCAGCCAATAGGGCCACATATGCCAATATTATTACTAATAGCATAACCACAACAACCCTCAAAGCCTTCTACCTCGTGAATGTGTAATCCTGTTCCAGCGACTAAATCATGAAAACAGCCCACAAATTCTAAATCTTCAGCTACTCCAGAACACGCTAAATTCCAAAATTTAGGGGCGGATTGTTGCAGAAGAAGATACTCACACGCATACGGATCATAATATGCGATAACCGGCTCTCCAGATGGCAAGCATTGATTCGTCAAATTATTAACGACAATATAAGCCGAAGATATGCTGTCACCATTACAATCGTACATAGATGGAGTGTCTAGTGACGCGGGATTAGCTAATTTCACCTCAACTGTCGTATCGTCACAACACAATTCATCTTCTAAAGTACCATATACTAAACGATATGCAGG
>Ga0180432_10011938_pt1 | contig 10180 bp, 11 predicted proteins | sample SS_ome_10_FD_132414 | JGI IMG/M metagenome (GOLD analysis project Ga0180432, IMG submission 132414) | Hypersaline lake sediment archaeal communities from the Salton Sea, California, USA - SS_1_MS_2 metaG | ecosystem: Environmental > Aquatic > Non-marine Saline and Alkaline > Hypersaline >...
ATTGGCTAGCCAGTCTTCCTCTTTCACCAGGAGTTCTTTGACGCTGTAATCTCCGGTAAGACGCAACAGGTTGGCAAAATCGCGGACCTCGATATCGGTATAGCGTTTGAGCGCCCAACTCATGAGTCGCGAAAGATATTGGTCTACCCAGGAACTTACGGCCACTCCCCACAGAAATATCACGCCTGCCAGCAAGATCAGGAACTTTGCCATACTAGAGGCGCTATCCCCGGAATCCATGAATCCTAACAGGAGGGACGTAATGGCGCTCACGATACCAGCATTGCCCAGCAGCATGAGGAGGAGCAGGATACGGCGTCTCGCCGGATGATTGACTACCTTCTCGGACTCCGTAGTGGTAAATCCCACACCTGTAAAGGCGGACCGCGCCTGAAATCGCGCTGCCTCCCTTGAAAGGCCCGTGTGGGCAAGTGCAAGTGTAGCCAATCGCGTAATCAGAATTGATAGCGTGATAATAAGCAGCAGAGATAAAATCGATATCATTCAACCGACCTCGCGCGCTGTCTCCTTTTGATACGTTTTAGCGCAATCAGTTGACTGTGATGGGGCTGTGAAAGCAGTTACGGTCGAAATCGGCCCCAATAACCGAATGTTTACACCTTCAGAGAGAACAAGCCTATTTCCGGACCTCCAAGGTCATAAACAGTGTTGCGTCCTGACGCTTTATGAGGAGAAGAGCCGTATCGCCTTCTTCAAACTCACGGATTCTACTCTGGAAGCTCGCCAGATCGTTTACCGGTTCCCGGTCAACTTCCAGGATAATATCCCCGGCCCGAATCCCGGCCTCAGAGGCAGGGCTGGCGGTTTCTACATTGACCACTACCAGACCCTCTGTCCCGGACAACTGGTATCTTTTTGCAAGTTCCGGGGTGATCTCCCTTACGGTCATACCCAGTTCGGGCGCTTCTTGATCAGCAACGACCGGTTTTTCCGGTTCTTTGAGTTTTCCGATCTCAACCTGGAATTGTGTCCTTTTGCCCTTGCGAATAACCTCTACAGGCACCCGCTTTCCCACAGGTGTCGAGGCCACTATCATGGGCAGATCTTGCATCTCCTGAATTCTCTTTCCGTCAAAGGAGATAATCACATCACCCCGTTTTATGCCTGCCTTTTCTGCCGGACCGCCTTCTGTCACATCCGCCACCAGGGCTCCCTCATCGGTATCGAGATCCATTTTTTCTTTGATCGCCGGGCTGATCTCCTGGATCATCACGCCCAGCCATCCCCGGATTACCTTGCCTTTTTTGAGCTGAGGCAGGAGGTCCTTGGCCATATTGATAGGGATGGCGAATCCTATACCGATATTTCCACCGCTCTGGGAGAAGATCGCCGTATTGATGCCAATGACTTTCCCGTTGACATTGAGCAAGGGGCCGCCACTATTACCGGGATTGATGGAGGCATCGGTCTGAAGAAAATCCTCATAGACCTCTGCCCCAATCTTACGGTACTTTGCACTGATGATCCCTGCGGTCACCGTATGACCGAGGCCGAAAGGGCTCCCAATGGCCACAACCCAGTCCCCGACATGAAGCTTTTCCGAATCTCCCAAGGGTAAGGGCTTAAGGGAATCGCCGCTATCGATCCGGATGAGGGCCAGATCGGTCTTGGGGTCTCGGCCGATAATTTCGGCCTTAAATGTTCTGTCGTCTTTCAAGGTAACCTCAATCTCCTCGGTCTTTTCCACCACATGGTTATTGGTCAGGATAAAACCATCCTTCTCGATGATGAAGCCGGAACCCAGGCTCTTCTGTTTGAATTTTTTTGGCATCCGGAATTGAAAGAATTTTTCGAAAAAATCCCGCATAGGGCTCTGTTGCCCGAAAGGGCCGATAAAAGGTGCCGAGCTGCTTTCAAGCACCTTTACCGCACTGATGTTGACCACAGACGGACTCACTTCCTCAACCAGCTCATGGAAAGAGCCCGGTGACTGGGGAGCGGCGGCAGTGGAAGGAACTTCCAGCACTGCCACCCCAAAGAGCACAAAGAACGAGGCTAAAATAGTAAGGGCCATTCTTAAACATTTTTTTTTGAGTGTCCTTTGCATGTGACGATCCTCCTTGTTATTTTTTATTATTGCTTGTGGGTCCTCTCCCCAGGATTCGTAATAAATATTAATCATTTCATAGTTTCTGGTAAATAAGGTCGATGCTGTATTTGAATAAAGTTGGATACGCAGAAGTGGCTGACGGCGTGAAGGGTAATCGTATCGTTGTCATGATGCTATCCCCAGTGCCAGAAAGCTTCCCTCTCCCGCATAGTTTCGGCAGGGCACTGTCTACACTCCGATGGCATGTAAAATACATGTTTCACCCCATTACCAGTGAACACCATGCTATTTATATTTCAACGACATGCATGCTTCTTCGGTTTCATAATTTAAAAAACATTTACAGGAGGATACCATGAAACAGATAACGGAACAGAATCTCATCAATGCCTTTGGTGGAGAAAGCATGGCCAACATGCGTTATGGCCATTTTGCCAAAAAAGCGGAAGAGGAAAAGTATCCCAATGTGGCAAGGCTTTTTTGCGCCATATCCCATGCCGAATATATTCATGCAGGGGATCACTACCGGGAGCTTAAGCATCTGAATGGCGGTTTTAGCGCTAACAGCATGGGGGCTTTCGGCCCTGGCGACACCCTCAAAAACCTGGGATTGGCTATTGCGGGCGAGACCTTTGAAATTGATGAGATGTATCCCGCCTACATGGAAGTCGCCAGGTTTCAGGATGAAAAAGGAGCCTACAGGAGTTTTGAATGGTCATACAAGACGGAAAAAATGCACAAGGCCCTGTTTGAAAAGGCGAAGAAAGCTGTAGCGGAGAAAAAGGATGCGGATCTCGGTCCCGTTCAGGTTTGTGAAGTTTGTGGGTACACCCTCGAGGGCGATGCACCGGATCAGTGCCCGGTGTGCGGTGCAGAAAAAAAGAAATTTACCGCTTTTCAGTAATTTAATGGTCTCATAAAAATATAACGTCTTAAAAAGAATGGTGTAGACCGATCGTTCAGGTCATGATTTTGAAAAGGAGGACTATTTATGCCCGAATTTACCACACCTTTTGCCGGACTTGTAAGCGACAGGAAGCTTACCCGTGAAGAACTGATTCGAGCCATACGCTATTCCATTGCCGCAGAGTATGAAGCCATTCAGCTCTACATGCAGCTCGCAGAGTCCATCGACGATGCGCTGGCGGCGGATGTGCTAAAAGATATTGCAGATGAAGAGCGTGTCCATGCGGGAGAATTCTTGAGGCTTCTGAGGCACCTGGCGCCGGATGAAGCAAAACTCTATGCGGAAGGGGCTGAAGAAGTGGAGGAAATGATAGACAAGATGAAAACCGGGAAAAATGAAAACCCCGGAGGAGAAACAGGGCAGGAGGAACTGCCTTACTGCACCGTTGCTCCTGACCCTGAGCATGCACGAGGATATCGCGACGAGGAGCCTTGTAATGATGCGAGAGCCGGCAAGATAGATGAAAATTAGGTGGTGAGAGAAAGTATACGCCTTTTTTCTTCCTCCACAGGAATAATTTCGGTGCCGGTTCCCTTTGTAAAGACCCTCTGACTGTCCTTTTCCCCGGGTTTTCTTTTCGTAATTCTCGCTTTTGGTACCTTCTTCACCTCTATTATATCCGGCGATACCTCTCCACTTACCAGTAGGTCACCAAGGCCCCAAATGGAGTGAAGTGTCAAGCTCTTTGACTTCGGAGTTTCAAGATTCTTTGTGTACATAATACCACTCACTTTTGCATCTATCATTTCAAGGGCGATGACGGCCATGGGAGTTTCCATATCGGAAAGGCCGTAGTTAATCCTGTAATAGAGGGCCTTAGGCTCGTATTTGCTCGCTGCGACCTCTTTATAGGCATCAAGCGGATACCTTCTGCTGGAGGCGTCCCGTAAGCCCGAGAAATAGAACATGAAATACCACAATTTTTTAACTCAAATAGTGTGATGACCCCATGGTTTTTTTCACAGACATTGTTATCCTTATCCTGATTCCAAAAAAGCTTAAATCCGAAAGGGTTAAAAGGAGTTACGTATGCAGTCCGAAATCTATGACATCATGATATTGGGGAGGGGTCCTGCCGGCCTTCAGGCCGCCATCCACGCAGCCCGCCGGAAAGTCTCCTTGCTATTGGTCGGTAAAATGCAGAAAAGCAGCGCCTATGGTGCCCATATTGAAAACTATTGCTGCCTTGACGGTTTGATGGGGGAACAGTTACTCAAGGCTGGACATCAAAAGGCGCAAGAAGTGGGCGCCCGTTTTCTGGACGATGATGTGATGCGTTTGAATCGGCGAGACGGCCTTTTTGCGGCGGAAATGGAAAGCGGAATGACGGTACAATGCAGAGCCCTCATCTTCGCCATGGGCGTTTCCCGAGAAAAACTGGGCGTAAAAGGTGAAAAGGAATTCCAAGAAAAAGGTGTCAGCTACTGTGTGGATTGTGATGCGGGATTCTACCAGGGCGAACCCGTCGCCGTCATTGGCTGTGAGAGTGCCGCCGTGACCGGAGCGCTCACATTGACTTTCTATGCGAAGGAGGTTCATCTGATCTGCGAAAAACTTGAAGTCACGAACTCCCTGGCACAGAAGATCAGGGAGAGCGCCATCCAAATTCATGAAGGACGCAAGGTGAAAGAGATTATAGGAGAACAGATTCTCAAAGCGGTGATCCTCGATGACGGGAGAGAAGTCCATGTATCCGGCCTCTTTATCGAACTGGGCGCAAGGGGGATCACGCAACTTGCGGGTGGCCTCGGCATAGTCCTCGATAAAGAAACTATGCGATATATAGAAGCCAATAAAAAACAGGAAACCAATGTCCCAGGGGTTTATGCTGCCGGAGATATCTGCGGTCCTCCATGGCAGGTGGCCAAGGCCGTGGGTGAAGGTTGCGTCGCGGGACTGGAAGCCGCTGCCTATGTTAAAAAAATGAAATTAACCCCACAGCCCACTATTTAATAATGGCACAGATTGCTGAGATAATATTTTGCTCCGTTCAGCACCTTGGTTTCCGTGGATAAGAATATTATTTTATTATGGATGGTCATTTATTGCAAAAAAACAAACAGGGTCATACGGAGCCCAATGGTGTCCCCCCGACACCTCAACAAGGACTGTCTATTCATATATCAATGAAGGAGGTGAGGGTCGTGCATGATAAACAAGAATTATGCGATAAGATTAGAGAAATTTATCCAGAGATAGGTGAATGCGATATTAACATTGATACGGAATGGGATGAAGAAAAAAAAGTGTGGGTGGTTGATTTGGAAAAGGGAGGCAAAGAACTTAAAACATTCCTGGAGCCCGAGGATGCGGACAACTGCATACAGGGGAAACAGTGTGTCTCTCTGGGTCTTCAAATTGCCCAGCTAAAGTCGAATATAGAAAATTTGCCTCAAAAATAGTGGACAGATAGGGCTTGCCTGATTAAACCTGGTAAAAGAATGAAAGCAGGAAATAGGTTCCGGTCGATTTTGTATTTGCCTCAAATGCTTAGAAAAATATTTCACCAGAAACGTATGCGGTGAATGGGTGAATGGAAGAAAGGCTACTGGATGGGGTTTGAACATGATGTGAAGGATGAATATCGTTTTGAATAAATCACGAAAATAAAGAAAGGGGGAAAAAGCATGCTGCCGATTACAAAAATCTTATTGCCAACGGATTTCAGTGAACCGTCTTACGAAGCGCTGAAGACAGCAAATGAGTTGGCCAGCCATTTTTCCGCGGAGCTTGTTCTCATTCATGTCGTATCCACAACGCCTGTCATACCACCGTCGCCCGGTCAAACCGGTTTCCATATTCCTGGGGTAATCAGGGAATTGGAAGATACCGCCAAAAAATCTCTGGAAGGAATGGTAAAAGAAAAGCTACGTGGAGAAATCAAAACACGGACCATGGTTATCACAGGAAATCCTTCGGATGAAATTGCGCGTGTAGCCGCTGATGAGGATGTAAACCTGATTGTGATTGCGACTCATGGTCTAAGCGGTTGGCGGAGATTCATTTTTGGTTCCGTTACAGACAAAGTCGCCAAAATTGCCTCCTGTCCTGTTCTGTTGGTTTCTTTTCCCCCTGAAAAGGATTAAAAAGTTTTAGTCATTAATATTCACGCCTCATATCTGCTTGTCAAGTGTTCTACCCTCTTTAAACAGGTATGATTCTATTCCTATCCATCCCAGTACCGGGGCCGGCCATAATAATCATAGAGACGAGCCTCATATTCGCGGTTGACAGGTTCTTTAGGATGATACTCAGGGCTGTTCTTGACCTGCTCTCTGGTCAAATCAACGCTCACCTTATCTTCCACCCAGTCTACCGAGTCTATCCAGTCAGGCGTTACCAGGACCTTTCGTCCCGGCAGCCAGTTGCGGGTATCCACCACCATGTATCGGATCGTCCAGGTCTTATCATCCAGAATGAAATCATCCACATGCCCGATCTCGTCATCGATTGCCTGAATATGATAGCCTGCCACCTCTTCCGCGGAGCGTAAGTAACTCTCCGGAGGCTCTGTGTCTTTGTCTGCGATTCTCTCTTTTTCTCCCTTGACGTAAAGCCCGGTGGGATCAGCCGCAGGTCCCCATAGACCCCCTCCGAACCAGTAGTAAGACCAGCCATAATGGTCTAACCATCTCATTTCATACTCCCGCGATACAGGGGCACCCTCATCAAGTGGCGGGCTGTCCTCAACCTCCTTCTTGGTAAGGTTGACTGAAAATTGTTGAGATTCCCAGTCCGGTTCTCCCAGCGAAATTGGGGAAATCAGGACCTTTCGTTTGGGCAGCCATTTGCCCGTATAGGCCACCATGTACCGAACCGTCCAAAAACGGTCGTCAAAAAGAAAATCATTGCACCGGCCGATTTCTCCGTCTTGGGCAGCAAGCACATACCCGCTAAGTCCATTTACACTGCGCAACATAAGTTTACCTCCCTATTTCTTTCTTCCTTGGGTGGGGTGTTTACGCGATTCTATCCTTATACCTCTTTATAGCTTTATTGAATCCAATTTATCCATAGGCTATGCCCTGTATTCCCAGCAAGAAACCCATGTATTTCAAGGGGTCACTTCAGCTTTCGTCTGCTTGTTTCTTCCGCCAGAGTTCCAGAGAACCCTGTAAGAGGGGGACAATTGAGGGGTTATAGAAAGGGGTATAAATGGGTACATGCTCTTGCCACTGGAAATAATGGATATACCCCATAGATTTTCTATTTACTTCGAAATAAACTACAAATCATGCGGTTGGTCTAAAAATGGCTCTCAAAGAAATGGGGTAGGCTGCGGAAAGGAAAAGGAGAAGTAAGTATCCTCTATGGTAAATAAAAAGAATTGGAACGTAAAAAGAGAAACATTCAAGGGGGAATCCATGAGTAAAGAGAGTCAATATGTCCTCTGGTTTAAAGATCTTGGTTCGGGAGATGTGTCAGCGGTTGGAGGGAAGAATGCCTCCCTTGGTGAAATGATTGGAGCATTAAAAGATGAAGGGATACGCGTGCCCGACGGTTTTGCCACCACCTCAAATGCCTATTGGGAATTCCTGGAAGTTAATGATCTTCCGGAAAAAATAGAAAGTCACTTGACAGAGATGAATAAGGGGAAGGTGTCTTTAGAGCGTACGGGAAAGGCCGTGCGTAGACTCTTTCTCAGGGCAACTTTTCCGGAAGGTATTTCTGTGGCCATTGAAAATGCCTACAGACGGTTGTGCGAGAGCTATAACAGCGAAGATGTGGATGTAGCGGTGAGGAGCAGCGCAACGGCTGAAGACCTGCCGGAGGCGAGTTTTGCGGGTCAGCAGGAAACCTTTCTCAATGTGACGGGAGAGGATGAGCTGCTGGATGCATGCCGGAAATGCTACGCTTCCCTGTTTACGGACAGGGCCATCAGCTACAGACAGGAAAAGGGTTTCGATCATATGAAGGTGGCCCTGTCTGTGGGCGTGCAGAAAATGGTGCGTTCGGATCAAGCGGGATCGGGGGTGATGTTCTCCATCGACACGGAGACCGGCTTTCCGGACGTGGTTGTTACCAATGCCGCCTGGGGGCTGGGAGAGAATGTGGTTCAAGGTGCGGTGAACCCGGATGAATACAGGGTTTTCAAACCCCTGTTGAATCAAGACGGATACGAACCCATCATTGAAAGGACCCTTGGTGAGAAAGAGAAAAAGATGGTCTATGCGAAGGGGGGCAGCAAAACCACCAAGAACATAGACACCCCCAAGAAGGAACGCCGTATATTTGTCCTTAAAGATGACGAGATATTGAAACTGGCTAAATGGGCTTGCCGAATTGAAAACCACTACGGTAAACCGATGGACATCGAGTGGGCCAAAGATGGGGAAACAGGAGCATTGTATATTGTACAGGCTCGCCCCGAAACCGTTCAGTCACAGAAGGAGGCGGGCACACTGAAGACCTATTTTCTGAAAGATAAAGGAGAAAGACTTTTGGCCGGCCTGAGTATCGGCGATGCCATCGCCACGGGAAAGGCATGTCTGATCAAGGATGCGGATGATATTGATCAGTTCGAAGAGGACGCGATTCTGGTCACCGAAATGACGGACCCTGACTGGGTGCCCATTATGAAAAAGGCCGCCGGCATCGTTACAGACCATGGGGGGCGCACATGCCATGCCGCCATTGTAAGCAGGGAACTGGGAATCCCTGCCATCGTTGGGACCGCAGAGGCTACCGACGTCCTGAAGACGGGCCGGGAGATCACCATCTCCTGCGCCGAGGGAGACGAGGCCTACGTCTATAGCGGGATTCTCAAATTTGAAGAAAAGGAGATGGACCTGGAGGACATCCCTGAGACCCAGACGCGCATTATGATGAATATTGCAAGTCCCGCGGCTGCCTTCCGCTGGTGGCGACTACCCTGTAGAGGGATCGGTTTGGCCCGTATGGAATTCATCATCAATAATATCATCAAGATCCACCCCATGGCCCTGATTCATTTTGATGACCTGGAAAATAAGAAAGCAAAAAAACACATAGAAAAACTCACCACAGGATATGAGGACAAGACGGAGTATTTCGTGGATCATCTGGCGCGAGGGATCGCAAAAATTGCCGCTTCCCAGTACCCCGAGCCGGTCATCGTTCGAATGAGCGATTTCAAAAGCAATGAATATGCTGACCTCATTGGGGGAAGAGAGTTTGAGCCCCGAGAGAACAACCCTATGCTCGGTTTTCGCGGGGCTTCCCGGTATTACAGTGAGCAATATCGTGAGGGGTTTGCACTGGAATGTCGGGCAGTCAAACGGGTACGTGAAGAAATAGGACTTTCAAATGTCCTTATCATGATCCCATTTTGCAGAACCCTCGAAGAGGCGGACAGGGTACTGGAAGTCCTGGCTCAAAACGATCTGATCCGTGGAGAGAAGGGGCTGGAGGTCTATGTCATGTGTGAGATCCCGTCCAACATTATTCTGGCCGAGCAGTTCGCGGAGCGATTTGATGGCTTCTCCATCGGCTCCAACGATCTCACCCAACTGGTCCTGGGGGTGGATCGGGATTCTTCGGAGCTGGCAGACCTCTTTGATGAGAGGAACGAAGCCGTAAAAGAGGAGATCGCCAGGCTGATTTCAGCGGTTCATAAAACCAACGCCAAAGTGGGGATTTGTGGCCAGGCGCCGAGCGATTACCCGGATTTTGCCGCTTTTCTTGTGAAAGAAGGGATTGACTCCATATCGCTGAACCCTGACAGTATCATGGAAGTGAAGAAACGTGTTGCAGATGCGGAGAAGAAATAAGCTGTGGACAGTGAGCCGTCATCAGCAGGGTCGTCGCCTGCTCCCGACTCCGATGACAGGTTTGCCGGAATAATATGATGACATGCTAAAGACTAAAAAGTGAATTGAATGGAGGCGGTTTTTGTGATGACAACATGCTCAACGGTTTCGAAAGATATGCTTGTCAACCCTGTCAGCATACATATAGACGAAACCCTGGATTTTGAAACGGCGCGTTTGGTCGCAGATCAAAAGGCGAAAGAAATGGCCAACGATCCCATGATGTTAGGTTGGTATGAGGCCAAGAGCGGCAAATTCTCGCCTAATGTGGAATGTTGCAGTGAGCACAAACCCGGATGGATCGTTTACGCGGAATCAAGGGGCGCAAATATCACGATCGATATTAATAACGAA
>Ga0180432_10011939_pt1 | contig 10179 bp, 9 predicted proteins | sample SS_ome_10_FD_132414 | JGI IMG/M metagenome (GOLD analysis project Ga0180432, IMG submission 132414) | Hypersaline lake sediment archaeal communities from the Salton Sea, California, USA - SS_1_MS_2 metaG | ecosystem: Environmental > Aquatic > Non-marine Saline and Alkaline > Hypersaline >...
GGTGGAACCGGTTCTGGGACTTCGGCAGCGGGCAGATCGGGGACATGGGCAGTCACATGATGGACCTGGCGTGGTGGGCGCTGGGGCTGCGGTTCCCCGCGACCTGCGAGGCGTCGGGCTCGCCGGTGAGCGCGGACACGTGCCCGACGTTCCTGACGGCGACGTGGGAGCACCCGGCGTTGGGGAAGCGTGCGGCGGTGAAGGTCTGCTGGTACGACGGCGGCAAGAAGCCGGGCATGCCCTCGCGCGTCTTCAACCGCGACGCCATGTTCAAGGGCCTGCTGTTCGTCGGCGACAAGGGCTACCTGCTGGCCGATTACGGCTACCGCATCCTGATGCCCAAGGGCGACATGACCGACTATCGCGCGCCGGAGCGCGACGAGCTGATCGCCTCGTCGCGCGGGCATCACGCCGAGTGGATCGCCGCCTGCAAGACGGGCAAGCCGACGCTGTGCGACTTCGACTACGCCGGCACGCTGATCGAGCACAACCTGCTGGCGCTGGTGGCCTACCGGACGGGCGAGAAGCTGCAGTGGGACGCCGGGCAGTTGAAGGCGACGAACTGCCCGTCGGCGGAGAAGTACATCCGCAAGAGCTATCGCAAGGGATGGACGCTGAACGGTTGACCCGGCGGGGGAGCGGGAGACCCGACCCATGGGCCGGACACACACGCGGCGGGAGTTCCTGGGCGCGTCGGCGGCGGCGGGGCTGGGCGTGCTGGCGGGCCGGTGCGGCGCGTCGGCGGCGAGCCGGCCGGCGTTCAAGACGCGCCTGCACAAGGCGATGATCCGCCCGCTGCCGGACGAGAAGGCCCTGGCGGCCCTGAAGGCGGCGGGGTTCGAGGGCATCGAGTGCCGCACGTGGAACGCCGGGCAGGCCGACGCCGAGCGCGCCCGGCGGACGGCGGAGAAGCTGGGCATGCGGGTCCACTCGGTGCTGCGCGGGTGGACGCGGTTCAACGACCCGAAGCGGGTCGACGCCGACGTCGCGAGCGTCAAGGGGGCGCTGGCGACGGCCAAGGCCCTCGGCGCCGACGCCGTGCTGCTGGTGCCCTGCCGCATCCGCGTCAAGCCCACTCCGCGGCCGTGGGAGTTCGACGTGGCCTTCGATCCGGAGACCGGGCGCCTCCGGCGCGTGGTCAAAGGCGACAATGCGAAGTTCGCGGCCTATATCGAGGCCCACGACCGGGCGACGGCGGCCTCGCGGGAGGCCCTCAAGCGGCTCGTCCCCGCCGCGGAGAAGGCGGGCGTGACGATCGCCGTCGAGAACGTATGGAACGACCTGTGGGTGACGCCGGAGCTGTTCGCCGCCTTCGTGCGGTCGGCGTCCAGCCGGTGGGTGCGGGCGTACTTCGACATCGGCAACCACGTCAAGTACGCGCCGCCGACGGCGTGGGTCCGGGCCCTGGGCGAGACGATCGTGAAGTGCCACGTGAAGGACTTCCGGCTGAACGCCGACGGGCACGGGGGGCGGTTCGTGAACATCCGCGAGGGCAGCGTGGACTGGCCCGCCGTCCGGCGCGAGCTGGAGAGGATCGGCTACAACGGGTGGATGACCATCGAGGGCGGCCGACTGTCGCCGGACGAGGCCAGCCGGCGGCTGGACCTGATCATCGGCGGCAGGTAGCGGCGGGCGGCGGGCGATCGGCTCAGAGGGCCCACGGGCCGCGCCGGGGCCGATCGAGCCAGGTGTTGGCCTCGCCGTCGTCGGGGAAGACCTCGCGCACGGGGTCCCACTTGAGCGGGCGCTTCAGCCAGTAGGCGATGTTCCCGAGATGGCAGACGGAGGCGGCGCGATGGGCGGTCTCGATGTCGCGGAAGGGCTCCTGGCGGGTGCGGGCGCAGTGGACGAAGTCGCCGAAGATGCCCCGCCCGCGGTAGCCCTTCATGTCGACGGGGCCGACGGGGTGGACGCCCCGTCCGGGCAGGTCCCCGTCGGTTCCGACGTAGCGGATGTTGCCCCCGGCGTGGTACATCCGCAGCCCGTTGGCGAAGACGTAGGTCAGGTGCTTGTGGGCCTTGCCGTCGGGCGGGATGACCTCGACGGGGCCGGTGCGATGGACGCCGATGGCGAACATGGCGGCCCCGAAGCGGTGGGCGCCCCAGTCGGTCATGCCCCCGCCGGAGTACTCGCGATAGGGCCGGAAGCCCCCGCGGATGAGCCGGGAGTGGAACGGCCGCCAGGGCGTCGGGCCCAGCCACATGTTCCAGTCGAGCCCCTCGGGCATCGGCTCGGCGGGCAGGTGGCAGGGATGCGACGGGCCGCCGCAGCCGACGTAGGCCTCCTTGATGCGACCGACCGCCCCGCCGCGCACCAGCCGCGGGAGCTGGCCGTAGTCCCCCAGCACCCGCTGGCTGCCGCCGGCAAAGATGCGCCCGTAGCGCTTGACCGCCTCGACCATGGCGCGTCCTTCGCGGATGGTGAGCGTCTCGGGCTTCTCGCAGTAGACGTCCTTGCCGTGCTTGCAGGCCTGGATGGTGATGATCGCGTGCCAGTGGTCGGGGGTGCCGATGAGGATGGCGTCGATGTCGTCGCGCGTGACGATCTCGCGGAAGTCGGCGGTGGCTTGGCAGTCCTTGTTGCCGTACTTGCCGTCCACGTGGGCCTTGGCCCGGTCGCGATGGGCGGGTACGGGGTCGCAGACGGCGACCATCTGCACCTCGCCGAAGCCCATGAGCGAGCGCATGTCGCCGGTCCCGCGCCCGCCGACGCCGATGGCGCCCATGACCAGGCGCTCGCCGGCGGGGGGGCGGCCCTCGCCGCCCAGCGCGGTGGAGGTAATCACGTAGGGCGCGGCGGCGCCCGCTGCCGCGGCCCGCAGGAAACGACGACGGCTCATCCGCGTGCGATCCATGACGATGTCCTCTCGACAGGCGCCGGCGCGCCCGGCGCGTCTCGTGTATGCTAACCCGTCCGGGCGGCGAATGTACCGGCGGGGGAGGCCTCCCGCCCGGGGCCGCGCGCTGCCGATGCCGGGCGGCGGGGCATCACCCGGGAATGTGCGTCCGCTGCCCGTCGCGGAGGCTGGGGAAGCGACGCAGCCGGATGCGCTCGAAGAGCATCCACACCAGGGCCAGGACCCACATGACCGCGGCGGCGCCCAGGGCGATGCACAAGCCCGTCCAACCGGCGGTCGGGTACGGCGGCTCCGTGTAGGTGATGAGGTAGTCGAAGGGGACGATGGCGGCGACGGCGGCCCAGACGCCGATGAGGGCGGCGGCCATGGCCTGGCAGATGGCCGAGACCCACGGCACCGAGATGATCCACCGCTGGCGGCTGCTTCCCACGATGAGGACGAGCGTGATCAGCAGCCACAGGACGCCGACGAGGTCCCAGATGGCGGACCCGTGGATGAACGAGGAGCACAGCCAGCGGGTGGCCGTCGGGTAGCTGCCGAAGCCCGTCTTGTCGATGTGGGCGGTCTTGGCCAGCCCGTTGACGACGTGGCGGGCGGCGGCCATCACGGCGGTCCAGATGAGGTACGCGATGCCCGCGAAGGCCAGCGCCAGCCCCACGTCGGCCCGGGTTGTCCGCCGGACGCGTCCCAGCATGGCCGTATTAGAACCGCCCGAGGGCGGAGCGTCAAAGGGCTGCGCGGGGATTCGTCATCCCCGGCGGGGGCGGAAAAACCCTTGGCGGCCCCGTTGGGCCGACCTATAATCTGCGCCCGAGACGCCTTCTCCTGAGGAGTTCCGTCCCGTATGAGCGAGCCAGCGATGCCGACATCCCGTGCGGGCGCCTCGTCCGCGGCGCGATGGGTCGTGGTGATCGTGCTGGCGGCGCTGGCCGGCGCGCTGGGAGGGGAGCTGCTGCTGTCGGCCTCGCCCGCCGCCGCCGACACCGCCTCGGGAGGCGCGGGGAAGGTCTTCGCGGTCGCCGGGCAGATCACCGGCGACACCTACGGGCTGTACCTCGTGGACCTGGAAAATGGTACAATATGCCTGTACGAGTACGTGGGACGGGAGCGGCGGCTTTGGCTGAGGGCGGCGCGGACGTTCCGTGCGGACCTGAAGCTGGACGCCTACAACACGCAGCCGTCGCCGGAAGAAGTATCAAAGATGGTGAGCGAGGCGCGCCGATTGAAGGACAGGCCCGCCCCGACGCGGCCGTAGGGCGCGCGGCGCGGGTCGGGGGCAGGGAGCGTGAGACCATGGGCAAGATGTACTACACGGAAGAGGAAGCGGCCCAGAAGCTGAACATGTCCGCCGAGGAGCTCAACAAGCTGACCCAAGAGGGCAAGCTGTCGTCGTACGCGGACGGCGCCCGCCAGATGTACAAGGCCGATCAGGTGGACGCCCTGGCGCCGGGGGGGGCTGCGGCATCGTCGGAGTCCGAGGAGATCGAGCTGGCGCCGGCCGAGGCCGAGGACGAAGGCGCCGGCGGCGGGGACCGGGTGGACCTCTCCGAGGCCGACAAGGACGCCGAGGAGACCTCCAAGGAGGACACGGTGCTGACCAGCGAGGGGATCAGCATCTTCGACGACGAGGACCTGGACATCGAGACGGGGGACCCGATGGCGAAGACGGCGATCGCGCCCAGCGTGGAGGAGGAGATATCGCTGGAGGGGGTGGGCAGCGGATCGGGGCTCCTGGACCTGACGCGCGAGAGCGACGACACGTCGCTGGGCGAGGTGCTGGAGCACATCGAGGTGGGCAGCGGGATCCCCAGCAGCCCGCCGCCGGTGGAGATGGAGATCCCCGAGGAGCCGGCGGCGGAGTCCGCCGCGCCCGCCGCGGTCGAGGCGCCCACCGTCGTGGAGGAGGTCGACGCGTCGGCGGGGGCCTTCTCCGGGCTGATCCTGGCGACGAGCCTGGTGCTGCTGCTGGCCGGTCTGGCGGTGCTGGCCGTTGTCATGGGCGAGGTGCCCGGGTACCTGCAGTCGCTTCAGCAGAACCTCCAGTGGTGGCTGATCGGCGCGGTGGTGGTGGCGGTCGTCCTGGCGGTGGTGGGGTACATGATCGGGAAGGCGGCGGCGGCCCGGGCGGCGGCGCTTCAGCGCGGCGGCTAGGGCGGCGTCCCGGGGGGCGGTCCGGGAAAAAGACGCCCCGTTTTTTCTTGTGGTCCGCGCTAATTCATGTCATCTGTATCCCCGTGCCGGGAGGGCGTGCGCCCGCGTCGGCCGGTGCGGGCCGCGCCCGCGGAGATCCGCGACACCGAACGCGTTCGGCTGGGAAGAGAGAAAGGACGGAGCAACATGACTGGCAGGTGGACGACGACGGCGGGACTGCTTTGCCTGATCGTGGCGGCCACGGGCGGGTGCGTGTCGAAGTCGAAGTACAACAAGGTGCTGTCGGCGGCGCGCCAGGCCAACGCCCAGTTGGAGGACTGCAAGTCCGCGGCCGGCGCCGCCCGGGTGGAGAACCAGAAGCTCCGCGACGAGCTGGCGCTGCGCGACGAGATGGTGGCGGCCAAGGACAAGAAGATCCAGGCCCTCGAGGACGTCAACACCGAGCAGCAGAAGACGGTGGACGCCCTGTACGCCAAGCTGAAGGAGCACCTGGAGAAGGACCGCACGCCGCTGACCCCGCTGGTCCTGCCCGCCGGCATCAGCGCCGGGCTGAAGGCCCTGGCCGAGGAGAACGCGGACCTGATGGAGTACCTTCCCAACTACGGGATGCTGAAGCTGAAGGCCGACCCCACGTTCGACAAGGGCTCGGCCGTGGTCAAGCCCGGGGCGGCCAAGGCGCTGAAGAAGCTGGCGGAGATCGTCAACTCGGAGGAGGCCAAGCGGTTCAACATCTACGTCGCCGGGCACACGGACGACATCCCGCTGAAGAAGGAATCGACGATCCGGCTGCACGGGTCGAACTGGGGCCTGTCGGCGCACCGCGCCCTGGCGGTGATCAAGGAGCTGTGGGCGGCCGGGGTGGAGCAGCAACGGATGGGCGGGATGGGCTTCAGCAAGTACCACCCGGTGGCTGCCAACGCCCCCGGACGGAAGGGCAACCCCCGCAACCGACGGGTGGAGATCTGGATCGTCCCGCCGAACCGCTTCCTCACCGTCGGCGCGAAGTGACCGGACGGCGGCGATCGCAGGCGTCCTGGTCCCCGGCGCGGCGGCGCGCTCGACGGCTGGCCGTCGTCGTCGTCGAGGACCCGCCAGACGGCCGCCGGGGCCGCCGGCCTGACAGGTGACGGGTGGCGCATCGGGCCCACATTGCGGCGGCCGGGACGCGCGCCGCGCCGCCGGCGCTGCGGGCCGCCTCGAGCCTGTGGCTGGGGCTGGGGCTGTTGGCGGCGATCTTCATCTACCTGGCCGTGGCGAGCGTCTGGCCGCCGCCGCCGGGCAAGCCCCCCGGCACCCCGAGCGTGCTGTACGGGCTCTGGCCACTGAAGCTCCTGATCGGACTGCTGGCGGCGAACGTCATCCTGGCCAACATCGTGCGCGTCCCGACCGGGTGGGCGCACCTGGGCGCGTGGCTGGGGCACGCCGGGCTCATCCTGCTGCTCTGCGGCGCGGCGGTGTACGTCGAGGGGCACGTGTCGGGGGCGGCGGTTGCCGTGCGGGACGACGACGGGGCCTTCGGGCCCGTCGAGCGGTACTTCCTCGAGGACACCGCGGCGATGTACGTCGGCCCCGATCGCGCGGGCGCCGAGCTGCTGCAGACGCCGCTGACCGACCGACTGGCGGCCGGGGCGGACCGACCGCTCCAGGCGCGCGTGGCGAGTCCGTTCGACGCGGTGACCTTCGTCGCGCGCGATTACCTGCCCTCGGCGGAGCTGCGGTGCCGCTGGCGGGACGATGGCCCGGCTGACGTGCCTGCCGCGCGGATCCGCCTGCGCGACGGCCCGCACGTGTTCCGGCGGGTGCTCTGCCCGTCCTGCCCGTTCGCGCGGGAGTTCAACGTCGGGGCGTACGTCGTGCGGTTCGTTCCCCCCGGCGCGGGCAAGCCGCCGGAGTGGCTGATCGTCAAGGACCGCCCGGAGCAGGACCTGGCGGTCGTCGGCCGGACCGCCGACGGTGGCGTGTCGGTGCTGGTCATCGGCGGAGACGGCCGCCGCTCCGAGCACGCCGCCGAGGTCGGGCGGAGGCTGGTCCTGACCCTCGGCGGGCGACCGGTGGAGCTGACGGTGGAGGAGTTCCTCACGCGCGCGTGGCGGGTTTGGTCGGCGTACGCGGCGCCGGACGGGTCGCGGCCGGCGGCGGTGAAGCTCCGGGCCGCGGTCGGGGAGTGGGTCGGCTGGCAATGGGTCCGATGGGAGGCCTTCGTCGGCCCGGCGGTGCGGACCGATCCGGCCGCTCAGCGCCTGCCGCTGCCGGACGGGCAGTGGGCCCGGCTGCACTTCGCGCCGGAGTCCCGCCCGCTGCCGGTGCCGTTCCGCATCGCCCAGGCCGAGTACGTCACCTATCCGGGCTCGACCCGGGCGCGCGATTACGTCTGCCGGCTGACCACGTCGGCGACGGCCACGGCGAAGGAGCGGACGCTGATCTGCCGGCTGAACCGCCCGGCGGTGATCGACGGGCTGCGGGTCTACCAGGGCTCCTGGAGCCCGAAGCCGGAGGACCCCCGGGCGATCAGCTTCATGGTCTCCTCCCGCCCGGGGATCGGGCTGGTGGGCACCGGGGCGCTGCTGATCGTGCTCGCCCTGCCGTACGCCTTCTACGTCAAGCCGCTGCTCCTGCGGCGGGGAAAGGGGACGCGGCGATGAGGGCCGGCGGGCCCGTGCGGCGCCTCGCGCCGGCCGTCGCGATCGTCGTCGCCGCCGCAGCCGCGCCGGCGCGCGCGGGCGACGTCTTCGATGCCGAGACCCTCGACTTCGCCGCGCGCGTCGACCTGCACGAGTGGGAGCTGCTGCCGAACGAGCACGCCGGACGGCTGGAGATCGTCGACACCCTGGCCCGCCGGCAGGTTCGGGCGTTTTACGGCGCTGCGTCCATCGACGGGACCTCGCCGACGTTCTCGCTGCTGGAGATCTACTTCAACGCCGGGGCCTACCTGGACCGCCCGGTGGTCCGCCTGCGCGACGCGCGGCTCCAGGCGCGCCTGCGGCCGCACATGACCCCCGAGGCCCTCGATCGCCTTGCCCGCACGGGGCGCGTCGGCCCGGTGGGCCTGCTGGGTCCGGCGCAGCGAGGGGCGTTGACGGCCGCCGGGCGTGCCGACGCGTCGGCCCCGGCCTGGGACCGCCTGGGCGCGCTGCGGGAGCCGGTCCGGGCCGCCGCCGGGGCAGATCGGCGGCTGGCGCGGGCGTGCGGTCGGCTGCTGGGGCGGGTAGAGGCCTTCCTGGCCGCCGAGGCCCTGCGCCTCGTGCCGCCCAGGGCCCCCGGCGGCCCGTACGTCGCCGATGAGCACCTGCGGGCGATCCTGGACGCGAGGGGCCGCGTGCCGGCCTCGACCGCCGCCCGGGCCGAGCGGGTCCACGAGGAGCTCGCGGCGTTGGCCAGGGCCTGGCGGCAGCGCGACGCCCGATCGTTCAACGAGCTGTCGGCCGGGCTGATTGCCCGGCTGCTGGAGGAGGCCCCGGTGACTCGGCCGCCGAGGTGGCGCCGGCGGCTGGAGCGATTCCACAACCGGACGTACGGTCTGACGTTCGCGTGGGTGGGATTCTTCGCCGCGGCGGTGTTGCTGCTGGCGGCCGCGGCCGGAGGCGGGCGCCGCCGGGCCCTGCGGGCCGTCGGGATGGCCGTGTTCGCGGCGTCGACGGCGACCCTGGCGGCGGGCGTCGCCGTGCGATGGATCATCAGCGGGCGCGGCTGGCACCTGCCTCCGCTGACGAACCAGTACGAATCGGTCATGGGCGTCGCCCTGATGGCGGCCCTGGCCGGGATGGCCTTGGAGCTGATCTTCCGCCGGGGCGCGATGGCCCTGGTCGCCTCCGTGGTGGCGGCGGTCGCGCTGCTGTGCGCGTTCTTCCGCCTCGGGCCCCTGCAGCCGGAGATCGGCGCCCCCATGGCCCTGCTGAACACCAGCATCCTGGCCTGGCACGTCTCCACGCTGATGGTCGGCTACGGGGTGATCGGGATGAGCGTGCTGGTGTCGCTGGCGTACCTGTCGATCGCGGCGGTGCGCCGCCGCGCGCCCGACGCGCCCCGATCGGCCGGGCCCGACCTGACCGCCCGCCCCGCGGGCGGGCTGCTGCCGGAACTGGATCGCTACAACCTCGTCCTGCTGCAACTGGCCTGCTGGCTGGTGGGCATCGGAAACATCCTGGGCGCCTACTGGGCGGACCGGGCGTGGGGCCGCTGGTGGGGGTGGGACGCCAAGGAGACCTGGGGCCTCATGACGTTCGTGGTCTACCTGGGCGTCCTCCATGCCCGGTACGCCCTGCCCGCGCGCCGTCGCGGGACGTGGACGGCGGCGCTGAGCGTCTTCGGCTGCGCCGTCATGGGATTCACCTGGTGGGGGGTCAACTACGTCCTGCGCGGGCTGCACAGCTACGCATAGGCCGCACGCACCGCCTCGCTTGACGGGGCGCCGCGGCCCCGCTAGCATCGGCGCCCGCACCGGTCCGGAAGAAGGGAGACGTCATGAGACGTGACGAGATGATCGAAGGGATCATGCGCTACGCCGGGATCTCCAAGGCCAACGTCGACCGCTTCTACGAGGGGCTGGCGGCGCTGGCCCGTCGGGAGTTGCTGCGCAACGACGAGTTCGTCCTGCCGGGGCTGGGCGCGCTGCGCGTGCGCCGGCGGAAGGCCCGCACGGCGCGGAACCCGCGGACCGGCGCGCCGGTGCGCGTCCCGGCCAAGAAGGTGGTCCGCTTCAGGACCTACGCGCCGCTGGACGAGGCGCTGAACGGCCCGGGGCGAAAGCCCGCGCAGCCCGAGCCGGACGAAGGCGGCGCCAGGCTGCCCATGGATCAGCCGGAGCCGCACGAATAGCTCGGCCCGCCCAAAGGCGCGGAGGGACTCGTGGGCGAACCGCCGCCGAACATCATCCTCTTTCTGACCGACCAGCACCGGCTCTCGGCCGTCGGGTGCTATGGTCCGACGCCCTGCCGGACGCCCGATGTCGACCGCCTCGCCGATGAGGGCGTGCGCTTCTCGACGGCCTACACGGTCTGCCCGGTGTGCAGCCCGGCGCGGGCGAGCATCATGACCGGGCTGTATCCGCACACGCACGGCATCTGCGGCAACGTGCATGACCTCGGGTGCAGTGTGCACGAGCTGGAGGACCGCCCGTCGCTGCTGAGCCGGCGCCTCCAGCGGGCGGGCTACGCCCTCGGGTACAGCGGCAA
>Ga0180432_10011940_pt1 | contig 10178 bp, 7 predicted proteins | sample SS_ome_10_FD_132414 | JGI IMG/M metagenome (GOLD analysis project Ga0180432, IMG submission 132414) | Hypersaline lake sediment archaeal communities from the Salton Sea, California, USA - SS_1_MS_2 metaG | ecosystem: Environmental > Aquatic > Non-marine Saline and Alkaline > Hypersaline >...
CGTATTCTTAATAAGAGGGTTGATACTTGCGCCAGAGCGAGCCAGTATATGACAAAACGTCCTAAAGCGGCATACCCGGGCGGTAACCAAAATAACACACCATAAAAGAGCAGCAGTATCCAGAAAGCTGCATAGTAGCTCAAACAGAATGCACAGTTGAGCAAGAATGCCACCTGTTCGCGTAACCAATCACGCCAGCGACGTGGTTTAGTTACATCGGCCTGCGAACCCCATACATCTATCCAATCGCGCAGCTCGGCAAATAGGCCGCCAGAATGCATCCAGGCATCAACTAATGCACGTGGCGCAAGCAGAAGCGCGATAATATCGATCGGTGAAACGTGCATCGGTATTGTTTTGGTTTGCGTAATGTGTGTGACATGTGCTATCATGAACACAGCGTGTTACAAACGTGAAATATCACAAAAATGACCGCGCCGCCAACAAGTAGCGGACAAATGGCATCAATAATAGGCAATGTGCACGCCGCGAAGATAGCGACGAAACCCACAGCCATTGTGTATTTTAGAAATTGTTCAAACACTGGGCGGCGGGCCGAGCGGCCACGGCTCATTGGTTGTCAACTGTTCGGTCGGTTGTACAAAATCGGTTAACGGCAATGGACGTTTTAAATCCATCGTATTGATTGGCAGCGCGTCCATTCGTACACGTGTTAACGGACCACGATGCGTATTTCGAATACCAGCGCGCTCAAGAAACAGCTTACTGGATTTGGTGATAGTCGCCATGGGTTTATCCTCCTGATTCCTATTTTACTAGAACCAGCTCCAAACCAACAAGGCCAACCAAATCACGAAGATCACTACAATTATTGGCCGCGTATGCTGCCAAATTGTAGCGCAATAGCGCGATGTTATTTCAAATTTTTCTCTATCGGATTGCATTACAATGTCTCCGTTTGATGGACCGCCCGTAACAACGCAGGCTATCGAATCCACGCTTCAACTTCGTTATGCGGACGGCAAACCATTATCCCACGCCGAGCGACTTGCACGTTTCGTGAAGCTCGCTACCACATCAGCGCACCAGGATATGGTGGCTGCGTTGCCACTACTGCTGAATTTAAAGGGCCAGCCGTACACCCTTGATAACTATTTCCCGTTCGAGAACCTGTTTCGGTATCTGATGCCGAATCAACTCTTGCTGAAAACCGGTCGACAGGTCTCGAAATCCACGTCGATTGCAGCACACGGTATTATGACGTCCGTGGGCATTCCTAACTTTACGACGCTGTATGTTATGCCACTGTACGAGCAAGTGCGCCGTTTGAGCGGCATGTTCGTTGGACCGTTTGTGGAGCAGAGTCCGGTTCGGCAACTGTGGCAGAATACAAATACTGTCAATAGCGTGCTGCACCGCTCGTTCACGAACGACTCAAAGATGCTATTCTCGTTTGCATTCTTGAGTGCGGATCGGTTGCGCGGTGTCAGTGCCGATAAAGTATGCTTGGATGAGAGTGTACGACAAGGCACACTCGTTGAAACACCGGAAGGTCGTGTTGCAATAGAAAACCTTTCACAGGGGGATTCTGTTTATGCCGTCGACGAATTCGGGCAAATCCAAGAAGACACGGTCATCCAATGCTCATACCACGGGATCCGAGACTGCTACCGGCTCACGCTCTCGGACGGCCAAACGCTCGACGCCACGCGCGAATCGTTCATCGCGACGACGGACGGCTGGCGTACTGTCGAAACGATTGTCGCCGACTTCGCTAACAGTTGTACAGAAGCAGTTGTTACTCGGAACGCTGCTGGGCGACGGGTGGCTCGATTATCCGAGCAGTCCGACAGCCAATCCAGTATACGGCAGTGCCCACAGTCACAAGCAACACGCGTACAACGTCGCCAAATACCAGGTATTATCCGAGTTTGTGACGCATCCACCCAAAATCGTGAAGAACAGCGGTTACGGCGAGTGGCGCAGTCGTTGGACCACACGACGTACAGCGGCATTGTGGCCGATCGCGTCCTTGTGTTTCCGCCGCGGCAAGAAGCGCGTAACGCAAAAATGGCTCGATCAACTGACCTGGCGCGGCGTCGCTTGGTGGTATCAGGACGACGGGAATCTGCACAACGGTGCAATGACGTTCCATACCGAGGGATTCACGTATTCGGAGGTAAAGCTGTTGGTTTCCTGGCTGACGCGGCGCGGTATCGACGCGCGAATGCTGCGAAAATACAAGTATTGGCGGATCTATGTCACAACCGACGCCGCATATACGTTGGTAGCCAAAATTCGCAAATACATCCATCCGACGATGAACTACAAAATTGCGCTACGGAAGCGACGAATGACCGCGATATGTCATTGGTGCAAACAGCGCTTCCAACTGACAGCGCACATGCCCGGCCGGTATGCCCCGACAAAGCGACACTGTTGCGGACATCCCGAATGCGTGAAAGCGCGCAAACGCGCGAACGCCAAACGCTACCGCGCAACCGCGGAACAGAAACAACGAGCGCATGCTTACTACCTTGCCCATCGCGAAGATCGATTGGCAAAACAGCAGATAGCCAGACAGCGAGCACATGCGCAGCGCCCCGATCCGATTTGCATACAATGCCACAAACCGTTTCGGCGGGCGTATGCTCAGCGATTCAAGAAATGTCCAAAGTGCCGTGCGCAGTAGCGAATGTTGTGTCGATTAAGTGGGTTGGCCAGCATCCAGTATACGACATCGAGACCGCGAATCATCGCACGTTTTTTGCGAATGGTATCGCGGTGCATAATTGTCAAGACTTGCAACAAGCACATCTTCCAATTATTCACGAGACTCTATCAGCTAGCAAATGGTCCATTCAACAATTCACTGGGACACCAAAAACGCTAGATAATACGATACAAAAGCTGTGGGAAGAAAGCAGTCAATCAGAATGGTTCGTGCCGTGCTTCCACTGTACAACGAACGGCTACCCGACGTGGAATATCCCATCAATTGATCATCATGCCGAGAAAATGATCGGCCCGTGGCATCGTGATATCTCGGAAAAAGAGCCGGCAACAATTTGCCATAAATGCGGAAAACGCATATCACCACGCTTTGGACGATGGATCCCTCGTCGACGGGATCGTGTGCGCAGTTTCCCGGGTTACCATGTACCCCAGATTGTGATGCCACTCCATTACGCGGATCACGAGAAATGGTCAATCCTATTGCAGAAACAACAAGGGAAAGGTAATACGCCGCCTAACGTTTTTTGGAACGAGGTTATTGGAGATAGTTACGACACATCTGCGAAAATTGTAACATTGACTGAATTGAACGCAGTATCGAACCTTGGACCGGGCGACGCTGCGACTGCGCGCTCCAAAATCGGCGGGTACGCGGCGCGTGTATTAGCAATTGACTGGGGCGGTGGCGGATCAAAAGGATTATCGTTCACCGTTGTTGCGTTGCTTGGCCTGAAACACAACGGTTGTATTGATGTGCTATGGGGTAAGCGATTATTGACACCGCACGACCACTTACTCGAAGCTGTCGAGATCAAGCAGTACTGGGATTACTTCCGTCCACATCTACTTGCGCACGATTATACCGGATCCGGTAGTTTACGGGAAACATTCTTAATCCAGGCCGGTGTCCCGATACATCGTGTATTCCCGTGTGCGTACGTGCGCTCATCGCGGCAAGCGCCGTGTTATCATGTCGGCCAGACTGAGCTGCACCCACGCGAGCATTACCGCGTGGATAAAGCCCGAACACTGCAATTGACATGCGGCATGATCAAAATCGGCGCACTGCGCTTTTTCGATTCCGATTATGTGAATCCCGAGGATCCTGGCCTGATCCGCGATTTCTTGGCACTAATCGAGGACAAAGTATCAACTATGGCTGCCGGTGAAGTTTATCGGATCGATTGCCAAGCTGGTATGGCGGACGATTTCGCACAGGCTGTGAATATCGGTTGCGTTTGTCTGTGGTATCGCAACAACGCGTGGCCAAATTTGGCCGATATGATTGAAGTGATCGATTCGCCCGCACAGCGTGCAATGCTAGAGCCGATCACGCCCGAACAAGAGCGCGCGCTGCATGTCGAAGCGCCAACGTACCGCTAATCTTCACCGTTGTAGAATAGATCTAACACGCTTTTCGGTAATTGTCCGAAAATGTGCGCGAGTTGGTCGCAAATCTGGTTGATATGCGTAATTTGTTCCGTCGTCACATTGTTGATCGTTTCAAGTTTTGCGATTTGTTGCAGCTCGTGCACTTCTGATAAACTTCTCAGCACAAACGCGCGGTGTTTCGCTGTAAGGTGTTGCTGCAACATGTCTGCCTCGTTGAGTCGAATCAGCAGCATGTCGCATAACCCGATCATAGTGTGTCGTCGCATGGCTACCTCCTATCTGACAACAGTTGTTGTCGACAAATAGCTAGATGGTGGTGCCACCAGGACTCGACTACGAACCAACCCTTTTTCCCATTATAAACGAATTCGCGATTTTGTGCATCGGCATCTTTCAACAATTGTGTAACCTCTTCATCGTCGGGCGGAGACAGCGACGATTTCTCGAACACTTGTCGCAGAACGGCTTTAGCGATGAAGATACCGGGCGCGGGTGATGTGATTCGGTGTAGGGCTGGTTTTCGACTATGCTCCGTGAATTGATCTTGCTGTACACGTATGCGTCCGTTTTCGATTGCGCGATACAGCATTGTTACCAATCCAAGTGCACGCGGTTGCGTGGTTGCAGCAGGCTCATCAATTAGCGTACGCGCGCGCCAAATGACACGTGGATTGCCACCGTTTCGTTCTGCCCAGCGTGCCATGTCATCCGCGATTCGATGTGCGAACACAGTGCGTTCCGATTCGGGTGCCATTTGTCGCCGCACAAAATCGTGGAGCCACTGCTGTAATGCTGGACGCCCGTCTGTCAGAAATACAGATGGCACGGATACAGTAGGGTGGTATACCACAAAACGCCACGGCGTGCGCATCGTGAGCATATGCACGCTCTCGGGTGGTACTGTGGCTATAATGTCGCGATCGCTGACAATGTTTTGCCATGATAGCAACATACGTAACGCATCGCCGCCACCGAAACGAAGCCATATCGGCCAGTTGTGTTGATCAGTTAGTGTTTGGATGAAGCCGCCAACATGGTTATAATTGTCGGGAACACGGGCGGATTGCGGGCAGCCAAACAAATGTGCAACATGGTATCCGACAAAACTGGCACCAGCGCCGACCAGGCCAATGCTTGTTGATGGTTGGTTTAGTGGATATCCAACAATGTTTGCACCAATTGCAGCTGCGACAGCCCAAAACAGGCGATTGATGTTCGTATCTGCTGTCAGATGTTGCAAACGTACGTACGAATCAATAGGCGGCTCAAAATCGCGACAGGGCGCGTCGTCTTGCGCTAGTAAGGCCGAAACTGTTTCAACCTGACCTCCGGGGCGCAGTTCGTATTGTGGGAATATGAAACGCTGGAGCTGATGATTCCAGCCGAACCGGCGTACACCGATGCTTGTTTTTGGTGGACGTAGCTGTAATGCGATATCAGTAAGTGCTTTGGTGATTCTGGGGTTGTGGATGAGCACATCCATACCAGCACGATCCAAGTGGGCGCGTATCAGCGGTACCGGCTGCGAATGCATGCGTGCGGCCGGCTCAACAAATGTAGTCTGATTGTCGCCCTGAATTAATCTTCCTTTGTAGTAGGATTGCGTCGGGTCGTCCTGACACTGTACAGCATGATCGATGCGAATGATTGTATTTGATACGCACTCACCGGTCTTCAGTTGCCAGCCTGTTGGCGTTTCGACGACTTTGTGGTGTCCCATATAAGCCGTCTTGATTGTCCGCTGGTATTTTTCGCAATCTTGCAACGCGGTACGTAATTCCGGTGTACATTGCTGCAAAAAATGCTGCAACGTCGAGTTTGGGATATCCAATTGATCGAAAAGGCGGCGGCGCTGCGGTTGGGATGATCGCAGCAACTCTTTTTCGAGCACCAGCTCCCAGGGTTCTGCTTTCTTTTTGATGCCCAGCAAAAACATGCGTGGGGTTGCAAGTTGGTATGTGGAGTCGCGTTTGGCAAACAGCACGCGACTACCAAGACGCGCTGCAGTGTTGATCGTGTTGATCGAGAATGTGGGATTCCAGAAAATATATCGATAAGTGGGTTGCGATGCCCATGTAGTATAAGTAACGAGTTTGCGGTCTTTTCCGCGTGAGGATATTTCCGTCGTGCTGTACGTGCTGACAAGCGGTAACGGCTGCGCGTGGTCACGCAGGTGTCGGGCTTGAATGCGTGCGGCGATTACAGGACTGTTCATTACGATGATTGTGTTTCCGAATAACTCCACTTCATCCAGTGGCTCGGTGAGAATCTCGTACATGAATAGCCCGGTCTCAACCGTTGTGATCCGTTTCAGACTCGTACTGCCCACGCGGCGGAAAACGAAATCTTCGGGATCACCGTCGCGGCCAATAAACAGAAAGCCGCTTAAGCGCCCGGGCACGTCATGAAACGGCAAAACCATGGCCGTATGCCAGTCCTTGCCGCGCAGAACGCGACGTTGGCCGCGGCAGGCCGCAGTCCGGGATCCGCGCGTGTGCGGCCGGCAAAACCATTCAATTTTGTGTTTGGTTGTGCCACCGATGAACCGGCCGGCCTGTGTCAGCCACAGTTTTGGCTGTAAATCTGTCCGAATACCGAATTGGCGCACCAGCTCGCCACCGGGCGCATCATGCTCTGCCAGCGCGCGGCGGGAGCGTTCCCAGAACGCTTGTGCATGCCGCTGTTCATCGATATAACTCTGCTGATATATTGCAATTCGTTCTGGCGTGGTAGTGATTGCTGGCAGCGCGACATCGTGTTGTACCAGCTGGCCAATAGTGTCTGGAATGGATTTTCGCCAGGTTTTGGCGGCCAGCTCGATGAGATCGCCCTTGGATTTGCACTCAAAACAGTAGTGCCAATAACCGCCAAATATGGTATCCTGATATATGCTTAGATTATCGACGCCGCATATTGGGCAACGCACTGTGAAGGGCGGTGCACCCGCTGGTACGGGTATATGCAGCAGTGGCAGTATCTGATACCACGCAATATAACGATTCGGCGTTACCTGACCAACTGCTTTCACGAGAGGATTCCAAATGTTCGATCAGTCGAAAGATACTAACGGTCAACACATTTATCGTATCATTTCTTCGTTCGAAACGCCAGACTTCGTCAAATCGGCTAGTCGGGACGATTTATGCGGCAACGAACAAACACCGTTCAATATGTTTGCCGATGTGACACGCCGGTTGTTTCCGGTCCACTCACCGGCAGCAACGTGGATGTCGGCCGCGTTTTTCCACGAGAAACGCGCGAGCTACAACCCGGAGTTGGCCAAGCAAATCGAGAATCGGCTCATAGAGAGCGCGCGATTCTTCAAGATTGCAAGCGCGGTCCACAGTATTTTCGAGCAGATGACGAAGACCGCGGCTGTAGCATCCGACGAACTGCCGGACGATGCGTTTGCGCTGGTGTTCGAGGACAAAGACGGGAATACCGTACGCCGACTGCCTCTGCGCAATGCAGGTGAAGTCAAAACAGCAGCAGCATGGCTGTGCCAATACCGCGATGAGCTGACTTTTGAGGACCGCCGGCAAATTGCGGACAGCGTAATGTCAAAAGCGGTGAAGTTCGGAGCCGATATTGCGCCGCAGCGCAATGCGCTGGAGCGAATGGCCGGACTCGGTGCATGCTCGGCAAAAGCGGCCGCCGAGTTGATCGAATCACGGATCCGCGTACAGGGCTACACAAACAGGCCAACGCCATTGCAGCAAGAATTACAAAAACTGGCAACAGTGTTGCAAGAGCAGCCGGAATGCCTGCAACAATTTGGCGTACTTACAAAGCTCGCGAGTACAATCGATCAGTTTGATCGGTTGAACAACTTGCACACCAAATACGATGATGTGCTCGAACGTCCGGAAGACGTGTTATTTGGTGTCACCGAGAAGGTTGCAGCCGAGTTGAGTAACGAGCTGATTGGTAGCGCGCTCACCGGCAACTACTACAAGCGTGACGATCTGCAACGCGTACCGCTGACAGCACTCGGCGCATCTCTGGGTGCCGACTTTGTTGATGCGGTATCAACCGCAAACGCATGGGTCGACATGGAGAAGCTTGCGCACGAGATTCCGAAACTGTCACTCGGCGACGCGGAAACATTCGACGCGATTGCCGCGGAAAGCGGTGTGCCACCATTTGCAACCAAGTCGGCGGCTGCAATCCGCATTCCGCAGGCTGATGAATGTGCACTCGCGGCGCAACATTCACCAGACCCGGGATCGTTGTGGAATTTTGTGCGCTAACCAACTGTTGCGTCACGCGTTTGGCCTTTCCTTGATTTGAATTCTGCGACGACAGCGTCCTCGCTACCCAGATCCGCGACAAGAAAGGCCAATTGCTCTTCGCGCTTGTTGCTGCCGGGCATTGTGTTGCCGGGCATTGTGTGCGCAATGTTTGCTGCGCAGTCGCGTATAAGTGCGTCAATCTCAGCTTGTGTAACATCCAGTGCTTGCAACCGCTCGGATAGGCTACCCTGCGATTGTGCGGCTATGGCTTGCCTCGTGTTTGCGATTTGACGTTGAGCGTCGTTGGCAACTGCTAGCATACCATTAATTATGGCGGTAAACTTGGTGTTATCTAGACGAAGCCGCCCACTCGGCTGGTTGCGTCGGATTTGATCAAGCTCACGCGCCCATACAATAATTTGTTCGAACAATAGGGTTATGTTTGTGATGATTTGATCAGCGACGCGGACTCCACGCGGTGTTGCCAGCTCGCGTATGCGGGTTTGCAGTTCTTCGTGATCTTCGAGCGCTTTCTCTAGTGCGTAAAGTTGATCTTGTATAACTTCGATTGCTTCGATAGTCATGGTTTATCTCCATTAACGTTTTTTAGTCCGCCTGAGATCGTTTTCAGTTGCCGCTAAAAACTGTGCACCGGTTGGATGTCCGTGACCAACGCCGGCTTCGCGCAATTGTTTCCTATGATGTTTTACCAGCGCCCAGCAAACGGGCTTGAGTGTGCAATCCGGTGTACCGGCGCACGGACTACCGCTCGCGCTTTTTTAACATGTGGACCGTAATCGGCCTTGATGTAGTTTGCGCCACCACCCACATAATCGTTGTCGCGGTTGTACTCATCGTTGCCGATGATCTTGCCGCCCGTACCGCGAGTCCACGAGATTTTATCGAGTTCGCGAAAGAGGACTTGACTTATGTGCTGTTCTCTGGCGTTTTCACAGGCATGATTATTTTCGGACACACTCCAAACTACCAGATGATGCTCGTCATTAAGGCTGATGAAACTGCCATCGCCAAGTGGAAGTTCCGTACCTTTGCTGATCAAACGTTTGTTCAGCATTTTCTTTTGCGGTGCTCGCGGTTTACTGTTTTTGAAGATCATGGTACCGATTTGCTGTCGGTCCTGATAACAGAGATCCGGCGCAACTGCGTATCCGTAGTCCCACGCGCGCCAATAGTTGAAATTGCGCTTACCCTTACCAAGCGTTCTGAGCGCAGCAAGACATGCTTTGGCTTTGTTGAACAACCAATCCTGACGATCGTTCCAGGCTTTGATTATTGTCTTTCGAAATGTGGGCCACACTTTCTTTGGTATGACAATCGTACCTTTTTCCCAGTTGTAACAACTCATCGCTATTTCCTCGCTAGTCTGACATACTGAGATGTTTTCGGCGGCGCAAAGCACGTGATCGGTTTTTTCGTCTATCACGTCGTGATGGTGTCCGCTTTACGCACCATAAGCACGTATCGCACGTCACGCGTGTCATGATTTTGTCGCCCGGTTTATTTGATCCACGGATGCCCTGCGGGCACGCATGCAAACCTGGCGCCGGTTGTACTTTTCCGCGTTTATCCCGCCACACTAAATCCACGTAGTCCGGTATTTGCTCGTTGGCGAAAGATCGGAGGTGCGCCACGCGCACGCATGGGAGCTGTGGCGGCGCGCCGTGCTCCGCGTGCGTATCCTTATCTGTCGACCAGAAAAGGCTGACATTTGATAGTTCAGCAAACTGCGACAACGACGGCATCATTTTGGCAATTCGCCAGGACCGTGTATATGTCCAAAACAAGATATGCGGACACGCGGCTGCGATTTTGATCCATGCGCGCACGTACGTTACC
>Ga0180432_10011941_pt1 | contig 10177 bp, 7 predicted proteins | sample SS_ome_10_FD_132414 | JGI IMG/M metagenome (GOLD analysis project Ga0180432, IMG submission 132414) | Hypersaline lake sediment archaeal communities from the Salton Sea, California, USA - SS_1_MS_2 metaG | ecosystem: Environmental > Aquatic > Non-marine Saline and Alkaline > Hypersaline >...
CTCGATTATATTCTGGGCAAATCGAGTGTCGAAAAGATCGAAAATATACCACTGATCGATATGGATTACAATATTCTGCATCTCAGTAATCGGGTTTCCAAACGCGGTTTCGACCTGGTCATTGCCTCGCTGATTTCGATCATCCTGGGTCCGTTTCTCATTCCGATCGCCCTCTGCAATCGATATCGTTTTCGAAGAAATCGCTATTTGGGACCGGATGGTCGTCAGTTTAGCGCCTTGCAGTTGGAGAAAAGCAATGGGAACGCTTATCGCGAATGGGTGCGCAAATTCCCTTTGCTCTGGTCGGTGATCAGGGGGGATATGAGCATGGTTGGCAACGAGCTTCTGTCCATCAATCCAAATGGGCGACGATTGCGCTGCAAACCGGGACTGACCGGTCTGGCGCAGTTGCAGCAGAATCATCAGCCGGACGAGAAGACGAAACAGAATTACGAATACTATTATATGCTCAATCATTCCCTGTTTTTAGACGTTGAGATTCTACTCAAATCGGTTTTAAAAATATAGGTGTACATGGCTGGACTGATCCTAGAATTTGAAAAGCCCATCCTGGAGCTGGAACAAAAAATCGAAGAGATGAAGGCCCTGTCGACGACCGATGGCATCGATCTGACCCAGGAGATTCAGAAGGCCGAAGAACGCAAGCAGAAGCTGATCCAGAAAATCTATGCCAATCTGAATCGCTGGCAGCGGGTGCAATTGGCGCGGCATCCCGATCGGCCCTATGCTCTCGATTATATCGAACGAATGGCCGAAGATTTTATCGAACTGCACGGCGACCGCCATTTTGCGGATGACAAGGCCATCATTACGGGGCTGGCAACCATCGGTTCCCGTAAGTTGATGATTATTGGCCAGCAAAAGGGTAAAAATATGAAAGACAACCTGTACCGCAATTTTGGTATGCCTCATCCGGAAGGGTATCGCAAGGCTCTGCGCGTCATGAAATTGGCCGAAAAATTCGACCGGCCGATCGTCTGCCTGATCGATACGCCGGGGGCTTATCCGGGGATTGGGGCCGAAGAGCGGGGACAGGCCGAAGCGATTGCGCGCAATTTGTTTGAGATGGCCGAACTGCGGGTTCCGATTCTGATTGTCATCATTGGCGAAGGGGCCAGTGGCGGAGCTCTGGGTATCGGGATCGGTGACCGTATCGTCTTGCTTGAAAATACCTGGTACTCGGTCATTTCCCCCGAAGGCTGCGCCTCGATTCTTTTCCGGGACGCTTCCAAGGCTCCGATTGCCGCCGAGGCCATGAAAGTGACCGCCAGCGATCTCTACGACCTGGGCATTGCCGATGAGATCGTACCCGAGCCGGCCGGCGGAGCCCATCGCAATCCCGATGCCATGGCCGAAATTCTGAAAGATGTAATTTTGCGCTATCTCGATGAACTCTGTGTGCTGCCAAAGGATCGACTGGTCGAGCAGCGCATCGATAAGTACGCCAAGATGGGCTACTGGGACGAATAGCTACTGACAGACAAAACCATAATCTGCCTGATTTATTACTATTATGAGCAATGAAATCATCTTCCTCTTAATGACGATTCTGGTGCTGGGGGCGAGCCTGTTCGCCTTCCGCATGGGACGTTTCTGGCTCTATGGTTTTATCGCGATCTGTATTGTGCTGGCCAATATCTTTGTGACCAAACAGTTTGTCATTTTCGGGATTACGGCCACCGGAGGCAACATCACCTACGGGGCAATTTTTCTGGCGACCGATCTGCTCTGCGAACACTATGGCAAAAAGGACAGCCGACGCGCCGTTTTCCTGGGACTCTTTGGGGCTGTATTCTATTTGCTCACTTCGCAGTGTATCCTGCTTTTCGAGGCGGCGGAGTCGGATCTTGTGCACGGCAGCATGCAGACGATCTTCTCCTTTGCCCCGAGGATCGTGCTGGCTTCACTGGTTGCCTATCTAATAGCGCAGCTGCACGATGTCTGGTTTTTCCATTTCTTAAAGCAGAAATTTCACGGCAATTGGCTGTGGCTGCGTAACAATCTATCTACCGCGGTGAGTCAGCTGATCGACTCCGCAGCCTTTTCAGTGGTCGCCTTCCTGGGACTCTTTCCGCTTGACGTTGTCCTGCAGATCATTCTCTCGACCTATTTGCTCAAACTACTGGTAGCCCTGATCGATACACCCTTTATTTATTTGAGCTATCGTTTGCGGCCATCGGAATTGCAGCCGCCGGCGACAGCCGGTTCTTGAAAAATCCCTAAAAGTCCAGTAAACTTGCCAGCGATGCAAAAAGGATTATTCATTACATTTGAAGGCATTGACGGGTCCGGGAAGACGACCCAAATCAATCGTTTTATCGCAGCCCTCGAGCGGCACAACATTCCCTATATCCTGGTGCGGGAACCGGGCGGCACGCCCATCGGTGAAAAAATTCGTGATATTCTGCTGGATGTCTCCCATCGGGAGATGTGTGCTGAGACGGAAATCTTGCTCTACTCCGCCAGCCGTTTCCAGCTGACCGAGCAGTTGATCCGCCCCGCTTTGACTGCCGGCAAAGTCGTGGTCTGTGACCGTTTTTATGATTCAACCACCGCGTATCAGGGATATGGGCGCGGTATCGACCTCGATTTTGTCGAACATCTCAATGCCTTTGCGACCGGCTCGCTGCGGCCGGATCTGACTTTCCTGCTGGATGTATCTTTGGAGGAGCGAACCGATCGAATCCATCAGAAAACCAAAGATCGTCTGGAGGAGGAACATAGTGACTTCCAGGCGCGTGTAAGAGGGGGATTTTTGGAAATTGCCGCAAAGGAACCGGCGCGCTGGGTCGTCATCGATGGCAGCACAGATATCGAATCGATTTCGCGTACGGTCTGGCAGCACTTTATTGAAAAACGGGAAGGTAAATAATATGGTATCGAAAATAAAACGGGGCAGGTTTCTGATTCTGTTTCTGCTGATTACGGGTGTGGCACTGGTGCTCTATGCCGGCGATATCTATAGTGAAATATCGCAGGCCATGCGTCTCTATGATAAAGCCTACCGGCAGCTGGTGGTGAACTATCTCGATCCGATCCATGCCGAAAAACTGACCGAAGTCACGATCCGCAAAATGCTCGAGGAGCTGGATCCCTATACCGTCTTTTTGACCGATGACGAGAATGAACCCATTCGTACCATGGCACGCGGGAATTACGGCGGCGTCGGGCTCCAGATCAGCAAACGCAGTGATACTCTGACGGTGATTTCACCGATCGATATGGGCCCCGCCAAGCGGGCTGGCATTTTTGCCAATGATAAGATTGTCAAGGTCGACTCCATTTCCACCATCGGACTCAGCCTGGACAGCTGCGCCAAACTCATTCGCGGCAAAGTCGGGACCAAGGTAGATCTCACCGTGATCCGTTTCGGAGTCTCCGGCGAGAGTGTCTATGAACTGAAGCGGGAGAAGATCCAGGTCAAAGATGTCTCCTATGCCGGGTTTCTCAAGGAGGGCGTCGGTTATATCAAACTGACCGGCTTTTCGCGCGGTGCTTCGAGTGAAATCCGGCAATCGCTGAATACCTTCACCAAGGAAGGCGATTTATCGGCTCTGATACTGGATTTGCGCGGGAATTCCGGCGGCCTGCTGGCCGAGGCCCTGGCCGTGTCCGAACTGTTTACGCAGCCGGGGGATACTCTTCTGCTTACGCGCGGCAAGACTGAAGCTTCCAACAAAGTGTTTACTTCGAAAATCAGTCCGGCGATTCCCTCCGAGGTAAAGCTGGCGGTATTGGTCGATCGCGGGAGTGCTTCCGCCAGCGAGATTGTGGCCGGTGTGGTGCAGGATCTTGATCGCGGTGTGGTCCTGGGATACCCGAGTTTTGGCAAGGGCCTGGTTCAGACGGTCTATCGACTGGATAAAGAACATTCCGTCAAGATTACAACGGCCAAATACTATATTCCCAGCGGCCGACTGATCCAGAAACCCGAGTTTATCCGCAATCTCGATCTGGTCGATGAGAGTGCGCCGACGGATACGGTGTTCTATTCGCGCAACGGTCGCAAGTTGGCCGGAGGGGGTGGCATCAAGCCCGATTTCGAAGTGGAAAGTCAGCGGTTGCCCAAGTATGTGCGCGAGCTATGGCGCCAGAATATGTTCTACCAATATGCCCAGCAGTACCGCAAAGAAAAGGGTGAAGATGGATTGGCGCAGCTGAATCAGTCTGAATTGCTGGAAGACTTTCGCGATTTCCTGGCACGCAATGATTTTGAGTATCAGACGGATGAAGAGGAGGAACTGCGGGCCTGGGAGAAAAAGATTCGTAAAGACAAGGATATTGAACCGATTGAAGGGGGCCTGGATTCCTACTATAGACTGTTTACCGATATCAAAGCCAAAGAATACGATAAACACCCGGATCTCATTCTGCAGGCGATATTGGGCGAGATCGGCACGATCTACGACGGCCCGGCGGGGCGTGTGCTGGCGACCTATCAACATGACAAAGTTATTATGAAAGCGTTTCAGGTCTTGCGCAGTGAGACGGACTATACCGTCACGCTGGGCTATGCGGACTAAGCAGAAAAGGAAGTAGACAAATGCGAAGAAAAATATGGATTGGTCTTTTTATCTTTCTATTGTCGGGAATTGTGACTCTCTCCCGGGCGGCGGATGAGCAGGACTTTTTCGGCAAAATCGAGGAAAAATCGCAGGCGATCAAATCGCGCTATTGTCCCGATCGGCGTACTTCGGTATGGAACGTTTCGTTTATGACCGTGGGTGATCAGCTGTCGGTATCGGGTGAAACCGACAGTCGGGAAGCCTGGCAGGATTTTCGGCAATGGCTGCAGAATAACAGCGCAGAGATGGATCTGGACTACGCGGTGCGTCTGTTACCCGACAGTACCGTCGGTGCGAATAATTTTGCACTGCCGATCAATTCGGTCGCTACCCTGCGACGGGAGGCCTCGGTCACGGTCGAGATGGTCACGCAGACCCTGCGCGGTTTACCGCTCGAAGTTCTCAAGCAGGAGCGCGGCTTTTTACTGGTCCGTACCGATGACGGCTACCTGGGGTGGGTTTCCGATGATCGCGTTGTCTGGGGCGGTGATTCGCTGCGTCAGGTCTGGGAAACGAGTCCCAAAGCAGTATATACACAGGTCGAGGGCGTTGCCTATGCCAAAAAGTCCCGCAAATCCGTTCCCGTCTTCGATGTCGTTTTGGGCAATCGCCTGAAACGGATCAAAGCCGGATGGCGCTGGACACTCGTCGAATCGCCCGATGGAAAACGGGCCTATCTACGCAGCCGGGATGTGATCGATTTTGATGAATATCAACAAAGATCTCCTGAGGCAGGTTCGATTTTAGAAACGGCAGTACAACTCCGCGGTCGTCCTTATCTGTGGGGCGCTGCATCACCGAAGTTCATGGATTGCAGCGGTTTTACACAGACCGTGTTCCGGCACAACGGTATGCTTCTGCAGCGCGACGCCAGCATGCAGGTGCATCAGGGAACAGCCGTGGATACGACCGGTTTTCCAGCCCGACTCCAACCCGGCGATCTGGTATTCTTCAGCCCTGTCCCGCACCGCATTACGCATGTCGGCATTTACATCGGGGACAGCCAGTTCATTCACTGTGCCGGTGAGGTTAAAATCAATAGTTTCGATCCCCGGGATAAGAACTATAACAACTATCGTCACCGCAGCATACGGCAAGTCCGCCGCGTGATTCCGGGAAAGTAGCTTCTGACTGAAAATCCATTTCCGGATAGACCAATTTATGCCCCCCGGTGTGGGGGCTTTTCTTTTCGCGCTGATATTTTGTATACTATGGAAGCATGACGGGGAAATGGCAAGCAGCGGATCGACAGCAGCGGGCTTATCTAGCGATCTTCGCGGTCGGTGTTCTGGCGATGATTTCGCAATTGGCCTTTCTGCGCGTCGCGACGATCTCCTTTTCGGGGAATGAGCTAACCCTTTGCCTGATACTCGGGCACTGGTTGCTATGGACCTCGCTCGGGGGCTTCATCGGCAGCCGAAGAGTGGAGCGAAACTCAGATCCTCGCTTGTTTCCGTTGTTCCTGATTTATGCGGCGATACTGATCATCTTTATCTATGCCCTTTTCCTGATTCGGCAGATTCTGGGAATTCCCAATAGTCAGCTGCTCGGAATCGGTAGCATCTTTCTGTGGACCCTCCTTGCGATGGGCCCGCCGGCCTTCCTGAATGGCCTCTGTTTTCCATTGCTGATGGCATACGGAGAAGCAGGGGAATGCAAACCGGCGGTACGGAAGATGTATGCGCTGGATGTTTTCGGATCGGCTACCGGAGCGATTCTGTTTGCGCTGATGATCGGGCTGGGATTGCATACCTTCCGGATTCTGCATCTGATGATATTCGTGTTTGTGCTGGGTATCAGTTTTGTACTTCCCTTGCGGAAGGGCCAGCGCTATCTAACCATCGGTATCGCGGCGGTGATCACAATTGGATTGTGGAGCCGGGGATTTACGCAATTTCTGGCCCTGAAATGGCAGCCGGCCGATGTCCGCCTGTTTAGCGAATCTCCGTATGTTTCCATGACCCTCACCGAGTACGCGGAGCGCCTGACTCTCTATACGGATAACGAACCGATCGTGAGCAGCGGTGATGTCGAATCGGCCGAGGAAACCATTCACTTTGCCCTGCTGTCACACCCCCAACCGCGCCGGGTACTGATTGTCGGGATTGTCGATCCCGAAATGCAGAAGCAACTGGACATTTATCCTTCGGTAGACTCGGTCACCGGCGTGACTCCGGACCGCAAACTGGTCAGGATCATGCGCCAATATATTGGCTCGGAAGAGCCCGCCGTATCGCTTAAAATGGTCATTGCCGATCCGTTTCAGTATTTGTATCAGACGGCAGAGCCGTATGATGTTATTCTTTTGAACATTCCTCTGCCGGTGAGTGTGCAGTGGAATCGGTTTTATACAGAGGAATTTTTTCGCATTTGTGAAACGCGTCTTGGCGGCGACGGGATTCTGGCCATGCAGTTTCCGGCGGGTGAGAGTTTTCTGACCGATGAACATGCGTCTTTTTTGAGGAGTATGCAAGCGACACTGGCAACGGTCTTTCGGCATTATGCCTGGATACCCGGCGAGACGGCCCATTTATTGGGTTCTGATCAGATGATACAGAATGACTATGCAAGCCTGCTCGACCGTCTGGATCAGCTGACCGTGCCACCGCAATATGTGCAGGATTATTACCTGTTCGATCGTCTGTCGCCGTTGCGGAAGGATTTTCTCAACCGCAATCTGGAGAGCACGCCGGAGTTTCAGATCAACCGATTGCTCCGTCCGGTTGGATTCTATTACGATACAGTGCTCTGGGACCAGCGGATAGGGGGTTGGGTCAGGCCGCTGTACCAGTATTTGAAAGGGGTTCGATCATGGATTCCGATGGCGGTATTTGTGATTTTGATCGGGTTGATGGCTGGCAGCTTGCGCCGGCGCAGAAATCACAGGAATCTGCTGCGTCTGAATATGCTGCTGGCAGGATTTATCCTGATGAGCCTGGAAAGCATCCTGATTATCCTGTTTCAGAGCTTCGTGAGTGGCGTTTATGGACGGATCGTGCTCCTGACGCTGGCCTTTATGCTGGGTGCTTCCTGCGGCGCCTGGCTGCAAAACCGGATTTTTCCGGATACTGCAAAACTGAATCTGATTCTGGCCTTTTTTATCCTGCTGGTATTGCCGGTGCTCGGACTGCTCTGTGTGTCACTGTCTCCGCTTGGGTATGCGCTGTGCATTCTTCTGATTTTGATCATTGCCGGTCTGCTGGGCGGAATCGCTTTTCCGGTGATAGCCCATCTGCTGCATTCTTATCGGCCGGCTTGCATGGCTTCATCGGCGGGACAGATTTATGCCTATGATGTTATCGGCTCCTGCGCCGGAGCCTATTTTGTGTCGGCCCTCATTATTCCGATTTATGGTATTCCGGTGGCGGTCTTTTTTACGGCTGCCGCAGCTCTGCTACTGAGCCTGAGCAATCTGGGCATCCGCTGGAAAGCGCCGGTTGCCGGCTAATATCAATAGTAATACCAGATAGTCCGGTAATCGCGGATATTCTCACCGCGTGAGGCCAGTTCCTCGAGATATTCATAAATCGGAACATCGATATAATTATAGGGTGGCACGGCGGAGATATTTTTCTCCCAGGGATGGAATTCGTAGACCCGTGAGCCGTTCGGCAAGATCATAACCAGGCGGTGATCCTGCCAGGCACGCAAATGGTTCTTGCCCAGTTTGGGAACATTAAAGTCCGCTTCATCGGTACGGTCGAGACCCGGCAGAAGCCGGGCTTCCTCTTTGCGTTCCTGCAAGATGCGCGCAATCGGGACCATGTAGCGGCGGGTTTCCTCTTTGCCCTTCATGTTGAAGGTGTAGTAGGGATCGACCCCGATGGCTTTCAGATCCAGGCGCAGCTTGGCGCTTTCGAAACGGCGTGAGTTTTCAATTGTAAAGACCTCCTGGTTGTAGACACTCATACCGGCCTTGCGGATCTTCTGGATCACGGCGAGCGTATCGCGTGTGATCTCATAGGAATGCTCGAAATGGGTGACGATGGCGATTTCCCGCTGCGGCGGTTGGTGGAATTCTTCCAGGATTTTCATCAGCTTATCCGTCCAGCGCATCGGCAGGACGACTGGCGTACGGGTACCGATACGAATGCGATAGATATGCTTTTTACTGGCCAGATTTTCCAGAATCGGGTAGAGCTGCGAATCCTTCATGATCAACGGGTCACCGCCGGTCACCAGTACATCGCCGATGCTGGGATGCTGGTCGAGCCAGTCGAGGGCCTCCTGCAATACCTTTTTACCGGCCATCGCCTTGGGATCCAGCACGGTGTCGATTTCCCAGTTGCGCTGACAATAGACGCAGATCTGGCTGCAGGTATTGAATGGCTTCAGGATGCAGATATGAGGATAGCGCCGTGTGATCAGCTCGATAGGCGATGTATCGTGCTCGCCCATGAAATCCAGCACGGTGCCGCGATCCTTGCGATGTTCGCTCATCAGATCGACATATTCTTTAGGTGGGATCACCTGGGCCCGCACGGCGTGATCATAACCAATCGAGAGTTTGGAATCCATCAGGCTGAGGTAGTAAGGCGTAATTCCGAACGGGATGCGGTTTTTTACGGCTTTCCGGATGGCCTCCTTCTGTTCGGAGGTCAGTTCAATCAGATCCAATAATGGCTCCAGCTTCCGAATAACATGTTTGATCTGCCAGATATGGTCGTTCCAATCGTCTTTGGTAGCCTTGAAATAACGCAGGATTCGCTTGCGGTTCTCCTCGCGCCAGCCGATTACCTCCTCATCCAGCCCGGAGGGATACTTGCGCAGGTACTTGCGCACATTGGAACCGAGTTCGTCGAGAATCTCCATGCGGATCGCGGCGGCCTCTTTGCCCTCCTTTTTGAGGAAATCGGGAATGCCCTTTTTGATCTGTGAATTTTCCATATAGATATTCGATTTACCGACCACGGCGCGAAACAGATTGATGAACTCCATCAGGAAGCCGGCCGAGATTTCATGCGGCAGCTGCTCTTGTTTGCCCCGGGCGATCAGGCGCAGATTCTCGAGGGCCGAATGGCCGGTGCGGAATTCGTTGATGGGTCCGATGATGCTCTTGAAGACGCGAATGCCTTCCCGCACGGTGGCCTTTTCCAGAATATGCAAATCATTGTCCCGCGCAAAGACATTACGCTCGGCTTTTTCCAGATACGTATACAGCGCATCGCGCGCCGATTCGAGGTCGGAGGCCTGTTGCAGGATTTCATAGATGGCCGGATTCGAATCCCACAGCCGCTGGGTGTAGGCGGCATAATCGACTTCAAAGCGCGGCTTCAGGGTCGGGATCTCGTCGGTAAAGACATCATCGATGATTTTGGTGCTGACCCAGTGATGCGGGTCTGGAGCCGTGTCGCTATGGTTTGGAGACTGCGGTGTAGACATGAAACCTCCTGATTATTATGATGAACATAGTGTGATTTGATATCGCTTCCACTGAAGATACGGGAGATCACCCAAAATGGCAAATCGGCAAACAAATCCTCCTGGAGGTTTTAAACCTCCGGGAGGATCACAAAATAAATTTGCGTTTAGTGAAAATATTGTTTAGTATTTTATCAAATCAGGGGCAGTAGCGGAACATATTTACCGCC
>Ga0180432_10011942_pt1 | contig 10174 bp, 6 predicted proteins | sample SS_ome_10_FD_132414 | JGI IMG/M metagenome (GOLD analysis project Ga0180432, IMG submission 132414) | Hypersaline lake sediment archaeal communities from the Salton Sea, California, USA - SS_1_MS_2 metaG | ecosystem: Environmental > Aquatic > Non-marine Saline and Alkaline > Hypersaline >...
AAAAGACAAACAGGATTTGCAGTTGGCCCATGAAAAACTTTTTTATCTGAATCAAAACCTCGAAGATCTGGTAACCAAGCGGACAGAATCACTGGCTGCATCCGAAAGCAAATACCGCCGTATTTTTGAGGTGTCAAAGGACATGATCCTGGTTTCGAAAAAAGACGGGCTGATTGTGAATATAAATCCTGCCGGATATAAAATGCTGGGTTATGATAAATCCGAATTTTTTGATACAAAAGAATATGTTCAAAATGTTTTTGCCAAGGATGCGGATTGGATAACCATTCAGAAGACCCTTGAAGAAAAGGAATTTATTTCAAGTTTCGAACTTGAGTTAAGGCGCAAAGACGATAGTCACATTCACTGTTTACTCAGCGGAAGTTTGGATAGAGGTTCATCCGAAGCAGAAGACACCATACATTTTCTGGTGAAAAATATTGACCAAAAAAAATTAATCGAAAACCGGATGGCCCAGACAGACAAACTGGCGTCCATCGGACAGCTTTCGGCGGGTATTGCCCACGGAATCAATAATCCACTGGGAATTATTCTCGGATATACGCAATTGCTTATAAGAGATGAAGATGTTGAAAGCGAAAGATATTCCGATCTTAAAATCATCGAAAAACATGCCAAGAACTGCAGATCGGTTGTGGAAGACTTGCTCAATTTTGCCAGAAGCTCGCAAACTGAAAAGGAGGAAATTAAAATCCATGAAGTCATGGATGAGATATTAAACTTTATTCAACACCATTCTGAACTGTACACCATAGAAATTGAAAAAAACTATGATATGAATATCCCTCCGCTGTTACTGGATGAAAAGAAAATAAAGCAAGCGCTCATGAATCTTATCATGAACGCAAAGCACGCGGTTGGAGAATCAGGTGTCATCAGATTGTCAACCGAATACAGCCGTTCAACCAAGCAGGTTTCTATCAAGATCGCTGATACGGGGTATGGTATCGAAAAAAAGAATATATCCCGTATATTCGATCCCTTTTTTACAACCAAGCCCACCGGAGAAGGAACCGGTTTGGGCCTTTCTGTTAGCTACGGGATTATAAAAAATCATGGTGGTAATATTTTTGTGGAAAGCGAGCCGGGTAAGGGTACTATAGTTACTGTCGTTCTAACAGCGGCTTCCAGGAATCTGGGAGGGTAACCAATGGATAGAACAATTTTGGTAGTTGATGATGAAATAGATATGCAAAAGCTCCTTAAACGAAGCCTGGAACCTGCGCTGGAATGCAAGGTTGAAACGGCTTCATCAGGAGAAATGGCACTGAAGGTGCTTGCAGAAAGACGATTTGATCTGGTTTTGGCTGATATCAAAATGCCGGGTATGGACGGGCTTGAACTGCTGGAATTAATAAAAAGGGATACACCTGACGTCACGGTGGTTATGATGACGGCTTTTGGCAGTATAGACGTAGCGGTTGAAGCCATGAAAAACGGCGCCTATGATTTTATTACCAAGCCGTTTGATCATGACGCCCTGGTGTTGAGACTCGAAAAGGCTTTTGAACGAAGCACCCTTTTACGTGAAAACTTGAGACTTCAGAAAGAATGCTGGGGTATTCATGTATTCCAGGATCTGGTGGGCAAGAGCACCCGCATGAAAAAGGTTTACGAAACCATCCAGACAGTGGCCAAAACAGATTTAACGGTGCTTATTACCGGTGAAACCGGCACCGGAAAAGATTTGACAGCCAGAGCGATTCACGCTCTGAGTAACCGCAGTCGGGGCCCTTATGTGGCGGTAAACTGTCCTACGGTGCCGGAGAATATCCTGGAAAGTGAACTGTTCGGTTACAAAAAAGGGGCCTTTACCCATGCCACCCAAAACAGAACAGGCCTTTTCCAAGAGGCCCATAACGGAACTATTTTTTTAGATGAAATCGGAGATATCAGCCCCACTATCCAGACCAAACTGCTGCGGGTCTTGCAGGAAAAAGAGATAAAGCCATTGGGAGATACCCGGGTTATCCGGGTGGATGTCCGGATCATTGCATCATCAAACCAGAACTTGCCTGAAAAAATATCAAAGAACGAGTTCAGAGAAGATTTCTATTATCGCTTGAATGTGTTGTCCATTGAGCTGCCGGCGTTAAGGGATCGTCCCGAGGATATCCCTTTGATTGCCAACCATTTATTGGAAAAACACTCCGTTAAATTAAATAAACCTTTAAAAAGGCTGTCTCCAGAATTGATGAATCTCTTTTTAAAAAGGCCCTGGGTTGGTAATGTAAGGGAAATGGAAAATGTTATTATACAGGGAATATTATTTTCTACTACCGATGAAATCAGACCTCGTGACATTGATTTTAGTGAAATTCTGCCAGATGGTCCAAGTATGGAGCATTCTTTTCAACAACTGCCCTATAAGGAGGCCAAAGAGCAGACGTTGTACCACTTTAATGCCGGCTATATCGGCAATCTTCTTGCGGCAAACAACGGTAATGTAACACAGGCCGCCCGGTCCTGCGGGATAGAGCGTCAGGCGTTACAGCAAATAATGCGTCGGTATAATATAAAGGCGGATGCCTTTAGAAAAAAATGAGGGTAACTACAATCGTCTTTATACCCCCCAATCTGTAAATCGCGGCGGAGAAATTTCAAAATGCCCAAAAAAATCTTCAGCGTCATCCTGATCTGCTTTTTTATATCTGTTGGTTGCAGTGAGGAGGAGCCGGCAATGAAAGTTGACTTGAGCAAAAAAGAACAGGTAAGCCTCAAAGAAGACGCAGATGTCATTACCTACGCCTATCTTCCGCAATATTCCCATACGGTTTCCTATCAACGACACCACCTGCTAATAGAATTTTTGCGCAAGGAAACGGGTTTCAATATCAAACAGATCTTCCCGGACACTTTTGACCAGCACATGACCATGGTCGGTCAGGGTAAGATTGATATCTCTTATTCGAATCCATTTATATATATCAAAATTGCTCACCGATACGGGGCACAAGCTTTTGCGCGTATCGCCGAAATTTATAAACAGGAAAATTTTCGGGGCCAGATCATTTGCCGGGCCGACAACCAGCTCATTAAGACAATCGCCGATTGCCTTGGCAAAAGCTGGTTAGCCGTGGATTCCACTTCCGCCGGCGGTTATCTTTACCCTTTGGGTCATTTTATTGACCACGGTATTCAAAAAACAGATTTCAGCGAAATTGCCTTTGCGCCCGGTCCCGGTGGCAAGCAGGAAAAAGTGGTTCTGGCGGTTTATGCCGGGAAATACGATGTGGGCACCATCCGGGAAGGAACTCTGAATGTGGTTGCGGATAAAATAGATATCAATGAAATTCGGGTCATCGCCAACACCCGCTGGTATCCGGGCTGGGTTTATGCTGCCAGGGCGGGTATAGACCCAAAGATTGTGGAAAAAGTCAGAAAAGCACTATTGACGCTTGATGTTAGTCAAGAAGAGCACCAACACATATTAGAAATGGCCGATTTCGTCAGAGTGATACCTTCAGAAGATCAAGATTTTAACCCAATAAGAGAATTGGCTGCCAGGGTGGGAATAAGTTTGGAAAAATAATGAAATTGGGATTACGCAGCAAGATTTATTTTGGGATGTTTTCTCTGCTCCTGCTTCTGGGAATTGTCATCTTGTTTGTTGTCAGCAGGGTCATGACAGAATCTCTATTGGAAGAGAACCGAAATCGCGGTGTTTCCATTGGTGTTAATCTTTCTGCCCGCGTAACAGAACCCATTCTGGCCATGGATTTTTTGAGAATGAAGACCCTGGTTGATAAAACCGTCCAGCTCAGTGATGATATTTTCTATATCTTTGTCCTGGACCATAGCGGAAAACCCCTTGTTCATACGTTTAAAGGCGGTTTCCCGGTGGAGTTAAAAACTGCGAACAGCGTCTCAAATCACCAGAAATTTTCGATGCGACTGCTGGATACCGGCGAGCAGCTTATTTATGATTATGCTGTTCCTGTTTTTATCGGTGAGGACCGCCTTGGAACCGTACGCCTGGGACTGCTTCGAACTAGAGTCCAGAAAGCCATAAACCGCATCATGCTCAGTGCATTCCTGTCCACCGGATTTGTCCTTTTAATTGCCGGATTTGTAGTGACGTTCCTTGCCCGTCCCGTGACCCGGCGCATCAAAATCCTTCAGGACTCATCAGAACAGGCATTGCGGGGCAATCTGGACATACATACCGCGCCGGTATTAAAGAAAAACTGCTGGGACATTATGAATTGTAACAAACAGGAGTGCCCTGCATACGGAAATTTACATCTTCGTTGCTGGTACATTGCGGGCACCCTGTGCCCAACTTGTGTCGAAGGCGAATATGCCAAAAAGATTACGAGTTGTAAGAATTGTCTGGTTTACCGAAAATGCTCGGGGGATGAAATTCAGAGTTTTGCCGAAAGTTTCGATACCATGACACAATCGTTAAAAGTCCATATTTCTGATTTGCAGCATGCAGAAAAAATATTAAATGAACAAAGAGAATTGCTTCAGACCATACTGGATGCTATTCCCGATTTCGTATCACTGCAGGATCATCGATCCGTATACCGGTCCGTCAACAAGGCATTTTGCAAAATAGTTGGCAAAAAAAAAGATGAAATCGTCGGGAAAACCGACTTTGACCTCTTTCCTTTGAAGCTGGCCCAAATCTATCGTCAAGAGGACCGGGCCATATTCGATACAGGCAACCCTCTAATTAAACAAGAAAAAATTTCGAGTTCCAAAGGTGAAAAATGGCTCCATGTGGTAAAAATTCCCGTTTTTGAAGCGGACGGCAATGTCGCAGGGCTTCTGTGCAGCGGGCGGGATATTACGGAACTCAAACGGGTTCAGGAACAGCTTACCCAGGCACGGAAGATGGAGTCCATAGGACAGTTGGCCGCGGGTATCGCCCATGAGATTAACACCCCTCTGGGTATCATTTTGGGATATTCCCAACTTCTACTTGAAGATGTGGAAAAGGATGGCCAGATATATGTAGATATCAAGACCATTGAGAAACAAACAAAAATATGCCGTAAAATTGTGGCTGATCTTTTGAGATTTTCCAGGCCGATGGAAAGTATTGTGACCCCCCTCGACATAAATCAATCCATTGAAGAAGTGGTCGCTGTTGTCGAACATACTTATAAATTGGAACGGGTGATTATCGAAAGAAATTATGGCGTAAGTTTACCTCCGGTTATGGGAGACAAAGAAAAGCTCAAACAAGTCTTCGTTAACTTGCTCAACAATGCCTATGATGCCATTGGAAGCGACGGCGCCATAAGTATTACAACCCGTTTTAATAAACACAACAATGAGATGATCATTTCTGTGGCCGATACGGGTACAGGCATTGCATCTGAAAATATGGAAAAAATCTTTGATCCCTTTTTTACAACAAAAGGGGTCGGGAAAGGCACGGGTCTGGGATTGTCGGTAACCTTTGGTATTATCAAGGAGCATGGCGGAACCATAGAAGTCCAAAGTCCGGCACAGTTAGCAAACGAAAAAAATGGCGTGGATAAGCCAGGTGCTGTTTTTATCATTCATTTACCCGTTGCCGGTCGTATGTAATAAAGGGGATGGTATAAGAATATAAAAGGAGAGAAGGTAATGGCGAAAATATTGGCATTGGATGATGTATTGGACGCTGTAAATCTCATCAAAAGAATTCTACAAAGAAAAGGGCATGAGGTTTTTACATTTACTGAAGAGGAAGAGGCTCTGAATTATGCTCGATCCAATGAGATAGATCTTGCTATTTTAGATATTAAGTTAAAAAAGATTAGTGGTGTCGAGGTGTTGGAAGAGCTAAAAAAGATAGCACCCTCCATACGTGTGATTATGCTTACCGGGTATCCGACCATAGAGACCGCACGGGAATCTTTAAAGCTGGGAGCAAGCGAATACTGTGTTAAACCCATAGACAAGGATGAGTTGGAGGAAAAGGTGGCGGATGTGTTAAAAGATTAATGGGATGAACCGGTTGCCAGATAGGCCAGGTAATGAAAATATTCTTGTACAAACTTCCCTGAAACCGTTTCCGCCATTGAAAAAGTAAGGGCGTCTTTTTCAAGAAATGATCCTGAAAATGCAAAGAAGACATTTCGGGAGATATCAGAAAGCATGGTGTTGACGAAATTAAGATCAATCCGCTTTTCGGGCATACCATAACATCTGCACCTTATGGGTCTGTAGTCGTACAGGCAGCATTTCGACCCTCTGTTCAACGGACACAAAATCTTCTCTTTGTTGTAGGCGGCAATCAAATTCTTTTTGTTTACCTCAGGATCATTTCCTTTATTATCCAAATTACGATGCAAGGCTCTTGTCTTTTTATAAACCTGGACGGCTTCTTGAATGACTTCCAACCGTTCATTACTTTTTAATGTCCGGTTCATTTTATTGTTCAGGTAAATCACCTCTATTAGTTGGAGGTCAAAATAACGTAAACAGCATTCATTTTTGTTAAGCCCGCAAGTAGTCATCTCATCGTTGGTTTGACCGGCCATCTTGACATCTTCATCTATTTTTTGAACCAACGCTTCATATTCTGTAAAATATATGCTCAGATCAACGACATTTTTGCTTTCCAGTGAGGGCTCTCTTATCTTTAAAACACCGGATTTTTTTCCATATTTTTTCAAAAGTCTCCATTGGCTGTAACTTGCCGGAGTTGCGCGTGTATATTTTAGTTTTTTGGAGGCGACTTTTAAACCGAGCCCTCTCCTTAGAAGATATGAGGTGACAAAGGTGCCGGTTCTCCCGATCCCGTGGCGGCAGTGAATCAGGATTTTCTTGCCCAAATAAATCGCTTCATCCAGCCAGGCGAGCCCTTTTTCCATCTCCTCCATGTCGGGTGCGGTTTCGTCCACTATGGGCAGATAATAGACCTCAAAGCCTCTTTCCTCCTCAATTTCATGTAAATCACAAAACTCCGCGCATAGGTTGACGATGGCATCTATGCCCTGTGATTTTATGGATTCGAGTTCAGCGTATGACATGGGCGCATAGCCCACGGCCAGATCGGAAGTTACCCACGTCAGCCGGTATTCAGACATTTTCTCCACCACTTTTGAGAGCCAGGCAATTAAAACACATAGAAATTTTCAATAGTCAATCTTCAACAGAACTGAAATGATACCGTCCATTCATAAAATCATCCACAAAACCCCTAGCCATGGAAGCATCTTTAAGATACATATCCATCAAGCGGGTTGCACCAAGAAGGCGCCCCACCATGTCCAGTTTTTCCAATATTGCCTGTTGGTTACCTACTTTAAACTGTCCGTCCACCAGATCTCCCTTGATATCCACCATAAATCCAAGGCACTCCAAAACACCACCGATAAAGCCGGCCCGCAAAGATTTGCCGTAGGAATCCCCACCGCCGCCGGAAAATCTGAAAAGGATATGATTCTCGTCTGCTTTGTCTCCGCAAATCGTGTCCAGAATAACAAAATGATAGCCGAATCGCAGGTTAAGATTCAAATAATCACTTGAAAGCACGGCATAACTTCCGAATCGGGCTGAATCCGCGCTTATTATTCCACCACTCATGACGATTTTATCATATTCTTCCCAGTCAAAATGGGTAAACTGCGACCAGTGTATATCCGGATGAGACAGACCGCTAAAGACAGCTCTCATGGGAGCACTTATAATCGCGTCCATGCTTACCTCTTTTTCACCGGTAAGTTTCTGGTCGATCCCGCCACCCACATCAAGGACATAAAACAGCATGGGAATCTTGGATATGAGTTTTTTCGCCCCCTTTTTTCGTCCGCCCTTTCGGTCACCCATGAAGAACATTTCTTGTATGGCTTTCTCGTGGGAAAATCGGATAATATCATGCAACGATCTGCACGCTTCCGGCTTAAAGGACTTGGAAGCCGGATCCACAAGTTTCAACGGAGAGACAAAACTTATGACATATCTTAGTTTACGCATAAAGGAACTGTTTGTTAAAAGATTCCTTTGTGTACAGGGATGCTCCATCAATGAACTGACAATACCGTCGTAAACAATTTTGTTGTCCGCATGAACCGTAATTTCCCTTGCCGGAAGCAAATGGGTCGTAGCAACATCCGTATTCACCAGGGTGGGCACACCGAATTCCCTGGCCACAGACGAAAAATGCCCTGCGGTACTTCCTGTGTCGGTTACAACGGCGGTGAGTCTATCCATAACAGGTACATAATAAGGGGAAGCAGTTCTGGCCACCAGAACGGCACCTTTGGGCAGGGTCTCCAAATCTGATTTGCGGCTGATTTTAAAGACACGTCCGACACCGATTCCTGATGAGGCCGTTTCTCCACCAGAAATTAGCACCTTATTTTTGATACTATTAGATTTGCACTCTTTTTGAGTAGTAATATCCTTTTTTATATTTAATGGTCTTGATTGAAGAATGAAAAGTCGGCTTGAATGATTCCTGCACCATTCAATATCCTGTGGTTCTCCATAGAAACTTTCGAGCGTGGTCCCCCACTTGGCCAGGTTCAAGACAGAATCACGGTCTATGGAAAAAATCTGTTGTTTGCTATCATGGACCGGAACAACTTTCGTTGACCCTTTTTGTGCCAAGATCATCTGCTTATGTTTAACCCCGGTTTTTTCCATGACAATTGTGGGCGTTTCTGTTTTAGTTATTGTTATGACGTCCGGTGTAACTTCTCCGTTAACCAATAAATCACCCAACCCCCATATAGAATGAATCGTTAAACAACTTGATGTGGGATCGTCAATGTCCCTGGTGTAGATTACACCACTAGCCGTAGCATCCACCATTTCAAGGGCTAAAACGGCCATGGGGGTTTCAATGTCTGACAGACCATAGTTGATTCGGTAATAAAGGGCTCCCGGAGAATATTTGCTTACGATTACTTTTTTATAGGCATCCAGAATGTCTTCTTCTGTAACATTTAAAACCGTCAGGTATTGTCCTGCAAATGACGATTGTTCATCTTCACACACGGCACTGCTCCGCATGGCAATCCTGACATCTCGATTTTTTGTCCATTGACAGGCCTTAAATGCATCTAGAATTGCATTTTCCATGTCCAGAGGAATCCGGGAGTTCATGATCAAGGCCCCAATCTCATCAGATGTATGGTTCAGGGATGGAATGGAATGGATATCAAGCCCGGCAAGTTTCTCATCAATTAATTTTCTCAAATGATTATGTTCGACAAAATAAAAAAAAGCATTGGTGGTAATCACAAAACCACTAGGTATGGGTAGCCCAAGGTCTTTTTTAATAACAGACAAATGGAGTGCTTTCCCTCCAACCAATAAACGGCTGTCTGATGATATCTCCTCCAGTTGAACGGTAAATGGCGGAGAAAAATTAACCTCCGGCGGGGCGAGCATGAATCTGATATAGAAATCGAATTTCTTGAAATAGTCCCTGAGATTCAGATAACGGGAGGGGCACATTTTGGACAGATCTTCTACGATGCCGGATACGGACGCGGCCAACCGGTCATATTTTTTCGCAATAACCTGAAAATCAACCCTGATCCGGTTATAATAGATCTCTTCCAGCTCTGCCATCACTTCATGGGCACACTTATCATGGGCCAGCAGTGATTTGAACGCTTCGTACTTTTCTCTTAAAACTGTTCCAGGTGAAAATACCTGATATGTCCAGTATTTAAATAAGTTTTTTAATAGCACGAAGAAAACCTTATTTATGGGTAACCTCTCAATAAACTATTGAGGCGGGTCAATATCATCATTTAATATACCAGATCTTATTGAAAAGTTACATTTATAGAAGCTACTACGTTATATTATATATTAAAGTGTGCCATTTATCCCACAATATTCAAGTTAAAAATTATAACGGACTTTTTAAAAAATAGTCAATATTGAAATAATTTCTTGTAGTTTCTTACCATGCAGAGATTTTATTAGGTATTGTCAAAAACAGTCATCAAACTAAAGCTGAAATTCTAAAACCTGACATCTTGAAATGCTATTGACATCCGCCCAGTTTCTTCTTGACTAAGATCTTTTACAAACCTATAGGTTAGACTCTAAATGAAAAAATTGTCTTTTAATATTTAAAGAGAGTTATAATTAAAAGTTGTGTTTGAAGGATTAGGTGGTGTATCCTCCGGGCGATTGTTTACCCAAGCAATTACCCGGCATTTTAACTACAAAATGAAAGGATACACACACC
>Ga0180432_10011943_pt1 | contig 10173 bp, 12 predicted proteins | sample SS_ome_10_FD_132414 | JGI IMG/M metagenome (GOLD analysis project Ga0180432, IMG submission 132414) | Hypersaline lake sediment archaeal communities from the Salton Sea, California, USA - SS_1_MS_2 metaG | ecosystem: Environmental > Aquatic > Non-marine Saline and Alkaline > Hypersaline >...
TAGAGGTGCGTGAACATGACCTTTTCCCGGAGATTCTGAAGAAGTGGCACGAAAAGCATAAAGCAATCTACTATGAGTACTTCACATTCAGCAGAATACTTGACGCCATGCCATTGAACGATCTGCTTGATCGCACAGGCGTCGTGGGAGCGAAAGTCCACTACAATTTCCTGAGTTCCTATATGCATCCCACCAAAGAAATCATCGGCCTCGAAGACTGGCAAAGCGTCAAATTGGCGGTCAGTAAAGGCTTCTCAAAAAAGCACCTGCTCACAGAACTTGGTCTTCTCTACATAGTCAAATTGGCTCAATACTACCTTGAGCAGATTCTGGGAGAATTCCATGGGATGTTCCGAGATCACGAGGAGATAGAAACGCTGCTTAAGGAAGTCAAGTGCAAATATGGATACTTCTGGTTCCTCTATGAAGAACCTTCGAGGCAGGATCAATTCTACTATAGGATGCTCCAGAAGTCTGCGGATCAAGATGGCAGAGAGATGCAAGTGAAGCAACCATACGCTGACGACCCACTGGAGAGATTGGCCAATATCCACGTTGACCAAATTGAACTGTCAACCGGCGAGAAATACGAAACGCCATTTCGCGAATGATCCAAGTAACCATCTGTCCGACAACCTCCAAGAAGGTTGGTTGTGTAATGGTCCTTATGCAGCTTGCCGGACAGGATCCTTGCTATTTGCCCCGGTTGGGCTAGTCACTGCTTACGATCGGCATTGCCAACCTTTGTCTTCGGATTATCATGCAAGGCCTATCAAGCTTCGTATGGCGCAATTGTTCTAGTCTTGTTCTAGTCTTGGTCTGCCCATTCGAAGGGGCATTTGTCACACTGGTCGCTTTCAGGGAACAGCTTTGCCAAGGGTCCCGGGAACTTCCGGTTCTCCTTTCCTCTGATGTTTGTTTCCTTGATCCTTTGGTACTCGGAGCAAACGCAGTACTTGTTTCCCATCAGGTCACAATGGCGCAATCTGATAAACAATCTGCCATTCAATGATTCGATCGAGCCCCAGAAAATGTTCTCAGGCGTCATCTCCTTTTCCCTCTCTAGCCGGGAAAGGATAGTCAGATTGAGGGGGCGGTTTGCCTCGGGAGAGATCTTGTTGTGTGCTTGTATGATCGCGAAGTCCTTGTACCACTTAGCCTTACCATTCTGCAGCTCCTTTTCTGCTGGTAGATAGATGGCTTCAGTTTTCTGGTCAACAGCTGCACCCTTGCCGAAATTCCCGATGTTCAGGCGATACCCCATATCAGAAGATCTCGCAACGGCCGGATAGTAGTGGAGTTCTTCGGGATTATATATATCGTAAACAAGGTATTGGCTCAGGAATGGATAGTTGCCTACCTGCAAGTCCTTTTCCATCTGCCGCCACATCTTGTAGTACACAACGAGCACCGCAGACGTGAATAAGGCAATTGCGGCTGTAAGGAGCATATCCCAATCCATAGAATCACTTACTACAATGTCGACACCTGTAACTGAAATCTCTTCGCCCGGTCCTCGAGTCTCTGGACATAGATCAGAAGGCCAAGCACCGGACAGGAAATACCGGGACTCCTCGGGGGGAGGCGAAAGTAACGAGATGCATATCATAGGATCTCCTATCCCTCCCAAAAGGGACCAGAAAGCAGAAAGACTCGTACACAATTATGTGGCCTGCTGGGAGCAGCAACGAGGCATACATAACCCAAGGCACAAGGATAGTGATCGAGGATGTGAGTACTGGATGCGGACACCTTCTGATATTCAGCAGCAACTTCTCGATCAGGCAATTCACCGATAGCTGCCTTCTTGCAGCCTGACTCTTGGGCGAAGTTCAAGAGTCCTAATCATTGCCCCGGAAACTTCGACACCTCTTCGCGGTTTCTATCACGAAGAACTCAGCGCCTTCAAGATTCAATCGGGCACCAAGTTAAGAATTGATGACATTGTCTGATAGTGAGGTGGAATGAAACAATTCACTGGAAAGAGGCACATCGTAACGCAAGGAAACGGTTTGATGCAGGAATTTGGCGTTGGACTCTCAGAAAGGGAAGTCGAACTCAAAGGAGGGGCGGGGGTATGGAAGGTAGATGTAGTCTCCCCCGACGGGAGGATTGTTGGTGAGATCAAGACAGGAAGATACAACTGCAAGCCCCCGATGACAAAGATCACCCATCTCTATGAGACTTGCTTCATCCTTCTTGCGACAAAGTCTGCTGAAACGTGACTGCTGATACTAACAGATCCAAGTATGCATCAGCCCTTCAACGGTCGCTACGCAAAGGCGGCCAAGGCTTTGGGTATCGAAGTTCTTATTCGAGAAGCCAAGACGTTGGCCTGGGATAGGGTGAGAAGACGGAGTGCAACGTCACAGCATTTATCTAGGAAGACGAGTCCTACAGAAGTGGTGGTGGCGTGTGCCGTCTGATGCCTTTGAGAATCTTGATAGCCGAATGAAGGACATTGAGCAAATCCTAGATGCACACAAGGCACTGACCCAGTTCCAGCGGGCACGGAACAGGCTGAGAAGATCGGGCGCCAAGTTGGCGGATCTGTCAAAAGTGGTTGAGGGTCTCGTTGAAAGACCGGGGCGTGGGCGTCCCGCGAGAGTGGGAGCCCTTAACCGCGGGGCAATGGTTCTCCTGTGTGCTCACCTGCAGGGTTATATCGAAGATGTCTTCTCAGAGGCTGCAAGAATCATGCTGGCGGCGACAGTTAATGACGTAGATGCGCTAATTAGACATGCTACTTCTGGATTCTCGAACCCCTACGCCAACAGAATCAACAACCTGTTCTCTGCCATCGGCTTTCCTGAAATTGTGGACAGCCTATCATGGCAAAGAGCCTCAAATCAAGCTGTGAAGAGGCGTCTCGCAGGCTACATCTCCATCCGAAATAGTATCGCTCATGGCCGCCAAGTGAGTGTCACGAAACAGAAGGTCGATGGCTTCAAGAAGTTCGTGGAGCTTTTCGCTCAAAAATTAGACGGGGTAGTCAGGGACGCGGTAAAGGTAGCTACTGGAAGTGAGCCCTGGTAACTTGGGGGTCACCACATTGACCCAGCGTACATATATTCGGCGAGACAATTAGAACTCTCTTCAACCTGCAGTGTTCAAGATGATGTGCGGCAGCAGTTTAGGACTGGTGGTGATGGAACTCGTTATCATTGCCATGTTGTCCTTCTCGATGAGTGCATCGGCTCTTGATCTGTATGCGAACGGGAGGTGGGGAGCGAAGACCCCTTTTGAGGTGGGGAGTGCGCACGGGGAGATAGATCTCCTTAAGGGGTACCGGGCACACTACAGCCTAGTCATATATGGTTTGAACCCCTGGAATGACTTTGATGTTCTCAGAAATCTGACGATAACTGTTTCTGGCCGCATCCTCCCATCGAGCATCCGGACCCAGTTCAATCGTAGCTTCGGCGCTTGGCACCAAGTCGAGAACTCGACTCCACTCAGGGTCCTTGATCAAGACACGTACGAGGATCCTTGGGATGCCGCGGCAATATCGAGTACTCTCACTGTGTCCCTTCCTGACTTAGGCTGGATAGCACCAGATAACCCGAGGGAGGAAACACGGCGCTTGGAGTTCGACTTCGATTGTGAAGATGCATGGTTCCCGACGGTCGGGCAACGCTACTTCTTGTTCAGCGATGATGTCTGGTTCGGGGACAAGCCCTTGGAGAATGGTTACCTCCAAGTCACTTGCCCGCCTAGCTACGCTTTCATCAATGTACCCTACGGTATTCGGTTTCTTACGCGTGCAGCGTTCTACCTTCGCGAAAAGTCTCAATGGAACATAGATTGCGAACTGGAGAAGTCCAGCCTTCCGGTTCGGCGCCCTCTCGCTTGGTCGATTCTCATGTTGTTCGGGGGAGCGGGGCTGGCCGCGATCCCCGTTGTGTACAAGCGTATCAGCAAACGACAGGGTCTATGATGGCAAAGACGGTTCACAAGCGTTCTCGATATTCTGGCGAGGGAGCTTCTCCGATTTGATCTTCCCACTTGGAGTAAGGGGTTCCGAGTCATGAAGGGGACAAGATAGTACTCCGGTCTTCGATTACATCATGAGCTATATGTCGTTCGTTCACGCGATGGAACGCTGCCTGACTCAGGATTCTTTCGAGATCTTCCAGAGCGCGATCTAACCATGACGGCTGTATCAACGAGATACTCATGCCGCATTGTCGTGGTGCACTATGTTCTCAGAACGTTTCAGGAAGGAAGACGGCTCGCGCTATTGTATCCTTCTTCCGATAATCTTCTAAAACGTTCATCTGATCCTGGCAGGTCATCTCCGAGGCTATCCCAATGAAGCCAGGGAATGCGCTGTCACATCTATTGTTATACCAACAACCCCAGATATCAGAGAGGGTCGATTCTGGGCATAATCCTGTGTAAGGACCATTACACAAAGCACCGCTAGAGCGGACTACGCTCAGCAAACCCGGCGGGTTTTCTATATCTAGCCCGGAGCCCAGAGTCTACCTGGAAGGATTACAGGAGATCGTTATCATCGGGGCCTATTCTGCTATCACCATTTTTGCCGTGCAGCTGTCTCGTCTCTACCGAGTTGGTCGCAGGATGGACTCTTTGGGGGGCGGGGGAAGAATGGTATGTATACTCTTTGAGACCTCCTGATAACGGGTGTCTTCGGCTTTCCCGAACTTCGATATCGCCTGCCTCGTGTTTGTGACCCATTTAAAGAAAACCTGGTTCCTGAAGCATTTCGTCGCTCTTCTCGCCTATCTGAAGCACTCCAAGGTGTTGTTCTACCACACCAATCAGTGTCTAACCGTCTGAATCAGAGCTCATCCAGTTACCACCAGTGCGCTGACCGAGGAAAACCAGCGACCGGCCAGCGAGAAAACCAGCGACCGGCCAGCGAGAAAACCAGCGACCGGCCAGCGAGAAAACCAGCGACCGGCCAGCGAGAAAACCAGCGACCGGCCAGCGAGAAAACCAGCGGGAGAAACCGGCGCCAGACATGTAGGCATAGGGGGATCCCGGGTTGACTGGGGAGGCATACCTCAGGCTCGGATTGTGTCGCGCTCTCCCCCCGGGGGACCTCCCCTTGGATAACGCCCCTCTAGGTTATCTACGAGGAGGGAGAGCCCGGGAGGCATGCTTACTGCTTCTACTCATCCTGTCGTGGTTTCGTAGATCTGGCTAGCGGCAGCGAGAATGATTAGCAGGACGATGGTGGTCACCCATCCGACAGGCTTCTGGGTGGGCATCAAAATGACTAGAACAGCCGCAAGCACCCCGAGGATGACCCGAAGCGCCCCTGTGATATTTGTCAAAGAGAAACCTCCGCGCCTAGGAATTGTGGTCATCCTGGTACTTACGTCTTCCGGTCCGCACTCTTGCTCGTGTCGCGCTTCTCGCTTCTGGATACCTAATACCGGGGCATGGCAGGCTGGTTTTGGCTTGACGGGAGGTGCCGGGGAGAATAGACTAGGTTGAGGTAGTCTGACTGGTGCCAGGCAAGGGTGAATGGCTCGGCTCGGTGGCCCTGTGACCCTGTGGCCCGGTGGGAAAACGTATTATGTGTGTGTCGGGGTCCTCTTTTGGGTGGTTTGGGCTGGTTTCTGGGGTGTGGTTGTGTGGCTGATCTTTCTGGCCTAGCTGATTGGGGTTTCTCTGGCTTGTCTTCTGGCTTGTCTTCTGGCTTGTCTTCTGGCTTATCGTCTCTTCGGCGGGTATTGGCGGGGATGGTTGGGTCCAGGTGGTTTGTTTCGGTCTGCCTTATCGCTAGCCTGGCGGTGAGGGTGTTGTGGTTGTGTCTGTTTGCACCGGAGCCTGTGAGTGATTTCGGCTGGTTCTATCGGAGAGGTCTGGATCTTGCCGGGGGTAGGGGTTACACTGTGAACGGTACTCCCACAGCTTTCTGGCCTGTCGGGTACCCTGGCTTCCTGGCGTTGGAGTTCACGATCTTGGGTCCCTCGCTGTCCGTGGCCAGGGTGTCTAACGTCTTTCTCTATATCGGGGTTCTGTACCTCTCGTATGCTTTGGCTAGGGAGCTCTTCTCATCCGAGATCTGTGGTCGGGTCGCTCTGGGGCTGCTTGCATTCTACCCCAACCATATCGCCTACAGCTCGCTTATCGCTACCGAGACGCTGTTCCTGTTCCTGGTTCTCCTCGGCGCCGCCATGTTCCTCAAGGCCATCAAGGCCATCAAGACCGTCAAGGCCTCGGGGGGGAAGGTCTGGGCTCTGCTCTGCGGGGTGGTGTTCGGGTTAGCGGTGCTGGTTAAGAGCTACGTGATCCTGCTCCCCATCGCGCTAGTGGTCCCCTGGCTGGCGGCGCATCGGGGGTGGAGAGGTGCACGGTCCTCTCTCGGGGTTATAGCCCTTCTCTACCTGGCGCTGGGCGCCACTATCCTGCCCTGGGTTCTGAGGAACCACGCCGTCTTCGGGGGTCTGGTACTCTCCAACAACAACGGGCCTAACCTGCTCTACGGCAACAACCCGTACGCCACGGGGACATACGACCCGGGTTTCGGTGGTAGGCTGGAGCCGTTGCTGAACTACACCAAAGGGGAGTATGAGAGGAATCTTATATCCCGCCGCGTCGCCCTCGACTACATCCTCGGCCACCCCCTAGAGACAGTGAAGCTATGGCCGGTGAAGCTCTTCTATCTCTATAACGAGGATGGTGAGGGTTTCATGTGGAACAGGAAAGGTCTCCCCTCCGAAACCGAGAGGGGAGACCTCTTCGGGTTCCTTATCGCCGTGGACCAGGCCTACTACCTCTTGATGCTGGCCGGTTTCATCGTCTCCCTCACCATCCTCATATATAGGCGCGGGGAGAGCGGTCTCCCCGTCACCCCTCTACTGGTCATCGTGTACTTCACCGCCGCATCCCTGCTGACCATAGGTCACAGCAGGCTTCACTTCCCCCTGGTGCCATGGATCGCGATGTATGCCGCAGCCACCATCGAGACCCACATCCTCCCACCCAACCGATAACCCCTTCCTGCCCCTCAAACCCAGAAATTCCCCAGCCGCCGCATCCCCGATTCAAATCACCCGGTGAGGGTATAAGACCCGGGTGCCGCCGGGTGGAAGGAGGACTGTGCTATCTCAATTGAAGCCTCCCTGCCTCTCTTGCATGGTATCTGGGCCATGAGGTGAATGGCTGTCCCCCTTGTTGCTGGTTCTGACCTACCGAGTAATCGCTGCCCTGAAGCGACCTTGCGCAGGACTCTGCTTCTGGTTCTCTGTCCAGGCCTAGATGCCGCCGCTACGGGGTGATCGGCGTAACGGGATTCGACTGATGTTTCGACCGATGCTACGCCTGTTGGTTGCTCCTCTAGCCTGCTCCATGAGATTGTTAACCAGACGTAACTCCTCAAGCTTCCTTCAGGCCAGTTGTCTCCTCCTATCCTCCCTTTCACTGGCATGATTGCTGACCATCTCTATCACTCGTCCCCGGGGAGGTAGATCGTGGGGGCAACGGGCCTGCGTGTGCCGTAGTGGTCGAGTGGAGGCGGGTTGAAGAAGGCGCGTTCTCTCTCCCTCCTCCGCCTATGGTGAGCGATCTGGAGAATGCACCCCGCTATCCGTCGCGCTCCATGGTTCTGCTTGCTGCGCGTGACAAGATAGCACTGTTGGTTTGGCGTGCCTCAGCTATTGGGGTGGCTGTCTCTCCTGTTTCTGCTTTTCCTGTCTCTCCTGTTCTTCCCGTGTTTCCTGTTCTCGATTGCTTTCCGGGTCCATGTGGCGGCCAGGAAGCCCTCCAGCACTATAAGGCCGGCTACCGTTGCCATGAATGGTTTGAAGGGAGCTGCGAGCACCACGACGCCCTTCACATCGGTGATAGGTGCGGTCTCTGTCCCCTGGTTGCTGTCTCCCCTAGTGGTTACGGTTGATACCGCGCCGTCCCGTAGGCTTGCTGATCTTGCCGATGTTGCCGATGTTGCTCACCCTCTGGGGAGAGGGTCTCCCGGTATTTGGAGGTCTACGATGCGGTGGACTATGTTGAAGCGGTGGTTCTCTACGTGCACGATATCCCCTATCTCTGGTTCTCTCCTCTCCAGCACCAGAAACGCGTCTCGGGGCAGAGCTGGCTGCATCGACTCGCCTGTGGCTCTAGCGGCATAGAAACCGATCCCCTGACCGATGACGGGGGATAGACACACCGCGATAACGACCAGGCATAGAGCCGAGTTCACAGCCGGGAGCACCCTCAGATCTGACACCGAGAATAATAGGTCCGGGGTGTCTAAGAAGAGACCGGCTCTCGGCCACCGGGCCCTGTATTTCAGGGTAACGAAACCAAGAAGACAGGGAAACCCAGGACCAGAGATCAGCCGATTTCTAGCGATGTCTAGGCCTGGTTCCCGGCTCTGTTTGTACCCCTTCTGTTTGTACCCCTTCTTTGCCTCTGGTTGTGTCTCTAGGCATGTCGTTCGTGTTGTTCATGTTGCTCATGGCCGCGCCGCAGTTGGGGCAGAAGGGTCTTCTCTCGGTGATGACGGCGTTGCACATGGGGCATCTCTCCGTGAAGAGAGATGTGGAGACCTGGGGTGTTTTTTTCTCCCTTCTGTGGAATGGGTTTCTACCGGTGACGAGGCCGAGGACCAGGATCACCCCGAACAGGATTCCCAGGAGGGGGAGGGTTTCGAACAGGTCTCCCCCGTCCAGGGTCCAGGAACTGTCTAGCGGGATGAGGGCGAATGTGACCGCGGATATGACGCCAGCTATCCCCACACCGACCAGGCTGATCTTCACCGAGAACCCTCCGATCTTGCTATGCCCGATATCTCTCTGCGGTGTGGGTGTATCATCCTGGACCGTATGTCCATGAAACGAAGCCTGAAGGCAGACCTCATCCTGTCACCCTCAACCAGGCCTGTGGCCGTGCCGCTCGCGAAGGCCGCGACCAGGCACCCCAGGGCCACCCCGAGACCGGTGCCCTGGTGGAACTCCACCGCCGTGATCAGACATAGACCGCCAGCGATAGAGCACACAACGACCCCGCCCACCAGGCCGGTCTTGAACAACTCCAGCCAGAGAGACGGGGAAGAATCCCGCCCTTCTGTGCAGCGGTCTCTGCAGCCGTCTCTCCAGGTTTCTGTGGGGCCGGAGCCGTATCCAATGGTTCGAGGCTTCGCTTCGATCTCTGTGGCGTTTTCGTTCCCTGTTCTCGTCATCTGATCCATCTCCCTCTCAATGACCCGGTTGGGGCGCCCTGGAGACGCTTCGGCCCGCGTCGTTAACCGGACGGCGGCTCATGGGGCCCCGGGACGCCCCCTCTCCCCTTTATCGCAACTATATCTGCAGAATGCTCAACAATGACCCAGATCTTATAAAGACTATCCAGAAACATGGGGCCCTGGCTGTGAAAAAACCTGCACATCGATGCGGGGATTGTTCCCCCCTCAAAGCTTGACCGCGGCCCGGTCTTCCTGACCGGTTGATCGAAACATCCAGAACGACCCTCCACCCGCCTGGAGACGAACTCCATGGTCCCGATCACCATCTGCCTGTGGGCGTCGATCTCCCTGAACTTCAGCCTGGTCGTGGAGAGGAGCTGGGCGTCAGAGGGGGGCAGGGCCTCCCGCTTCGACGGCATCGACATGCTACACCGCCTATACCGCATACACCGCATGCTATCCGGATAGGTACTGGTCCGGTATCCACTTCCTGACCTCTTCCTCGTTCTTGTCCTCTGACCTCAGATACAGGAGGATCAGCCCTATTGGGAGGGAGAGAATGGTGAGCAAAGCCACCCATCCCAGCACCTGGAGCTCTGGTTCCTCTCCAGAAGTCAACATGCGCCACGCCAGGGGCCCCGAGGCGACCAAGGCCCCGATCGTGACAAGTATGTATATCACTGCCAGCCATTCAACAGCCTTATGCAACAAGCTCAACCAGGAACCTCGCTCCCGGTGGCAATCGACACCGGTGATATTAACTATCAGCCATCAGACCTATCCCGAGGCTGTATTTCCCGCAAACCGGGCCGAGCCTCGAGCACTGAGCCCGGGGCTGATCGTCAGCTCCAGCTCTCCGCGAACAGTCATCCAGTCTCACCTCCCAGTCTGCCCACTGGCCCCTGGCTCTGGTTGCGCGTAATACATATCAAGTGTGATATCGCGGGGGGATATCGGTGGCTCTGCCTATGCAACAATTCGTTGCTTTGTCTCAGGTATGGATGTTGAGGACA
>Ga0180432_10011945_pt1 | contig 10173 bp, 7 predicted proteins | sample SS_ome_10_FD_132414 | JGI IMG/M metagenome (GOLD analysis project Ga0180432, IMG submission 132414) | Hypersaline lake sediment archaeal communities from the Salton Sea, California, USA - SS_1_MS_2 metaG | ecosystem: Environmental > Aquatic > Non-marine Saline and Alkaline > Hypersaline >...
ACATACACTTGATCTGCATCCCGACACAGACGTCCGGGATCTTGATCTTGCGAGGTGACGCGGCGGGCACCTCATGCGTGACGACGATGTCCTTACGAGCGTGAGCCTGCGACACCAGGTAGTAGTCTGCCCTCTGGAGAAATGTGCTGATCGCGGAAGCCTCGTAACCCTGGCCCTGCACCCAGGCCGTCACCGCGGCAAACGAGGGCAATGTTGCCTCGTCTGGTGGCAGAAAGAACCCATCGCCTCGCGCCTCGGCCCACTGCGATAACTCATCCTCCACGCCCTCGATTTCGTCGCCTACCTTCTCAATGCTGAAGACCTTGCCCGCCTGGTTCTCCCAGATGAGCCAATCCCAAAACGCCGGACAGAAGTCCAGCCCGTAGTGCAGGTTCTTGGCGCGGATAAACACGTCGGCGTCGAGGAGGTAAGCCATTAAACCGCCACCCCCAAGCTCTCCCCGAGTTCACGGAATGTGGACATCTTCTTGAATCCGAGCAGATGGAACGCCTCGGTGAACGAGGAGCGCCCTTCCCAGGTGCTGGTGACCACGGCGCGGGCGAAACGCTTGCTGACCCGGGCGGCGGTGGTGAGGTAGAAATCGCCGCCGCTGGTGCGCGGGATGTTTGTCAGACGTCGCACTTCCGTGTCGTACTCGCGCCAAAACCGTTCCCTTGTCAACCCACCGGCATCGTGAATGCGCCGAAGAACGACAAGCGTGCTCACCTTGAAACGGCGGGCCAAGCGATCCGTCTCATCACGCAGCGTCGCGGCCGCGTCGTACTCCTGTCGGAGTACGCCGATAGGAACCAGCAGCTCCGCAGCGACGCGGTTGCACCATTTCTCAACGGCGTTCGTCGGCTTGGACTGCGGCTCCACATCCGTGAGCGCGGACTCGCCCAGCCACAGATGGGCCAGCTCGTGGGCCAGCGTGAACATCTGCCCCGCCCTGGTATCGGCTCCGTTGACGAACACCAGGGGCGCGAGGGGGTCACACAGGGCCAAGCCGCGGAACTCGGCCGGGTCCAGCTTACGGCGGTTGTTGCTGCCGACGACGCCGTTGACCATGACCAGGGCGCCGAGGTTGTCGGCTTGCTCGATGAAGCACCGCAGGGCGTCCGTCCACGTCCGCATTCGCTGACGTTCATGCAGGTCGAACGCCAGCGCGTCGCGCATCTTGGCCGCGACTTCCACGACGTCGTCGGTTGTCTTGGCCGAACCGACCAACGGGTATGGCTTTTCACCGGTGACCAGGACGTACTCTCGATACCATTCCTGCCGCTGCTGGCAGATGTAGATGGTATCGAGCAGATCCGGTGTGGGCCGTCGGACGGCCGCCCCGCGGACCGTCCGAAAGTCCGGGATGGGGACGCGTTCGACGGGCGGCCGCGGCAGAAAAAAACAGCCGAAGGGTGCGTGGGTCGCCTTGGCAAAGGCTTCGAGCTGCTTCAGTGTCGGCCGAGTCTCTCCCGCAAGCCATCGCGCGAGCTTCGGGAACCTCGGCTCAAGGTCGTCCACCGAGCGCCCGGCGCGATCCAGCGCCCACGCTAGGATGTCCGGGCTGACGGAGACCCTGGTCATAACAACAGTCTACTCCCGGCCGTCTGTCGTGTCATCATCTGCGTCGCTCCCCGTTTCGGCGCCTCGGCGCTCGTTGCCCCGGGCCGTGGCGTGAGACACCGCCGGCTCGTACCCCACGCGAATCGGACGGGCCATCACCGCCCTTGTGCCCTCACTGCTCCACATCTGTCAAGTGTCAAGAGTTGACCGCGCTTCCGTGGTTTTGAGGGCCCAGCGTCAAACGCTATCAGGTTGCAGTTGACGGTGCCGAGAGGTAAGATTCAGGATCATGCTTGAGCGCATACCAGACGGCCTTGAAGCCCTTGTTCCCGAATCCTTACGGAAGCTAGCGGACCCTCAGACCGACATCCCCCGCATCGCCAAGGACCGCCAGCTTACTCAGCAAATCGAATCGGCCCTACAGGACGTGCCAACGCGTCACCGACTGTATCGCCATGATGCGAGAGACCCCGAGTTCATCGAACCCAACAGCGTGCATCTTGTAGTAACGTCCCCCCCCTACTGGACGTTGAAGGAATACCGAAAGGTTGAAGGGCAACTGGGATACGTGGCAGACTACGAGCAATTCCTCGACGAACTAGATAGAGTGTGGCACATATGCCATGACGCCCTTGTCCCTGGTGGACGGCTGGTCTGCGTCGTGGGCGATGTCTGTTTGTCCCGCCGCAACAACAACGGGCGTCATATGGTCGTCCCTCTCCACGCGTCGATACAGGAGCGTTGCCGGAAGATCGGGTTCGACAACCTGGCCCCGATCATCTGGCACAAGATTGCGAATGCTGTCTATGAGGTATCCGGCCGGGGGGGGTTCCTTGGCAAGCCGTACGAACCCAACGCCGTCATCAAGAATGACATCGAGTTCATCCTGATGGAACGCAAGCCGGGAGCATACCGCAAGCCCTCAATACCTACTCGGGTAATGAGCCTGATTGCGGAGGAGGACCACAGGACGTGGTTCCAGCAGATCTGGACCGGCATAACCGGCGAGTCAACCCGGAACCATCCCGCACCGTTTCCTGTCCCCCTCGCCGAACGGCTTATCAGGATGTTTAGCTTCGTTGGCGATACCGTACTAGATCCGTTCATGGGGACGGGCACGACCAATCTGGCCGCCGCTCAGTTCGGACGGAACAGCGTCGGCATAGAGATTGATGGGGAGTACTTCGATTTCGCGGCCAAGCGTTTGAAGCGAGAGACCGCCCGTTTGTTCAGCAGCGTCCAGGTTGAGACCTACACCAAGTCAACGAGTAGGCCCGATGAGTGAACGTCTCAGAAAGAAGGTGGCCGAAGCGATTCGGCATTTCTGGACCACTCGGGGAAGGCAGCAGTCTAGCCAAGGGCGCAAGTCGGGAACGAAGGACTACGGTAGTCGGGGTGCGGTCACGGGTGGGAAGCAACTTGACGGATTCATCACTTTGGTTAACGCGCTGCTTGTCGAGGCGGGGCTGTCAAAGCACGCGATATTCGCCCACTCCAAGAAAGACGTTACCTTGCCGGGGTTCTTCCGGCCGACCAAGCAGTGGGACGTTATCGTTGTCGCTGATGGGAATGTGCTAGCGACCATCGAATTCAAGTCGCAAGTCGGGCCATCGTTCGGGAACAACTTCAACAACAGGACTGAAGAAGCCCTGGGAAACGCTACGGACTTCTGGACGGCTTACCGCGAGGGTGCCTTCAAGGATTCGGTCAGACCGTGGCTGGGGTACTTCATGTTGCTTGAGCAAGCCCCAGCATCTACCACTCCCGTCAAAGCTGAAAGCCCGCATTTCGAAGTCTTCCCCGAGTTCGTTGATTCGTCCTATGCCAAACGTTACGAGCTTCTATGCCGCAAGCTCGTGCGGGAGCGGTTATACGATGCCGCTTGCCTTCTCCTAAGCGACCGGCAGCAAGGGAGGAAAGGTTACTTCACCGAGCCAGTAGAAGAAATCTCCTTTACGAATTTCGCCACGTCGCTAACTGCCAAGGTTCTGGCCTATACGAAGCACCACGGAAGCGGGGGCAACTCTTGACATCTGACACAGAGATGTAGGGGGCGTCTTGACGCACCTTCATTTCGCAGCGGGACCTCAACGACTTGGTCTCCTCGGCGCTCGTTGCCCCGGGCCGTGACATGAGACACCGCCCCCTCGAACCCCACGCGATTGGCACGTGCCATCACCGATCGTGTTGCCTCACCGCCCCACTCCCCCAGATCTGTTAGGTGTCAAGATTTGAGGGCGCTTCCCGTTTCTTGAACACCCCTGTCTACGTGGCTTGCATCGCGGACCTCTTTGTGGAGATACTGTGTGCGTTCCTCTCGGGGGTCTCACGTGTAACAAATGGGGAGGGCCTGGAACAGGCTCCCCCTGCTGTACACCCTACGAGGCGTCCCACTCGGAGACCTACGTGAATACGGAGACCCTTCATGAACAAGGCAGCGCAAGCATTCGTGAAGAGGGGCACAGAATTGCTGACGACGGCGGAGCTCACCGGTGCGATCCGCTTACGACGGCGGGTCCTGGAGACTACCGAGAAAGCTCCATGGTCACGTCTCATGGACGGCGCCCTAGATCACACGCTCAGCGCCGTGGAGAAGGACCTACTCCCTCAGCTCCTCCGCCTTCGAACGAAGAGCCTGATTCCGCCCGGACTTGTCGAGATTTTAGGGCGGAGTTGGGTCGGCAGGTTCATCGCCGAAGCGAGCGCCTCCAAGAGAAGCGTGCCGGCTCTAGCTCGGAAGTACGCCAAGCTACTGCTCGCCGAGGGAACCGTTCCGCATTTCACCGAGAGGCACGTGATCCCACTGGTAAACTTCTCCGCGGCCCGCAAGTTCACGCTCTCCGGGACGGTAGGGAGAATGTCGTACAAGCTCAGATTTATGCCCTATCCAGCGGTGCGAGACCCAGCAGAGCTCGGGTTCCATGCGTTTGCCGAGCCGCTTGATCGTGCTCACGAGGTCCGGGGGTACTTGGGGTGGGTGTCCGATTGGGTGGCGGTGCTTGATTTCGTCAGGGAGAAGAATCGAAAATCATACCCGAGCCAGAACACGCATCTCACAGCGTCCTTTGACGACGGACTCATAACGGCTCTCCGCCTGTTCCAGGACGGGGATGTTGATGGACCCCTTCGCATCTACTCCCGCAGCCTCCTATACCTTTCTGGTGGGCGCTCCCTTATGTACTCACGCCAAAGAACAGGGCCGGGGAAGCAGTATGTCCTCGATGAAAGTGGCATCAAACGCTTTCAGAGGCTGTGGAAGTGGTTCAATGCCTATATTCCCGTAGTCGACAGGACTCCGCCTAGGATTGGCCTAGCAATATCATATTACGACTCCAGTTACTCCAAGCCATTGCTGGCAAAGTTCTTGGATCTTCATATCGGTCTGGAAAGCTTGTTCAACATAAGGTTTGAGCAGACATACCGGCTGCCCATACAGGTAGCTGCTCTGCTTGGTCGGACGAAGGGCGAAGCATTGGACCTCTTCGACAAGGTCAGGGGCCTTTGGAAGGTTCGGAACAAAATTGCTCATGGGGATAAGACGTGCAGGTCGCCGAAGTTTCAAAAGGAAGCGCAGGACAGGATTCCCGAACTGAGGAGCTTGCTTAGAGAAGCTATCCTCCGCCATTTCAAGCTGTTGGACGATGCTGCTGGCAACCCCGACACTTACGAGGCGACGGTAGGCGAGAACTTTGAACGCGAGTTCGTCGTGGGCCGCGGGCTACCCGATACATAAACACGAACGGCCACAAACGGGGCGATGCAAGCGTGGGGGACGGAAACCCATGCCTAGACTTTCAATTCCACTTTCCCGCGGAGGGCACCGCGGTAGCGGCGGCGGAGGGGGGTGACGTGGTCTCTTAGGAACGCGTCGACTTGTTGGGGGGCTCGGCCGGTGAAGGTCTTGGGGGCTAGCAGCTTTGTGATGTCTAGCTTGTTGAAGGCGGGGTCGGCTTTCAATCTCTCGATCAGGTCGTTGGGGCGGGCTTTTTGTTTTACTTGGTTGGCGGCGGCCTGGCTGTGTCGGCGGATTCTTTCGTGGAGGGCCTGGCGGTCGCCGCCGGCGGCGACGGCGGCCATCAGGATGGTCTCGGTGGCCATGAACGGCAGCTCGGCCGCGACGCGGGCGGCGATGACCTTGGGGTAGACGACCATACCGTCGGCGACGTTGGCGGCGATTACCAGGATGCCGTCGGTAGCGAGGAAGGCCTCGGCCAGCGTGATCCGGCGGTTGGCCGAGTCGTCGAGGCTGCGTTCTAGCCACTGTTCCGCGGCGGTGGCCAGCGGCGAGTTGGCCAGGCTGATGATGAGCCGACTCAGCGCGGTGGCCCGCTCGCACCGCATGGGGTTGCGCTTGTAGGCCATCGCCGACGAGCCGACCTGTTTGGTCTCGAACGGCTCTTCCATCTCCTTGAGGTTCGCGAGCAGCCGCAGGTCGTTGCAGAACTTGTGGACGCTGGTGGCGATGCCGGCCAGGTCGCAGACGATCTGGGCGTCGACCTTGCGGGAATACGTCTGGCCGGTGACGGGCTCGACCTTGTCGAACCCCATCTTCTTGGCGACGAGGCGTTCGAGCCGGTCGACCTTGGCGTGGCTGCCGTTGAACAACTGTAGGAAGCTGGCCTGCGTGCCGGTCGTGCCCTTGACGCCGCGGAATCGGAGCGTCGCGAGGCGGTGCTCAAGGGCCTCGAGGTCGCGGACGAAGTCGTAGCACCACAGCGTCGCCCGCTTACCCACCGTCGTCATCTGGGCCGGCTGATAGTGCGTAAAGCCCAGGCAGGGCAGGGCGCGGTGCTTCTTGGCGAATTTGGCGAGCCGGTCGATCACCACGGCCAGCCGACCGCACAGGATCCGCATCCCCTCCCGCAGGAGGATCAGGTCGGTATTGTCCAAAACGTAGCAGCTCGTCGCGCCGAGGTGGATGATGCCGCGTGCGGCGGGTGCGGCGTCGCCGTAGGCGCGGATGTGGGCCATCGTCTCGTGGCGGAGCTGGCGTTCGTATCGGTCGGCCGCGGCGAAGTCGATGGTCTCGACGTTGGCCCGGAGCTGTCGGATCTGCTTTGTGGTGATGGGCAGTCCGAGCTGTTTCTGTGCCTCGGCGAGTGCCAGCCACAATCGACGGTGGATGACGTATTTGGTCCGCTCGCCGAACAGGGCCGCCATCTCGGGCGAGGCGTTGCGGGCCACCAGCGGGGAACGGTAAACGTTTCGGTCTGATTTGGCCATGGGCTCACTTCCAACGGGCGTTCTCGGGACTATAATGACGGGCGACGGACTACGGACGGGTAGTATAAACCAACGGGGCGGGTGGCGCGATGGAAAACCCGCCGATCGTTGGGAACCCGTGTCTGCCGAGACCGTCCAAACCAGGGAAGGGCCAGCGAGTGCCGGCACCCGCGACGGCCATTCAATTCGAGGATGCCCTGCTGGTCGAGCAGAGCCAGCAGGGGGACATGGCTGCCTTCGGCCAGCTCGTCGCCAAGTACCAGGACAAGGTCTACAACACGTGCTGGCGGATCAGCGGCAACCGCGAGGACGCGGCCGACCTGACGCAGGAGGCGTTCTGCAAGGCCCTGGCGTCCATCGGCGGGTTCCAGCGCCGGAGCGGCTTTTACACGTGGGTGTTTCGGATCGCGGTGAACCTCGCGATCGTGCACCGACGCCGGGCCAAACGGGAAATGACCATCGCGGCGGACGAGAATAACCCGATGCCCATGGACCAGCAGGCGGCCAACCTGATGCGTAAGACCGGGCGGGGCAATCCGCCGACCCCGCCGGCCGAGGCGCAAAGCCGCGAGGTCCAGGCCCTGGTCGCCCGGGCCGTGGACGAGCTCGACGACGACTACCGGGCCGTGGTCGTCCTGAGGGACATCGAAGGGTTCGACTACGGGCACATCGCCGAGGTGCTCGAGGTGCCGACCGGGACGGTCAAGTCGCGGCTGCATCGCGGGCGGATGGCCCTGCGGGAGCGGCTGGCCGGCGTGCTCGAGAAGGTCGGGCAAGACGAATGAGCCAAGAGGACCGCGAACAAATCGAAGACCTCCTGTCCGCCTACCTCGACGAGGAGTTGGACGAGGCGACCCGCGCGCGGGTGGACGAGCACCTGGTCCGGTCGCCCGAGGCCCGCGAGACGCTCGAGCAGCTCCGGCAGGTGGCGTCGGTGGTGGGCCAGTTGCCGCGGGCCAAGGCCCCGGAGGACACGGGCGAGGCGGTGTTTGCGCGATTGGAGCGAGAGCAGCTCGTCGGCGGGACGGAAGGGGTGCCGGCCACGTCGGCCACGCCGCCGGGCGCGTTGAGTTTCGGTCGATTGGTGGGCGCCGCTGCCGTCCTGCTGGTGGCGGTGTTAGCGGGCTATTTGGCCATCGACGCGGTTCAGCAATCCCGCCAGACCCCGATCCAGCTCGCCGACGCGGAGAAGGACACGCCCAAGCCCACCGAGGCTAAACCGGAGTCGGCAGCGGCTGGTGCCAGGATGGCAGAGATGCCCGACAAGTCGGTGCCGCGAGCTCGCATGCGCAGCCTTGGATATGAGGTTGCCGAGGATGCAGCGACCGCCAAGGCGCGAGGGGCTGCACCGGCTGCGAAAGACAAGCCTGAACCGGCTTCGCTGGTCATGGACGCGGCGAAACGGCTAGGTCGCAGAGCGAAAGGCGCCGAAGACGAGGCGCGTGCAAAAGAGGCCGACAAGTTCGCTGGCGGTTTGCGCGATGGGCGCGGGGGCTACGGTGGTGGCGGGGCTGGCCGGTATGGGCGTGGGCGTGTGGCGGGGCGGGCACCGGGGCCGTCGGAGAAGATCGCCCAGACCCGGATCGCGCGGGCCCGCAGAGGGCCAGCAGACGAGATCTTGTCCTTGCCCGATGATCGATCGCGCCGTCGCGGGAAGCGTGGTGCGGCGCCCATCCAGCTAGCGGAGCGGTTGTCGGCCGGTGCGACGGTGGACGAGCTCGGGACGTACACGTTGGAGGGCGAGGCGGTCCAGTTGCAGTTGACCGCGTCGGATTCGAACGAGCAGACGCAGTTGGCCGGGGTGATGCGGGAGTTCTTCGCGCGGAACTCGATCCAAGACGCCCGATCGCTGGGAACGTCGGTCCGGCTCGACGCGGACAGCGCGTTCTACCTGGCCCGGCCCGGACGGACCGAACCGCAGCGCGGCCAGACGTTCCTGGTCAGGGGCACGCCGACGCAGGTGACCCGGCTCGTCGACGAACTGGGCCGCTCGGCGCGGCGGGACGTCAAGGTGACCCTGGCCACGCCGGCAATCCTGGCTGAGGGGTGGGACCGGGCGAATCTGGCGGCCCAGATGCTGAAGGGCGATCGGTCCGATCGCAGGGGGCCAGCCGAAACCAAAGGAGATGAGCGGACCGCAGCACTGACGGTGTCAGGGGAGGAGCGTGCGGCCGTCGCGAAGGCGCCAGCGCAACCGGCACCTATGGCCAAACCAGCCCTCGCACCGGCCGATACGCCCGGAGCAGCCCCCGCTCGCGCATCTCCGCTCCCGTCTTCGCGGGCGCTGGCCAAGGCCGAGGATGAATCCGCGGGGAGGGGGCTGCGCGAGGCGTGGCTGAGCAAACCGCATGCCGGGAAGGGCGTGAGCAAGAAGGCAGCGCCCGTCCCGAGGGCGGAGCCGGTGGGCCCACCGATCCGGGCAAAGCGCCGTCGCGCCGCGCAGGTAGCCGCCCCACCCGCAACGACGACCGGGCCGGTCGTGTCAAAGCGGACGCCTGAAGCGCCGAAGGGACCGCTTGTGGTCTCCCGATTGCCCACGCGGACGACCCGCAGGGGCAAGGCCGGTGCCGCGCAGACATTTCAAATGCAGCGCGCGGAACGCGACGCTGCCGGGCGGCCGGCCCGGACACGTCGGCCCGAGCAGGTCGAGTTCGCACGCGTTGCGACGAGCCCAAGCCAGCCGGCAAGCCGCGCGGCGCACCGCGACGCGCTGGGCCAGATATCCGCTGGGATCAAGAAAGAGGTCCCCACGACGCAGCAGTCCAAGTGGGAACCCACCCGACACGACGAGTTGGTGACCGTCGTCATTACGCTCAAGACGACGGCGCCGACCGAAGCGCCCTCCGCCGCCCGGCAGGCCGCGCCCCCATAGCGCCGGCCGGTCGTCGACCGACAGTTCCCCAGTCGCGGTGTTTGCTCCGAATCCCTATGCCCGAACGGTGCGATGGTCGATGAAGTCGGGGTTCCAAGTGCCCAGACCGGCCTCGCCGGCGGCGCGGATGTGCGGCAGGGGCTCGTCTTGCTCGGCCAGCGGCGGCAGGCTGCGCGCGGCGCGTTGCTGATTGAGGATTTCCAGCCCGATCATGTCGACCGCGACGGGGTCGCGTCCGGCCAACAGCGCGCCGTAGGACTCCATCACCGTGCTGGTGGGGTCGGGCACCGGTTCCCGCACGGTCCGCAGCGCGTTGACCAGGTGAAGGCGGAGCTTGCTGCGGATGGCCGGGCTGGCCACGATGTCGCCGACATAGGGGGCGCACCGGGCGCCGCGCTTGAGGACGCCGCGTTTCCGGTCGGGCTTGGCGTTGTGGTGATAGTGGCCTGGATGCTTGACCAGGGCGTGGCTGAGGTTCTTGAGGCATCCGCTCATGCCGGCGATTCGGTTGGCCTTGA
>Ga0180432_10011946_pt1 | contig 10172 bp, 8 predicted proteins | sample SS_ome_10_FD_132414 | JGI IMG/M metagenome (GOLD analysis project Ga0180432, IMG submission 132414) | Hypersaline lake sediment archaeal communities from the Salton Sea, California, USA - SS_1_MS_2 metaG | ecosystem: Environmental > Aquatic > Non-marine Saline and Alkaline > Hypersaline >...
CATCCTTTGCAGCGATCTTGTCGAGCCCCAGCGCAGATCCCAAGACGCCAGCGCCGACATAGGGGAGGCCGGCTAGTTCCAGCAAGCCCTGCACCGTCCCGTCTTCGCCATAGGTTCCGTGCAGCACGGGAAACACCACGTCGATTCCCAGCAAGCGTTGGGCAGCTTCCTCGAGCACCAGTGTCCGCTCTGCTACACGGTTCGCCGGCTCTATGTGCGAGACGCTTCTGGCGTCTCCTTGCAGAAGCGACCGCGCTGCTTCACCGGCCAACCAGCGGCCTTGCTTTGTGATGGCGATAGGGCGGATGTCGTACTTGGTTCTGTCCATGGCCTGCATCACGGATCGGGCCGAGTCGATGGACACCTCGTGTTCGCCAGACTTGCCGCCGAACAGCACCGCGACGCTGATCCGTCCCCCCTCTGAAGTCATCGGGTCCGTCTCCTCACGTCCGCCGCGGCCGCATGCTCCGTATCCCAAGCACCCACGAACTCGATCTCGGGCTCTAGCGTCTCGCCGAGCTTCTCGAGCACCTCTCGCTGCACGATGTCCATAAGCTCTCGGATATCCTTGGCCGTTGCCTTGCCGCGGTTCATGATGAAATTCGCGTGCTTTTCCGAGACGACGGCGTCGCCCACCCGGCGACCTTTGAGCCCTGCCTGCTCAATCAGAAACCCCGCCGGGTAGTGAAGGGTCCGCTTGAACACGCTGCCAGCGCAGCGTCCCACGGGCGTCCGTGCGCGCCGCTGAGCCTGAATAGCCCGCACGCGGTCCATCAGCGCCGCGCGATCGCCCTTTTCGAGCTGAAACGCGGCCTGCAGCACGAGCGGGCGCCGCTGTGGATCGTCGATCCGCTTCAGCGCGCTCGTTCGATACCCCAGGTCGAGCGTCTCGGGCCCCCAAAGCGCCCTCGCACCGTCAGCCAGGGCCACATCAGCCCACACCAGGTTGTCCGCAATCGCTCCACCATAGGCTCCCGCATTCCCCACCACCGCACCACCCACGGTTCCCGGAACACCAACAGCCCATTCGAAGCCAGCCCAGCCTTGTTGCACCGATGCCTTGGCGACTTGCCGCAGATCGGCGCCGGACTCGGCCACAAGCAAACCGTCATCGTCGCTCGAAAAGCGGCGGCATCGATTCAGGATGACCAAGCCCCGCACCCCTGCATCAGCGACGAGAACGTTGCTCCCAGCACCCAGCACCAGCGCAGGAACGTCAGCCTGCCGTGCCAAGCGGATCAGCGCCGCCAACCCGTCGGGCGTGCGCGCCTCGACGAGCAGATCCGCAGGCCCTCCCACGCGGTAGGTGGTATGGGCGGCCAGCGACGCGTCTCGCCGTACGCGCCGGTCGTATCCGGCCTCCCGCAGCAGTCTCAGCAGCTCCTCGATCCCGCTCACGATTGCACCTCTTGGCCTGCGAGCAGGCGCTCCCCGATCAGATAGCCAGGCCCCGCTCCCAACGTGATGAGCACATCGCCAGGCTCGAGCTGGTCGCGCAGGCTTCTCGTCGCCCGCTCCAGATCACCAATGTAAGCCACGTCGCGGTGGTCAATCGCCGTTGCCAGCTCCTGCGAGTTGATGGTAGGCCGCTCGCTCGGGCGCGCGGGAAAGATATCCACCAACCGAACCAGGTCCGCATCGGCAAAGCACGTCGCGAATCCCTCCAGCAGCGCCTCCGTCCGCGAATAGGTGTGAGGCTGGAACACTGCCACGATACGCCGTCCGGGATAGCGCGACCGCGCCGCGGCGAGGGTAACGCGGATCTCGGTGGGATGATGCGCATAGTCATCCACGACGGTGATGCCTTCGCGCTCGCCCTTGATCTCGAAACGTCGCGCCACGCCGCTGAATCGCTCCAAAACGGCGGCGGCGGCGCTTGGATCCACGCCACAGCGCGCCAACACGGCCATGGCGGCCGTCGCGTTCAGCGCGTTGTGAAGGCCGGGTACAGCCAGCGTAACCAGTGCCTTTCCGTAGTCGGCGCTCGACCACACGAACCTCACGCCGCCCCTTGGCGTGGCCTGCACATCCTGCAGACGGCAGTCCGCAGTCCGCGATTGCCCAAACGTCACAACCTGTGCCTGGATGTCCGCCGTGTCCAGCAAGGCCCGCACCTGCGGGCTATCCACGCCTGCCACGACCCAACCGTCCGAACGCACATGCGCCATAAAGGCAGCGAACGCCCGTCGCACCGCCTCTAGGTCGGCAAAGCAATCGGGATGATCCATCTCGACGTTATTCACCACCCCGATCCAAGGCTGCAGATCCTCAAAGGCATGGTCGTACTCGTCCGCCTCCAACACAAACCACCGCCCCGCTCCCGCGCCAGCGTTGCCGCCGAGCTCTTCGCAAAGCCCACCCACAATGTAGGTTGGATCGTGTCCCAGCTCTGAAAGCATATACGCGATCATCGCCGTGGTCGTCGTCTTCCCGTGGGTCCCTGCCACAGCGATGCCATCGCTTCCATGCATCATGCGAGCAAGCAACTCTCGGCGATGTACGACCGGGAGCCCCCTCCTGCGAGCCTCCACGACCTCTGGGTTCGTCTCGGGCACAGCCGACGAGACAACGACCAAGCCCACCCCCGCCAGATGCTCCGCGCTATGCCCAATCGCTACGGGAATGCCCGCCTGCCTGAGGCTTTCCGTCAACGCCGATTCGGTGAGATCGCATCCCGTTACGCGTACGCCGCGTGCAGCGAGCACGCGAGCGATGGCCGACAGCCCTATGCCGCCCACCCCGATCATATGTACCCTTGACGGAATCGCAGCCACAAATCTATTGTTCACGTGCTTGGGTTCTCCCCTAGCGGATCACACGGGCAAGAAGCAGAAGGAGGCTCAGATACAGGAGCAAGCTCTGTCCAAACAGCACCGGTTGCCCGAGGAAGGGCTGCGGCAAAAAGGGAAGCAGCGCAAGCGCACCATCTGACAGACTCTCTGCATTCACGCCGAGGAAGTCTAGCGGGTAGCCATATTGATCCAAATAGTACCATAAGGATCCAATGACAAGGTAGCCATTCACGGCACCGGTCAGTAGCCCGAGCACGACGGCCCGCACACCCATGGGAGGCTGGCCCGGAAACTCGAGCGTATGCCCTTGATAGGAAACAAAGGCGGCCCCCAGAACGCTCCCCACAAAGACCCAGCATCCCACTGTGTCCTGGTTTCCCTGGGCTAGCGCCACGGGACTCACCGTCATCACGCGTTCCACGCCCTGGTCCACATACCCCTCAAATGTGTGAAGAAAGAACAACACAAAGATCATGACCGTGGTGACGCCAAGCTCGCGGAGACAGCCTCGCGCAAGGCCAACCAGGGTGAACATGAGCGCGAACGCGCCGAACGTCACCTCTAGCGGAACCACGGATCCTCCTTGCCACGTCGGCACCGGCCGACGCTTGCCTCGCTAGGCGTCCGCCAACGTGAGCCAAGCCGCGCCAACCTTCCGCCCAGACGGGAAGCAGTCTCCACCCTAGGACTCTCCCTCTTGGCTCCCCGCATAGCCGCCCAATCGCAGCAGCTCTCGAGCAATGGACCGCGCCGCATCGGGGACAGCCAAGCGACTCGCAGCCGCGGCCATCGTCCGTCGCCGGCTGGTGTCGCCTAGCAATGTCAGCGCCACACGTCCCAGACGTTGCCCTATCTCGCGGTCCTGCACAACGACCGCGGCGCCATTTTCGGCAAGGTAAGCCGCATTGGCGGTCTGGTGGGCGCCGGCATACGGGTACGGTACGAGGATGGCCGGCACGCCCACGGCAGGGAGCTCGCCTAGCGTTCCCGCCCCAGCCCGCGCCACCACGAGATCGGCTGCAAGCAGCGCATCGGTCATCCCATCATGCAGGTACGCACTGAGATGGTAGCGATCCCGTTCGGCGGGATCGAGGGCCTGCCGAACGCCTTCAAGCTGCTCATAGTCTAGATAGCCACACACATGAATGACCTGGGCAACGTCCAGCAGCTCCGCCAGGTGGTCCCGGACAGCAGAGTTGATCGATCGAGCTCCACGGCTGCCACCAAACACCAGCAGCACAGGCTCGTCATCCAGAGCCAGCCGTCTCCGCGCGGCAAAGGGTGCGCCATCCAGCAACGCGCGCCGGACTGGGTACCCACTCACCAGCACCTTTTCCGCCGCGAAAAAGCGCCCGACGGAACGGAAACTGACGGCGACACGGTCGGCCCATCGTGCCAGCACGCGTACGGCCCATCCCGGCTCCATATCGGGCAGATAGAGGAGCGATGGCACTCTCTCCCCCGAAGCCGCAAGCATCAGCGGCACCGAAGCATAGCCACCGGTCGCCATGATGGCGTCCGGCCGGGCGGCACCCAGCAGCTCCCGCGCCTCGGCAATCCCGCGCCCGAGCTGCACCAGGCCCTGCACGAAGCCAATCGGCCCAGCGCCTCTCAGGGCTCCAGACGCGACGCCGCGGAAGGTGAGCCCCTCGCGAGCGACCAAGTCGGCCTCCATGCCTCCTGTGCCGCCTACCCAGCATATCTCCAGCCGCAACCCGAGCTCAACGGCCAGCGCCTCAAGTGCCTCGGCCACAGCCAGACCGGGATAGACGTGGCCGCCAGTGCCGCCTCCGGTCAGGTAGATCCTCATGACAGGCGCTCCGCGGGTCTCGTTCGGTCGTGACCAGAGATGCTCAGCAAGATACCTGTGCCCACGAGCAGAGTCATCAGCGACGAACCACCGCCACTGATGAACGGCAGAACCGTGCCAGTGAACGGTAGCGTCTCGGTCAGAGCCGCCACGTTGACGATCGCCTGGACGGCCACCCAGGCGGTGAGACCCTGTGCCAGATACGCGCCAAACGGATCGGGGCACTGGCTAGCGATACGCAGCCCGCGCCAAACCCAAAGCCCGTAGATCAGCATGACGGCCAAAGAGCCGGCGAATCCAAACTCCTCGCCGATGATAGCCAGGATGCAGTCGGTATGGGCGGCATAGAGACGCACCTTCACGGTGCTGTTGCCCAACCCCACGCCAAACAGCCCGCCGCGTCCAAAGGCCAGCAACACGTCCCGCAGCTGCTGGCTCGGCTCGCCGCGAATCCACGCGAGCAATCGCCCCATGCGAAATTCTTCTGTCAAGAGCCCAGCCACCGCGAGCCCCACCAGACCACCGGCGCCCAACATGGCGGTCTCTCGCGTCCCCGCCCCAGCGACCACATACATGGATACCAGCGTCAGTCCCAAGATTAGGGCCGTCGAAAAGTCCGGGTCGGCTAACGTGATCACCACCGGGACCGCCGCTAGCAACATGAACGGCAGCAAGCCCAGACCGAGATCGCGCACGTTGCGTCCGGGCGAAGCTAGCCACGCCGCCATGTACACGAGCACACCCAGCTTGGCGAACTCGGATGGCTGCCCGATCCTCGTCTGCGAATCATCCGGTCCAATGGCCAAGTAGCGCCCCTCTGTGAGCATCATCACGAACAGCGCGATGCCAGTGAGCCCAGCGATGATGTACAGCAGCGGCCTTTGGCCCAGACGACGATAGTCGATACGGGCTGCGACCACGAGCCCGATCGCGCCGACAGTCGCGTACAGCAGCTGTCGCTTGGCATAAGCCAGCGAATCGCCAGGCCCCGAGTCATCGCCCTCGTAGGCATAGCCATAGGATGAGCTGTAGACCATCACCAAGCCGATAGCCAGCAGCATCACCGTGAACAGCAGCAGCATGGCATCGTAGCGTATCGGTTGTCTTTGCAGCCGCGTGCTCATTCCAAGAAACCCCTAGAGTTGCGATACGAGCTCACGGAAGCGCTCACCCCGCGCCTCAAAGTCCGCGAATGCATCAAAACTGGTGCCTCCAGGCGAAAGCAGAACGACGTCTCCGGGGCGCGCGGCTCTAGCCGCCTCGCCCACGGCCTCCTCCAGGCTGGACACCTCGGTCACGTTGACCTTGCCATCGGCGCCACCTGTAGCCTCGATGGCGTCAGACAACGCCCGGGCGATGATGGGCACCGCCTCGCCGAAAGCAATGACCGTGCGCGCTCTCTCTAGCGCCAGCGCGGCCCACGCATCCCAGGGCAGATGCTTGTCGCGGCCTCCAGCAAGGAGCACCAAAGGCTCCTCGTAGGCGCGCATTGCGGCCATGGCGCGCTCGGGCGACGTGGCGATGGAATCGTTCACAAACAGCGCGCCGTGCCATTCGCGCACCGACTCCAATCGGTGTGGGACCCCTTCGAACGTCAGCGCGACATCGCAGATCACTTTGGGGCTAACGCCTACAGCCGTTGCACAGCAGGCCGCCGTTAGGACATTCGCCACGTTGTGCCAACCACGTAGGCGTACCTCCTGTGCGAGACACAGCGTCGTCTCTACCCCCTGGCTCCGCAGGACGAGAGCGCCGTCGCAGAGAAAGGCTCCCTCGTCCACCTCTTGCTCAAGGCTGAAACGCAGCACCTGGCCCCTGGCGTTCTCTGCCATCTTGCGCGTGACCGCATCATCCTCGTTGAGCACAGCCCAATCGTCCGTTCTCTGATAGGCCAGGATCCGTTCCTTTGCCCGCGTGTAGGCCTCCATGGTCACATGGCGATCGAGATGGTTGGGCGTGACGTTCGTGACAGCGGCCACGTGAGGGCTCCATCCCCGCAGATCAACGATCCTAGATGCCTCGGACCGCTCCCGCTCCGTGTTCGCGCCCTGATAGGCGGGATCAAAGAGCTCTAGCTGGAAACTCGAAAGCTCCATCACGGCTAGGTCGGGCTGGCTATCTTTGAGCAGCCTGGGCGTCAACGGCTCGCCGATGTTTCCGCCGACCCATACCCCTCCTAGTCCCTGCGCCTCGCACATCCGTCCCACTAACGTCGTAGTCGTCGTTTTGCCGCTCGAGCCCGTAACGCCCACGACAGGGCACGTGATCGACTGGGTCAGGAGCCGCGGCTCGCTGCTGAGCGGCACACCGGCCTCTCGCGCCTGACGTACCACGTTGGCCTGAGACGGCACGCCGGGGCTGACGAACAAGATGTCGAGGCTTGCCATGTCCACCGATGCGCCGCCGAGAGCCAGGTGGAGATCCAGATGCGCCACTTCTTGCATCGCGCCCTCGAGGGCCTCGGCAGGCTTGGCATCCATCAATGTGACCCGCGCTCCCGAGGCGCACAGGTACTCGGCCAGTGCTAACCCCTCACGGGCTGCACCGACGATGCCCGTCCGTACGCCCCGCCAGTCCTCGCGACGGATCACCACGCACCACCCCACAGAGCAGACGCCACGCTTACCATACCAGCCACCATCGCCACGAGCACGAAACGCGACACCACTTGAACCTCCGACCAACCTCCGAGCTCAAAGTGGTAGTGGATCGGTGCCATGCGAAAGACGCGACGCCCCTCGCCATACCGACGTTTGCAGTACTTGAAATAGCCCACCTGAATCATCACCGAGAGCGCCTCGACGACGAACACGATCCCCACCAGTAACAGCAGCAGCCATCGCCCAGAAAGCACCGCGACCGCCGCCAAGCCGGCCCCCAGCGCCTGCGATCCCGTGTCGCCCATGAACATCGAGGCCGGATGCGCGTTGTGCCACAGGAACGCCAAGAGCACGCCCGTCACGGTAAGGCTGTACAGGCCAAGCGACGACTGCCCATCGACCAGGCAGATCACCCCTAGCGCAGCGTACGCCGCCGCTGCGGTGCCAGCCGCCAGACCGTCCATGCCATCGGCGAAATTGACGCCGTTCGCCATCGCGACCATGTATAGCATCGCCAGTGCGACCCAGACGACGCTCGGAAGCGCTACTGTCAACGAGGCCCCTAGCCGCACGCTTCTCGTCTCAGCCGAAGCGAACAGCAGCACGGCAATCCCCAGCGCCACCAGCCACTGCGCAGCGAACTTGCCCCGCACCAACCATCCGACTCCCTCGTCGTCCCGAAGGCCCTGGATGTCGTCAAAGGCGCCGAGTGCCGCAAAGGCCAGCGTCGCTGCCAACGGAGGCAACACGCCCGGTTCACCGGCCACCCAGAGGATCAGGCATCCCAGGACGAGCATCGCGAGAAAGTAGGCCCCGCCCATCGTCGGCGTCCCCCACTTGGCCATGTGCGAATCGGGCTCATCGGAGCGGATGCGCTTGGCAACGCCCCACGCCTGCAACCTGCTCGCGACCCAACCGCCCCATGGGACCGTTGCGGCAAAGACCAGAGCCATCCATAGTAGTGCCTGGCCTAGCATGGGGTTCCTTCCAGCGCGGCCACGATCTCTTCCATGGTCATCCCACGTGATCCCTTGACAAGGACCGTGTCTCCGGCCTGCAACGTTCTAGCTAGGAGGTCGATGGCCTCGCCGTTGCTATCTACCTCCCACACCGGCGCGAGACCCGCCGAGCGTGCCGCTCGTGCGATGAGGCGCGCGCGATCTCCCACCGTCAGGAGCAAGTCTGTCGCCTCTGCCGCATAGCGCCCGACCTCAGCATGGCCCTGCTCCTCCATGGGACCAAGCTCGAGCATATCCCCCAACACGGCCACGCGACGCCCCGTGACAGCCCCCAGCACTTCCAACGCACCGATGGTTGCCGCGGGGCTGGCGTTGTAGGTATCATCCAGGATCCGAATGCCACCCGCGCCCAGTCGGGGGATCAAGCGAAGGCCTGGGCCCGTGGCGCCGACCGCGTCGGCGATCGTATCCCAAGCCAAGCCCTCGGCGCGCCCTACGGCCACCGCGGCCAACACGTTCATCACCTGATGTCTTCCCAGGATGTTGGCGCGCATCGCAATGCCGCCGCTCGGACCCAGGACGCGAAAGCGCATCCCGTCTAGCCCTGACGTGACAATGTCCACAGCGCGATAGTCGTTGCTCTCCCCGAGGCCGTACGTGACGCTGGGACATGCGGCCAGCTCGGCCATGGCGCGAACGCGTGGATCGTCGCCATTGAGCACCGCCAGGCCGTCCGGCGGCAGCGCCCGCACAAGCTCGGATTTGGCCTCAGCGATGCGCTCGATGGTCCCAAGACGCTCCAGGTGCACCGGCTCGACGTTGGTCACGACACCCACGTTGGGAACGCCGATATCACATAGCAGCGCGATCTCGCCCAACGCATACATGCCCATCTCTAGCACGGCATACGCGTGTGCTTGGATCAGACGCGTCAACGTGAGCGGCAACCCGATCTCGTTGTTATAGTTGCCTTCGCTCTTGAGCGTCGGACGCGCTACCGACAGCACAGCCGCCACCAGCTCCTTTGTCGTGGTCTTGCCAACACTACCCGTCACGCCCACGACGCGGAGCGAAGGATGATCCGCCCGCTGCTGACGTCCAATGGCCTGCAGGGCCTCCAGAGCGTCCTCTACGCGGATGACCAATGGGAGTCGAGCCGCAGTCGCAGAGGCTATAGCGCTGGCAAGCCGTTGGCCACCGGTGACGTCCACGTCGCGTGTCACAAGCGCGGCCACGGCACCGCGGTCGAACGCATCCTGGACAAAGGCGTGGCCATCAACCTCTTCGCCCTCAAAGGCCACAAAGAGCGAGCCACGGGACACCTCGCGCGAATCCACGCAGGCACTCTCAACAGTCAGCTCTTTCATCCATGCAGAGCGAGGTGCCTCGGCCCTGACGGCCCTCACAACGTCCCACAGAGTGAGCATCTAGCCTGCCTCCGCCAGGAGCCGTTCGGAAGGCACACCATAGTATCGCAACAGGTACATGGCCATCTCACGAAACACGGGCGCCGCGACTTCCATGCCGAGCGCCTCGCCTTCCACCTCCTCCAGCTTGACCAGTATCACAAATCGGGGCTCGGGCAGCGGCCCAAAGCCGACAAAAGAAGGCGTCGCCAAACGGTTGTCGTACGTACCGTCGCGCGGCACGCCCGCCGTGCCCGATTTGGCCGCAAAACGATGCCCGGCGATCACGGCATCTTCCATCGCCAAATCCACGGCGTCGGCCATCATCTCTGCTACCGCGTCCGCGACCTCTGCCCTAACGACCTCGCGGAGCGCGGTAGGCTCGCGTCGTCTCACCTCGTCGGGCCAGCGGACCTCGCTGACTACAAAGGGTCGCATCATGACGCCATCGTTGGCCAGGGCGCCATAGGCAACTGCTATCTGAAGCGGCGTCGTCGAGATTCCCTGGCCATAGGAGTTGGTCGCCAGGTCGGACATATGCCAGGTGTCCATGTGGGGCACGCGCATCAATCCTCGCGCCTCCAAAGGCAGATCCACCCCTGTCA
>Ga0180432_10011947_pt1 | contig 10172 bp, 6 predicted proteins | sample SS_ome_10_FD_132414 | JGI IMG/M metagenome (GOLD analysis project Ga0180432, IMG submission 132414) | Hypersaline lake sediment archaeal communities from the Salton Sea, California, USA - SS_1_MS_2 metaG | ecosystem: Environmental > Aquatic > Non-marine Saline and Alkaline > Hypersaline >...
CTTCCATGCCGAGTTCCTCGAGGGGGACGACGATGTCCATGGCCTTCTTGGCGAGGGCGTCGGCGGCCATTTCCACGTCGGTCTTGACCTCGATAAGTTCCTTGCAGAGGCTCGGGTTCGAGGCGTCGACCTCGGGGATTTTGGAGAAGTCGGAGATGGCCTCGGTGAGGAACTTGTCCCACTGGTCCTCGATGGCCTTGAGGCGCTCCAGTTCGCGCTGGTCGGTTTCCTGGTAATCGTCGACCGGCCGCTTGGCGAGGTCCTTGGAGGCCTCGATGACCTTCTTCTGCTCGTCGACGAACTCGCGGAGGCGGTCGTGCAGTTTCTTGAGGGCGTCCAGCGTATCGTCGGGCATGTCGGAGGGCGAGAGGCGATTCTGCTCGTCCTTGACGGCGTCGGCGAGGCGGCCGGTGATGTCCAGGATGCGCCGCAGGACGGCCAGGATGGTGTCCTGCTGCTTCGTGAGGGCACCCGTGAGGGCGGGCACCTGGGCGACGGCCTTGGCGGCGGCGCCGCCATTGAGGTCGACCAGGGCGCCGGCGGCCCGGATGGCGGAGGCCATCTCGTTGGCGCTCAGGACCTCGAGGGTCTCGCGGATGGGCAGCGTGTCGGCGTCGAACTCGATTTCCGTGACGACGCGCTGGGTGGCGTCGCGGATGGCCTTCTGGGCGTCGCGGAGCGAGGCGCCGGCGTTGCGGACGTCGGCGGCCTCTTTCATGGCGGGCAGGCCCTCGGCGGCCTGGCGGGCCTCCTCCTGGCTCCGCAGGATTTCGCGGAGGCGGTCGAAAAGGCGCGACAGGGTCGCGAGTTTCTCCGCCGCCGCCTTCTTCTCGTCCTGGAGGATGACCTTGAACTTGGCGGTCGTCGCCTTGTTGGGCTCGCGGGGCGTGTCGCCGCCCTGGTACGTCCGCCTGTCGAACGCCTCGGCCCAGTACGTGAGGGTCTGGCCTTCGCGGTAATCGGCGCGCGCCAGGTGCAGGCCGTGGTCGATGACCGGTTCCTTCGGGTTGGCGAACTCGTTCCAGGTCCGGAGGACCTGCGGCTCGGCGCCTTCGACTTGGGCCAGCAGTTGCACCTTGCCCACGCCGTAGCGGTCGGCGGCCTTCAGGGCCATCTTGACGGTGTCGCCGAGGCCGGCGGCCACGTCGCGCGCCGGGGCCGTGAACTGGACGACGGGCGGCTCGTCCTCCAGGGCCTTGACGCGGTACGCGACGGCGGCGCCGTCGGGCGTCTGGCCGTTCAGGTGGATCTCGTACGTGTCGTCGTGCATGACGGTGAAGCGGCCCTTGAGGTCCGTGCCGTCGTCGCTCGTCAGGCACTTGACGGCGTCGCCGGCCTTGAAGAGGAAGGTGCCCGCCTGGACGGCGGAGGAGATGTGGACGGTCAACTCGACGCGTGTGCCGATGAGGGCCCGGATTTCGCCGCCGTTGTTCTCGAGCCGTTGCGGCTCCAGGCCGGTGTACTCCGGATAGTGGTACACGACGTCAATCTGCTCGATGAGGGGCGGCTCCTTCAGCGCCACCTTGAAGCGCCGGCTCTCGGTCCCGCCCACATTCAGGCGGTAGGCAAACGGCTCGAGGACCTGCGGCACGCGGTAGGCGAAGCGGTCCGGGGCGCCGTCGGCCCGGACGAGGTTGAGGCTTTCGGTCTTGCCGCCCGCGAGGCTGGCGATCTCGATGGTGCCGTCGAGCGGCTTGTCCTTCGGGCCGGCGATGTGGGCTTCGATGCGCATCGGCTCGCCCTTGACCCACGAGACCGTGCCGGGCGTAATCGCGAGGAACCGGACGGACCCGACCGACGCGACGTGCGAGAACGGCATGAGGATCTGAAGGCCCGCCGAGGCAAACCGGCCGAACGCCAGGACCACGAACAGCGCGAGCAGCGTGAGCGAGATGCCGGCGGCCATGCCCGCCTGGCGGGCCCGTTTCTCGCTGACGGCGGCGTTGAGGTTCACGCCGCGCGACCCGGCGGCCGCCTCGTCGATCGCCCGCTGCACCAGCAGCGGCGACCACCGGTCGGCATCCTCCGCCAGCAGGATCGTATTGATCAGGCTGTTACCGAGTTCCGGAAGGCGCGTCTCGACGAACCGGGCCACCTCTTTGTCCGTCGGGTCGTAGCGGAACGGCACGACGACGAATCGCCAGAACGCGACGAGGCAGCCGAGGCCCCCGACCACCAGCAGAGTCAGACGACCGGCCGTCCCAAAACGCAGATAGCCTTGGAACACCGTTGCCAGCAGGACGGCCCCGGCCAGGACCGCGACCATGGAACAGAGGCCTTCCATGATGGCCAGGTTCCGCATGCGGGCGCGGGTCTGCTCGACGCGGGCCAGGACCTCGTAATAGGGACGCGCATGGCTGAGCGTGGTCATGGGAACCTCCAGCCTCCGTGTGCCGTACACCCTATTATACGACCAAAGCGGCGCAAAACCGCCTTTTCAATGACGAATCGTACGGCCGCGGGGCCGGCAACCACGTCATCCCGACCGAGGCGGCGGCCTCGCCTCGCTCGGGGCAATCTCCCGGCGAGTCCCGGCGCGCCGGGACTCGCTCGGGATGACATGCTGCGCCACAGCCCATGGCCACGCAGACGGCGCGTGGCCATGCCACCCGTTCATCACGGCCAAATGTACACCTTCGTCGCGCCCACGATGACCAGGTCGTACAGTTCCTCGACGTGGCTGTTGTGCATGCGGATGCAGCCTTCGGAGACGTCCTTGCCGATGCTCTCGGGCTCGATCGTGCCGTGGATCCCGTAATGGTTGCCGATGTCGATCCACCGGCTGCCGAGGGGGTTGTCGGGCGCGCCGCCGGCGCGGAAGTCCGCCGCCGTCTTGTGCTGCGGCTGGTACGGCGGATTCTTGACCTTGTTCTTGACGTTAAACGTGCCCTCGGGCGTCGAGTTGTTCAGGCCCACGCCCACCGGGTACACGCGCAGGCAGACCTCGCCCAGCCACACGCGGAGTTGGAACTGACGCTTGAAGACCTCGACGTGGACGGGCCCCTGGATGACCTTGACTTGCTGACCGGCCCGAATGGCGGTCGTCTCCAACCCGTTCAACCTCTGGACGAGCGGATACGGAATGAGGAACCGCTTGCCGATGGCCGTCAGGTTGTCGCCCTGCCGGACGGTGTACCGTTTGCTATAGGGGTCCTGGGGGTTCACGTCCTTCGCGAGTTGGAGGCGGTTGGCGAGGTCGCGAATGGCCTCGTTCACGCGGACGGCCAGCGCGCCGCTGATGCCGGCTTTGACGGCCCCACTTAGCAGTTTCTGGGCCACGATGGGCCGGTCCTCGCGCATGGCGAGGCCGGCGCGGGCGTCCTCGTCGCCGGCAGGGATATCGGGCGTCGGTGCGTCCGTCTCGCCGGCTTGGCCGTCGGCCGGCGACGGCGGTGTGGACGGTGTGTCGGGGGCCACCTCGGGCGGCGTTTCCGGTGGCGCGGTCGGTCGGGACGGCGTCGCCTTGGCCTGGTCGGCCGGCGTCTCGGGCGGGGTGTCGGCCGTATCGTCGGCGAGGGTGTCCGCCTCGGCGGAGGCCTCGCCGCCACCGCCTGACTCCGCCGACGGCGTCTCCACGCGCACGGGCGGCAGCCCGTCGTCCGTCGGCGCGGGCTCCGTCCCGCTCGGCTGGCGCAGGTAGTGCGACGCCAGGACCGTCAGCCCCACCAGCACCACTCCCACCACGAGCGTCACCACCACTTTGCCAAGCCTCGTCATAGGATGGACTCTCCTTTGCGGGGTCGATTGGACAGGGTCGAGCGCCGGCCTCCCAGAAAGGGCTAGCGGCTGAAGCGCAGGACCCGCGATTCCGTCACGGCGCCATCCAAGGGCACGTCGGTCGGCCCCGTCGGCACGGCGTCGACCACCTGAGCGTCCCACGCCAGGGCGATACGCGCCGCCTGCACCTCAGGCCGACCCAGGAACCGATCGTAGTACCCCCCGCCCCGTCCGAGGCGCCGGCCCTGGCGGTCCACCGCCAGGCAGGGCACGAGGATCACGTCCAGTTCCTCGGGCGGCACGGGCGGGCCCACCGGCGCCGTCAGAATGCCGAACCGCCCCGGCCGAAGCGCCGGGTGACGGACGGCGTCCGGCACGTCGGCCGGCTCGAGCGCCACGGCCACCATGCCCGCGGCGGGGTCGTCCGACCGGCCGGCCGGAGCCAGGCGCGGGACGGCCACGCCCTTGCCCTCCTGCCACGCCCAGCGGATGAACGGCCAGGTGTCGATCTCGGTCGGCATGGAGAGGAACGCCATGACCGTGCGGGCCGCAGCGACGGCCGGCAGATTCGCCAGACGCTCGGCGATGGCCATACCCGCCGCACGGCGCCGGTCCGGGCCGATATCCGCCAGCCGGGAGGCGACGTCGGCCCGGAGCCGGGCCTTGGCTTCGGCAATGGTGTCAAATGCCGCCACGATGTCTGTGACTGTACCGGGTCGGGCAGCGCATGTCCAGGGACGGGATGGTCTAGAGGCCGAAGAAACTGGGTTCGCCGGGCTTCTTCTCGCGGATGGGTCGCGGCGGGCGAACATGGGTGCGCGGCGCCGCCGGTTCCACGGGTTCGGCGTCGGGCAACTCGCGTTCGCCCGGGGGGAGGCCGGCGCTCGGCATCACCGGCGCGGCCGGCGAGGGCTTCGCCGGTTTCCTCGGCCGGGCCGACGCCACCTGCGTCGGCGCGGCGCGTTCGTCCTTCAGGGGCGGCCGGGCTGGACCCGCGCCCATGGACGGCCCGCCGGCCCAACCGAAGAGGCGGGCGAACAGGAGCCGCTGTCCCTGTACCTTGACCGCCCCGACAAGCGTGCCGCCCGTCACCACCCATTGGCCGCGCTTCGCCGGCGGGCTGCCGGTGCCCCCCTTCGGGCCGTAATAGCCGGACAGCATGTCGGCGTTCACGATGAGCGGTGTGGACGCATCGGCCGGGCACAGCACCGTGAACTTGTCGCCGCGTAACCGAACGGTCTCGGCTACCTGGGCGTGCGTGAGAAAGCCGCGGGGAAACTCGGCCTTCGCCCGGCGGAGGTCCGTCGCCGCCCCTTTCACGAGCGACTCGCGGTACGTCCGGCTCACCTGCGACAGGGCGTCGAGCAGGCCCATGCTGTTCGTGAGGGCGGCCTTGCGGACGTTCACCGGTGTCGCGGGGGCCGAGATGAGCGTCGTCGCGCCTTCGGCCATTCGTCCGAACTGCTCGTACAGGCCATCGGGGAAGACGATGCCCTGGCCATTGCACGCGGAGCACGTTTGCTGCTCCTTGCGGTAGATGCGCTGGGTCCGGTTCATAACCCGCCGCGTCCCCACGAACCGGCGTACCCAGATCTTGCCCGTGCCTTTGCACTTCTGGCACACGCTGCGGCGTTTCACGAGGCGGACGGCGGCGGCAAACGAGGCGGGTGTGGGCGGCCGACCCGCGCGGACCACCACGTCGGTCGGCCAGATCGCACCGGGCAAGTCCGACACCGGCCGGAGGTTCGTCCCGGCCGCCAGCAGCGCCTGCCGGAGGGCGGCGGTCGGCACCACGACCGGCTTCTCGGGCCCGACCACCTGTAGCAGGACCCCGACGACCGACCCCTCCGGGCCGAAGACCGGGGCCCCGGTCGCCAGATCGCAGCCCGGACACAAGAACGTCAGGAACGGCCGCCCCGCGGTGGGCGGTTTGCACCCCGCGTCCTTCGCCAGGTCCGCAGCCGTCGGCCCGGGCACCACGCGACCCTGTGTCACGTTCAGGGTCTCGCCCCACTGCCAGCCAACGGCCACGACGCCGAGTCCGTCGGCGCCGACCGGTTTGGGCTGGAGGGCAAGCCCCTCGCGGCTACCTGGGTCGGTGTCCGTGCACAGGGCCACCAGGCCGGCGGCAGCGTCGGCCATGCCAAAGGTCTTCGCCTCAGCCGTCGCGCCGTCGCTGAAGCGGACATTGACCTTCACGGCCCCCGGCTGGGCCACCGACGCCAGGTCCGTCACCACGAACCTGCCCTGGCCCACGAGGAACCCGCTGGCGTATGCGATGGGCATGCCGAGCGGCCCCTCCACCACGACCACGCACAGACTGGGCTCGGCTTTGGTTCGCAGCGCCCCCGCGTCGATTTGGGCGCGGCCTGCTTGCGGCACGGCCGCCGCGAGCAGGCAAACGGCGAACGCCCGCCAGGCTGTCGCTCGGCTGACCATAGGTCCCCCTGAGAGATAGGATGACCCACACGCGTTGAGAGGAAGTGTCCATCCTATGTACCGCCCGGCGCGGTGTGCGTCAAGCGGGTACCCGCCGACTGGCGCGTCTGAGGCGAAACTCAGACTCCCAACCGTCGCGGACGTTGCGCTGGTCGCCCCTTCAGGGGGCCGTGGCGCAGCCAATCTGCCCGGCCGGCGCTAAAGGCCAAAGAAGTCTGGCTTGCCGTCGCCCCCCTTTGTGGGGACAGGCGGCCGGGGCTCGTGGCGTTTGGCCGGGTCGCTGGAATCGCGGAGATGGGCGGGCAGCCCACCGAGGTTCGGGCCCCAGTACCAGCCGAAGGTTTCCACAAAGACGCCCCGCTGGCCGCTCACGCGGACGGAGCCGCGCGCCAGCCCCGCCAGCACGATCCAATCGCCCAGGCCCGCGGTGGAGTTCTTGCTCCTCTTCTCTTGCCCGAGCGGGTGGTCCAGGACGTCGGTCGGCACAACCAGGGGGGCGGACGACTTGTAGGGGCCGAGGACGGTGTACTGGTTTCCGTGTTCGCGAACCGTCTCGAGGCGTTGGGCGTACACCACGACGCCGCGCGGGAACTTGCCCCCACCCTTGCCCAGGTCAGATGCCGCCTGTTGGGCCAGGCCCTCGCGGTACGACCGCCCGACCTTCCCGAGGGCCGACAGGAGCCCCAGCGTGTTGGCCTCGGCGGCCTGCAGGACGCTGGCATTCGTGCCGGGGTTGGCGCCGAGGCGTGTGGCGCCTTCGGCCATGCGCCGGAAATAGTCGTACAGCCCCTTGCCGCAGACGATGCCGTCGCCGCCGCACTTCTTGCACTGCCTGGGCATCTGCCGCACGATGGGCCGGACCATGCCGCCGATCCGATTGTGGCCGACAACCTTCTTGACCATGATGTGGCCCTTGCCTCGGCAGACGTCGCACCGGCTTTGGGCCTTGACGGCGCGGACGGCCCCGGCGTATTCCTGGGCGTTCATCGGCTCGCCGGCGAGCGTCATGACGGTGACCGGCCAGATGGGGTCGGGCAACTTCGAGAGGGGCTTCAGCGAGGGCTCCGCCGACAGCAGGGCGCTGCGCAGCGCCCCCGCGGGCACCGCCAGCAGGGTGTCCATGCCGGCCACGTTCGTCATGACGCCGACCACGCTTCCCTCGGCGTCCAGCACCGGGGCGCCGACGGCCAGGGTCTGGGCCGGCGAGCGGAGCGTCAGGAACGTGACCTCGCCGCCGGGGTCCTTCACGCCGTAGCGTTCGGCCATCTCGGCGGCCGTCACGCCGTTGACGACGCGGCCGGTGGTCAGGTTGACCTGGACCCCATGGCGCCAGCCGACCACGTTGATGGGAAGGCCCTCGGCGTCCGTGGTGGCCGCCGTCGAGAGCGACAGGCCGCCCGGTTCCTTCATGGGCTCCTCCAGGGCCACGGCCACCAGGCCGGTGGTGGGGTCGGCCATGCCGAACTTGTCCGACCGGATCGGCTTGCCGCCTTCGAAGCGGATGGTAACGCGCTCGACGCCCGGCCGGGCCAGCGATGCCAGGTCCGTGATCACGAACTTGCCGGCCCCCATCAGGAAGCCGGTCGCGTACGCTTCAGGCAGGCCGAGCGGGCCGTCCGCCTGCACGAGGCACACCCGCGGCGTGGCGGCCTTACGGATTTCGATGGGGTCCGGCAGGCCGTCCACGGCTGCCGCCATCACGGCCGCACCGGCCGCGAGCACGGCCGCCACCAGCCCAAGGTGTATCATTCGTTGCAGGCCGACAGTCATCACGGCAACCAAATCCTCCCAGGAAATTGAGCGCGCCGCGGCACTCGTATGTTGTACGATGCGGACCGGTCGGCGTCCGCCCACCGGCAGGAAAGACGGCTCGCGACCGGTCGTATTGTCGCCTAAATGGGGGTCGGAAATCCAGTCCCCATCGGGCGTGCGGCGTGTTTGATCGGTGGACGGCCCCCCCGGCGGGGGCTATAATGCGGCGGCTTCGGCCCGACGACCTCCGCCCGCGTTCAGGACGCGACCATGACGTCACTCGACCCACGCGACGATTCCGCGCCTGCGCCGCGGCTCGACTGGCGCCGCATGCTGCGGGTGTGGGGCCTGCTGGCGGCCGCCATGACCGTCGGGGCGCTGGCGTGCTACGCCGCCCTGCGCGCCTCGCTGCCCGAGCGGCCGGCCCTGCCCGCCCTCACGCTCTCGTTTCCCGACGCCGGCGCCCTGACGGATCTCATCTGGCCGGACGACATGGACCCGAGCCGACGGTGGGAGTACATCGTGGTCCATCACACGGCCACCCGGACGGCGACGATCGACGCCATTCGCCGGTACCACGTGGGCATCGGCTTCGAAGGGGTGGGCTACCACTTCGTGATCAACAACGGGCGGGCCCCGGGCACGGAGGACGGGCAGATCATCCCGACCCAGCGATGGCTGGAACAGCGGTCGGGCGCCCATGCCAAGATCCCCCGCCACCCGGAGTACAACACGGCCGGCATCGGCATCTGCCTGGTGGGGAACCTCGAGAAGGAACCGCCCACGACCGCCCAGATGGTGGCGCTGGAGCGCCTGGTCATCGCGCTGCGCAACCAGTACGCCATTGCGCTGGTGAACATCGTTGGCCACGGGGAACTGAAGAACACGAAATGCCCCGGCCGCCTGTTCCCCCTGGAATCGTTTCTGATGGACCTGAGGCAGGCCGACCTCCAGGCCCACCTCCGCCAGGCCGGACGCTAAACCGCGCCCGAGGAAAACGCCGTGCCTGCACCCACCGATTCCGACGTGCCCGGCCCCGACGACGCACCCGCCATGGGGCAGGTCATCGACCGGATGGACCGGGCGGCCATCCTCGCGCGCCGCGACCCCTTGCGCACCGGCAATGTGATCAACCTGCCGGAGAAGGACGACGTCGTCATCGTCGGCGACCTGCACGGCGACACGGAGAACTTCCAGCGCGTTGTCGACTGGGCCGCCCTGCACCTGCACCGGCAGCGGTACCTCATCCTCCAGGAACTCATCCACGGGGGGTTTCGCGACGGGCGCGGCGGCGACACGAGTTTCCGCCTGCTGGAGGAGGCGGCCGCCCTGAAGTGCCGCTTCAAGTCGCAGGTACAACTCGTCCTGTCGAACCACGACCTGTGCGAGGTGCTGGGGTCGGTCGTCTCGAAGGCCGGCAAGAACGTGAGCGCCCCGTTCTGGAAGGGTATCGAGAACACGTACGGGCCGGAGTGGCCGGAGGTGCACGGGGCGTACCGGCGGTTTCTGTCGGCGCTGCCGCTGGCGGCCCGAACGTCGAGCGGGCTGTTCATCAGCCACTCGACGCCCCAGGGCAGCGCGCTAAAGCGGTTCGATTACTCCATCTTCGAGCGGGCGCTCGCCATGGACGACTACATGCCGGGCGGCAGCGTGTACGAACTCGTCTGGGGCCGTAACCACAACCAGGCCGCCGCCGACGAGTTTGCCCGCAGTGTCCGGGCCGATATCCTCGTGACCGGCCACCAGACCTCGCTGCCGGGCGTGAAGACGCCGACGTCGCGGCACATCATCCTGACGTCCGACGGCCCCCTGGGCCGCATCCTGCCCGTCCGCCTGAACGTCCGGGCGCCGTACAACGTGGTGCTGCGGCAGACGCGGAAGATCCGGTCGCTGCGGTGAAGTCCGTTGCACGGCTAATACCCGAGGGTCCGCCGACCGCAAACGCGGGGCATAGCGTGGCGGTGCAGAACAACCGGCCGGACGCAATATCGATAACAGAACCTGAGCCAAGGAAGGTTTATGAGTGTCTGTACCCCGCGCATCACGCGCCGCGGCCGCAACATCGTTACCGTCCTGACCTTGCTGCTTGTCTGCGCCTACCCGTTCGGGGCGGCCGCTGATACGTCCGTCGTGATCCTTGCGGAGCAACCGAGGTGGCAAATCAGCCGGTATCTCGTCGGCATGCACCTCGTCTACTCATCGTGTCCGGATAAGGTCTTCGCCAACGGCAAGATTGCCCACTGGGCGAAGCAAGCCGGGATTGC
>Ga0180432_10011948_pt1 | contig 10172 bp, 7 predicted proteins | sample SS_ome_10_FD_132414 | JGI IMG/M metagenome (GOLD analysis project Ga0180432, IMG submission 132414) | Hypersaline lake sediment archaeal communities from the Salton Sea, California, USA - SS_1_MS_2 metaG | ecosystem: Environmental > Aquatic > Non-marine Saline and Alkaline > Hypersaline >...
CTGTCGTTCTTGTTCCGTCAACGTCACCCTATAGCGCGGCTTCATGGCAAATCCCTCCTTTGTGATTTACCATAATTATACCACAATTATACGAATACTTATATGTTACATGGTACTAGACCATATATTACTTTCAACATGTTATCAATACCATATGAAGAACTCACAGTTGGTCCGTCTCCTTCTGAAAATGCTACTGCTATAGCGGTTTTAGATAGTGGTATATTGTCTAACCATCCCCTGTTACAAAATGCTGTTGGTGACGAGAAACCTTTCACGCTTCTTAAAAGCGATAAAATCGTATCTGATAAACCTTCCGACGACGTTGGACATGGAACTAAAGTTAGTGGAGTTGCCTTATATGGAGATATAAAGGATTGCATTCAAAACAAGTCATTTGTTCCACAATTATGGATTTTATCTGCAAAAATAATGTACGCTGAAGAAAATCCAATAACGGGAGAAATCGAGGCCAAATACGACGAGAGTGAACTATTAGAGCATCAATTAGATAAAGCAGTAAAATGGGCTATTTCTATTTACCCTAATTGTAAGGTCATTAACATTTCTTTCGGTAACAAATTCAATAGGATGTTAGGCAATAAGAGACAATTTCCTTTAGCTACTTTAATAGACGACCTAGCAAATCAACTGAATGTCATATTCGTGGTCTCTTCCGGTAATATTCCTTCCGACTTCTTAAATATTAACTACCCAGATAGCTACCCCAATTATTTATTCGAAGGTGATGAAGAAACGAAGGTTGTAGATCCGGCTTCTTCAGCATATTCCATAACCGTTGGATCAATTACCCAACAATTTGGGCCTGCTAACAATACTGTGGGCCAGTTATCCTTCTCACCTGCTCAAACACACTATCCATCCCCGTTCTCTTGCGCGGGCCCTGGATATAAAGAAATGATTAAACCTGAATTAGTAGAAGAAGGTGGTAATATTATTTACTCGCCTGCTGACAGTTATAAAATGCAGGATATTGGTGGCAAACTAATATTATTGAACCCAAATTGGATTACAGACGGCAGATTATTTACTGTGGATTATGGAACAAGTTTTTCTACACCGAAGGTCGCTCATCAAATCGGTATACTATGTAATTCCTTCCCGTATTATTCACACAATTTGATTAAAGCTCTATTAATAGCAGCAGCGGATATACCTAACGAGAGACCTCCTGCTTTAAACAATATAGGATATAACAGCGCGGATAGCGAATTAATGAAACTATTAAACGTATATGGTTACGGCATACCGAATGTCAACGCATCATCTACATCTGATGCAAATAGAGTCCTTCTGTTAGCTGAAAACAAGATAAAGGTGGACAGTATTCACTTATACTATTTTTATTTACCTAGTGAATTCGTAAATACCGTTGGCGAAAGACAATTATCGGTTTCTCTTGTTTATAATCCGCCAATCCGTCGAAACAGAATTGATTATATGGGCTTAAGCATTGAATATCACTTGTTTAAAAACTCAACTATAGATGAAATAAGATCAAATTATAAATCAATAAAGATTTCCGCAGATTTAGAGGACATAGTACCCGAACAATTAAAATTGAGAAAGATTGATTTAAGCCCTGGAGTAAGAACACGTAAACGCGGTATCCATCAAAAAGGACTCAAAATATACACACATAAGCCAGAAATTGATGCAACCAAACCAATTGTCCTATCCGTTGTTGCTCAAAAGAAATGGATTAGTGACCCCGAGTATTTACAGGATTATGCCGTTGTCGTTATGGTTAAACACCAAGCCAGCATTGACCTTTATAACAGAATCAAACAGCAGATAGAGCCTGAACAAAGAGTAAGAATAAGACCTGGATAATTTATCTGGTTGTCCATATGGACTTGGCTTTTCCGATGTCCTGTTATTCAAGTATTTTTAAGGTAGACTAGACCTCAAAATTCATCGATAACATTAGTATGTGAGTTTCTCGGTAAATAAAACTTTGTTTGTAATTATATGTACGTAAATGCCTTTAAACTAAACTTAGAAATTGTAAGGTATTCGAAAGGCTTATTTATAAATATAGGAAGGGTGGAGGGGGTTTGTAGTTGCATGTGAGTGGCTCTAGAATAGAAATCTGAGGTAGTTTAGTTATAGTTTGTAGATAGAGTGTTAAGGAAAATGATAGGGAAAGAATAAGTCTAGGTGGCTTGTGGTTAAATATGGATGTACGAAACTTACTTCGTTAAAAAGGGCTATTGACAGAGGATAGTATAATTTATTGAACAATTAGAAAAAGTCCTCCTCAGTGGCTGCTGAGGAGGACATCAAGGGCTTAGATAAGGGCGAGCCTTAGCGCAAGGTTCTGTATACCCATTTCTTTGCCCTAGTTAGCAAAGGATATAGCAAAAAACGTGCAATTGTCAAGTGTTGAATTTAGGAGCCAATAGTTATCGACTAGAGTTACAAAATAAATTTTAGGAGATGAATGATGGAATGGTATATGCCAATAATTATCATTGCATCTTTGGTAACCATAGTGGCAAATATTATCTACATAATCATTGTAACCCATCGGCGACACTAAATTGGTTACTTAAGTTATAAACTGACTTAAAGCCTACCTAAATGTAAGTGCGTTTTTCACGTTTGGTTGTGATTACATAGGGTGTTGTAAAATATCAGCCAACACAGCATTTCATGATAATAGACAATAAAATTGTAAGACTTGAGGAAAAACACTATATTACAGAAATTTGCTACTGATATAACATTCTGCACGATACTGTATATATTTTACGAAATTCAAAACGTAGCTAATTAGTAGTGGGGGTTCGTAGTTACTGATGCTTTTCTGAAAATCGTTCACAACAAGGTTAAAGCTGGGCTCTTGAAAAAGGGGTCTATTTTTATGTATATGAAGTGTGCCAAGTATGGCACACTTTTACTCTACCATAGATTCTCCTTGGGGAAATCTATGTATTCGACAAAGTATTGATCGAAATCGAGGCGGGAGGATAGCTCGATGTGCTCGATGAAATCGGAAAGCTCGTTAGCTTTCTGCCAGTAATCTTTGGACAGGAGGACCATGGAGGCTCCGGTACTGGCAGCGTTACCCAGGGATGTTACAATCTCCAGGTCTAACCTGGGAATCAGGCCAATGCGCATAGCGCTTAAAGGGTCAACGTAGTTACCGAGCGCTCCTGCCAGATACACGTGACTGATATCCTCAGTCCCTATGCCCATTTCGTCTATCAGGGTCTTTATGCCAGCCGCGATAGCCCCCTTCGCAAGTTGGAGTTCCCGGACGTCCTTTTGAGTGAAATAGATCGGCCTCTCGCTGTAGCTTTCCTCAGCGGAAGCGACGAGGAAATCATAGACCCCTGCCCGCTTGACTATCCTTGAATTCAAGCACTCTTGTGCATTTTTACGGGGGCGGCGGATAAGGCCCTCGTGGTTTATGTTGCCCGAATGTAAAAGCACAGCGACCAGATCGACTAGTCCGCTTCCGCAAAGCCCTTTAGGCTTGATATTCCCGATGATCTGATACCGCAGTTCGTCTTCTTCGAGATAGGCACCTTCGATCGCTCCGGCCTTTGCGATCATGCCGTTGGAGATTGTCGCTCCTTCTAGAGCAGGCCCGGCAGCTGCAGAGCAGGTCATCAATCTCTTGCGATTGCCGAGAAATATCTCCCCATTGGTGCCCAGGTCCATCCCCAGTATGATTTCGTCTTCCTGTTCCGAAGCGCCGGATGCCAGGATAACACTGATCAGGTCTCCACCTATGTAACCTGACCTGGTGGGCATAACGTATAACAGGGCCTCTGGATGCAATTCGAGGCCAACTTCCGCAGCTCCGACAATCAGCCCATCGGTTAGAACAGGGGAGAAGGGGGCTTCCGCGATTCCCAGGGGGTTGAGCCTTAGCAGAAGGTGCTGCATGGTGGTATTGCCTGCTGCAACAGCAATGAAGATATCCTCGGGTTTGAGCTCAGTACTCTTCAGCAGCCTTGTAGTGATCAAGTTCAAATCCCTGATAAGCAGGTTGCGGAAAGTCTCCAGACCGTACGCGTGGTTTTTGATATACTGGAGACGGCTGATTATGTTTGTGCCATACTTCATCTGACTGTTAAGGCAGGAGACAACGGCTTCTTCACTGCCGTCCAACAGATTGATAAGCTTGCCCACCAGGGTGCTTGTTCCGAGGTCGAAGACCAGCCCATAATAGCAGTCTATTTCCTCCTGGTTCTGCCAGGCCAGTAATTCGTTCTCATGGAGCACTGCCGCACCACTGAATTCGGTTTCCTTTAATCTTTGAGGTAGCGAGCGAAGACAGTGGAGCGGCGCCGTCAGGTCTTTATATTCGGGTACCATCACAATCTTAATCTGATCTAGGTCGGAAAGCCCTTCGTCCTGAAGCTCGGGGGGCAGGGTGATCAGCCGCTTAGATATGAGTGGCCAGGGATGTAAAAGGGGCCGGTGACCGGTTTTGAGAATCTGGAAGTAATCCTCCTCGAAGTCCGTTTCATCCGTATGGATTACCAAATCCTTGTCCACTTTGGTGCGACAAGCGAGGCGGATTCCCTGCTTCAGCTCCTCATCATCGAGCAACTCCTCTTCTGCTTCGGTAGGAGGGCCAATCGAAGAGAGAACCTTGACCTTACATTTGCCGCATTTCCCCAATCCCCCGCCCTCCCCCCCCAACTCCACATTCTCCTTTTGCAGCGCCTCCCAGATAGTCTCGCCCTCACGAATCTTCAGCCATAGGTCGTCAGGAAGAACATTAAGCCAGACGTATCTGGTTTTTGTTTTTTTGAATGGAGGAGCCCCGATAGGGGGTTTCCTTCTTTTCAGTTTTTCGTCTTGGTGCTCTTCAATCTGGTGATTTTCCATCTTAACTGCTCCTGTTAGCACCGGGTGATAATTTTGTTCCTGTGAGCACTTCGACTGCCGGGACATGCGCCTTAAAGCAGATCGTCGAGCATACTCTCCAGATGCGAGTAATCCACATCGCTAATAGCAAGTGACAGATCCAGGAATTCGGCCAGTTGAGTAGCCTGTGATATAAGGTCCGGGTCGGTAGGCTGCCTGATATATAGCAGTTTCTGGTAGTGTTCGAAGTAACAGCTTCGCATTTCAGCGTCATGCAGCTCTAGTGGCTCCATGCAGTATTCCCTGAAGTTGACCAGCAGGTCTTTTTCAAGAAAGTAGGTGCCGGTGGTTTCGTCCATGAGTTGATTGAACCGTGCGGGGCCGAGAAGCATTTCATAGCAGAATTGCCCGGGCACTTTTACTACCCCGTGCTGTTGGCAGAAGTCGCCGATGCCCGGGAAACAGTCCCCGTAGAGGCAAATGATCCGCTCATTCCGCTTCTTAGCAGATACAATCTTTCGCAGCAAGTATTTTTCAAGCATTTGTGGCCTGGTGTGCAGAACGGATGGCAGGTAGGTCATACGCAGATTCGGGTATTTCTTGGTAAGTCGAAGGTGGTCAATGGCTGGTTTGAACACCCCACAGGCGATGATACGCGTGGTAGTTCCTGTTTTGGTCGACATCTTCCTTCTAAGTAGGTCAGATAAGTCGGCTGCCCGGGAAGGCTTTTCTTACCTCGGAGATCACGTCGTGGTCTAAAAGCCCCTCTTTGCCTTCCTCCAGTATATCTCTGACTAAAGTTTTGGCACGGCTTAGCATGTCAGGCCTGCCCTTCTCCTCCCAGATATCGAAGTTGCATCTTACACCCAGGTTGGGGTAGAAGAATTCGTCCATCATATGCTCAATGGTATGGTCTTCAGTGACGAAGTTGCCTCCGGGCCCGACTTGCTTGATAACATCAAAGGCCGTAGTATCTTCGTTCACCTTGATACCCGAAAGTATTCTGTGGATCATTCCAATGATTTCATTGTCAATAACATATTGCTCATAGGAAATGGAATTGGCTGAATCAAGCATTCCCGCCGCCATATGGATGTAGTCCGCCCCCGTCATGGCTACCATCAGGCTGGAAACCGTCTTCTCGAATCCGGCCTGGATATCCGGTCTCTTGGCCTCGGTGACTCCGGCCGAGGAATAAATGGGCAAGTTATACAGCTTGGCAAGCTGGACTGCGGAAGCGTTCATCATCGCCATTTCAACAGAGCCCATGGTGAATTCCATTCTGCGTAAGTCCATGATAGTGGGCACAGCGCCATATAGCACCTTAGCCCCCGGGACGAATACCTGAACGAGAGCCACGCCTGCCAGTGCTTCGGCGTGCATCTGGGAAAGTGTCCCGGCAAGGGATGCTGGCGATGTAGCCCCGGCGATAGGTGCCGGAGCGCAGGTAACCGGGATACCTCGCTCCGCGCAGAAGCGGAGAATGTTCAATGTATTAGCCTCTGTGGTGAGAGGGCTTATGGGATTGGTAATCACGGAAACGAATGGTTTCTCCCGGAGTCTGTCTTCCCCTCCAGCTATGATGCTTGCAAGTTTCCACATCTGTTCGGCACCGTGAAGATCGGTACAGCCCCCCATGACATGTTTCGTGGTGTGGTTGAGAGCATAATAGAAATCCAGCAAGTGATAGTTTACGGGTTTTATGTCATGGGCCTGACAGGAGATGAGGTAGAAACGAATGTTGTCCAGGTGATTGACCAGTGTTGCGGTATGGGCTACATCCATAAGCCTGGTGAGACGGTATCCGCCTGTTGCCAGATCGAGGATGCGAAATACTCGTCCGCCGTTTCCAAAATACACCTCGCCTTTCCCCAAATGCAGGTCATTTCGACCGTCTCTGGAGTGCAGGACGAAGCTTGATGGGGCATTGTTTAAAACATTGTCAAGCCAGTTGCTCTCGAAGCGTACTCTCTGGTCGTCGTGGTCTACCTGTGCTCCTGCCTCTTTCAGCGTGTTGAGAAATGTACTGTCGTAGATTCTGACTCCCACTTGCTCCAGTATACGTCGCCCCGTCTGATCGATCTGCTTCAAATCTGCAGGCGTGAGTGGTCTATAGAATGGCATACTCGTTCCCATCTTTATTCTCGCTGTTAGTGCTTCTCTAGGATTCGATCGATACCTTTGAGCACTTCATCAGGTTTGGGCGCCACCTGATGTTCCGAAAGGATCCTTTTAGCCTCGATATTGCAACGTTTGTAGGTGTCCATAGCACCAGCCTCTACCCAGGAGTCGTACCTTGAGCGGTCCAGAAGATCCGGCAGGAACTGGGCTTGCCTGAAATGTTCAAATGTATGGTCGTCCATAAGGAAGATAGAGCCTGGGGCGCCTCTCGCTACTCTTTCTATCACTTCGAGTGCCAGGGTTTCTTCGTTGACAGGGATCCCCTCGACAAAGAAACGGCTCATGGCCACCAGTTCGTTGGCTAAGGTCACCATTTCGAGTGAAGATGTGCTGCCGTATTCCAGAAAACCTACATCGTGAATCAAGTTCGAGCGGGAAAGCATCGCTGTAATAATGGAGAACATGGCCTCTGCCCCTGCCTGGGCATCCACGACTTTGGCATCCGAGGCCCCGGCATAGGCCCAGATTGGCAGGCCGTAGATTTCATCTCGCATATCAGCGAGTGCAGCCTGAGTGAGACTCCATTCGGGGCTGCCATACGAAACTACGGTGGACTTCATATCGAGGACACTGACATTGGGGCCGAATAGGAAAGGCGACCCTTTTCTGGTTAGCTGATGGACAGCAAGCCCAGCTAGATTCTCAGCTATGCCCAGCGCCATGGCTCCGGCAAGTGTGACCGGTGCTCCACCTCCGGCATTGGAACCCGAGGGCAGACAGATTGGTATCCCCTTTTCAGCGCAGAAAATAAGCCTTTCCATAACGTTTTGGGGAAAACGCAGTGGGCTGATAGCCTCGGAATAATTGAGCAAGAAAGGCCTCTTACGAAGCTCCTCTTCGCTTCCTGCCACCAGACAAGCGATTTCATGAATCTTGGTTATGTCTCTGCCGCTGTCTGCTATGAATACAATAGGTTTACTGCTATTCTTGATCATCTCAGCAAAAACATAAACGTATATATCTTCAATAGGTGCGTCATCAGGGTTAGCCATGGACATGGCGAAGGATATATTCTCAAGCCCATCCACCAGCTTGGCGAAATTAACGGCGTCATTTAAGACGGTTCGGCGGCGCTGTCCCGTTTCCAAATCCAGTGTGAACGTGGCATCTGAACCTGTGCCATAAAAGGGATTGCCATCGACGAGAGGCATTGTTTTGTTGCCCAGCTGGTCGTATAGCGCAATTTGCCTGGGGGCTGATCTTAAAGACTCTTCAACGAGGTAAGAGGGTAGCTTGACCCAGTCGCCGTTTGAAACCTTGCCCCCGGCACCTGCAAGCATTTCCAGAGCTCCGGGATGCTCCATTTTGAATCCCGTTTTCTCGAGGATTTCCAGGGCGGCTGTGTGAATCGCCAGCCCCTGTTCACGGCTCAAGACTTTCAAGCGGGGTTGAAATGTGGGTATCTCAATCGGTTTCATAACTCGCTCCTTAACGAAGAAAGAATCCCTATGAAGTTCCCATCAGCTTTTTAGCTTCGACAACAGCGGAACCTGCGTCAGCTGCATAAGAATCGGCCTTTATTTCCTGAGCATATTTACTGGTAACTGGCGCTCCGCCGATCATAACCTTGACTTTATTCCTGATACTGGCTTTCTGTAGCGCCTCGATGGTCTGGGGCATTGCCGGCATAGTGGTAGATAGCAGCGCCGACATGGCCACGATATCAGGTTCCACCTCTTGCGTTTTCTGGACGAACTTCTCGGGAGTGACGTCTACTCCCAGATCGGTTACCGTGAAGCCCGCACCCCCCATCATCATAGAAACCAGATTCTTGCCGATGTCGTGCAGGTCGCCCTTGACTGTCCCTATCAGCACCTTTCCTTTAGACGTGATATCGCCCTCTTGAACCAGTGGCTCCAGTAGTTTCATGCACTCCTGCATGGTCTTGGCGGAGCGCAGCATCTGGGGGACGAATATGAGCCCTTTTGAGAATCTCTCGCCCACTTCGTCCATAGCGGCGATAAGGCCATCATCAATGATGGCCTGGACATCGCTGCCGGCATCTATAGCTTTCTGCGTCTCATCTACAGCTTTATTAATGTCCCCCTTAATCACAGCTTCGGATAATGTCTTGAATTCGCTCATTTTCATCCCCCTTTGAAGTTGTTTTACACAAATGCATAAGGCAAAGTCATCATCCGGTAATGCGGCCGTTTTGATAGGCGTCAATGAACTTCTCACAATATTCATCCCTGCCAAGCAGCATCTCAACCGAAAGGAGCATTGCCATGATTTGCCTGTCACTCGGGTCTAAAATGGCCGCGGATAGACCATAGGATATGGCGAGAGCCAGGAAGTTGCGATTGATAAGGCGGCGTTCCGGCAGGCCGAAGGAGACATTGGAGAGGCCGCAGATAGTGTTCACACCTGAGAATAAGTTCATTATTCGATTGATGGCTTCGAGGGCAGCGATTCCCATGCCGGTGTCAACGGATACAGGCTGAACAAGTGGGTCTACATAAATTTTCTCAAGGGGAATCCCTTCGTTTGTGAGTTTCTCAATGAGCTCCGAGCCTACTTTAACTCTTTCTTCAGCGGTCGTGGGCATCGACGTTTGGGCCATGCAGAGTGCTACTACACTGCAGGGCCGGGAAGTGATTATGGGAAGAAGGGACTGAAAGCGTTCTGTTTCCAGTGAAATAGAGTTGACCATTGGTTCGCCTTTATGGCGTTTGATAGCCTCGGATAAGGCCTTGGGATTGGGACTGTCCAGGGACAAAGGTAAATCCACTTCACTTTGTACCGCCTCTACCAGCCAGCATAGGCAATCGGTCTCGCGATCTAAAAAAGTTCCGGCGTTAACATCAATGTAATTAGCCCCGGCTTCAGCTTGCTCGCGTGCTACCTTGGAGATGAATGCGTTGTCTCGTTTTTCAACGGCATCTTCGATACTCTTTCGGCTCGTATTTATCTTCTCTCCGACGACAATCATCTTTTTCCCCTGTATCAAGCTTAGGCGAGGATCCATGTATCAATAAACTATTGTGAGTATGTTAAAGCCTCCGCTCGCTTGAGTCAATTCCTCGAATTGACTCATAATAAAAGTTACTGAATGCATTATAGTTGCGTCATAAAGAATGTTACCGATGGAGGTGGCATGACAAGAGGCGGTATACTGGAGTACAAAGAGGCGGTACGAGGTC
>Ga0180432_10011949_pt1 | contig 10172 bp, 18 predicted proteins | sample SS_ome_10_FD_132414 | JGI IMG/M metagenome (GOLD analysis project Ga0180432, IMG submission 132414) | Hypersaline lake sediment archaeal communities from the Salton Sea, California, USA - SS_1_MS_2 metaG | ecosystem: Environmental > Aquatic > Non-marine Saline and Alkaline > Hypersaline >...
CGTAGAAATAAGTCTAAAACTATGAAAGAACTAAAGGAGAAATGCGATGGATAATTCAATAGAAAACGCAATGAAACAAATAGAAAAGAAGTATGGTAAGGGTTCTATAATGAAACTGGACTCTAATTTTAAAAGCTCGGTAGATACTATTTCTACTGGGTCTTTTAGTTTAGATACTGCTCTTGGTGTTGGTGGAATACCTCGTGGTAGAGTAACTGAAATATTTGGAAAGGACGCCTCTGGTAAAACTAGTTTAACCTTGAGTATTATAAAAGAAGCCCAAGCGAATAAAGAACCAGTAGCTTTTATAGACGCCGAGCACGCTTTTGATATCAGTTATGCAAAAACTTGTGGGGTAGACACTGATAACCTTTATATATCTCAACCAGGGACAGCAGAAGAGGCGTTAGATATATTAGAGATATTAATTAATACACAAAAGTATGGAGTTATCGTGATAGATTCTGTAGCTGCTCTTACTCCTCAAGCAGAAGTAGAAGGTGAAATGGCAGATTCTACTATTGGGTTACAAGCTCGCTTAATGTCTAAGATGTTACGTAAACTGTCAGGACCGATACAGAAAGCAAATGTCGCAGTAATATTTATTAATCAAGTACGGCAGAATATACAGACATTTGGACACGGTTCTCCAATTACTACAAGTGGTGGAACAGCATTAAAATTCTATGCGTCCGTAAGAATTAAGTTACAGCGTATAAAAACTTTACAGAAAACAAATGAAGACCCAATAGGTACTATAGTAAGGGCTGAAATAAAAAAGAATAAAGTAGCTCCACCTTTTCGTAGAGCAGAATTTAAAATAATGTTTGATGAAGGTGTATCGTCTACATCTGATATTTTAGATACAGCTATTAAACACGGAATTGTCGATAAAGCAGGAGCGTGGATTAGTTATGGTGACAATAAATGGCAAGGTGACGATAACGCAAGAAAAGAGTTACGAGAAAATAAAGCACTGTTAAAGGAAATAAAAGACAAAATAGTCAAGCTATTAGGAGTAAAAGATGGAAAATAGTGATGTAAAAAGATTAGAATTTAAAATAAATATCAAAAACACTCCCAAAGAGTATATTAATTACTTAATCTTAGGCTTAATACATTCTGGATATAATGCTTATTTTGATTATGAAAAAGAAAATATTTGTTTTACTGGCTGGTCAGACGATATAATAGGAAGTGAAAGTAAATAATGAAAGGTAAATACTTTAAACATCCAGCACGTAAGATAAAGTATAAGCACTTAATGGCTGAAAGAATAAGAAAAAATCCCTGTATGTACTGTCCTAAAAAGCTAAAGTATTTATTGAAAGGTGATTGTGACTATGTAGACTGTGGTGGGTTTTATTATATACACAAAAATAATGAAGCTCGGTCTTTATATAAGGTCAAACAATTTTGCGTTTATAAATTTGCTCCCACTAATACAGTTCCAAAACATGAGTTCGAGATGGTGTTATGAAGGACTTAGTAGGACAATACGTAAGAATAAAGGATAAGTACAGTAGTACTTTTGCTTATGTAGTATATTACATAGCAGCTAAAGGAGTGTACGATACTACTCCGTACTATAAAATAACACATAAAGAACATTGGACTCTAGTTCCAATAGATGAGCTAATAGAAAAGTTTGATTTTATTTCAAAAATTAAGGCTATTTTATATGAATAAAATTCCAAGCTACACTAAGATAATTACACTAGGTTCTTCACGCACGGAGAACGCTTTAAAGGGCGATGTTATTATACAAGAAAAAGTAGATGGGAGTCAATTTAAGTGGGGTGTCAATGAAAGAGGAGAATTACTGTTTGCGAGTAAAGGAACCAAATTGATACCTGTTATAGAAGAAGATAACATTCTCAACATTAAAAAGTTATTTATTCCAGCGGTTAAATATCTCTTATCCATAAAAGATGATATTATTTCTATGGGTAAAGATGTATACTTCTACGGAGAAACTCTTTGTAAGCCTAAACATAATGTATTAAAATATGACAGAACACCAAAGAATAATATAGTCCTGTTTGATGCTCTATGTAATGGTGGATGGATGCCTAGAAAAGGATTAGAAAAAGTTGCTAACAATTTAGGTATTGACTTAATACCCGAGCTATATAAAGGACAAGTAACGGTAGATAAAATAAAAGAGTTATTAAATACACCAAGTTACTTAGGAAACGAAAAAGTAGAAGGTGTTGTAATTAAGAACTATAATCAAAGTATAATATTAGGAGGATTTATATTTCCTCTATTCACAAAGTATGTTAGAGAATCTTTTAAAGAAAGACATAATGTTGAATGGAAAATAAAAAAACCTAAAGACTGTATACAGAGTTACATTAATGGATTTAAAAATGAAAACAGATGGAGAAAGGCAATACTTCATTTAAAAGAAAGAGGTATGATAGAACAAAGTCCAAAGGACATCGGTAAGTTAATAATGGAAGTCAAGAGAGACATAAAAGAAGAGGAAGAAGAAAATATTAAAAATTATCTATACAAAATTTTTATTAACCGTATACTCAGAACGTCCACTAGAGGACTCCCTGAGTGGTACAAGAACGAATTATTAAATAATATTAATAATGAATAAAGGGTTTCCAAATTATATCAGAATACTAATGAGTGAAGTATGGCACGGATATTGCTGTGTTAATGGGTGTTTAAGACCTATACATAGTTATCATCATCGCTTACCAGAAACAGAGTATTATATTAAAAAATTTCCTTTATTTATACACAGTCCTTTTAATTGTGCACCTTTATGTGAAAAGCATCACGTTAATCATAGGAAGTATCCTAAGTTAAATATATCAGAAAGAGAAGCCGAAGTATATGAAGAATGGTTACGAAACTTAAAGTTGAAGCGTAATGACTAAGAAAGAAAAACAAAAGAAGTTTATAAAGTACTTATACGATAAATACTATGGTGCTAAAAAACCAAAGAAACGTAAAGTTAAAGTAAAACATATTTCTCAAGTATCTAAAAGACGAAGTTATATATTAAAACTAGTTGTAAATGGACTATCTAAAAAAGATATAGTTGACGAAGTATGTTTAAAGTTTCCAAATATAAAACGTTCCAATATTCAAAGTCAGGTATATAATATAATAAAGAGGCATAGAGGAAAATAAAAGGAGAAAGAGGTATGGATAATGCAAAGTTACAAGAACAAGCAAATGAAGTAATTACTAAATTACAACCGCTGTTTGAAAGAATACAAGAAATTAGTAGGGACTTACAGGAAAATACTAATATGCAGGACATTGATAGGTACTTTAGCCACGAGGATGTTTTAACTGGTATTTATGGTCAGATTAATATTGAATATAAAAAAATACGTGCAATTAAAAAGAATCAAGAAGTTCAGTATTACAATCAATTAAAGTTAGAGTCTGATTTAAACCATACTAAATTTATTTCAGCAGCAACCGAAAAAGAAGCAAGTGCTTATGTATCTCCTTTAAGAGAAGCGAGAGATATTATTGAAGGTTATGTAGAGGTAGTAGTTAAATCAATAGAAACTTGTAGGAGTCATATTTACGAAGCAAGAAATGATAAGAAGTATGACGTATAATAGGAGATAGAATGAAACCCGTAACTAAAAGAAAATTAAGTAAAAGTATAGTTGATTTATATTATCGTAATAATCAAAAGCTCTATGTAACATCATACATTGTCTTTAATGGTAAAACGGATTATTACGTAGAAATAGTCATAACTGATAAAAGTAAGAATCCATTTAATAAGAATAGTATTTGGCTTTTTGACATACAAACTTTGAGTGATTTTTACGAGAGTCATATTAGAGGGTATGATATCATAATCAAAGATTATAATAAGGAAGACGTCTATGAAACATCTCAAGTATGTAAAGCATCCTATACACCTTTTTATATGAATAGAGTTTTTACATTAAAGAAATTTGGTAATATTACAGAAGAAGATATATGCAAGTGTGTAACTTATTTTTTAAGCAAGGTTATAAATGTTCATCAGATATTTAATTTGGATATTTCTGTAGAATACGAATCAGATAGAAAGGAGGTTTAAGTGAGACGTAGAGGAGTAATATTTAAAGATTTTAAGGACATTAAATCGGGTGATAGTAGCGTATCCGCAATGAGTAAACTCAATAGTAATATCAAATTATTACTAGAAGTATTGGCTGATTTAAGGGTAAATACGTCTTCTGACCCAAAACAGGCTTTAAAAGACGATAGTAACTAGCTAATTTGGAGCCTCAGTAGGCTAATTTTTTACGTTATGGATACAAGCCAGTAAATACTGGCATATAAATAAATCATGGCTTAAAATGGATTTAAACGAGGAGAAGTAAAATGAAACTAAGTATCAAGGAAAGACTAGTACTTCCGACCTTATTTCCCCAACGGTCAAATATGGTTACTTTAATGACTATGCGAGATATAAAAGAAAAGATTGACGTGTCTGCTGATGAGCGTAAAGAGATAGGACTAGAAGTAAAGCAGGGTAGATTACACTGGGATAAAGATAAAGCGAAAGAGGTTGATGTTGATTTCAATACTCTAGAAATTAACTTTTTAAAAGACCAAGTAGATAGGATTGATAAAGAAAAGAATGTAACTGAAGATTTATTAGACCTGTGTTTAAAGATTAAAAATTATGAAAGCTGAGCTGTTATCATTAAGGGTTAAAGATTACTTAACCGCTATAGTAGACCTCTTACATCAGAAAGGTATATCGTGTTCAGTAAGCCATATTGATACGTGCAATAAAATACATATACCTATAATGCCTACTTTAAAGGTTGATAGTTTTAATGAGACAGGTACAATATCTTCTATAGATAATATTAAAGAGTATGTTATTACACCAACGATAGTGAAAGTAAGTACTTATAAATCTTCTATAGTGGCGAATGGAATAAATCCGCTGTGGGAAGACATCAAAAATAGACTGCACAAAGCACCGATATCTTTAGTCGACATTGATGAAGCTCGCTTATTTATCACCGACATCAGACTTGACGAAGCTGCAAATTATTTCGGGTACGTATTTAGTTTCGGGATTGCGTGTATTATCCCTGAGTTTATAATGAGAAACAAAGTATGTACTGGTTGTCCTAAACGTTTACGTTGCGAATTGATACCAGAGTGTAACGTAGGATGCTTTTTAGACTACTATGAAAGTAAATGATATTTACCAAGAAATAGATACTGGGATATACTTAATTATTATGAGTGTCTACGGTAACACGGTCGGAGCAGTACCTCTATTAATGTATAAAGCTTGTATTAGCGATGGTGATTGTGTAAGTGCCATGGTATTGGGTTATTTAGATAGCATAAGATACGATTCAAAATTAGAATATGGATTAAATATAATTAGTAAATATAAGTTAAAAAAGTATTTTAAAAAAGTTCCTAAATTAAAAGCAGAATTATTAAAATGAAACTACTGTGTACTGGTGACTTTCATATTAAGCGAAAACATATCCCTGAACTAAAAAGTGTTTTCTTTCAGATACTTAATAAGTTAGAAAAGTGTGACGGTATATTTATTGCTGGAGACATATTTGATACAGACTGTCCTAAGCCAGATGAGATTGATTTTTTTATTGATTTTATTAAACGGATACCTAAGCATATAACTATATATCTTATTGGTGGAAACCACGGTGTTGAACAAAAAGGTATTAGTGCTGAGATGTGGATTAGACGAATAGGAAAGAATATCGTATATGACGAGTCATTATTACTATTAGACATTAATAATTTTAAAATAAGAGTGGAACATATTAATTGTTCGGAGAGTAAGTTCGGTGCTCATAACTTTCAAAAGGCAGGAGTATCTTATAAATCATTTAAAGAAGATATTGTAATTCTAGGACATATTCATAAACCGCAAGTACTATCAAAAAAACCCTTAGTGGTACATCCTGGTTCTCCTTTTGCTATCCACTTTGGTGAACAACTTGATAGTAAGGGAGTTGGTATATTAGATATTACAGACCAAATTAAATATACTCATGAGCATTTAGAGTATGTGCCTATGAAACAGATAGATATAAATGAAAAAGATTTAGATACACTAGAGGAACAGCTAAAACAAATACCAGAACGAACTAAGTTAAAGGTGGTATTTAATATAAATAAATTAAGTCTTATAAATATGGATAAGATAAATGATATATTAAAAAAGTATAAAAATAATTATTATGAATTTAAAAGTTCATTTAATTTTACTGATACAAAACACGAAATCGAAAAAGACGTTAAACAGGAAAACATAAATACTCTCTTTGATAAATTTTGTAAAATAGAAGATATAGATAACACACTACAGAATACAATACGGGAGTTATTGAAATGATTGGTGATAAACTCATAATTACAGAACGTAGCAAAGCGATGGGTCTACACGTTTATAATGAGTTTATTCGTAAATACAAAAAACCTCGGAAAGTTGTAGTAGCTATTGCTGGTGTTAGTGGTTCTCAGAAGAGTGAGACAGCCTATATTCTACAAGACCTTTTATGGGAAAAAGAAAAAATTAGGTCTAAGAGTTTACACGTTGATGACTACTATATAAGTACTTGGCAAGGACGTAATAAAATACGTAAACGTACGGGTGTTATTGGTAAGGATGAAATTAATTGGAATAAAATGAATAAAGTAATTTCTACCTTTAAAACAGACAACCGTAAACTATATGTACAGAGAGTACATAAATATTTGAACGCTTTGGAGTATTCTATAAGTCCTAACCGAGCTATAGACGTATTAATTGTCGAGGGACTATACGCTCTCTATGCTGATGAAATTGACTTTGGTGTTTATATAGACGCCACAGTAGAAGATACGTATAAGTTTAGAAAAGAGAGAGCAAAAGAAAATCCAGATAATAAATTTAGAAAAATAGTATTACAAAAAGAGGCTAATTGTGTTTATCAAAGCAAAATTAGAGCGAATATAGTTATCCCTTATGAACACAAATAAGCAGTATGATATTTATTGTCTGTGGAATGGTACTCGCATTGGTTATATTACAGAACTAACCGCTGATTATACGCTGGGTGATTTTACGTTTACCACAAGTACACCGATATATCCACACCATACATTAGTTTGTGGGTTACTCCGTAGAAACCGAAGAGTAAGTATATCAAAATTAGAATTTATATTCTTTAGTAAGCCCAAAGTAAAACTTAGAAGCAAGGGGCGAGGAACTTTAGAGGTTAGATTAGAGAACACACAAAAGAAAGATGATGGAACATACTATTTTGAGGGTAGGATACTAAAGGGAGAATTAGTATGAGTCTTATATTAAAATCTCTTTTACTGTGGAGGATACGTAAATGAAACTTAGTGAGGATACCGAAGGGTGGAATTTAGTGATTTGGCGATGTCAGCCGTTACATGAAGACCATATAGCAGTAGTAAGACAACTACTTAAAGAAGGTAGCAAAGTCTGTATAGGTATTCGTAAAAATGTTACAAATAAAGATAATCCATTTACAATGCAAGAACGTATTGGTATGGTTAAAAGATAGTTTAAACGAGAACTAAAAAAAGGAACAGTGTGCTATGTTCCACTACCGAATATTAAAACTGTGTGTTACAGTAATACCTTAGCTTGGAATATACGAGAAATAATAGTAGGTACCGATAGAGATGAAATTATTAAAGATTAGACTTATTAACTTTATGTGTTACAAAGATACATCAGTTGACTTATCTACTACTACTGGAATATTGAACATATACGGTAAGGATAAATCACGAGGTACTAGTAACGGTATAGGAAAATCAGCAGTAAAGGAAGCTATACTATTTGCTTTGTACGGTAAAACTAAAGTTACACTTAGTGATTTAATCCGTAAGTTACCAATACAGGCAGATGAATGTAAGGTTATATTAACCATACAAGTAGATAATAAAGTTATTGATATTATTCGCTCATATAAAACTACTACTAGGTTAGTAATTAAGGTTAACGGTAAAGAACTAGACTTTAGTAAACTTAAAAATAAAAAGAATTATATAGAAAACTTAATAGGAATGGACTATGATACTTGTGTAAACTTTTCTATATTTGACTCAATTAGGTTTGATGACTTATCAAGTTTATCTTCTCAAGAGATAAAGCGTCTATTACAATTTCTATTTAATCATAACAAGTTTACGGAGATATATAGTTCTTTGAAAACAAAGCTTAGTAATAAACAGAGCTTATTACAGAATGTAAAAAAGATACAGTATCATTATTACTCAGATAAAAGGTTGCAACTTATTATTAATGGTTATAAAAGTACCACGAACCTAATCAGTAATACACAAAAAAAGATTAGAGTATTAGATAATTTAAAGTATACGATAGGAAAGAAAATAGCTTCCTATGAAACGGTAATTGATAAAAATAACCGTATGATTAACTGGATATCAAATAAAGAATATTGTCCTACCTGTAGTAATAAGCTTGACAATAAAACAAAAATATTTAATAAGTATCAATCTGAAATTAATCAGGCTAAACAGAAGATAGGTCTATTAGAAAATAGGTTAACAAAAGTAGAGCAAGGAAAATACAGCAATCAAGAAACTGTAACCCAGGAGTCTAAAAAACAATTACGACTCCTCGATAAAAAAAATAAATTGATACTCGCAGCTAAAAAGAATGAAGACATTACGTCTATCGAAGCGTCTATACGTAAATATAACAAGTCAGTAGATATATTAAAAAAGTTTGAATCATATGTTATGCAACACTATTTACAGTATTTAGAACAGGTAATTAATCAATATCTCAGTAAGTTAACCGATATCCAATGTAACATTTCGTTTCTAAAGCAGGGGTCTTTAATGACTCGTAGCTTTGATAAGTTTTCATTAAAACTATATAGGAGTGGTGCTGAATACCCATATATGTTACTATCGTCTGGAGAGCGTATGTTGGTTGCTTATGCCTTTAAACTTGCAATAAATACACTTGTATTTAAAGATACATTTCTTTTTATTGATGAAGGACTAAATAGATTAGATAAAGTAAATAGATATAAACTATTAAATATGTTAAAAAACTCACCATTTAATCAGATATTTATAATAAGTCACGATGAACCATTTAAAGAAATACCATTACTCTATATAGAAAAAGAGAATGATATTAGTCAAATACTATTGAGGTAGGTATATAATATATAGTGAGGGTAAAATAATAGGAGGATTATATGGCAACTAAATGGACACCAGACAAAGTTTCGTTATTACAAGTATATATCAATCAAGGGTATACTTATCTTGAAGTCGCAAACAAGATGGGTCTTTCTTATGACCAGATAAAACACGCCATACAACGCTATAATTTAACTAAAGAAAATAATACAGACTTAATTTTTACTCCTGATAAAAAGAAATTACGTAAAGTAGATGTAGATAAACTAGCTACATTACTGGGAGAAAAGATTTATGAGAATTACAAAGTAGTTAAATTGCCAGTTTATAAAGCGAAAAAGAGTAAAGCACCAAGAGAAGAGGTGTCTATATTAGACATATCAGACACTCATATAGGGGCTATTAATCAGGTATTTGACTCCGATAAGGGCAAAAAAGTTGTTACTTATAACATGGATGTATTTAGAAAAGAGTTAATGACCTTAGAACAGAGTATAGCTGATATACATAGTATATTATCTAACTCTTATAAATTACGACATTTGTATATAAATGTTATGGGAGATATTGTAACCAACGATAGAATATTTCCAGAACAAACATTTGAGATTGAAAAGGTCGTAGGACTACAAGTATGGGACGCTGTTAATTATTTTACTTTATTCTTTAATAATTTACTCAGAGTATATGATAAAATCACTGTCACCTGTGTGGTAGGAAATCACGGTAGGTCTCAATCTAATTTTTATAATGAAGTAGTAGAGAATAATTTTGAGTACTTTGTATATAAAACCTGGCAAAAACAGTTTGCTGATAGTAAACGAATTAAGATTGTAGTACCTGATACTCGTAGATATGCTTATAATATTTTAAATTGGAGACATTTAATAGAACACGGTGACTTAATGCGTGGTTCTTCTGATAATTATTTAGAGAAACAAATTAAAGATTTATCCTTAAACATGGGTGGTTTTGATGTGTTCCACTTCGGTCATTTC
>Ga0180432_10011951_pt1 | contig 10170 bp, 5 predicted proteins | sample SS_ome_10_FD_132414 | JGI IMG/M metagenome (GOLD analysis project Ga0180432, IMG submission 132414) | Hypersaline lake sediment archaeal communities from the Salton Sea, California, USA - SS_1_MS_2 metaG | ecosystem: Environmental > Aquatic > Non-marine Saline and Alkaline > Hypersaline >...
ATACTGACGGTCTCCGCCGAGCGGGACGGCAAACGCGAGGAAAGAAGCAGGCGGCTGCGAGTCGACCCGATCACTTACACCACGCAGCTCTCGCTCGACAAACCGCTCTACCAGCCGGGCGAGGCCGTCTACTACCGTTCGCTGACCCTTTCGCGGTTTCCCATGGACACCGGCGAGCGGCCCATGTTCGTCGAGTTTGAGATCCTAGACCCCAGCGGCGCGGCCGTGCCCGGGTCGAAGAACTCCGGCGTAACCGTTCGCGGCGTGGGCAACGGTGTCTTCCGCCTGCCCGAGGGCATCGCCGGCGGTGAATACACGCTGGTCGCGCGAAGCCTCAATGAGCAGTTCCCCGAACAGCGGCGGCCGTTCTTCGTGCGCCAATACCGCTTGCCCCGCTTGAAGAAGGAACTGGAGTTCACCCGTGACAGCTACACGCCCGGCGACGCGGTCGAAGCCGACTTCATCGCCAATCGGGCCGAAGGCGAAGCGGCCGCCGACGCCGATCTGCGAATCGTGGCCACCGTCGATGGTGAGGAAGTCCTTAGCAAGAACGTTAAATCGGACGTCGCCGGTGCGGCCAAGATAGAGTTCACCCTGCCCGAGAAGATCGAACGCGGCGACGGGCAACTGCTGGTCGTGGTCGACGACGGCGGCAACCAGGAGACCATCGCCAAGACGATACCGATCAACCTCGGCAAGGTCGAGGTCGGTTTCTTTCCCGAAAGCGGCGATATGGTCGCCGATCTGGAAAACCGCGTCTACTTCACCGCCCGGGATCCGTTGGGCGAGCCGGTCCACATCAAAGGCATGATCGTCAACCAGGACGACGCGGCCGTGGCCGTCGTCGAGACCACCCACGAAGGCATGGGCGCGTTCAGCTTCATCCCCAATGCCGAGAGCACGTATCGTTTGAAGATCAACAGCCCGGCCGGCATCGACGATGATAATCAACCGCAACTGCCGCCGGTTTCCCCGTCGGGGCAGATCATCATAAGAACCCGGCCCGACGTCTTTCAGCCGGGCGAGCCGCTTGAGTTCAACGTCTCGGCCGCCGAGCCCGACATCCCGCTGGTCGTGGCCGCCACCGCTCGCGGCGTGGCCGTCGGGCAATGCACGCTGACCACCGTCGAGGGACCCAACGCGGTCGTCATTCCCGTAAGCGAAGAGGTCAGCGGCGTGATTCGGCTGACGGCATACGATTACAGTTCCAACCCGCCACGTCCGCTGGCCGAGCGGTTGGTCTTCCGCCGCAACGGGCAGAGTCTCAACATAGCCTCCACGGGTACGGACCGAAAGTACGCGCCCGGCGAAAAGGTCGAGCTGGCCTTGACCGTAACCGACGAGACGGGCAAGCCGGTGCCGGCGGTGCTGGGTGTTTCGGTTGTCGACGACGCTCTGCTTAACCTGGCCGACGACAAGTCGCCGCGGATGACCACCCATTTCCTTTTGACGACCGAGATCGAAACGCCCGAGGATTTGGAGGACGCCAACTTCTATCTATCCGACGACCCCGAAGCGGCCGTCGCCATGGACATGCTGTTGGGCACCCAAGGTTGGCGGCGGTTCGTCGACAAGACGCTTCGCGAACTGATGGAAGACAGCGGCGATGAAGAAGAAGTCGCCAAACTGTTGGCCTTGGGCCCATCGGCCGGCCCGCCCGCCATGTTCGACAACCTGGGCGAGCTCCGCGAGAAGTACCAAAATAGCCTGAATGAATATCGCACGGCGCGAACGAGAACGCTCAACATGCTGACCACCTTCTGCTTCTTCGGCGGACTGGGGCTCGTGCTGTTGGTCGCCATGCTTGGATTGCTCAACGTGGTTTCCGGCTTCCGCCTGTGGGTACCCGCCCTGGGCACGGCCACTTGCTGCATAATCGTCGGCGCCATACTCATAAGCCCCGAGCAACTCGGCTCGCTGGGCGATGTGGTCGCGTTTCTCTCCTTTGATCCGGCACCGGCGGTGGGCGACGATGATAAGCCATCCGATGACGCCAGCAAAGAGGCAGTGGTGTTTAATCGTATTGCGGGGCCAGTCGATGAGGATGGCGACTGGGGTGACAACGCTCTGCCCGCTGACGGTGAGGACGGGAACGGTCTCATTGAAGAGAGAATCCGGGAGGCGGAAAAGCGTACCGGAAGATTGAACTTTGGCGTGGGCATCAACGCGGACGCAGGCTTGATGGGCAACATTGTCCTCGACGAAAGAAACTTCGCTGGAGATTTCAGAAATGGCCGAGAACTCGGCGAGGAAGGAAAGAGGCTTCGCGAGGCCGACTTCGAAAGGTTCCTGGAGAAGCCCGCCGGCCGTTATCACGCTGACGGACGCGGGGGCATGGGCGGCATGGGTGGCATGGGAATGGGCCTGGGAAGCATCCGCGACGCTATATTCACCGTGCGGCAATACGCCCACAAGCATAAACCGGGCAAGCCGGGAGTGAGGAGCGATTTCGCCGAAACGCTCTACTGGAACCCGCTCTTGATCGCCGACGCTGACGGCAAGGCGACCGTCTCCTTCGAGCTTTCCGACTCGGTCACCAGCTTCAAGCTAACGGCCGACGCCCACGGCGCGCGGCGCATCGGCTCGGACAACGCGGAAGTCGTCTCGCGGATCCCCTTCAGCCTGGAGCCGAAGCTGCCGCTGGAAGTCAACGCCGGCGACCGCATGGAACTTCCCCTGGCGGTGGTCAACGATACCGACGGGCCGCTGCCTGTGAAACTGTCGCTTGAGTACGGCGACCTGCTTAAGCTCGACGGCCCGGCCGAGCGAAGCATGGAACTCGCCGCCGCTGCCCGCGGTCGCGAATACTTCGACTTGGAAGTGATCGGCCAAAGCGGCCAATGCGACTTGACATTCAGCGGCACGGCCGGCACGTTGGCTGACGCGGTGAAGCGTTCGATCAGCGTGGTCCCGCCCGGTTTTCCGAAAGAAGTTTCCCACGGCGGCCAGATCGATGGCCCGCGTGAAATCGAAGTGGAACTGCCCGAGCAGTGGGTCCCCGGTTCGCTGCAAGTCACGCTCAACGCGTACCCCTCGACGCTGGCCGATTTGCAGAAGGGCATGGAGAGCATGCTCCGCGAGCCGCACGGCTGCTTCGAACAAGCCTCGACCTCAAACTACCCCAACGTGCTGAGCCTGCAATACATGCAAGAACACGACGTGGCCAACCCGGCCGTCACCCGTCGGGCGAAGGACCTGCTGAACAAAGGCTACATCAAGCTGAAAGGATACGAGTGCAAGAAGAAGGGCTACGAGTGGTTCGGCGGAGACCCGGGCCACGAAGCCTTGACCGCCTATGGGCTGATGGAGTTCCGCGACATGGCCGAGGTTTACGACGTCGAGGAGGCCATGATTCGCCGCACGGCCGAGTGGCTCATGCAGCGTCGCGATGGCAAAGGCGGTTTTAAGCGTAACGCCCGGGCGCTGGACAGCTTCGGCCGCGCGTCGGAGGATATCACCAACGCCTACATAACCTGGGCACTCTCCGAATCGGGACAGAAGAACATCGACGCGGAAGTCAAACACGTAGTCGAACTGGCCTCGGCATCCGACGATCCATACTTGATCGCCCTGGCCGCCGCCAGTTCGCTCGGCGCGGGCAAAGACGCCGAAGGCCGCAAGCTTCTTGAGAAACTTGCCAAGCAGCAGGACGACGACGGGCATCTGACCGGCACCGACGGTTCGATCACCCGCAGCGGCGGCCGTTCGCTTACGGTCGAGACCACTGCCCTGGCCGCCTTGGCGTGGCTTAAGGACCCGGCATATACCCAGCAGGCCAACAAGGCCGTCCAGTGGCTTATTGAGAGTCGCAACGGCGGCGGATTCGGATCGACCCAGGCGACCATTTTGGCCCTTCGCGCTTTGGTCGAACATTCCAAGGCCAACCGCAAGACGCTGACCGCCGGCACGCTGGCGATCAAACGCGACGACCTGACCATCGGCGAGCACCCCTTCGGCGCCGGCCAACAGGAGACGATCGAGATCGACGGTCTGGAAGCCAGTCTGAAGTCGGGCATGAACCGCTTGACGGTGAGTCTTTCCGGCGACAACAAGATGCCCTACGCCCTGGACGTCAGTTACCGCACGCTGAAGCCCGAGAGCGACGACAACTGTCCGATCCGCTTGACCACCAAGCTGGCCAAGGCAAAGGTCGCCGCCGGCGAGACGGTCCGTCTGACGGCCGAGCTGCAAAACACCAGCGACAAGGGCCAACCGATGACCATCGCCATCCTCGGCCTGCCGGCCGGCTTGAGCGTTCGTCCCGACCAGCTCGAAGAGTTGAAGAAGGCGGGCACGGTCGATTATTACGAAACGCGTGCCCGCGAGGTGATTTGCTACTGGCGTGCCATGCCTGGCAAGAAGAAGGTTGAAATCAACCTCGACCTGATCGCCGCCATCCCCGGCACGTACACCGGCCCCGCTTCCCGCGCGTATCTCTACTACACGTCCGAGCAGAAGCAATGGTGCGACCCGCTGGAAGTGGAGATTTCCCGAACGGCGAAGTAGCCAGAGGTCGTGGAGGCCTCAAGGGTATATAGTCGGCCGACGAAGAAGTGATGCGTATATTGGGTGCTCCCCCGTGGGGCGCGTCGGCGTCGCCGCTGCAACTATATATCGACAATCACCTCGGCCAACCAGCCGTCGTCGTCGTGAACGAGTTTCAGGCCGTGATATGTGACGGCCTTGATTTCCATGTCGATCTTGTGTTTGGTCGTATCGACCTGTTCGCCGGCGGCGGTCGCCGTCAAGCGATTGTTCTGAATGCTTACTTGGAAGCGGCCTAACAACAGATGGTCGGCATGGAAATGATACAGCAGTTCGCCCAGCCAATCGCGCAGTAGCTCGTCACCTTGCTCGGCTTCGAGTTGGAAACTGTACTGCTTCGTCGGGCGGATGTTATCGGGATTTTCAACAATGGCCGAGAACAGAGCAACGGCCGCCTCCTCGAACAACTCGTTCAGCGACGGCGAGCGAACCCTCAACCCCAAGTCGGCCGTGTGCTCGAATATTTCGTACATGGTTTCGCCGGTTCGTCTACTCGTCGCGTCATGTCTTCGGCAGTTCGATGCCCATCTCGCCCATCAGCAGTTGCATGTCTTCCCAGGTCGGTTTCTTTGCCGCCGGGTTGCGGAGCAGATAGGCCGGGTGATAGGTGCAAAGGACCTTGATGCCGTTGTAATCGTGAAAGCGGCCGCGCATCCGGCCGATGGCCTCGGTCGTTTGCAGCAGGTTCTGAGCGGCCACGGCGCCCAGGCAGCATATATACTCGGGCTGGATGATCTCCAATTGGGCATCCAGCCAGCCGCGACAGTTGGCGGCCTCCTCGGGCGACGGGTTGCGGTTGCCCGGCGGACGACAGCGGAGGATGTTCAAGATGTAAACGTCGTCGCGCGTGAGGGTGCAGGCCTCGATGATCTTCGTCAACAACTGGCCCGCTCGGCCGACGAACGGAATTCCCTGCTTATCCTCGTCGGCACCGGGTGCTTCGCCGCAGAAGACCAGCCGGGCGTTGGGATTGCCCACGCCGAAAACGGTTTGCGTTCGGGTTTCGGCAAGCTCCTTGCACTTTGTGCATTTGGCCACATCGTCGGCCACGAGTTTGAGCGAGCCGGCCCCGTCGCCTTTCTTGACCCTGTTGCCCTTCTTGGCCCGCTTTTTCGCGGGCGCCTTGCCCTCCGCTGCCGGGGGTGTGGCTTTTCTGGCGGGGCGGGGTTTTTTCACGTGCGTGACTCCTGCTCGTTCTAGACTTTCGAGTTTCTGCTTAACCGCCCGGGCCGCCGATCCGCTTGCCGTTCGCGCCATGAGTTGGTCCAGTCGTTGTTTCAGGCCTCAATATGCAATATATCGCCGACAAAGGTCCTCTAATCCACGCAACCAGTTTAGCGACCGGCGCAAACTATGGAATAGGGGGTAGCGTGCCCACGCCATTGCAAAGTATGATGGTTAGATTAGGCATCGGCCGGTTATAGTCGACCGATACTAACCCGAAGTGCAAGCGAGGAGGGCGACATCGCGAATATCGGCGCCCGTTTGCGTGCCAAAACCTCGCTCTCCTCGCTTGCGCTTCGGGTTAGTATTTGATGTAATCGCAGTACCCAGCAAGAGACAAAATGGGAGTTCCACAGGTTGCCATAGTCGGGCGTCCAAACGTCGGCAAGTCGAGTATTTTCAACTGGCTTGCCGGACGGAGAATCGCCATCGTCGACCCCACCGCCGGCGTTACCCGAGATAGGATGACGCTACTGCTCGAGGTGCGCGATCGTTTCATCGAAATGGTCGACACCGGAGGCATGGGCGTCAAGGACGTTGACGACCTGACCGACCACATCGAAAGCCAGATCGAAACGGCCATTAATTCGGCCGACCTGATTCTGTTCGTCGTCGATACGCTCGACGGGCCCGTGCCTTTGGACATGGAAGTCTCGAAGAAGCTGCGATACGTGACCAAGCCGGTCATCTGCGTGGCCAACAAGACCGACAACGAAAAGGTCAGCCCCCAGGCCGACGAGTTCTACAAGCTGGGGCGCAAGGTCCTGCCGGTGAGCGTGAAGCAGAACCGCGGCAAGGCCGATCTGCTCAAGGAAATCTACAACAGCCTGCCCGAGGCCTCCGACGATCCCGACGAGATCGAGACGGCCGAGATGAAGGTGGCCCTGGTCGGTCGCCGCAACACGGGCAAGAGCACGTTCATCAACACGCTTACTGAAACCGAGCGGATGATAACCAGCGAGGTGCCCGGCACGACTCGCGACAGCGTCGACGTGCGTTTCGAACTCGACGGCAAGTCGTTCATTGCCATCGACACGCCCGGCTTCCGCCGCCGCAAGAGCGTATCGACCGACATCGACTTCTACAGCACCCATAGGGCCGAGCGGAGCATTCGTCGCGCGGACGTGGTGCTGTTGTTCTTCGACTGCTCGCAACGCATCGGCAAGGTCGACAAGCAACTTTGCGACTACATTGCCCAACAGTACAAGCCGTGTATCTTCGTGGTCAACAAGTGGGACCTGATGGTCGAACACATGCCCACGGAGAAATGGGTCGACTACCTGCGCGACACTTTTCGCACGATGTGGCACGTGCCGATCGCTTTCATCACCGGCCAGACGGGCAGAAACCTCAAGGTGCTGCTGAACCACTCGCAGATGCTTTTCAAGCAATCCCGCAGCCGCATAACCACCGGCAGGCTGAACCAATTGGTTCGCTCGGCCCTGGATTACAACCCGCCGCCCCTGTACCGCCACCGCCGCCCGAAGATCTATTACGCCGTCCAGGTCGCCGAACAGCCGCCGACGATCGTCCTCTTCTGCAACAACCCCAAGGCGATAAGCGCCCCATACAAGCGCTACCTGCTTGGCGTGTTCCGCGACCAACTAGATTTCGGCGAAGTGCCAATCAAGCTGTACCTCCGCAAGCGCGAAAGCAACGACGAGCGCGATCAGATTAACTCGGAGCTGAAGAAGTAGTGGGGGGCGAGGGGCGAGGGGCTGGGGATTAGGGATTAGGGGTCAGGGGTCGGGGACTGGAAAAGAAGCCCCCGGGTTCATCCCGGCGGGAGTTTCACCTTCAACCTACCTGCACGGCACCTCTACCACACGTCTCTACGTCCGCGTCGAAAGCTCTCCGACGGTCATGCGGTTCGACAGCCAGCGTTTCAGACGGACCAGCTGTGCGCGGGAAACGACCTTCGGGTAATGCGTAAGACGGTGGCTCGCGCGGCGGCTGGTGGCCCAGTGGCGTTTGGCTTCGTAAAACTTCGGGCCCATGTCGTAAAACGTGTCCTCGCGATCAAAGCTGTCTTCGAGGATCATCTTCTGCAAAACGCTCCCCGGGCTCAGCTTCGAGAAGTTCGGATCGAAGCCTTTTCGCATGCCGTACACGCGGCCGTTGTAGTGGTAGTTGTAGTTGAAGGCTACCGGCTGACCGGATATCAGAAGCAAGTTCACATCCAGGGCTCCCGCCTTGGCGGCCGCCAGATGCGTGTCGCGAAGATAGCAGCACACGCAGGCGTGCGAAAGCGTGGTGCCGTCGGTCGACGAGCCTTGCCAGGAACGCGAGGCCAAATTGACGCATGCGTCGTACAAGTCCCATCGCGGGTCGTCGTCATCGTTGATCGCGCCCGTGGGACGATAGCGAACCAGCTCGACTTCGCCGGCTTCGGCCATGCGTCGTTCGCAGCGGCCGATCTCGGCTCGCCACTTCGTGTTGCGGCTGTTCCAATAGCCGTCCCAGTCGCCGTCGATGTCGACCACCGAGGTGGTTTCCCACGGTTGCAAGGCGGGATCGAAACCGGCTTGTCGCATCGCGGTTTGCGTGCGGCCGTGGTCGCATCCGCTTATGTCGACCCAGCGGATGTCCATTATGTCGTAATCCCGCGGCGTGCGGCGAATATGCTTCATACCGGCCAACAGCGTGGCGGTCGGATTGGGACCGATCGGGCCGAAGAAACTCGACCAACCGTCCAGCGGATACGTCAACACGCGAAGATTGCCGACCTTGGTCGCTTCGCGGCGAACCACCAACGGCAAAATCCCCAGCGGCTTGGCGTCGTCGTCGAAAACCACCAAAACCCGAAGGTGTTGATCTTCGCCGTAATGCTTCCAATAGACGGCCAGCCAATCGAGCGACTGGAAGAAAGTCGCGTTGCGCGTTTGCGGCAACAGGGCGTTCCAGTGCAGCCGATAGTTTTCGAGCTGTTCGATCCGATTGATTTCTTCGACGTTGAGCATGTGCGTTGCCGGTCTGATCGGTGCGGGGCTTGTCAGTTCGCAATCGCCGTCGACCGATAATGAGCAACCGCCGTGCCAGGGTGGCCAAACACCGTATGCCGTTTGAAAACAACGCCTTATGCTAGATCGGCGACCGTCCCCCGTGGCGATTTGCCAACAATTACGTGGCGAAAAGGCAACACGGCCGCCGGTTTGTCGCGTTGGCCCCGCCTATTCACACCAACCCGACGCGCAAGCGAGGAGTGAGGACGTTGACGATAGTAGGCGGCGTCGCTGTTCCGGCCTCGCTCACCTCGCTTGCGCTTCGGGTTGGTGTGAACAATCCACGTGTGCGACACTCAGGGCGGGCATCTCACTTTACCGAGCCGGGTCGCCTGATATACCGGGCAGGAGGAATGCAGAGCGAATTGTCGCGCAGTCGGGCAAATCCCGGCCACCGCTGCCAAGCAAAGACTCCCGCCCCCTTTGTAGTCATCCAAAGCCAAGCCAGGACTTCGCTTCATGAACCGCGCGGAAGGATACGCATTGCTGACTGTGGAGTTGAACTCGTACCGACAGCTCGCGCACGCCGAACTAGTTGAACTAATTGGCGACGAGACATCGATAATGCGGCGAGGATCGGACGGAACTCATTATTCGATAGAGCTGTGGGTGCGGTGGTACGATGCCGCGGCCCAACAGGTTGTGGTAAGCGGTTCCGTTTCGCCGGCGGACTGGGGAAGCCCACACGATAGACTTGATGATTCCTTCGTGGTCTCTGGTGATTCATCGGTGAGTTGACAGGAGCATAAAAGGGACGGGAGTCAATTTTTCGCCGCGACGGGACAACCGGAAGATGGTATTTCCGATCATTAGCCCCCCATTTCCCCCGCCCACTCCTTTCCCCCGCCCGATTTGCCTGCTATCCTTTCTGTATGGAATCACAACGGGGGGAAATCGCGAAACTGGAACTGCTGGCCGATGTCGATGCGCTGGCGGGGCGGTTGAGGCGGTGGGCTGACGGGGGGCCGAATTGGACGCCGGCTGAAAACGTTCGGGCGCTCGTTGGGCGGCTGACCGAGCGGGCCGAAAGCCTTAAGGTGCGGCTCGACGCGCCGCTGGTCGTGGCCACCCTCGGTGGAACCGGGACCGGCAAGAGTACGCTTATAAACGCGCTGGTGGGCCGTGAAGTGACCGCTGCGGGAAGAAGCCGGCCGACGACCAACCGGCCCGTGCTTATCTGTCGCGAGGATATCTCGCCCGAGATGCTGGGCATCGACCCGGCGGACGTGACGGTGCATCACCACGACCTGCCCGCGCTGGCCGATCTGGTGCTGATCGATTGCCCCGATCCCGATACGAGCGAGGACTCGGCCGAGGACTCTTCCGGCACGAATCTTCAGCGGATTCGCGGCATTCTTCCGCATTGCGACGTGCTGTTGGTGACCACCACGCAGCAGAA
>Ga0180432_10011952_pt1 | contig 10170 bp, 15 predicted proteins | sample SS_ome_10_FD_132414 | JGI IMG/M metagenome (GOLD analysis project Ga0180432, IMG submission 132414) | Hypersaline lake sediment archaeal communities from the Salton Sea, California, USA - SS_1_MS_2 metaG | ecosystem: Environmental > Aquatic > Non-marine Saline and Alkaline > Hypersaline >...
AGCAGCCCTGCGTAACAAATCACGCAGTCTACTTCGCTCAGCAGTTCTTTTTTTATCTTCAAATGATCCGCCCTCTGTACATCTGGAAGAACCTAGGCACTCGAATGAGGTCTAGCTTCCTGCCGCCCAACTGCACTGTCTCACAATCAGCGTTAAAGTCTTCGCCTAATATTTTTTTGTAGTACCCTTCCAGATACAGAGCGTTAGGCGGCCAATCTTCCCAACGAGTTACACACGGATGGTGGTAGTGGTACTGCTCCCCGTTAAAGTATTTATTCCACTTGTTCACCCAGCGCTCGACCCCAGCATTTATGCGCTCAAGACTTTTCGGGTCCGTGCTAGCCGTAGCTGCGTGCTTGACCTTGACATCAGGTAAACAAGCACAACGGTACCCCTTCATACGAATACGCAAACAATAGTCTGCTTCTTCTTGATGCCCGATCTCTGCGTCAAACAACCCTGTGCGCTTCATGGCCATTCGGTTGATAGCCCAGCAAAACCCTGTACCCCACATAACTTCCGTGTAAGTGCCCCTATGGATAGGGAACGCTGTTACATTGGGGAACACTATACCTACTTCATGGTGCCTATCCAGCAACCCACAAAATTCTTCGTCCCACCCGTGCGTATTGATGATGATGTCGTTATCGCAGTAGCCTATGTACTCTGTCTCAGCCCAGTTCAATATCTCGTTTACGGCCCCAGCATAGCCTACATTTTTGTCCATAAACTTGTAGACAATACGCTCATCTGTATCAGCTTCTTGCTTAATCCAAGGACGCACGTTAGGATCATCAGAAGGATTGTCTACAATCAGCAAACGCCAATCTGTAGTACTCCTAGCGCGTATAGAGTCTACAGTTTGCTTAAGCGCCCTAAAATTACTGTAGCTAGCTATGCCTACATCAAATCTTCGGGTCATAATCCCAGTCCTTAGGAATCAGTTCATCATTATCTTCTTTACGGTACGCATGAAAAGGCATGTTCAGCACATAAGCCTCTTCGCCACACACATTCACTACCATGCTGGGCTTCCCAATAGGCACAAACACAGTAGCGTACCCGTAGTCTTCTCCAGAAAGATGCTCTTCGTAGTTATCTCCGTCTTTGATCACAATCTTGACATTGCCCTTGACACAAGTGAAAGCCCCATTCCTCATGTGGTGGAGATGGGGGCCTTTGCACTTCCCTGGCAACACAACAGTCAAATACACCTGAGCTGGCCTGCTAGAGTACCAGTTCTCATGTATATTGTAAATGGGTACAAGAAACCCATTCGGATCTCCGTCTGTATGCTGAGTTTCAATTTTAGGATGTTCAAGCCGGTCAAAAGTCACATTACACCTCCAGAGGTTTACGGTACCACTCATTGATTACGTGTTCAAAGCCGATACCCTTAAGCAGCCCATCCCATTTAGCCTCCATCTCATCGTTGCAAGGCAAGTGGCACGGTATAGACCCGTCAAGCCCACTGCCCTGACCAAAAGCATTACGCGCTATAAGAGCCCCTCCTGGATTGAGAGAAGCCCAACAAGCTTTAAGCCAATCCTCCACATTGGGCAAGTGTTCAAAGAAATCAAGAGCCACTATGCAGTCGCAGTCTGTGTGTATGGGGTCAAAACTATTACCAAAGATAGTTTCCATGCCAATCCCGTGACGCATAAATCTGAACTCAGCAAAGCTAGCGGTAAAGCTGTTAGCAAGATCATGGTAAACAGCCCTTATGCCCTGCTGCACCAGATAGCCTGACAGTGTGCCTATCCCATCTCCCAACACAAGTACCCTATCGAACTCTTTCTCTCCAACAGTACCAGCTTTGATCGTGTCAGCAATGCCTTTACACATGCCAACGTAGTTAAACCCCGGATCGCAGTGGAAGGTTGCCAACTCCCACATGTAAGCATCTGTAGTACGGTACCAGTCTATAAGCTGCTCATTGTCGTACTCAGCTACAGCCTGTCTAAAGTCTTGCGCTACCAACCCATGATTGAACTGGAACCCTTTACCAAACCGTTCCCTCACCGCCTTCAAAGAAATGCCAGTAAACAAGCTAATGTCTTGCTCAAGCTGCAGCTTAGCAAACAAATCATCCGAGGTATTGTGTTCCTCTACAGCCATGCTCACAGCCTCTTCCACTGAAAAGCAAGCAGAGTTCTGTGCGTACGTTGTGTCGATAGCTCTTTCGCAGCACTGAGTGAAATGCGAATGGGGCACAGCTTCAATCTCAACTTCATGATCCACAAACTTAGACACAGTGTTGGCTACCGTGTACCTGCTGTGTCGTTCTACGTGCCCGACATTAGTAGTGCTGCCTAAATAGAACTTTTCATACTCTGTGCCAAAAGAAGCAACAGCTTGGCACAAAAACTTAGCTATGTCGTGGGACCAGACAACAGAAAAGTACCTATCGTTTACTTGCTTCTGGTACTTATCCACGAGCATAGACTCTAAAGGACTCTGCCTACCAATGTTCTTGAAGGGACGTACCCCAATAACAAAAGTGGGCCTTACTATTGCTGCTGAAGGAAGCTCTGCTCTCACAACGTACTCAGCCTGTAGCTTTTGAAGCCCATACTTATTAACAGGAACTCCAGTTGAATCGCCATGATTGTAAGGCGAAGCATGGCCATCAAACACAGCTTGAGTACTTACATGTACTAAGTTGCATGAATGCTCAGCACACCACTGAGCAATAGTTTTGGCAGCGGTATAGTTCACTGCGTATACCGCATCCGGATCTTGCTCAACCTTATCCACATTGTTTTCACCAGCCATGTTTACAATGCAGTCTGGCTTCACAAAATTCAAGTAATCAGATATTACAGTGTGGCTAGAGAGGTCAATGCAGGTATGCAAAGAATCATCGTACCAACCTTCAAACTCAGACGAATGGTACTCACTGCGCCAACGCTCTTCAACTTGATTACCTTTGCGACAAAATATGAACCTATAGCCTTCTGGTATGTAAAAACGCATTGTCTGCCCGACAATGCCTGATCCACCAAACACCACTACAGTTTTCACATCATCCTCCATTTTTCATACTCTCAACTTTACGCTCATGCCATTTACGCGCAGCTTCACAACTGTTCAGATATGACTTAAACACATTATGGTTCCGGTGAGAACGTTTGCTAAGCGTATCTCTCTCCCGAACACGATAACTGGACGGCACAGAAGTATGATCAAGATAGCACCCAGTGTAAATGCCGATCTTGTAGCCAGCACGCCTTACCTGAGAACAATACCAATCATCATCAAACCCATAGCCCTCGAACTCTTCATTGAACAGCCCAACAACGTCAAACACTTCTCGTTTCAGATAGAGACAGATAAAACATACCATCTCATCGTAAATTAGCTTACCAAGCTCACCGTCAGCCAGAGCAGAGGCCCATGAATCCGAAGCCTCCTGCTTCTTGTTCCCGGCGAACGAGCACACCGTGGCGCAGAGCAGCATAGCGGGGTTGCCGTAGGACGCCCTGTGAAGCCTCTGGAAGCCCTCAGGCGTGCGCAGGAGGGCATCGTCGTTCAAGAGCAGCACGTCATGGTCACGGGCCGCCAGCACGCCCCTGTTCACGTTACGGGGAAAGCTGAAAGGCTGCTCCCCCGGTACCCACTGGACCTTGTGGTACACGATCTCAGCAAAAGCATTGTGAGATTTAAGGTTCTCGATGTCCTCTTTAGCGCCATCGTCTACAACAATGATTTCGTTGTTGGCAAAGGTTTCTTCGTCCCAGCACTGGAGCGCATCAAGACAAACTAACAAGTTTGACCCGTATTTCGACGGTATCACAATAGAGAAATCGTTCATTACTTCACAGCCCTCAACTCAAGAGTCAACAAAGGCATCCCTTCCCACTCCCACAACTTCTCTGTCTGTACATGAAAACAAGCCGTAATACCGTACGGCTTGTGAAATCTCTCGTATGCAGGATTGCCTTTGGTATAGTACCAAAAACTATTCTGATGCCACCAGCTCTTGTGCGTAGGATCGCACCACGCCCCAGGCCCGTCCGTCGTAGGCACTTGTATCTTTAACAGCCCATCAGGCACCAACACCCGGTGCAGCTCATTCATCAAAGCTATCTTTTTGTCTCCCTCAATGTGCTCTATGAAGTCATCAGATATGACTTCATCAACACTGCTCGTTTCCCATGGCCAGGGGAATTGAGACAAGTCAAACACTATGTCTGCGGGCTCACAAATATCTACATTAACATACCCAGCCTGGTGCCTATCTCCACAACCTAAGTTCAGTTTCATTTTGAATACCCATACAGCTTTCTCAACTCAGCAAGACCTGGCACATCTGGTACTTTACAGAAGCCCCAGCGGTACCCTTCAGCATATCTAGTTCCACGAACCCCGCCACGTTTCATCGGCACAACGTAACTAGGGTCTATGCCTAACTCCTCGTACACACGGCATATTTCTTTTTCTTTGCTATCGCACAAATCTTCATACCTGATGTGCAAACACTTATCACCGTACAGCTCCAGAGTTCTCTGCTCTATAGCTACCCAAACGTTAGCCGCACTTTCTATGTTTTTTGTTTCCGGCTTGCCAAAGATACATTCCGATTCCCAAATAGGATCAGAAGGCTTAAAGCATGTAGAGACCATAGAAACAATAGCAGTACTAGGATCTCTTACAATGTGTATCAGTACCGCATCCGCCAAATGCTTATCAATAAAAGCTTTTGAACTAGAATGCAAATGCCTTATAGGGCTTTTGTCGCCCACAAACCTTAGCACGCTAGTATCTTTGTTACTATAGTCTTCTGTAAACCCGGGAACTAAAGTATCTTTGAACTTAATACACACATGGAAAAAGGCTTCTCTAGGATCATCGGGCAGTTCCCCAATCTTGTCCCTGAAGTAATAAGCTTTGCAACCGTGCACATTCTGATCATCTTCAACATTGTGTACAAGATGCCAAACTACATCAAGCTCGTTGCCTACATAAATTTTATTGTGCTGATTGAGCACATAGGTAAGAAGAGTAGTACCAGACCGCTTATTCCCAACAAACAAAATAGGGCGAGCCCTCATTTTACTTTTTCCAACAACACCATAGCATAATTCGTAGGAAACCCATCTACCCTGATCCACTCTCCACTACTCAAAAGATGAGGAACCAGCGTAGCGCCTTTACCTTCGTACGTGGTCTGGTTTGTGTCGTCTATCAATATCAGCGACCCCTTGACAAACAGATGCTTCGCTTTACTGTACAAAACTTGATACCACTCGTTTTTGTCGCTGTTGGGTTCATTGCAGACATTGTGGTTCGTTTTGCCGATAAAGGCATCGAGGTAAATAAAGTGTATTGGGTCTTTTATTAGCTCCCCTACCTTGAGCCCGCTCTCCCTGAAGTACCGCACCCTCTCAGACGCCCTAGGAGGCTTGCCATGGACTTTTAGGATGTCCTGCGCAGAAACCACGGACGAGATCAAAGGATCGAACACAGACACCTTAGAATCGGTCTGAGAGGCGTACCAAGCAAAAGCCAGTATCGCGTTGCCCAACTCCTTGATGTCGTAACGGTACGCCGTACCCACCTCCACAATTTGAACCTTGTCAGGAAAGGAACAGTGCAGGCGATCAAGAGCAAACTGCATTGGCTCAGTACGGCCAAATAGAGGAGCCGAAGACCAGTCAAGATTCATTTGGCTGCCTTACCGACAAAGTAGCCTATTAAAAGACTTAGAACGCACATGACAAAAAGGATCATGATAGAGCAGAGAGATTTCCTGCTGAGAAAGAGCACGATTCCACATAGCAGCCTTATGAATATGACCGTCGAGCTGGTAATCTCCGGCCGAGTATGACAGAAAGAGATTGCCTGTAGCCGGGTAGACCGTGGCTGTAGTATCAGTATCGGCCTGCGCCACCGCATTCAGATACATCGTGGCCGTGCCATCGATGGTGAGGACAGCGTGGTAAAGCGTCCCCGAAACAAGTGCTGAATCCGACTTGATGTCTATGTTAGCTTTGGAATCATCATAGACAATAACCGTCAACTTGTCATCAGCATCATCTACATAAAGGCACCACGAAACTACGGGATCGCCATGCGGCTTCAACATCACGTAGTAGTACCGACCGGGAACTGACGCAAGCGCCTCAATATCGAACCACACCTCAGCCGTGAGCTTATCGCCTGTCTGGTCGGCATCGTGCGGAATCAACACATAACCTGCATCATCACAAAATATCGAATGCCCAAATACTGACCTAGCCCATGTAGGTTTCGCGCTATTAACCTCACCAAAAGTACCATGATTTTGCCTGCACGACACGTCATGCAGAGTCAACCCGCCCCCTTCGTACACACTCCAACACCCCACGAGCCCACGGGCAAGGGGATGCCCCACATCAAGCACTGGAAAAGGCGGTTTTTGTAAGTAGCCAGCCATAGCACACCGCCTTAGACATTATATACCATACTCAAGTTAGCGTAGTACGTAACCGCCTGGTCTGTATTGCTACCACATACTGCCCTTACTTTGGTTATCCCCATCGGTAGCTCAATCGGCCCAAAGTGCACAGCCTCATTGTTGCCAGTGCCGCCAACAATAGCGCCCCCACAGTTAAAATAAGTAGTACCGTCAGCATCATAGCTAACTTCTATCTGTATTTGCCCAGCAACGGTAGGACCGGAAGACCCATTCAAAATTTTACCACCAACCACTGCCCCATACTTGCCAGCAAGATCAACAGCGCCACTAGTAAAATCAGCTCCACCGCCAGTAATCACTTTTGCGTTAAGCAACGTCGCAGACTGTAACCCTGCTGTCATAGCAATACTCCTTATTTATTTAGCTTTTTAGTTAATTGGCTTCCACCAAAAACTATCGCCACGATCCCTGCAGCAAGCCCAAGAGCCCCTTCGACATTCAGCTTGTCAAGCCCCAACAACACAATCATACCAATCAGCAACACCCCAACAATTATCCACTTGATGATCGTAACCCAGTCAGCGGCAGTCATGGAAGTCTCCTACGGAATTATTACTTTTGCAGCAACCCCGATAAGCACATCCCGCACTATTTTTACGAAGTACTCAAGCGCGTCCTCTACCACATCCCAACTAGCATTCACCACAGTCACCCGACCCAGCTCAGCAAGAGACCTCATTGTCCTCTTAACCGATGCCAGCGTAAGCTCATCTCCTGTACTAATGGCCACAGCAGTATTGTTCAGCAAAATCTCAGAAAACTTAGCCAGTTCTTCAGCACTTTCTGAGCTAAAAAACTTCATCACATGCTCGGTAAAGATGCCCTTCAGCCCATTCACCACCTCCCCCAAAGTAACGGTATCGCTCATCTTAGTCCTCCTTCACAGCCTCATCAAATACCGCCTTCAGCACATTGTTTTCGGTAGTCAACTGACTCTTCTGCACAGCGCTAAGATTCTCATCGCCAGCAATGTACTGGTTATCCCTCTCCACCAAAGCATCCACGCTCGGCTTCAAGTTACTAGCCTTCACATACCCTTTGCTGGTACCAAAACACCCCCCAAGCAAAGACACACATAGTAATACAACAACAAGTCTCATCTTAACCTCCTACTCATTTGGCCCACTAGTGCACCTATACGGATCTGGTACATCAATGTCAATTTTAGCTTTATGCAAAACCTTTTCCAGATCCCTCGCCCAAAGCCTTAGCACGTTTAAACTAACAGCCTCAGCATTGTCTATTTTGATAGCTTCTATCTCATACCTAATTTTAACCAACTCGGACTTAACATCTGCAATGCTAACCTGAGTTTGGTTGTTTGTAGTATGCAGCCACCCAAATAAAGCTACTAATGCTACTCCAACAGCTATGATAGTGCCTATGTTAATCTTCGTCTCTTTGGTAATCGTTATGTCTCGATCTGACATTTTCTTAGGCCCATCGTCTCTGCCATCACCCATCAATTTTTCCACTCTGTCAGATAGCGCTATCATGTACTTTACCATATTCGTTTTCGGAGTATCCTGTACAGAGGATACAAGATTTTTTATTTTTTATCCCGCGCCCACAGCGGGTGTATCCTCCTCATTGCCATGAGCCAGTCCAAGCACATCGCCAGAGGCGTTCTCAGGCCCCTCAGCAGCCGTTCCATCGCCGCCCTGAGGCTCGGCACCTGCAGCTTCTCCAGGCACCTCTGGCACGCGCTCTGGGCTTGTGGCGGTGTATATGATCGTAGCCTCAGCTTCGTTGATAAAATAGTTTGCATTCTTCGGTATGCCAAGATCCCTCTTGACAGTCTCAATACCAGACACAACATCACGCATACGGTTTTGTAACATCACCAGAGTAGCAACTTTTCTCCAGTCACTATCCTTGATCTGCATTGTTCTTTCAGTAGTTCCCATCGTTACACCTTTTCAAAAGTTAAACACATAACTATACCCTCGCCTCTTCCCGTGCCTTGGCCCAGAAAAGACAAAGCGCGTTCATCTGCTCGTCCGTTACCACGATGCTCGGATAAACGAGCCCTTTTGCGGCTTCGAGTTTTAGCTCCCGCCACTGGATCTCCTGCCCTTCCCCGTTCGTGGTGATCTTCACACCACCTTCCTCGCCTGGATCAATCTCCAGGCCCTCGATGGGCGTGGCTGGTTTCGGCTCCAAAGCCTTCACCTCAGCCACAAGCCTCCGATACTTCTCAAGCCGAGTCTCTGCCATGATCAACTCCTTATCGTGCAGGCATTTCAACCGCATACGTCGAGCCGTTCGTATGCAGACAAAGATACACCGTACCGCCCTGGTCCTCAAACCAGAACTCACCCTCGGTAGTGGATGTGTACTCGCCAGAATGGACGTAAGCAATAGATGTCTCAGCCGACCAGTCAAGCTGGCCCGTTACTTCCAGGTCGTCGCACTCGATGTTGCCGTCGAACAAGTAGTTCGACACCCCGTCAAACGACGCCGTGTCCGCCGCATCCACGCCGACGCCGATTTCGAGGGAGCGGAGAGAGTCGGACGTGCGGTAGCCATCGATGATTACCTTTTTCGTTTCACCAGAAGCAGAAGACGAAAAAAACCTTACATTACACTCCGCGCCTGACTGAATGTATAATCCTTGCGGTGAGCTGCCAAGCGTTGCGATGTACGAGAGCCCGTTATAGCAAGTCAGGTCAAGGTATTCTGCGTTATCAGGGTCGTAAACGCGAACATAACCCCAGCCTGTTCCTTTTCCCTGAACCTTGACGTATGTATTGCTATTCGTGCCCTCATCTGTCACCAAAACGAGGTCACCGTCGGTCCACCTTAATTGTGCATTCGAGTCATCATGATAAATCCCCACCTGATCAGCCCCGGTCGGGCTGCCTACGCTCAGCGCGTAGCTCGGCGTGCAGTTGATGCCGAGGTCGCCGCCGACTTCGAGGTCCCCATCCAGCTCGTTCGTGCCGGTGCTTGTGCTGACGATCGCCGCCGCCGTCTTCAGCTCGGTCACGTTCGCGTCGCCCAGCACGATCTGGTTGCTCGCGTCCGGCTCGGCGTTGTAGCCGATGGCCGTCGAGTTCGAGTAGACGTATTGCGGCGTGAGCGTGTGACCCGTGCCCGTGCCGGCCGCCGTAATCGTGTCCGTGATGCACTCAAGCGTATTCGCGTCGATCACCTTCCAGATGTCGATGCCGGTATCGTCGATGCCGGGTAGCGTGTCGGTGCCTTCGTCAAAACGTAGATTGCGATACGTGCCGTTCGCACCAAGCCCGTGACCCGTGACGGTGACGCGGTTGTTGCCCACGTCCACGTCCGAGTAGTCGAACGAGACGGCTGAGCCGGAGTCGAGATTGAAAGCGTTGAAGGCATCATATCCAATGGCTGTATTGGATGAGCCGTCATTGTATCGCCCGGCGTAATACCCGAACGCGGACTGAGACGCGCCCGTGTTCAAGTAGCCGGCGCGCAACCCGAACGCGGACTGATACGAGCCCGTGTTCGAGTAGCCGGCGTAATACCCGAACGCGGACTGAGACGCGCCCGTGTTCGAGCGCCCGGCGCTAAACCCGAACGCGGACTGATACGAGCCCGTGTTCGAGTAGCCGGCGCTAAACCCGAACGCGGACTGATACGAGCCCGTGTTCGAGTAGCCGGCGGCATACCCGAACGCGGACCCGTAGTTCTGGTTCGCGTGGTAGCCGGCGTATTCGCCCACGAACGTGCAGTGCGTG
>Ga0180432_10011953_pt1 | contig 10169 bp, 6 predicted proteins | sample SS_ome_10_FD_132414 | JGI IMG/M metagenome (GOLD analysis project Ga0180432, IMG submission 132414) | Hypersaline lake sediment archaeal communities from the Salton Sea, California, USA - SS_1_MS_2 metaG | ecosystem: Environmental > Aquatic > Non-marine Saline and Alkaline > Hypersaline >...
CGGTTGACAGTCAAACCCCGAGGGCCTACATTACAGGGCATGAAAATCATGCTCGTCAATGCCCCCTACCTGTTTGTTTACAGAAGACTCAATTTTGGACGAAATTTTTACTTTCCCCTGGGCATCGGCTACATAGCGGCGGTGCTCAAAGAGAAGGGATACGATGTAAGCCTCCTGGATGTGGAGCCCCTTAACCTGACGCTGGAGGGCCTTGCCGCCCGCGTTAGGCATGAAAAGCCCCATCTCGTGGGTATTTCCTGCGCAACCGCCAATTTCAACGCCGCCTGCGAGATCGGAGACGCGGTAAAACAGGTAAGCGGGGCAAAAGTGATTTTGGGGGGGGTCCATGCCACGGTCATGTGGAAGGAGATTCTGGCGCAATGTCCTCAATTTGATGCGGCCGCCATCGGGGAAGGGGAATTCACCCTTCTTGATCTGTGCAAGTCCGCAAATGCGATAGGGCAGATCGATTTCTCAGGCATCCCGGGGCTCGCCTTCCGGGATGGATCCAAGATCCATAAAAATGCCGACAGGTCTCCCATCGCCCCCCTGGATCAACTGCCCTATCCGGCCCGGGAGCTCATGGATCTATCCCTGTACCGCTCCCAGGTACATATCTACAGGGGCCGTAAATCAGCGAGCATGATCACCAGCAGGGGGTGCCCCTTCGGGTGTTCCTTTTGTGCGAGTTACCAGACCATGGGAAGAACTTACAGGGCCCACAGCCCGGAATATGGCCTGGGAGAGATTGAATATCTTTACAAGACCCACCATGTTCGCGACATCGCATTCGCCGACGATGAGTTCACTTTGAACCGCAAACGGACCGTTGAACTGTGCAACCTGTTGATAGAGAGCAAGCTGGACATAGGGTGGTACTGTTTTTCACGGGTCTCGGATGTGGACGAAGAATTGCTGGCCTTGATGAAGAAGGCAGGCTGTTTCGGCATCAATTTCGGGGTTGAATCCGCGGATGCCCGGGTGTTGAAGAATATCGGGAAGAAAATCACCGTCCAAGAGGCGGAGCGCGCCATTACCGCGGCCAACAGGCTCGGCATCAAAACCGTTGCCGGGTACATGTTTGGAAACAGGGGGGATACGCAGGAGACCATGGATCGAACCATTGATTTTGCCCGCCGGGTGAGTCCGGTGATCGCCAGCTTCAATGTCATGGTTCCCTTTCCCGGCACCCGGGACTATGATCTGCTGAAGGCGGAACATCCGGAGTTGGAGGATTGCTGGGAGGATTTTACGCCCGTCAAGGTGAGCCAATACATCCGATTGGAAGACGGGTCCCACGAAACCTTGCAGAACACCGTGTCTTCGGCCTACTTGCGGTTTTATTTCCGGCCCTCACAGGTGCTTCTCATACTAAGGCACATCGCCGGGTACCGGGAGCTACTGGCACTGATCCGGGGAATGATGGGCCTCCTTGGCCAGGTTTTGGCCTGGCGTGGCGATACACGGGCCAGATGAACAGGGGATGATTCGCATCGCCCCTGGAAGGGTTTAAATGGAGTGGATCTCTTCCAGGACCTTGATCTCCGGTTTTCCGGCCAGTACATCGGGGAGCTTCTTGGCAAAGGCTTTGAAGTGGGGAGAACCCGAGTGGGCGTCCAGAGAGGCCTTATCTTTGTATCGCTCCATGATCACCAGGGTGTTGGGCTCTGAAGAATCCTTGTTCACGGTATAGAGAAGGGTGCCCTCCTCTCCGGCCACATCCTTCATGACCTCTTTGACCGCCTCCAGGGCCTGATCCATTTTTCCTTCCTTGACGGGTAATCGGGCAATGACTCCAATCATGTAGAATTCTCCTTTTTGGGTGGCATTTATCCTAAGGGAAAGATGAATACCACAGGCCACCCGGGCCGTCAAGAGAGGGTTTTTGTGGGCTCTGTCTTGCCTGGGCCTCTAGATAATCAAGGTCCGCGTCCCGGACGTATGGGGAAAGGGCCCTGCTGTTGATGAAACAGGCCTCCTGCCCCAGGTCCTGTAGCGCCTCGGCAAGGGTTCAGGTATCTGGAAGCAGAGCTGAACAAAAAAATGCATCCCCTGGTCTCCACTCCTTTTTGGGTTAGAGCGGAGCCCAGGGGATGTTTTGGTTCGGAAATCAGGCCAATAGCCCTGAGTCGACATTTCACCAGTCCCTGGAGGCAGTGTCTGTCGAGTCGTATGCTGGCATGCCCGGGTTAATTGATGACGGCGACGGTTCCACTTCCCGTGAACTCGAAAAAGTCGAAGCCCAATCCAAAAGGTAGCAGCGTAAGCGAAATCCCAACTGAGCCGGCAATTCCGTCAACTGTGATTCCGGCATAAGGATCGTCCAGGCAATCCGGGTCGATACCGTTGAAACTCACCGTGGTCCCGGGAGCGAAGTTGGTAAGAAGGATGGTCACCACCCCGGACGGATCATCCACCCCGAACATTCCGACATGGTGTGTTTGTTCCAAATTTATTGATGATACGGGTTCGATTCTTCCTCAAGATCATTTTCTCCGACTTATCATATCCCCCATCCCCTTGCATATTTTCCCGTGCGCATGTTGTGCAAGCCTTGAGCAGGGTTTCCAACATGAAGAAGGTGAATTAGGAACAAATAAATATTATTTTGGATTTGACGGAAAAGCTCTGTGAGGTGTTTCACAGGTTGGTAAAAAATCTTGGTCTACCAATCATTTTTAAAAGAAAGAATAGGCCGAATCTATCAGAGAATTCCGCGCAAAGGGCTCATGCTTTAGTGATGACTAGGGGTTCTTTTATGGGCCGGCTGCTTTAGATTCATCGATGCCAAAAGCGCGTTTTGGCATCTACCGGTCGGACCAAAAATGCACATTGTGCGTCATGCCCTTCCCAGTATTCTCGATGATAAAATTGATGTTGACGGGTGCTGATCATCATGAACGGCGTGCACAATTACTTCTGGGTCTCTTTGGATTCGCACATAAGAAACACACAAAATGAGAGCACTGCCAACTAGATATCCATTAATTGTTCCCCTTTTGCATACTGGTGCATAACCCCATCAATAAGCGGTTTTAAAGGCCAACCAAGCAAGAATATACACTGCGTGACCACTCCCCAGGTAAAGCAGTGAATATATCCGTCTCCCTTGACCGGGGGGATATGACCGAAAAAGAGGCCGACTGATGGGGGATTGAAATGGAGAAAGGATAAGAAGCTTGGTGCCTAAGCCTTTCCTTGAGCTATGGGTGACCGGAATATGGTTTTTTCGGCACTCATGCCTCCCTTCCGGTCACTGGCCTTGATGTGGCATATCTTATGGCAGGATCTTGATTGACCACGTGGAATTGGGTCTTGTCAAAGGCCTAATTCTTGACTCCACATGATAATTGCAGGTAGGATGGCTAAGCCACCTCGGATTTGCATCCAAACAGGTATTCACAGATTCAAATAGACTCAACGGGCCTTGTGAGAGGAAGACATGAAAAGGACCATGGTTTTGTGGACATTGGTGTCGCTATCTATGTTGGCCTCTTCAGTGCAGGCCACGATGATCGGCCTCAGTACCGAGAAACTGACCCGGGATTCAAGGCTTATTGTCATGGGCAAGGTGCAGGAGGTCCGCTCGCACTGGGATGAGACCGGCCAGAAGATTGAATCGACGGCACGGGTCCAGGTAGAGAGATTTTTGAAAGGAGACCCGCTCGCACGGGTTTTGCAGGTGGTGTACGATGGCGGTGAAGTCGGAGAGATCGGCATGAAAGTATCGGACGTATCCCCTCTCGAGAGGGGGGAGGAAGTGATCCTCTTTCTCAAACAAGGAGCGCGTCCGGGCACAGTCTACCGCATGGTCGGGAAAGGACAGGGTAAATACCGCCTGGAAAACGGTATTGCCAGAAAAAGTGGGTTTTCCATTGTAGGAGACCCCCAGGAGATCGATAATAATATCCCGGTATCGGATCTCATCGAGAAGATCCAAAAGGCCGATAGATGAGACGCATTTTTGATATCTTACTCATAGGGTTCATTCTATTTACACTTGTAATGGCCAGGGATATCTATGCATTCAAAATCTACAAGACCCAACGGGGTTTTGACGTGAAATGGCATCCCAAGGTGTCAACCATTGTCAATCCATCCGGCGGTGTATACACATACTCGGATTCCCCTGAAGTAAGTTACTATTTCAATCCATCCGGCGCTAAGGTCGGTGCTCTGGCTGCTCTCAGGGCCTCCATGGGGACATGGACGGGAGTGGAAACCGCCGACTTCACAGTTGTTTACAAGGGAATCACCTCAAATTCCGAATACGGCACCCTGGACTACCAGAACATCATCACCTTCGGGCCATTAGATATATACACGCTGGCATTGAATACCGTGTGGTATTACTCGGGTACAGGCAAAATTGTCGACAGCGACATCCAGTTCAACATCGTGTATAACTGGACGACAAATGGCTCACCCGGGACATTCGACCTCCAGAACATCGCTACCCATGAATTGGGCCATACCCTGTTCTTGGGGGATCTGTACGGTTCAAGTGATAGAGAAAAGACGATGTATGGGTACGGGGAACCTGGCGAGACGAAAAAAAGGACTTTGCACCAGGACGATATCAACGGCATTACCTACCTATACCCCCGTTTTTCCAACCAGCGATGGTTTATCTTCACCTCCATGGATTACCCTAATGCCGTTGAGACCATGATATATGATATAAACAATTCCGGCCAGACAGTCGGGGCTTATATTGATGCCGGAGGCGAGTGTCATGGTTTTTTCCATGATGGTACAACCTTTACCTCTATTGATTATCCCGATGCAGAAGAGACACGGGCCTACGGCCTCAACGAAGGGGGTGAGATTGTAGGCCAATATGCTGATGCCGGGGGGCTGGTTCATGGGTTTCTATATGATGGAACCGGCTTCACCTCCATCGATCATCCGGATGCAACTGAGACAATGGCATATGGTATTAACGACTCCGGCCAGATAGTAGGGAGTTATTATTTCTATAATTATGATGTCACTGAAGAGGAAATACATTGCGGTTTTTTATATGATGGAGCCGGCTTCACCATCATCTTTCATTCGGGTGCAACTAAAACGATGGCATATGATATTAACGATTCCGGCCGGATAGTAGGCGGTTATTATGATGCCAGCGGGGAACAACACGGGTTTTTATACGATGTTTTATATGATGGAACCAGCGTCAGCCTCTTTGATTACCCGGGCGGTGGTGATACGGTTGTCCTTGGCATCAACCAGGCCGGGGCGATAACGGGAAGTTACGGGGGAGGAGATGAGCACGGTTTTTTTTATAGTAAAACCACCCTGACCACCATGGATTATCCCGATGCATACAATACCGTCCTGTGGCGTGCCAATGACAATGATCAGATGGTAGGCTGGTACACGGATAAGAACGGGCGGAAGCATGGTTTTCTCGCAAACAAAGAGACTTTTCATGTGGATGTCAAGGCGAATGATTTGGATGGACCTGTTTTTGTCAATCCCGTAGAGCCGGTTGCCATCTCTCTATCCATCAGTCCCGGGGATATGACCGGAAAAGAGGCCGACTGGTGGGGCTTTTTGCTGTCATCGTATGGGGCCTTCCCGCTTTTTTCTTTTAAGGCGCCCCTCGTTCAAGTGCCGGAGACCACCCTCTTAAATATGCCCTGGCCCTTGGGGTGGTACGTCTTTTTGTTTGTCTTGGATAACGCCCCTGATGGCGCGTTTGAGCTCGACTGGTATGACTACGTGATTGTGGTCTCTCTGCCGGCAGGAGCAGGGCTGGAAGATATTCCAGACCTTGAATAGGTATTAACCAGTTCCAGGAAACGCGTTCAGCGCTTTAACTTGCTGATTTTGGAGCCTTCCAAGGTGAGATTGTACATGAGTCCCTTATTGCTGAATACGAAACCCACGATGGGGTCTTTAATATTGGTGGTATCAATGGAGGCGCCGGCACCCAGAGTAACAAGGACCACCGAACCGTCTACGCCAATTTCCCAGCCACTGCTGTTGCGGAACTTTTTCAGGGCATCCTTATCCAGGAAGACGATAATGATCGTTTTGGATTGAGCCCCCAGCTGAAACCCGATGGATGCAGCGGCCGTGCTGTAATAATCAACCGTCTTTCCCCCAATGCGAAGGGCTCCCTCTCCATATTCCCCGCCAATACCAAAGCCGGCTTTTAAAACACTGGGAAAGACAAGGACTCCCTGGGCCTCTTTTAAGAAGCTTTTTGCTCCCGCAATGTCCTTTTTAAACCTTTCCAGTGCAGCATCGACTTTAATATCAATTTCCTTGGCCGAAGCCGCCTTAGCTGTGTCCACGAGTATTGCCCCATTCAAGATGGAAAGGGAAATGATAAGGGCCAGAATCGCCCGGCTTAACACAAGAGGAGAAAACCTATTTTTCTGTCTTTTTAATCCCATTTGCCTTTACCCTCCATTTTCTTGTTTTCTTATGCACTCTCCGGGAGGATATTTTCTCATGACCTCACGACCTCATTCACAGGGCTTATGGGTATATATCTCCAGAGGGACATTAAGTCGAATACCTGGCCCATTGAAAGATCTCCCTGCCAGTTTTAAATCCTATCATGAAAATACTAAGGGGACAAGCGTGGAAAGAGATCAAAAAGCCCTGCTGTCTTGTCTGAATCCATGCGTATCGTATAGTTTTTGGACTATTTGATGAGGCCACCCTTGATAGGTGGATTCAAGTGAGAGGTCGAAGGGGAAGGAGAAGTAAAATCAATATTGACATTTCTTAAACAAGGGTTCAAAAGGAGAGATATTTGAGGGCCTATTCGCCGTTTGCGAGCCTCTGATGAGACACTCCATGTACACGCTTCTCAAAACGGGCCTGCCCATCTCCTCGCGGGGAGACTGCTTTTTCAAAATGCTATATGAGAATGATGACACAGAGAGGTATGGGCTTCAATCCAAAAAGTGCTGCGAGAGGAGGGGAAGGAAGATGCTACTCAATTTCGGGATAGGAAAAGGCAGACTTTGCCAAGTAATCCTGGCAGCAGCTTTGATCGGTATTTTCTCGGTTTTTGTTTTCAGCCGAGCTTCAGCCAGAGGTACGGTTGATGCGAATACTGGGCCTGAGACAAGCGGTTCAGCAACCATAGCGGAAAAGACTCTATCTTTTGAGCAGGCGGGAACTGAGAAATGGGTTTTTCTAACCAAAGGAACGGTCCGTTCCTCGCCTGCCATAGGGAGTGACGGGACCATCTATGTGGGCTCGACGGATTACAAATTGTACGCCATCAACCCGGACGGGACAGAGAAGTGGTCCTTTTTGACCGGGTACTACATTCAGTCTTCCCCCGCGGTAGGAAGTGACGGGACTATCTATGTAGGCTCGATGGATTACAAACTGTACGCCATCAACCCAGACGGGACAGAAAAGTGGTCCTTTGCAACAAGCTATTTTATTAGTTCCTCACCCGCGATCGGGAGTGACGGAACCATCTATGTCGGTTCATGGGATGGATACTTGTATGCTATAAACCCGGATGGCACACAAAAGTGGTTCTTTTTCGCAGATACGGCGGTTTTTTCCTCGCCGGCCATCGGTAATGACGGGACCATCTATCTCGGGTCAGGTAAGTGGAAGTTGTACGCCATCAACCCGGACGGGACAGAGAAGTGGTCTTTTCAGACAGAGTCTTATATTGAGTCTTCCCCGGGTCTAGGAAAAGACGGGACCATCTACGTCGGGACAGGGGGCGGGAAGTTATACGCACTAAACCCGGACGGGACAGAGAAGTGGTCCTTTACGACAGGGCATTCTGTTAATTCTTCCCCCGCGGTAGGGAGTGACGGGACGATCTATGTGGGGTGCAGTGATGGGAACTTATACGCTATTAATCCGGACGGGACAGAGAAATGGTCTTTTCTGACAGGGATTGGTATTCGTTCTTCCCCTGCGCTGGGCAGTGACGGGACCATTTATGTCGGGTCATGGGATGACAACGTATATGCCATCAACCCGGACGGGACAAAGAAGTGGTCTTTTCTGACAGGGCATTCGGTTGAGTCCTCGCCTGCCATAGGAAGTGACGGGACCATCTATGTGGGCTCGGGTGCGGAATTATATGCCCTCATTGGGGGCTCGAGTGGCCTGGCTGACAGCCCCTGGCCCATGTTCCATCATGATTTAAAGCATACTGGCCGAATGAACATCCATGAGGATTACATTTTCACAACCATTGATTACCCAGATGCAATACAGTCCTACGCATATGATATCAACGAAACCGGCCAGATAGTGGGTTCCTATCAGGCTATAGATGAAACATGGCACGGTTTTGTATACAACGGGGAAACATTCACCTCAATTGATTATCCAGGTGCAATTAGTACATGTGCTTACGGCAACAATACATCAGGCCTAATTGTAGGTTATTATCGGGATTCAGATAACATAGAGCATGGTTTTATGTATGACGGTGAGATCTTCACTTCCCATGATTATCCGGGGGGGATGTGGACACGTTTATGCGATATCAATGACTTAGGCCAGATGGTTGGGTACACTCTTGATAACGACAATAAATATCATGGTTGTTTATATGATGGAGAAACCTTTAACATGATTGATTATCCTGGGGCGTCCCATACATCTGCAATGGGCATCAACGATTCCGGGGATATTGTCGGCGGTTATACAGATGCCGATAATAATCGGCACGGCTTTATGTGTGAAGGTGATAAATTCACTCCTCTCGATTATCCTGGGGCAGACTATACAAATGCTATTGGTATCAACGACTCAGGTACACTTGCAGGCAGATATTTAACTGGTGGTATCCAGCATGGCTTCCTTTATGAAGAGGATAGTTTCAGCATCTTTGATTATCCGGGAGCGTCTGAGACAATTGCCTGGCGGCCAAATGACAGAAATCAAATTGTTGGCTGGTACGTTGATAGCACAGGTCTGGCCCACGGTTTTTTGGCCGAAAAACAGTCGACCCCTAATGTAAATGTGATGGCTAACAATACAGCTGGAATGCTTTTCACTGATCCAAGCGAGCCGGTGGCCATCTCTCTATATATCGACCCTGGCAGTATGGCCGGAACAGAGGCTGACTGGTGGGGCTTTTTGCTCTCATCGTACGGCTTTTTTCCATTGATGCATTTTCAGGCGCCCTTATTTGAAGTGCCATGGATTACACCCTTTAATATGCGTCTGCCGGTCGGCTGGTACATCTTTCTCTTTGCCTTAGACGATAATCCAAATGGTTTCTTTGAGCTCGATTGGTCTAGCTTTGTGGTTGTGGTATCATTGCCTGCAGGAGGAGGGCTGGAGGATATTCCCGGCCTTGAATAGAGGTGTTGGTGGATGGATTGAAATACGCGTCGGTATGACTATGTTGGAAAATCCATCCAAGGCAACCCCAGTGGGAAAACCCCTTGACTCTAGGACCTAGAATCAAGGGGTTTTGTATCTCCTGGTAGTCGCAAAGGGAATGGAACGCGAGTCTTTCCGCCTTGGGTGGCGGAATAACCTGGGGCAGAAAGAAGGGGGTTATGTTTCTCCTGGTAGTCCCAACGGGGATCGAACCCGTGTCTCCGGCGTGAGAGGCCGGTATCCTAGACCGCTAGACGATGGGACCTTAAAAAAATGGCTGGGGGACGAGGATTCGAACCTCGGTTAACGGGGCCAGAACCCGCCGTATTACCCCTATACGATCCCCCAGCTAGTCTTTTAGAATCGCCCAATTCAAAAAGGATGTCAAGGGGAAAACGGACGGGATCCTTTCAGACCACCTTCCAGCACCTGACCCGGTGGCCCGGTTCCACCTCAAAAAAATCGATCTCTTTGCTCCGGCATTTTTCTTCCACCAGGGGGCACCGGCCCTGGAATTTGCATCCTGGAGGGGGATTCAAAGGACTTGGAACATCACCGTGGAGGGTCTTGACCTGAAGCCCTTTTCCCGGCTCGGGCACAGGAACGGCGGACAGGAGGGCCAGGGTGTAAGGGTGGACCGGGTTTTCAAAGAGGGTCTCGGAAGGGCCGTATTCCATGATGTGACCCAGGTACATGACCGCCAAGGTATCGCTCAAATAGCCCACCACGTGGAGGTCATGGGCGATGAAGAGATAGCTCAGGCCGAGTTGATCTTGGAGGTCCTCCAGGAGATTGATCACCTGGGCCTGTATGGAGACGTCCAGGGCCGATAC
>Ga0180432_10011956_pt1 | contig 10166 bp, 8 predicted proteins | sample SS_ome_10_FD_132414 | JGI IMG/M metagenome (GOLD analysis project Ga0180432, IMG submission 132414) | Hypersaline lake sediment archaeal communities from the Salton Sea, California, USA - SS_1_MS_2 metaG | ecosystem: Environmental > Aquatic > Non-marine Saline and Alkaline > Hypersaline >...
GATGATGCGGCGGGTATAAGCATCAATGACGAAAATCGGCTTGCTGGCGGCATAAAGTATTATAGAATCGGCTGTTTCCTCACCAATGCCATAGATGGCGAGGAGCTGCTGGCGCAGGTGATCAATACTGTTGGCAAACAGCTTTTCCAGATTGTCGTCATATTGTTCTCCCAACCAGTGGGCAAAGGCTTTGAGCTTTTGCGCTTTGGCGTTATAGTAGCCACAGGGGTAGATAAGTCCGGCGACTTCGGGATGGGGCAGTCGTCGTAGTGCTTCCGGTGATAGCGCTCCGGCGACTTCGATGTTGGCTATAGCCTTCTCTACGTTAGTCCAGGCGGCTGCCTGGGTAAGGATGGCGCCGACGATTACCTCAAAAGGTTCCCGGGCTGGCCACCAATGTTGAGGTCCATAACGGGCCATAAGCCTTTGGTAGATGTTTAGTAATACCTGATTCAGTGCTTGGTTATCCATGATGGCATGTTGGCATTTTCTACCGAGTCAGACGACGGGATGTATGGCTTGACGTCGATTACAGGGGTGCCGTCAATGGCATCGAGCCCCTGCACGGTTAGCACGTTGCGCCGGCGCCGGATTAGTCTGACGGTGGTCTTGCCAATTGGGTTTGGTCGGTTCGGAGAACGGCTGGCAAAGACCCCGACAAGGGGAAGCTCTGCCCTGCCCTTGGGGTGTACCTTTATGGGAGTGGGTTCGGTAGACCAGTGCATCCAGTAGAGAACTATGATATGGGAAAATTCGTCCAGATTGTCCAGGGCTTCGGTGAGGCTACCGTCAAGTACAATTTTGGAAACTACTTTTTGCCACTTATATCCAGACCCCGGTGCCTGCTTGACTTTGTTCTGGACGATACCGATGGCTTTCAGGGTCATGCCGGGCAGTTCACCAACCATTTCAGTACCATGATAACATATTTGCCATAAATAAAAAGAGGCTGTATTGAAAACAGCTTCATCTTATCTCTTGTGGAGCGGCTATTCCAGGGGTGTAAGGGTAAGCAGCTTCTTGGCAATCTCAGGGTATCTAGCGATAAAAAGCAGTTCGGCCTCAACGAGGGGCTTTTGTGATTCAACGTTGGCGTACCTGACCAGCTCCAGAATCTCGTTAGCCCATTCTCTATCATCGCCGAATGATACTTCCAGTTGGCCCATGACGTGGCTGAATCCGGATATGCCGCTGTATTCTCCGGTAGAGATTTCCCTGCCTGTCTCTACGAACTCAGTTTCGCCACGTCCCAATTCTTCATAGCCGTACAGCTCGTAGTTCTCCGGGTCTTTCAGAACGCCGTCGGCATGTATGCCGGACTCATGAGCAAAGACATTAACGCCGACGCCGGGCTGGTTTATCGGGATGGGCACGTCAAAGGCATAGCTGGCAAATTTGGATATCTGCCATGCCTTGGATAAATCTATCTTCCCACCAAGCTCATACTTCTCGGAGAATCTCTTCGATTTAGTAGCAGCCAGGATGACGGCAATCAGGTCGGCATTACCGGCCCTTTCCCCGATACCATTGATGGTTGTGTTGATATAAGCGTCCTGCCCGCCGTCGATGACCCCTCCGGCTCCGGCCATGGAGTTAGCAACTGCCATGCCAAGGTCGTTGTGGCAGTGCAGTTCAATCGGCATGCCGATTTGTTCTGCCAGAATTTTGCCGGTTTCATAAATTGTGAAGGGGGTGTCGTAACCCAGGGTGTCGCAGTATCGGAAGCGGTCGGCCCCATTATCCCTGCCGGCTTTCCCGAACTGAATCAGGTAATCCAGGTCTGTCCTTGAAGCATCTTCGGCATTGACACCTACGGACTCGGCGCCGTGAGAGCGGGCGGTCCTGACCGCCTCAACCATATCCTTGATAATATCTTCTTTGCTCTTTTTTCCCTTGAACTTGCCGTTAAGCATCTGGTTCGATGTGGACATTGACAGATTGAGATGCTTGATATTGGGCACTCGCTGGAACGTGGTTTCTACATCCTCAACAATGGCACGTATCCATCCTCCCAGTCGAATGGGTTGGAGTTCACCCATTTCGGCCAGCTCCAGGTTAGCCTGGAGATAGTTTACTTCATGCCGGGTGGTGGGGAAACCAAATTCGGACTGGAAGACCCCCATCTCGTTCAGATAAATATTTATCATTGTCTTTTCTAGCTTGGATAAACCGAGCCTGGCCGTCTGCACTCCGTCCCGGTTGGTCACATCAATAAGGTATATCTTGGGCATCTCGTCCTCCTCCCAGCTGGATAACCACGTTATCCAGGAGCGTATAAGGTAACTTCCTATGTTAGCACATGGCTATGGCTTTGGGCAACTGGGTATCGGCAAAATTACGGCAAAATTGTCCTGTTTGACTATCGCCGGGTCGGGTGGTAGATTAGAATCAGGAGTGATTCTCAGGTACAGCGCCGAAATTTTCAATAGTCATATATACTATGAATGTTGGGGTATGTAAGGTCAGTCTTCGCCTGCCGGAAAACTCGTCCCTCAAAGATAAGCGGCAGGTGTTAAAATCTATTACCAGCCGGGTTCGCCAAAAGTTCAATATTTCCGTAGCTGAGGTTGATGACAACGATGTCTGGCAGCTGGCTACCATAGGGATTTGCTGCGTCAGCAATAACAGGCGTTATACCAATGAGGTTCTTTCCAAGGTGGTTAACTTCCTTAGTAACAGCCGCTTTGAGGTGGAGATACTAGATTACGAAATCGAGATTATAAGTATTTAGCGAAAAGGGTTGTCATGGATACTACTGCCTTCCTCCACCAGCTTGAGTCTCAGCCTGTTTACAATGGACAGATTGCCCATATTGAGCACATTCCTTCCCGTGAGGCGAGTTATGCCGGACTGGACGAGCCTCTGGAGGGAGAGCTTGAGGACTGCCTCCGTAAGCACGGGTTAGCATCTCTCTATGTGCACCAGGCTGAAGCCGTGAACAGGATTCGTCAGGGAAAGAATGTAATGGTGGCAACCTCCAGTGCCAGCGGCAAGACCCTGTGCTATAACATCGCTGTTTTGCAGGCAATTTTAACGGAGCCGGTCAGCCGCGCCCTTTACCTCTTCCCGACCAAGGCTCTGGCTCAGGACCAGCTACGCAGTTTGCACAACCTGTTTTGTCCCTGCTTAGGCAGTGTGGCAGATTTTGCCACTTTTGATGGTGATACTCCGCGTTCGGAGAGGGCTGAGATAAGGAAGAGCGGCCGGATAATCCTGACCAACCCGGATATGCTCCATGTCGGCATCTTGCCCAATCACCAGTCATGGTCGGGATTCCTTCGTCACCTGCGGTACGTGGTGCTCGACGAAGCCCACATCTACCGCGGCGTTTTCGGCTCCCATGTCGCCTGTGTGCTGCGCCGCCTGCGCCGGCTGTGTGGTATTTATGGCTCGAACCCCCAGTTTATCTGCTGTTCGGCAACCATAGCCAATCCCGGTGAGCATGCCGGGGGGCTGGTAGGTTTGCCCTGTGAGGTGGTTGATAACGACGGTTCTCCTCGCGGCCGGAAGGACTTTATCTTCTGGAATCCACCACTCATTGATGAAACCAAAAGCGCGCGGCGCAGCGCCAATAGTGAGGCGACCAACCTGTTCACAGAGCTGGTGAGTCAGGGAACTCGCACCCTGACTTTTGCCCGCACCCGGCGCCTCACCGAGCTCATTTATATCTACTCCAAACAGCGTTTAGCTGAGGTGAGCCATAGCCTTTCAAGACGGATAAAGCCGTACCGTGCCGGTTATCTCCCCGAAGACCGCCGCCAGATAGAGCGTGAGCTTTTCGGCGGCAAGCTCCTGGGGGTGGTGGCGACCAATGCCTTGGAACTGGGTATTGATAGCGGCGGGCTGGAGGCTACCGTACTGGCCGGCTATCCGGGCAGCATTGCCAGCACCTGGCAGCAGGCAGGGAGGAGCGGCCGGAGCCAGGGTGAATCGTTAAGCTTCCTCGTGGCTCTGGATAACCCACTGGACCAGTATTTTATGCGCCACCCCGACTACTTTTTCCAGAAAGACTTTGAGCATGTCCTGGTTAATCCGAACAATTCCTATATCCTGAGAGACCATCTGCTGTGCGCTGCCTGGGAATGGCCGCTGAGCAGTGGTGATGAAGAACTTTTTGGCTCTGCCTTTAATCAGGAGAGGGAGGTGTTGGAGGGGGAGGGGCGGCTCCGGGAGCGTAAGCGGCGCTGGTACCTTTCGCCGTCTATTTCTTATCCGGCCCGGTCCGTCAGCATCCGCGCCACCTCCGGGGAGAACTTCGCCGTCGTGGATGTTGCCACCGGCTCTTTGCTGGAGACGGTGGAAAGCAGTGTCGCCTTTTTCCAGATACATCCCGGGGCTGTCTATCTGCACCAGGGGGAAGCCTATCTGGTGACCAGGCTTGACCTGGCCAGTCGCATTGCCTATGCGGAACCGAATACTGCAAACTACTATACTCAGTCCAAGGATCTCACTGATTTACATATAGTTAAGGTGAGGCAACAAAGTACTATCGGGCGGGCAAATGTTTACATGGGTGAGGTGGAGGTAACTACCACCGTGGTCGGCTTTAAGAAGAAGATGCAGTTTACCGAGGAAGTAATCGGGGAGGAGCCCCTTGACCTGCCCCCCCAGACCTTCCCCACCGTGGCCCTGTGGTTTGACCTGCCGCCTCAGGCTGTCGCCAGGCTGGTTGATGCTCAGCTTGATTTTGCCGGGGGACTTCATGCCGCGGAACATGCTGCCATCGGTATTCTGCCCCTTTTTGCCCTATGTGACCGCAATGATATCGGCGGCGTATCCACCCCACTTCACCCCGATACCGGCCGTGCCCAGATATTTATCTATGATGCCTATCCCGGCGGCATCGGCATCGCCGAAAAGGGATTCAGTATGATAACCGAGCTTTGGCAGGCTACCCTGAATGTCATCGCCGAGTGCCCGTGCCGGGAAGGCTGCCCGAGCTGTGTACAGTCGCCCAAGTGCGGCAATAACAATAAGCCCCTTGATAAAGAGGCGGCGAAGGTATTATTGGAGGGGTTGGTGGGGAAGTGACGTAGAGTAGAGTAGACTGTCATCCCTCCCTCAAACTCTCACATATCTTGCCCTACTAACACGATGTAGGAAAGACTATATGCGGTATAATTCTTTAGGTTGATTACCAGTTCTTTCTCTCAAAAGAAAAGGATTTAGGTTTCACCTTTATAGAATATTCAGTACCGAATTTAAAGTATCCGTGGGGAATCTGATTCTTTGCCAAGGGGTTATGAATAAATATGAAGTTATCGCCCATAACAGGTGGTTTGTTAAAAAGGTCTGTTCTTGAGTATAGAATACCACTTAATCCTTCATAATCACGGTCAAGAAAAAGGTCAGTATTAACTAAACTACTGCTTGAACGACAAATTTTATCTATATATTGATAATGCCAAGAAGGTTCTACACCTGGAATTTTACTGATATTTACTTGTTGATATCCGATGGGAAGAACTGATTTTACTATTCGTGGCAAGTCGGTTTCCATAATAGCTTGGTCTATTTTACATGAATTCAGTGCAATAACATATGCGTCAGAAGATAATATTATTCCTCTGTTTAAATATGTATTATATTTTTTATACTTATCTGCGATTACGCTACAGTATCTAAGAGTTATTTGCTCATCCGGTACTCGTGTAACTTTCATTAGTGGCATTTTAGGCACCCTGTCTTTGTTACTCTCGTTGCCTTCGGAGGGAGTAACAGCTTCCAAGTATATAGACCGTTGTGAATCTTGAATTAATATATCAGGGCCCTCGGATTTTGTGAATTTTGGGTAGACGTTGAAAGATTTTTCAATTAACGTGCAAGTAAGATACATTTCCCAAAAACGAGCGTGAAAATCCTGTGTTAATTGCTTTTGGTAATCCTTATCAGCATAAGGATAATACACTGTCCACATCTTTTCCATGCAGGATTTGTAATGAGCACAGTGGGGTTTGTCACGGATGACGCTATAATAATTGTCAGAAGGAGTTATGCCATCTATAAAAAGTTTCGCAACCATATACAATAACCAAGATCAACAGCTAAGCATAGATATCCTGCAGAGTTATTGTAACACATTATGTTCATCGATAACATAGCAGATTGTTTGTATTAATGGTAATTGTAAAAATTTAGTAATGACAGGGGGAGAGGGGCCAAGGTTGTGGGGGGTTGGGGCAAATGATAAAATGTTGTTGGAGAGAGTGATGCCGTTAGATTCAATTGTTGTTAATGGTGCTCGTGAGCATAATTTAAAGAATATCAACGTGACGATACCGCGGGACAAGCTGGTGGTGATTACCGGTGTCTCCGGTTCGGGGAAGAGCTCACTGGCGTTTGATACTATCTATGCCGAGGGGCAACGTCGGTACATGGAGTCGCTGTCTGCTTACGCGCGGCAGTTCCTGGGGAGGATGGAGAAGCCGGAGGTGGACTACATCGAGGGGCTGAGTCCGGCGATTTCCATAGACCAGAAGGGGCCGGGGAAAAATCCGCGCTCGACGATGGGGACTGTGACCGAGGTTTATGATTACCTGCGTCTCTTGTTCGCGCGGGTGGGGCACCCGCACTGCCCGAAATGTGGGCGTGAGATTGCCCGTCAGACAGTACAGCAAATCGTGGACTCAATCCAGGCACTTCCAGAGGGTAAGCGAATCATGATACTGGCACCGCTGGTGAAAGACCGCAAGGGTGAATACCAGGCGGTCTTTGAAGATTTACGTAAGTCAGGTTATGCCAGGGTAAGAGTTGACGGGGAAATTCATGAGCTCTCGGAGCAATTCCAGCTTGATAAGAATAAAAAGCATTCTATTGAAGTGGTGGTAGACAGGCTGGTGATGGGGCAAAGTGGTAGCCAGGAACGGATTTCCGACTCTGTAGAAACAGCTCTGAAGCTGGGTGCCGGGGTGGTGCTGGTACTGATAGTTGGTGGGGAGGAATTGCTTTTTTCCGAGCATTTTGCCTGCGTGCAGTGTGAGATAAGCCTGGGGGAGATTGCGCCACGAACATTCAGCTTTAACAGTCCGCACGGCGCCTGCCCGGTATGTACGGGGTTGGGTTACCGCCGGGAGATTGACCCGGACCTGGTAATCCCGAACAAGGAGCTATCAGTACTGGAAGGAGCGATTGCCCCGCTGGCGACGCACCACTGGTACCTGGGGAGGTTGAGAAGAGCGGCGGCACGGCATGACTTTTCACTTGATACACCGGTAAAAGAGCTTACAGGGGAACAAATTGACATAATACTGAACGGAGAGGGTGGTGAGAGGAGGAGATACCGCAACCGTTGGGGCAGGATGAGGACGGTAAGCAGGGGTTATGAGGGGATAATCCCGATGCTGGAGAGGTGGCACCAGGATACTTCCTCCGAGGGGGTAAGGGAAAGTATGGAGCGCTATATGTCGATACGACCCTGCCCGGAGTGTGGAGGGAAGCGGTTAAAACCGGAAGCGCTGGCGGTAAGTGTTGACAACAGAAATATTGCCGAAATCAGCTCGATGTCGGTAGGGAGTGTGATGGGATGGGTGGAAGTTCTTGGTGACGGCAAGAAGAGTATTCTTACCGAGCGGGAGCAGATGATAGCGCACCAGATTATTAAGGAGATACGTGCCCGCCTGGGCTTTCTGGAAAATATTGGCCTTGATTACCTTACTCTTGACAGACCATCAGCTACTTTGAGTGGAGGTGAAGCGCAGAGAATACGGCTGGCAACCCAGATAGGTAGCGGGTTGATGGGGGTGCTTTATATCTGTGATGAGCCAACAGTGGGCTTGCACCAGGCTGATAATCACCGCCTGATTGACACTCTGAAAAGGTTGAGAGACCTGGGTAACACGATACTGGTTGTAGAGCATGATGAAGCGATGATGCGCGCTGCGAATCACGTTATTGACATGGGTCCGGGAGCAGGAGAACATGGCGGTAAGATTGTGGCCGAAGGGACAATTGAAGAAATTATAAATTGCAGGGAATCCATAACCGGTCAATACCTTAGCGGGAAAAAACGGATCCCTTTGCCTGATGAGCGCCGTGACGGTTCCGGTGAGGAAATCGTAATCAAGGGTGCCCGGCAAAATAACCTTAAGAACATTGATGCCCAGATTCCGCTGGGTAAGTTTGTCTGTGTGACCGGGGTTTCGGGGAGTGGGAAGAGCTCACTTATCAACGAGATTGTATACAAAAAGCTGGCACAAATAATAAACAGGTCGAGAGAAATAGCGGGTGATTGTGATGAGATCACGGGCGGGGATTATATCGATAAGGTCATTAATATTGATCAGTCACCAATCGGGCGGACACCACGCAGTAATCCGGCGACCTATACCGGTACATTCACACCGATACGTGAGCTTTTTGCGACTGTTCCCGAGGCACGGATGAGGGGATATCTGCCGGGAAGGTTCTCCTTCAATGTGAAAGGCGGGCGTTGTGAAGCCTGTGCCGGGGAAGGTTTTACCGAGATTGAGATGCAGTTCCTGCCGGATGTTACGGTTCCCTGTGAAGTATGCAAAGGGCAGCGATATAACCGTGAAGCCCTGGAGATAAGGTTCAAGGATAAGAATATTGCCGAAGTCCTGGATATGACAGTTGAGGAAGCGCTAACTTTCTTTCAAAATTTCCCCAGGCTCAAAAGAAAACTGGAGACCCTGTATGATGTGGGGTTGGGCTATATTCGCCTGGGGCAGCCGGCACCAACACTTTCGGGAGGGGAGGCGCAGAGGGTTAAACTGGCGACGGAACTCTCAAAACGGTCTACCGGCAGGACATTATACTTTCTTGACGAACCTACTACCGGGCTTTCTTTTGATGATGTTGCGGCGCTGTTGAGAGTATTGCAGCGTCTGGTGGGTGCCGGTAATTCGGTGGTGGTAATTGAGCACCACCCGGATGTAATCAAAAATGCAGACCATATAATTGATATGGGACCGGGCGCGGGGGATAAGGGGGGTTATATTGTAGCTACGGGTACACCGGAGGAAGTGGCAGGTATGGAGTCTTCACTTACGGGACATTATCTGGGACGGGTATTATCCAGAGACAAGGAGTATGCATTAACTAAATAGATACAAGCCAGATAATATAATCTGTGGTATAATTGGGGTTAATAATCCTGTGCTAGTCTTACTTCTTATTGCAGGAAGCGAAAAGGGGGGCGAAAAATGACCCGAGATGAGGCACTCGATTCTGTCAAGGCGAATGTAGAGAATGAGAACCTGGTAAAGCATATGATAGCCACTGAGGCTATTATGCGGGCTTTAGCCAGGCGTCTTGGTGAGGATGAGGAGGTATGGGGACTCACGGGACTTTTACACGACATTGACGTGGAATTGACCGAGGGTGATATGGATACCCACAGTAAGCTGGGAGCTGATCTGGTAAGGGAGATGGGGTTAAGTGAGGAGATAGCTCATGCCGTGCTTTGTCACAATGAAGCACACAGGGTTCCGCGAGAAAGCAAGCTTGATAAAGCCCTGTTCTGCGCCGACCCGTTGACGGGTTTGATTACTGCCGGTGCCTTGGTACGCCCGGATAAAAAGCTTAACGGCATGGAATTAAAATCGCTTAAGAAGAAGTTCAAGGAGAAGAGTTTTGCTGCCGGAGCAAACAGGGAGCAAATCACTTTGTGCAGCGAACTGGGTCTAGAGCTTGATGAATTTATTAAACTGGGGCTGGAGGCAATGAAAGGGGTTGCCTCCAATCTGGGTTTGTAAGCAAGTTTAAAAATTTCCTTTCATTGTTTCCGTAAACTGGTTTTTTCTGGCCGTTCCTGTTTTTCACATGCATGTTGAGTTTAATCTCACTATGCAAGGTAAAGGAGGCGACATGATAAAGACGGTACTTTGTGAAATGGTGGGGATAAAATATCCGATAGTTCAGGCGGGTATGGGGCCATACAGTACCAACAGACTTGCGGTGGCGGCGGCTAATGCCGGTGTGCTGGGGTTAATCAGCACCAGCGGTTTTAGTTATCTGAGGAGTGAGACTATAACGAAGGATTCAGGAGTATACGAACTGGTCGGTGGGTGATACACTGCCGTGGACAGAGACAATAAAACCCTCCGGGGTGAAGTGGTTTCACGTGATGCCTTCGGTTTGTCATGCCCTGAGGGCAGAACGGGCTGGTATGGATGCGGTGATTGCGTCATACAACGGGGATGAACCTA
>Ga0180432_10011957_pt1 | contig 10164 bp, 9 predicted proteins | sample SS_ome_10_FD_132414 | JGI IMG/M metagenome (GOLD analysis project Ga0180432, IMG submission 132414) | Hypersaline lake sediment archaeal communities from the Salton Sea, California, USA - SS_1_MS_2 metaG | ecosystem: Environmental > Aquatic > Non-marine Saline and Alkaline > Hypersaline >...
ACGCCGTCGAGCACCGTGAACAGGCCGTGCTCACGGCCCAACGCGCCGAACCGCTCGGCGTCGATCCGGACGCCGGTCGACGTGTCGACGTGGGTCGCCGTCATCAGCTTGTAGCCGCCCGACCCGAGCGCCGCCTCGACCTCGGCGAAGTCGATCGTCTCGCCGAGGGGGGCGCGGATCGTGGTCACCTCGGCCCCGTAGCGAGAAAGCAGGTCCTCGAACCGATCGCCGAAGACGCCGGTGGAGAGGACCAACGCCCGGTCGCCCGGCTCGACCAAGTTCGCCCCGACGGCGTCCATCGCCAGCGTTCCCGACCCGGCGAGAACGAACGGCTGCCCGGTCGGGGCCCGCCATACGTCGCGCATCCGCTCGAGCGCCCGGCCGAACGTTTCGACAAAGTCGGGCGAGACGTGGCTCGTCGTCGGGGCGCCGAGCGCCCGGAGGACGGCCGGATCGAACTCGATCGGGCCGGGGATCATCAGCAGCGGGCGGTCCTTCATCGGGTGGCCTCCTTCTTGTTGGGATCGAGGATCCGCGCCTCGATCAAGATCGAGCGCAGCTCGTCGCGCTGCGCGTCGGCGAGGGGAAGGAGCGGCGGTCGCACCGGGCCGCCGCGCAGCCCGAGCATCTCCATCGCCGCCTTCAGTCCGGGTACGCCCCATCGCCGCGTCACCGCGGCGTTCGGCGGGATCATCCGGATCTGGATCTCTCTCGCCGCTTCGAGGTCCCCTTCCGCGAACCGCCGGTGGATGTCGGTGCACTCCGCCGGCGCGACGTTCGCCAGCGCGAGCACGCCGCCGACCGCGCCGACACTCAGCGCCGGGAGCAGGAAGTCCGCCGATCCGGCGAGGATCCGGAAATCCCTGCCCGCCTCGCCGCGGATCCGACCGAGCTTGACGACGTTCCCGCTCGAATCCTTCAGCCCGACGATGTTCCCGTGTCCGGCAAGGTTGGCGATCAGCTCCGCGCTCAGGTCGATCCCGGTGCACGCCGGCATGTTGTACAGGACCACGGGGATCGGCGAGGCGTCGGCGACGGCTCGGAAGTGCCGTCCGAGCGCGGCGTCGGTCATCTGCCCCTTGTAGTAGGACGGCGGCAGGACGAGGGCGAAGTCGGCGCCGGCGGCCGCAACGGCCCGCGTCAGGGCGATCGTCGCTTCCGTGGATTGGAGCCCGGTCCCGGCGATGATCGCACGATCTTCGGGGGTTCCCGCTCTCGCCGCCTCGACCAAGCGGAGCTTCTCCGCCTCGTTGAGCAGGACCGCCTCGCCGTTCGAGCCGAGGACGACGATCCCGGCCAGATCGAACCGGGTCCACCAGCCGAGGTTCTCGGCGAGCGCGGCGAGGTCGATCTCGCCGTTCGCGTCGAACGGCGTCGGGATCGGCGGGAAGATTCCCTCGAGACGTGGCCTGTCGCTCCCCATGGCAAGACTGTACTCGACCGCCGTATGTCACGCGAAATGACACTCCGTGAACCACACCGATTCGACACCAACGGCAGTTTGCTGGTTGTCGACAAGCTCCCCGTGACACGTCGGGTTGGCATTCAGATGCTTGAGAACCCGGAACCCGCCACCTTGCCGACGGCCGTTTGCGGCCTGCCGGCGAACTGCTGCGCGACACAACGGCTTGGCGCACGTGGATTCTCCATCGACCTCTCGGCACGTCCCCTGCGTGACACGTTGGGTTGGCATTCAGATGCTTGAGGATCCGAAATCCGCCGCCTCACCGACGGCAGTTTGCTGTCCCTCAGCAAACTGCTACGCGACACAATGACTTGGCGCTTCGCGGCAAGTCATGGTATTGTGTCGCGAGAGGTATGTCAGGCGCGCGCCACCCAGCCTCGGCCGGGCGGCGTGTTTCGTTGTCAGGAGGACGCATGGCCGTACGAATCGCAGTCGTGGTCGGGTACTTCGCCGTCCTTCTCGGGATCGGCTTCTGGGCGATGCGCCGGGCGCGCGGCACGAGCGAGGACTACTTCATCGCCTCGCGGACGACGCCGCCGCTCGTGCTGTTCCTGACGATGGCGGCGACAAATTTCAGCGCGTTCACCGTCTTCGGCTTCGCCGGCGCCGGGTGGGAGAGCGGCTACGCCTACTACCCGATCATGGGATTCGGGACCGGGTTCATGGCGCTGACGTTCGTGCTGATCGGCCGCCCGACGTGGCGGCTGGGGAAGGAGCACGGCCTCGTCACGCCGCCGGAGCTCGTCTACCGACTGACCGGGAGCCCGGTGCTCCGCTTCCTCTTCTTCCTCGTGATGACGGTCTTCACCGTCCCGTACCTGGCGATGCAGCCGATGGCCGCCGGCTACGCGCTCGAGTCGCTCCTCGGAATTCCGTACTTCGCCGGAGCGGCGCTGATCACGGTCGTCATGCTCCTCTACACGTTCCGGGGCGGCTTCCGCGGCGTCACACGGACCGACGTCTTCCAGGGCGGGATGATGATCGTCCTGCTCGTCGTCGCGGTGGCGATCATCGCCGGACGCTTCGGCGGACTGTCGTCCGCCCACCGCGCCGTCATGAACGACTTCCCCGAGCTGTTCGCCCGCCCCGGCCTGGGAGGGATCTACACCCCGGGCGTCTGGTTCGGCTACATGCTCCTCTGGTCCTTGTGCGACCCGATGTTCCCGCAGCTTTTCCAGCGGTTCTACGCCGCGAAGAGCCCGCGCGGGCTGACGACGACGATGTCGCTGTATCCGTTGCTGACCGGTTTTTTGTTCCTCCTCCCGGTGACGATCGGCGTCCTCGGGAGGCTTTCGTTCCCGGAACTCCCGGAAGGGGCGGCCGCCGATCGGATCCTCCCGCTGATGCTCGCCGAGCACGCGCCGCCGGCGATCGAGGCGCTCGTCTTGACCGCTGCGCTCGCCGCGTTGATGTCGACCCTCGACTCGCAGCTGCTGACGCTGTCGTCCATGTTTGCGCGAGACGTCTGCGAACCGATCAGAGATCGGTTCGTGAGACGAAGAGGCACGATAGGCCGTTCCTCTTCGTCCGGTGGATTGCCGGCGTGGGTGTCAAAGGCATTCGTAGTCGGGCTTGCGCTCGTCGGGCTGGCGATCGCCTACAGCCCGCCGGCGACGTTTCGCGTCCTCGCGACGCAGACGTTCACCGGCCTCGCCGTCCTCTTCCCGACCGTCGTCGGCGCGCTCTATTGGAAAAGAATGAGCCCGGTCGCAGCGATCGCGTCGATCGTCGTCGGGGAGGGGCTCGTCGCCGCGTACTACCTGGATCTCCTACCTCGGTTCGGCACGCTCCCCGTCGTCCCGATCGTCGTCGCCACGACGCTCGTCCTCGTGGTCGGAAGCCTGCTCCTCCGGACCGAGCCGAGATACGAGCCGACGTGGGAGCCGAGGGCGCTCAGCCGCCGCGCGATCGCCGGATGGTCGGTCGCCTTCGCGGCCCTGTTCGCCGTCGGGAACGACGTCTGGAACTGGGGCGACGGCCGCGTCTCGCTCTTCGGCTTTCCGTGGTGGGTCTGGATGTTCGCCGGGCTGTGCGTCGTCACCTCCGGCCTGTTCTGGCTCCTCGGCCGCGCCCTCACCAAAGGACGCCGAGACAACCTCTAGGAGTCTGCCCCTTTCGCTTGTACTCCAGATCCCGTCGGTTGGGTCGACAGCCGTTCCCAGCCTTGACGGAACGGTTCCGCGAAGAGGTTCGACGGACCTCTTCGCGTGAAGCGCTACGTGCCAGACCTCGTCAGGGGCTCGGCGCACCTACATCGGCGGTTCGATCGTGATCTCGGTGTTGACGTCGGTCAGATCCATCCGCCACGTCACCGTTCCGCGGTCCCCGTCCTCGTCGACTCCGGTCGCGGAGAATTCGTACTTGACCGGGTAGCCGGCCTCGGCGATCCAGACGTCTCCGGCGGCGTTCTCCAGTTCGCCGGCCCAGTATCCGCCCCACTGCTCGTAGTTCGAGGTGTAGTGGTGCGCTGAGACGCCGTTCACCGTCTCCCTGCCGGCGTAGGTCGCGGTCGGCTCGAGTTCGCCGAAGATGCCGCTCCAGGCGACCGACGGCGCGTAGATCAGGACGGCCTGGCTCATCGCTTCGGCGACCATGACCGGCGCCTCCGTCCACTCGCCCTCATCGAGGACCCAGGCCCGATCCCTGAGCTGGATCACCTCGAATCGCTCCTCGTCCTCGAGATTCATCCAGACAAGGTGCTTCTCGCCCGGGCCGGCGACGATCCCCGTCAGCTCGATCGATCCGGCTTCGATCTCCCCGTCTTCCTCGCCGACGAAGGTGAACAGCGTCGAGTAACGATAGCTGTTCAGCTCCGTCAGGGCCTCCGCGGCGCCGGAGAAGGCGCCTTCGGGCTCCAGGGACGCCACGTCGTCGATGTCGCTGCCTACCTCGGCCTCCGGCTCGGGCTCCGGTTCCTCGGGGGTCGGTTCGACGGCTGGAGCTTCCTCGGCCGGCGCCTCCGGCGCCGGGGCCTCGTCCACCGTCTCCTCCGTCGTTTCCGTCGTTGTCGGCGTCGTCCCCTCGTTCGACGAGCAGGCCGCCAGACACAGGGCCAGGATCGCCGTCAGCAGGAGAAGCAGCCACGTTCGCTGGGTCATCTCCCTACCTCCTTGTTCACCGTTTGATCAGAACGTCATCACACCCCCCCACTCTACCGAGCACCCCCGCCGAGCAGCAAGCGGCGGCTCGGGTCCCACCGACCGTAACCGGTCCGCCGGTGAAACCCACGAAGGCTCTTGACGCGGGCGCCGAACCGTTCTAGAATCCCGCCATGATGTCGAACGCGAAGGAACGGTCCACGAGCATGCGCACCGCCGCCCGGATCCTCCTCCACGTTCGTGTGACGACCGTCGGTCCGCTCGCGCGCGGCTAGCGAACAGGCAGCCGAGCACGAGACGGCCGACACGACGACGCAGGCCACGGCCTGCGTTTCGCTTTGCCCGTCGCGGAATTCGGCGGGCGGGATCCCCGAGACGGGGACCAGGAGGTGGTACGGATGCAGAAGCGAACACAGCAGATGACGCTCCGACGAGCGACGGATCTTCGAACGCACGGAGCGGTCGGCCGCCGTCCGATGCATCGCCGCCTCGTCGTCGCCGCCGTCGATGCCCTCCTCCTGATCGCAGTTTGGACCGTCGCGCGGTACGCGGCCGGGCCCGGTCCGGGCGAGTCGCCATGAGCAGTCAAGACTGGAAACTCGTCCAGGTCGTCGTCTATCCCCCGGGAGACGAGGGGCGCGTCCGGATGGAGAAGACGGTGCGTCTTCCGCACGACGCCGGCTTCGACGATCTGCTCGCAACGCTCGCGGACGTCTCGCCCGACGTCTTCGCGGAGGTCTGCGGATGCGTGGCGCGCGCGTCCGCGTGCCCGCTCTCCCGGGCGGGCGACGATACGCCGCTCCTGACGCTCGGGCACTACTTCGCGCTCGGAGGGCCGGTCGTCTGCCCGGTCGTTGACGATGGGAATGCCTAGCACCACAGCTCAGCCCTCCTGAGCCTCCAGCCGGGGACGGGGCCTCGCCCCGTTCCCGGCCTCCCTTGCCCCGGGACTCGACCGACGGGAAGGCCTTCGGCGTTCTCGCCCGTGGAGAGCCTACGTCTCCTCTCGGTCGTCCTCAGCTACACGAATCCCCGGCATGTCGTCCGTCCGCAAGAATGGCAGAGCCGTTCGTGTCCGTGAACAGGTGTAGCCTGTTCACGCGATATACTCTCGTTCATCATGAGACGACACGGGATCGCGGCAGCGGTGTTGGCGGCGGCGCTCGTGGGCGCGATCGCCCACGTCGGCGCGGCGTGTACCGGCTTCGCCGTCTATTCGGGCAGGACGCTGTACGGGATGAACTTCGACTACCCGCCGAACGAGGTTCGCTTCTCGATCGAGGAGCACGAGGCGGGCGCCCTCTTCCTCGGGAGCTTCCTGTCCGGCGACTTCTACGCGAGCACGGTGGGGATGAACGAGCACGGCTTCTTCGCTTCCGATCAGATGGTCTTTCCCGCGCGGGCGACGGTCGACGAGCCGGCCGAGGACGAGCTGTTCATCTGGGACGCGTTCTACGAGGGGCTACGAGAGTGCGAGTCGGTCGACGAGGTCCTCGCGTGGATCGGCGACCGGCGCGTCGTCCAGTACCCGTCGCCCCAGCTCCACAACCTCTACGCCGACCCGAGCGGGAACGCGATGGTCCTCGAGTGCGGCGCGGCGGAGAACGTGATCACCGAGATCGAGGGGCCGTTCCTCGTGATGACCAACTTCCACGTCGGCGACTTCCGCGGCCTTCTCCTGCGCGACATCGCCGGGGTCGGGGCGGAGCGATACCGCGTCGCTCACCGGTACATCGAGGAGAACCTCGACGGCTTCGATGTCGACCGCGGGCTCGAGGTCCTTCGGCGGACGTCGATGGCGACCGGGGACTACAGGACGAGGTATTCGCTCGTCTTCGACCCGGTGGCGCTCGAGGTCTACATCGCCCTGGAACGGGACTACGACCACATCTGGAAGGCGTCGCTGACCGAGCGAACGATCGAGACGTACCGCGGCTTCGACGAGCAGCACGTCCTCCCAGTCGACGAGACCGGGATCGCCGGGCCGACGCTTCAGGCGTACGCCCCGCCGCCGGAACCACCGGTCGTCACTGCAGGCGATACCGGGCCTCGCTGGCCGCTTTACGCGCTGATCGCGGCGGGGCTCCTCGGCGTCGCCGTCCTGCTTTTGCTAAAACGGTAGCGTGATTTCCCGGGAGGTCACGACATGAGGAATGCAATCGCTGGACTGGTCTTATTCGTCATCCTGTTGGGTGCGGTCGGATGCGCGCTGCTTTGGCCCGAGATTCCGGCCAATGGGGACGTCGCGCAGTCGTCGCTGCCTCGGGATACGGACCCGGACGTCGCGCCCGATGACGTCGAAGCGCTCGTCGCCGGGAACTCTGCGTTCGCGCTCGACCTGCTGAGCGAGCTCGGGGCCGCCGTGGGGAACCTCTTCTACTCCCCGTACAGCGTGTCGTCCGCGTTGGCGATGGCGTACGCCGGCGCCCGCGGCGCGACCGAGAGCCAGATGGCCGACGTCCTCCACTTCACGCTCGGCCAGGACGATCTCCATCCCGCGTTCAACTGGATCGACCTCGCGCTGAACGGGCGCGGCGAGATCGCCCCCCCCTACGAGGGAGAGGGGTTCCAGCTCCACGTCGTCAACGCGGCGTGGGGTCAGCGGGGTTACACGTTCCTGCGAAGCTACCTCGACACGCTGGCCGTCAACTACGGTTCCGGCCTCCGCCTGCTCGACTTCGCCGAAGATCCGGAAGCGGCCCGCGAGACGATCAACGACTGGGTGAGCGGCGAGACGAACGAGCGAATCGTCGACCTGCTACCCCCGGGATCGATCGACGCGTTCGTCCGGCTCGTCCTGACGAACGCCGTCTACTTCAACGCCCCGTGGCTGAAGCCGTTCGACGTCGACATGACCGCGGCCGGGACGTTCGAGCCGCTCGACGGCGGGTCCGTCGACGTCGCGATGATGCGCCAGGTCGAGACGTTCGGCTACGCGAGCTGGGACGGCGGACAGGCGGTCGAGCTTCCGTACAACGGCGAGACGCTGTCGATGGTCCTGTTCGTTCCGGATCGAGGAGCGTACGGGGCGTTCGAGGCCGGACTCGATCTCGACCGCTACGAGGAGATCGTCGGCTCGCTCGAACCGCGCCAGGTCGACCTTCGGCTTCCCAAGTTCGAGTTCGCGTACGACGCGTCGCTCGTCGATCCGCTGAAGGCCCTCGGGATGACGGACGCGTTCACCGCCGCCGACTTCTCCGGGATCGACGGGACGCACGACCTGTTCATCTCCGACGTCCTCCACAAGGCGTGGGTGTCGGTCGATGAAGCGGGGACGGAGGCCGCCGCGGCGACGGCGGTGATCGTCTCGCTCGTCGCCTATCCCGGTCCGCCGGTCGTGCTGACGGTCAACCGGCCGTTCCTGTTCGTCATCCGCGACGTCCCCACCGGGACGATCCTGTTCGTCGGCCGGGTGGTCGATCCGGCGGTCGAATGACGCAGAAGTAGTCGTTCCCGACGGCCGACGCGCCATCGGCCATCTCCGCGCAAGCGGAAGGATTCACACGAGGGAGACGTAGGCGATTCTAGCCTATGCCCGCTGTGACACTCTGCAGCTGCGGCTTATCAGCGCTTCGACCATTCCGGCAGCGCCATTCCGCACCCCACAATCAGGAGTGCGCTGTTCGTATAGCATTTGAAGTAACTCTCGGATAGCGGGTATGCTGCCTTCATCAGCATGAAGACACTCAAGGTGGTCGCTCCAGTTGTCGGGTTAGTGCTCGTTCTGCTACACGGCTTCTCACCTGGCGGGTTTCGGCTGGACTGGATTGCACTGATTGCGCTATTCATCTGCAGTATTCCAGTTACAGCAGGCTACCTCCAAACCGCGAAGCTCCCTGGGGCGTTATTCAGATTCCGCAACGAAATCGCGAATACCAGGGCTGCAGTCAAACGATCTGTCGAAGCAGCCGCCAGGTTGGCGACAGCAAGGAGTGAGGCAAGAGAAGCCAACTCAAAGGAAGAGCGGAAGCCAGCCAGAAGCTGCCAAAGCCAAGGTAACTGGGGAACCCAGACGAGCCTTCATAACTTTCGACTTGGAGCAAGTCGACTTCCTTCTGGAGTCTGATCCAGTACTGGCTCTCGCTGCGCTTCGGGTTGAGATGGAGAAGAAGCTGAATTTCGCAGTCCGGTTTCTCTCCTTGTCGAAAGAGCAACAGACGCCTGCGACAAGAAGCATCGAGTTTCTCGCCGGCGCCACCACGAGGGCCATGGAGCACATTTCACCTGACCAGGCCGATGCCATGAGGCGGATCCTGAAGATGTGCCAAGATGCTGTTCACGGACTCCCGATTGCTGAGTCTGAGGCACGTGAGATCGTCGAGCTAGCTCATCAACTGGAAAACAGCTTCGCTCTTGGCTACTCAATCAACTTCACCCCGAACGAGAATGCTCAGATGCCGGGCTGACGTGCGAATAGGAGCATTGTATTGAGCACATGCCTCTCCCACGCGAACGCACTGAGAGGTCGTGTCCTGTCTTTGGTCACGACTGTCCCGGCGGAGCAAGTCAGGCATTGACCTGTCGTGAGGTCATCGAGCGAAGTGACCGAGAGCATGCGGCACAGCGAAGAGCGAAGGGAAGCGGCTAGAAGTCACCCCCCTACTTCAAAGCCGCTTGACCCTCGAACGAGCGGTACGGCGAGAGGCCGTCGAGGATCGTCCGGTCGTCTTCGGTGAGGTCGTCGCGGACGAGGCGGTCGATCAGCTCGCCGAGGCCGGGCCCGAGCATGAACCCGTGGCCGCACATCCCGATCGCCACGATGTAGCCGTCGATCTCTTCCGATCGGCCGACGAGCGGCGCGCCGTCAGGCGACATGGGATACAGGCCGCGCCACGTCCGACGGACCCGAAGCCCGGCGAGCCGCGGGACGAGACGGATCATCCGCTGCGCGATGATGGGAAGGAAGTCGCTCGTCTCGTCGCAGTCGAAGCCGGGGACGATCGGCTTCGGGGTGAGCGCGAAGACGATCTGCCCGGGGGCGAGCTGGAAGAAGTAGCAGTTCGCGGCGTGCTCGCTTGGTTTGATGTCGACGACCATCGGGCCGAGGAACGGCGCGACCGGCTCGGTGATCCCGCCCTCGTGGGAGTCCGGCGCGATCGGATGATCGAGGCCGACCATCGTGCCGATCTCGTTCGCCCAGGCGCCGGCGGCGTTGACGACGATCGGCGCCTCGTACCGTCCCGCGTCAGTCATGACCGCACGGACCCGCCCGCCGTCAGTCTCGATCCCGTTCACCGCCTCGCGGAACCGGAACGCGGCGCCCTCCGCGCACGCCTGCTCGTACATCGCGTGGCCGAGCAGGAGCGGCGAGCAGTGACCGTCGCCGGGGGAGAACGTCCCGCCGATCAGCCCGTCGCGGTTCAGCGCCGGGACGATTCCCAGGAGGTCGTCGGCGTCGTGCCAGTCGATGTCCAGGCCGGACGCCTGCTGCGTCTCGATCAGCCCCTCGAGGATTCCGGCCTCCCGCTCGTCGTAGGCGACGAACGAGTACCCGCCGGGCCGCCAATCGATGTTGTCGCCGTACGTCTCCTCCCACGTCGAGGCGATCTCGAGCGAGCGGAGGCAGACGCGGATCTTCGCCGGCTCGGAGTGGGTGGCGCG
>Ga0180432_10011958_pt1 | contig 10164 bp, 7 predicted proteins | sample SS_ome_10_FD_132414 | JGI IMG/M metagenome (GOLD analysis project Ga0180432, IMG submission 132414) | Hypersaline lake sediment archaeal communities from the Salton Sea, California, USA - SS_1_MS_2 metaG | ecosystem: Environmental > Aquatic > Non-marine Saline and Alkaline > Hypersaline >...
AATATACAATATTTTAATGATTCATAATTCTTTTTTCAGATTCGTGTTACACGAATATTGATATATACATCGTCGTCAATATCAATGCGCTTGCTGTTGTTGTTCTCTATCTGGTCGATCAGAGAAATATGGTCGGCAAGTGTCTGGGAACCAATATAATTCCTGTGTTTTCCAATGGCCTCATTGATCAAATCATGTTTTTCGATAAACACCCTGATCTTGTCGGTCACATCGAAACCACTTTCTTTCCGGATGTTCTGGATCCTGTTGATCAGTTCCCTGGCTACTCCTTCCTGGCGAAGCTCTTCGGTAATATGGATATCCAGGGCCACGGTGATCGCTCCTTCGTTGGCCACCAGCCAGCCTGGTATATCCTCCGATACGATCTCCACATCATTAAGGGTCAGATGGATCTGCTGATTCCCTGCCCTGATGGTATACTCACCCTGGTTCTCGAAGGCTGCAATCTCTTGCTGGCTCATACTGCTGATGGCTGAGCTGATCTCTTTCATCAGTTTACCATAGCGAGGCCCCAGTGTTTTATAATTGGGTTTGATCCGTTTTACAAGGATACCAGCCGTGTCGGTGATATACTCAATCTCCTTTACGTTCACTTCATTGAGCACGAGGGATTTCACTGATTCCACCTGTTGTTTGAATGATTCATCGGCGACAGGGATCATGATCTTGTTCAGCGGCTGCCGGACCTTGATGTTTACCCTGCGCCTCAGACCCAGGACCATGGAAGAGATCCGCTGTGCGATATCCATCCTTGACTCAAGTGGCTTGTCGATCAAATCCTCATTGCTGGCAGGGAAGCGGGTGAGGTGGACCGAGGCTTCCGGGAAGCGGCCGGTAACACTGTTCAGATCGCAAAACAGTTTTTCCGTGTAGAAGGGGGCAATGGGTGCTGAGAGCATCGCCACGGTTTCCAGGCACCTGCACAGGGTCTGATAAGCGGCCTGCTTATCCTTGTCAAAATCACCTCCCCAGAATCTTTTCCTGTTAAGCCGCACATACCAGTTGCTCAGGTTCTCGGTCACGAATTCCTGGATCAGACGGGCTGCCCGGGTCGGCTCATAATCTTCATACTCCCCGGTTACATCCTTAACCAGTGAATTGAGCAGGGAGATGATCCAGCGGTCGATCTCGGGACGTTCATGCACCGGGACCTCCCTGTCCTGATAGGTGAACCCGTCCACGTTGGCGTAGAGGGCAAAAAAGGAGTAAGTATTGTAAAGGGTTCCGAAAAATTTCCTTCTCACTTCATCCACCCCTGCTATATCGAATTTGAGGTTATCCCAGGGTTGGGCATTGGAGATCAAATACCAGCGGAGCGGATCGGAGCCATATTTCCTGATGGTCTCGAAGGGATCCACCGCGTTGCCCAGGCGCTTGGACATTTTGTTGCCGTTCTTATCCAGTACCAGTCCGTTGGAAACAATGTTTCTGAAGGAGACTGAATCAAATAGCATGGTGGCAATGGCATGCAGGGTGAAGAACCAGCCCCTGGTCTGGTCCACCCCTTCGGCTATGAAATCTGCGGGGAAAAGCTGGTCAAAATCTTCGCTGTATTCGAAAGGATAATGGTACTGAGCATAGGGCATGGACCCGGAGTCGAACCATACATCGATCAGGACAGGATCCCGGAACATCTTCTGGCCGGAATCACTGACCAGGATGATCTCATCCACAAAAGGTCTGTGGAGATCAAAAATCCGGTAATTCTCTTCGGAATAGTCACCTTCCACGAAATCCTTCAGCGGATTGGAATCCATGAATCCTGCGGCAACCGATTTCTCTATCTCATTTTTCAATTCTCCCACCGAGCCGATACAGATCTGTTCCTGGTTATCTTCACTGATCCAGATGGGAAGGGGAGTCCCCCAGAACCTGGCCCTGGAAAGGTTCCAGTCCACCAGGTTCTCCAGCCATTTGCCGAACCGCCCCGTTCCGGTGGATTCGGGTTTCCAGTTGATGGTGTTGTTCAGCCTGATCATCTGCTCCTTCATGGCCGTGGTGCGGATGAACCATGCATCCATGGGGTAATAGAGCACGGGCTTGTCTGTTCGCCAGCAATGGGGATAGTTATGGACATGCTTTTCAATACGGAAAGCTTTGTTGTCCTTTTTCAGCCGGACAGCAATATCCACATCGGTGGTGGGATCTTTTTCCGATTTGGAAGGGTCATACTCGTTCTTCACATATTTGCCTGCAAATTCTCCGTAGGTATCCAGGTTGACCCTTTCTTTAACGAATTGATCTTCCAGGTCGTCGATCCTGTAAAACCTGCCTTTCCTGTCCACCAGGGGCTGTACATTCCCTTCCCTGTCAATCACGGTCAGTGCGGCAATGTTGTTGGCCCGGGCTACCCGGTAGTCATCTGCCCCGAAGGTGGGTGCCGTATGGACCACGCCTGTCCCTTCCTCGGTGGTTACGAAATCGCCTGTCAGCACCCTGAAGGCATTATCTCCCGGATCCACCCAGTCAAGAAGCTGCTCATAGGAGAGACCGGCGAGCTCCCTTCCGGGAAAGGTCTTCAATACCCTGTAGGGAAGATGCCTGGCCCCCGGTTGATAATCATCCATCTTTAGATGACCGTCGCTTTTGGGAAAATAGCGGTGCATCAGTTCCCTGGCCAGGATCACTGCTACAGGGGTCCCGGAATAGGGATTGAAGGTTTTAATTATAACGTATTCAATGTCTTCTCCCACCGTTAGTGCTGTATTCGAAGGCAGGGTCCATGGAGTGGTGGTCCATGCAAGGATGAACAGATCCGTATCGGTATGTGCATAGAGGGATTTGGATCGTTCATCCCGGATGACCCTGAACTGGGCCACCACCGTGGTATCTTTCACATCCCGGTAGCAACCGGGCTGGTTGAGTTCGTGGGTGCTCAACCCGGAGCCTGCAGCCGGAGAATAGGGCTGGATGGAATATCCTTTGTATAGCAGGTCTTTCTGATGAAATTTTTGTAACAGGAACCAGACGGTCTCAATATATTTGTTGTCATAAGTGATGTAGGGATCATCCATGTTGATCCAGTATCCCATCATGTGGGTGAGCTCCTCCCACATGTTTTTATATTTCATCACATCCTTACGGCATGCCGCATTGAAGTCTTCAATGGATATCTCGTTCCCGATATCCTCCTTGGTGATATTCAATGCGTTTTCTACCCCCAGTTCAACCGGAAGTCCGTGTGTATCCCAGCCTGCTTTCCTGTTTACCTGGAAACCCTTCTGGGTCTTATACCTGCAAAAGATATCCTTGATGGTTCTGGCCATCACGTGATGGATGCCGGGAATGCCGTTTGCAGACGGAGGTCCTTCATAGAAAACGAAGGCAGGACTTCCCACCCTTGTTTTAACGGATTTTTCAAAGATCCCTTGTTCTTTCCAGAAATCATTGATCTCAACGTTGATCTTTGAGAGATCAAAATTCTTATATTCAGGGAACTTCTTGTTCATCAAAACCTAGTTTTGCAGGATTTGTTAAAATTGCACAAAGATAGATGTGCGGGAGTTAATATGCAAGTGATCAACCAAAAACAGTACAGGAAGGTATGAAGTCAACACATTGTGTAAAAAACCCGGGAATTAATAACAATGAATATGATGGATAGCCATTATAGAACCGGTGCCTGGAGCATTGTGGAGGAAGGATTTGATCCTTCCCTGCAGGAAGCGGCTGAAAGTATATTCAGTTTGGGGAACGGGCACATGGGCCAGCGGGCCAATTTCGAGGAGCATTATTCCGGGGAAAGCCTTCAGGGTAATTACCTGGCGGGGGTGTACTATCCGGATAAAACAAGGGTGGGCTGGTGGAAAAACGGGTACCCGGAATATTTCGCCAGAGTGGCGAATGCACCTAACTGGATCGGCATCGATGTGGAGATCAATGGCCGGCAGCTTGATCTTCATACATGCAAACCGAAAGATTTCAGGCGCGAGCTGAACATGCGCCAGGGATACCTGGAAAGAACATTCAGGGTGGTGATCGGGGGAAAAACACTGGATATACATGCTCGGAGGTTTCTGAGCATGAAACGTGACCAGATCGGAGCCATCCGCTACAGCATCCGGTCAGTCGATTATTCCGGTCCGGTTACATGGACGCCTTACATAGACGGCAATGTGAAAAACCGGGATGCCAATTACGGAGAAAAATTCTGGGAGATGGAAGAGACCGGTGCAGGACCGGGATCGGGATACCTGGTGGCCAGGACAAGGAAAAGCGGCTTTGTGGCATGCATGGCCATGGGTGCCAGATTTTTTCTGAACGGAAAAGAGCTAGAAGCGGAACCTGATGTGATTCAAAAACCGGATTATGTGGCCGGCAGGATCAAGGTGGATGTGGGTGCCGGAGATGAAATCATATGCTGTAAAATCGCATCGGTAATTACATCACTGGACCACGAGCGGTCATCCATTGTACAAGACGCAAGCAGGATCCTCAAGGATGCACAGGAAGCCGGATTCGATACCCTCTTTAAGGAGCATGCTTCGGCCTGGGAGGAAAACTGGTCACACTCCGATATTATCATCGATGGGGATACCGCCGCCCAGCAGGGCATCAGGTTCAATATTTTCCAGTTGAACCAGACCTATACCGGGAAGGATGAGCGGCTGAACATAGGCCCCAAAGGATTCACCGGTGAAAAATACGGAGGGAGTACATACTGGGATACGGAAGCCTTCCTGATCCCGTTTTATCTAAGCACCGCACCCCGGGAAGTGGTTCGTAATTTACTGATATACAGATATAAGCATCTTCAGAAAGCCATCGAGAATGCAGAGAAGCTGGGATTTTCAGGGGGGGCTGCGTTATATCCCATGGTCACCATGAACGGTGAGGAATGCCATAATGAATGGGAGATCACTTTTGAAGAGATCCACCGGAACGGAGCCATTGCTTTTGCCATCTACAATTATATCCGGTACACCGGTGATCCCGGTTACCTGGATCAATACGGACTGGAAGTCCTGATAGGCATCTCCCGTTTCTGGAGGCAGCGGGTGAGCTGGTCAGATGTAAAAGGTAAATATGTGATCCTGGGGGTGACCGGCCCCAATGAATATGAAAACAATGTGAACAACAACTGGTACACCAACAGAGTGGCTGCCTGGACGCTCCAGTATACCCTGGAAGCACTGGAACACGTGAGGGAGAAAGAGCCCGGTGCCTACGAGGAGATCATCAGGAAAACAGGGTTCATTTACAAGGAGGAAACAACCGCATGGAAGGACATTTTGGAAAACCTTTATTTTCCTTACCATGACCATCATGAAATATTCCTTCAGCAGGAGGGTTACATGGATAAGGAACAGGTAATGGCGGACGACCTTGATCCTGCGGAGAGGCCCATCAACCAGTACTGGTCGTGGGACCGCATCCTTCGATCCTGTTTGATCAAGCAGGCCGATGTGCTGCAGGGGATCTATCTTTTTGAGGATGAATATGACCTGGATACGATCCGGAGGAACTTCGATTTTTACGAACCCAGGACCGTCCATGAATCTTCCCTCTCGCCGTGCGTCCACTCCATCCTGGCATCGCGGATCGGAAAATACGATCAGGCATATGAACTATACCTGAGAACCTCCAGGCTCGATCTGGATGATTACAACAATGAGGTCAGGGAAGGCCTTCATATCACCAGCATGGGTGGGACCTGGATGTCAGTGGTGTATGGATTCGGAGGAATGAGGGTCAAAAACGGCCTGCTCAGTTTTGATCCACGGCTTCCTGAAAAATGGGATGGGCTTTCTTTCAAGATCCTGTACCGGGAACGGACCCTGCACATTCATATTGACAAAAGCAGGATCTCCATTGAAAACCTGCAGGGCAAAGGAATGAACCTCTACCTCCTGGGAAAGAAGGTCTGCCTGGAGGAAGCAGGATCGGTGGTTGCGGATATCAAGCTGGTGACGGACTGAGATCCTACATATCAAATCCCAGATCCATCAGGCTGATCCTTTCATGGATATGAATGGACCGGAATCCAATTTCTTGTGACACCTTGATATTGTGGATGCTATCATCCAGGAAAAAGGTTTCTGCCGGGATGATCCCGGTATCGCGGATCACGTATTCGAAAGCCTCCCGGTCGGGCTTATGATACCCGATTTCAAAGGAGTAGAAGACCTTTTTGAAAACATCATGCATGGAAACCCCGGAGGCATCACGGAACATCTTCTCGAAAACGGGCACATGCATGGCACAGGTATTGCTCAGCATGTAGAGGGCATATCGCTCCGACAGTTTCTTCAGCAGGGAGGTGCGGGCTGAAGGGATCCCCACCAGCATGGCGGTCCATGCCTCGTCAATCTTCGCATCGTCCGCATCCAGTCCGGACAGCCGCCTGAATTCGTTCCTGAAAGCTTCGCTATCCAGTTTACCGGTTTCATATTTAAAGAACAGGTCGGTCTTCATGTTATCGGGGTAATGCATAAAGACCGAAGGCAGTCCCATTTCATAGAACCGCTGCCGGGTGGCCTGGACATTGATATCAAGGATCACTCCGCCCAGGTCAAAAAGGATGTTCCTGATGCCCGAAGGTTGTGTCATGCATTTTGTATATTCGTAAAGTTCAAAATACTAAAGAGCAGTCCGGTTGCTTTAAAGCAATCCTTATCAATTTACTGAGGATTACTTTTTCGCAACGTGCTTGTTTGGCTTCGCCAAAAAATGCCAGGTTGCTTCAAAAGCAATCCTCAGATAAGGTCAAAGATAAAAGAAAAAAAACAGCCATGCGCATCGGCGGAATACATTACAGGTCCATATGGATGGATGAGGATCAGGAGGTGGTAAAGGTGATCGACCAGCAGAAGCTGCCTTTTGAGTTCAAAGTATTTGAAATGCATTGTGCAGAAGATGCGGTCCGTGCCATCCGGGAGATGGTGGTCAGGGGTGCTCCGCTGATCGGGGTGACGGCCGCCTACGGGATCTACCTGGCCGGGGTGCATAGTGCCGGCGGGTTATGGCGCGATGATATCCGTCTGGCCGCAGACCGGCTGGTAGCCGCAAGACCTACGGCAGTGAATCTGAAACATGCAGTGGAACGGATGCTCGGTGTGATGGATGGTGAGAGTTCCAGGGAGGAAGCGGTTGGAATGTCGCTTCATCTGGCGGCCGGCATGGCAGAAGAAGAGGTAAACCGGTGCCGGCAAATCGGGGAACACGGGGTGCACCTGATCGAGGAGATTTACAGGAAGACAGGCAGGGAGGTGCAGATCCTCACCCACTGCAATGCCGGATGGCTGGCCTGTGTGGATTACGGGACGGCCACCGCACCCGTTTATCTGGCTCATGACAGGGGGGTCCCGGTGCACATGTGGGTGGATGAGACCCGGCCGAGGAACCAGGGAGCCAGGCTAACTGCTTTTGAACTGAAGGAACACGGGGTACCTCATACAGTGATCGTGGACAATGCGGGAGGACACCTGATGCAACGGGGGGAGGTGGACATGGTGCTGGTTGGAAGCGACCGTACCACCCGGACAGGCGATGTGGCCAATAAGATCGGCACCTACCTGAAAGCGCTGGCTGCACGGGACAACCAGGTTCCTTTTTATGTGGCCCTGCCTTCATCCAGTATCGATTTCAATATGGAAAGGGGAGGGGATATCCCCATCGAGCACAGGGATGCCTGTGAAGTGGAATACGTGGATGGATGGGATGAAACCACCGGGAAGCCTTTACGGATCAGGGTGGTGACTGAAGGATCGGGCATCTCCAATCCCGGGTTCGATGTGACCTCTGCCCGGCTGGTAACCGGACTGATCACCGAGCGGGGGATCTGCCAGGCAAGCGAAAAAGGGATCAGGACACTTTTGGGGTAATGAGCGGAACATGAAAAAAGCATTGACCATCCCTTTATTCATGGCCCTGGGAGCGACGGCGATTTCCCAGAAGTTACCCACGGAAAACCTGCCATTCGCTCAGCAGGCCACCCCGGGAAAAAGGGATTTTTCCCGTTCCAGCGCCCAGGGAGCATCCATACGTTACGGTTACCTGCAGCTGATCTATCATACCGGGATCTACTGGAGCAGGACCGAATACCTGAAAGAACAGTTCGAGAATGGTTACAGGGCCCTTGAAGCCAGGTTCGGCCTGCAAACTGATGGCAGTCAGTACTGGCAGCAGGTGCATGATTTTCCGCGTTACGGGTTCGGTCTGCACTATTCGGACCTGGTCATTGACCGCGAAGACACCCTTGTTGGAAATGCTTACAGTGCATTTGTTTTCTACGGGGCGCCATGGGTCAGGTTCGGAAGGTTCACATTCAACACCGATCTGTCCCTGGGACTGAGCTACAATCCCCTGATCCATGATCCGGTGACCAATCCTTACAATGATGTGATCGCCTCGCATATAAATCTCTATTTTGATTTCAATCTTAACATTTACTGTGCGCTGACCAACCGGGTCGATATCCATGCCGGCTACGGAGTGACCCATTACTCCAACGGCCGAATCCACCAGCCCCAGAAAGGAGTCAACCACTGGGGTTGGAATTTCGGTATGAATTACCATGTCAGGTTACCCCGGAAAAACATGACACCAGATAACAGCATACGTCAAAACCCTGATTCCTCACAGAAAATTGATTTTCCCGGTTGCCGCGGTGAAACCCCGCGTGAAAAACCCCGGGTCAGACCTGAATTTATTAAAGAAGAAGGCCCGGAATTTCAGCCGGAAGGAGAACTTCAGCTGATGATAGCAGTCGGTACGGTGGATGCCCACGAGCTCGGTAAACTGAAGGGAGTGCACTACCTGACCTCATCATTTACTGCCGATTACGCCTTTCAATTCAATCCGAGAATGCAGGTAACTTTCGGAATCGATGCGCTCTATGACGGTTCCATGGAAAGGGCCATCAAAGGGCTGGAACCGGATATGGTCACCACTTTCCAGAAAACCTACCTGGGTTCCCACATGGGATACCAGTTCCTCATCGACCGGGTTACCATCCTGGGCCACCTGGGTACGTATTTCCTCCAGCATTCAAAGGACAGGGGATTCTGGTTTATCCGTGCCGGGGGGAGGATCAGGATCACCGACCACCTGCATGGCCATATATGCCTCAAGACCAAGAACGGAGCCCGGGCCGACTGGATCGAATGGGGCCTGGTAACTTACCTGAAGATTTAAGGTATTGTTATCCAAGAACGGCAATCTTGTTTTTCTTTTGTATCTTTTATCTATAAAGACCAGGCGTGGAAAGATGATTTTAGAATTATTAAAAAGGGTATGTAAATCACTTGATGACAATGAATTTCCATATATGATCTCAGGGAGTATTGCTATGAATATATATAGCATACCACGAATGACAAGAGATATTGATATCGTCATCGAGCTTCCAATACCACGGATTGATGAGTTTGTAAGTCTATTCCCCAATAGCTACGTGAATAAATTGATCCTGATTGAAGAAGTCAAAAGGCGGGGTCTGTTCAACATTGTTGACCATGAGACTGGCTTTAAGCTGGATTTCATCCTGAGAAAGGAGACAGATTATTTCAGAAATGCATTCGACAGGCGCAGAAGAATAAAAGAGCTTGACTCAGAGCTCTGGGTAATCAGTCTTGAAGACTTAATTATTGCTAAAATCATATGGATTCAGGATTATCAAAGCGAACAACAGATGAAGGATATCGGAAACTTGCTCCTGAATCCTGAAAAGAATATAGACTATATTAAAGAGTGGTGCGACAATCTGAATTTAAATACATTTGATCTCCTATATGATGAATGATACACCAGAAGAGATATTAAGAAAACAGTTCGAAATTGTTGCGTCAAAGTCTCTGAAAGAAAAAATTCAAAATCTTTTTGAAATGACAGAGCTGTCACGTAGGATTATTCAGAACAGGATCAGATCGAATAATCCAGGAATTTCGGATACAGAACTTCAAGTAGAGACTTTCAAGATATTTTACAGGTTCGATTACGATAAAAGAACGCTTGATCAAATCGCCAACAGTATAAGAGAGTACCTGGATAAGAAGAGGAATGATACGAATGTCTAAAGATCGAAAATTCAATTAGTAAGTGCAACGATTAAAGATCAAAGGTAATCGGACTAGTCCGATTACCTTTGAAGTGCAAAAATTATTAATCGTTGTAAAATGACAAAGAAAAAGTATTGCCATCTCA
>Ga0180432_10011960_pt1 | contig 10162 bp, 7 predicted proteins | sample SS_ome_10_FD_132414 | JGI IMG/M metagenome (GOLD analysis project Ga0180432, IMG submission 132414) | Hypersaline lake sediment archaeal communities from the Salton Sea, California, USA - SS_1_MS_2 metaG | ecosystem: Environmental > Aquatic > Non-marine Saline and Alkaline > Hypersaline >...
CGCCGACAATTTTGTAGATTTTCGCACGAATCGTGCAGGTTCGACCTATTATGGAGGCGGCTCATTTTCGCCTCCGGCTCAAATGAGTCAAATTCTAATATCTAAATCCGAAATCCTAAACAATATCGAAATACAAATGTTCAAATGATCAAAACACACGCCACAACCAAGACCTTAACGTGAACGTTTGGAGCATTGAAATTTCGGTCATTTGAATTTATTTAGAAATTAGGATTTAGTGCTTAGGATTTCACTTTACTTCGTGTTGCGGAGCGAGAGTCATTCAGTTTCAATTTGCCATTACGATTCCCTTTTGGCTTGTCCGGCTGTTTCTTCAGCCGGTGCTTTGGGTTCGACGGGCCTGGCATGGCTACGCCTTCTGCCGGATTCCGCTCACGCAGGGCCAATACGCCATCGTCGATCCGGACGATTTCCAACGCTTATCGAAATACAAATGGTACGCCTCAAAGCAACGTGGTAATTGTTACGCTATTCGTTCCGGAGAGACCATAAATTCCAAAAGACGTCCGATTCACATGCATCGCGAGGTGCTTCCAACCCCCGATCATCTGCTCGTAGATCATATCAATCGTAACGGTCTGGACAATCGCAAGGCAAACCTGCGTCCCGCGACAAAAGCTCAGAACTGTCGAAATCGGTCGAAACGCCAATACACCAACTTCACTTCCAGGTATAAGGGCGTTTGCTGGAACCGTAGTAAGAATCTTTGGGAAACTCATCTACGTACGAACGGAAAGACCATTTATCTCGGAAGCTTTCATCGTGAGATCGAGGCGGCCAGGGCCTACGACCGAGCGGCGAGGCACTATTTCGGTGAATTCGCTGCGCCGAATTTTCCACTGCGCAAGCGTCGGATTCGTCGTTTCGTTTCGCTTCTGGCCGGTATGATCATGACGTACCTTGCTTTCAAATTCGATGGGAATGAGCCCCTTGCCTGCGGAGCGTTTCTCAGCCTGGTTAATGTCGTGCAGGAAACGCGTTCACTTTTTAAACAGATTTCTCCGCTACGTGATGCGGCGCATCACTCCGGTCGAAATGACGATCAAGTCGGGGATAAGAAACACAACGCACATGCGAAGACTAAACGTGTCGCGGGCATCCCGCCCGCGATTCGAGGGCGAGACGCCCTCGACACGGGAGAGACTATCGTCCGTCATCCTCTCGTCCATCGTGCAAAGCAGCGGCCGATAAGACCGCGCTTGACATCGTCCCGGCCAGGGCGTAGAGTGGCGGCTATGGCAAAACAACTCTATATCATCGACGGGCACGCGCATATTTACGCGGCGTATTATGCGCCGATGCGCGGGCAGTTGACCGGCCCGACAGGCGAGCCGACGAAAGCGGTCTATATCTTTACGGCGGCGCTGCTGGGCTTGATCCAGCGCCGTAAGCCGGACATGCTGGTCGTGGCGCTGGACAGCAAAGCGAAGACGTTTCGCAGTGACATTTATCCCGAATACAAGGCGAACCGGCCGCCCATGCCCGACGATCTGCCGGGCCAGATCGGGCGGATCGAGCAGGTTTTGGAGGCGATGAATATTCCGATGCTTCGAGTGGACGGCTTCGAGGCGGACGATATCATCGGCACGTTAGCCAGGCGTGCGGGCGGCGAGGGGGTCGATTGCCTGCTCTGCTCGAAGGACAAGGACCTGCTCCAGTTGATCGACGAGCACGTGAGTATGTACGATATCAAGACCGATACGCTGACGGACGTTGCGGCGATGGTCGAGAAGATGGGGGTGCGGCCGGAGCAGTTTATCGACTGCCTGGCATTGCAGGGGGACACGTCGGACAATGTGCCGGGCGTTCCGGACGTCGGGCCGAAAACGGCGCTGAGCTGGATACAGAAATACGGCTCGATGGAGGACCTTTATCAGCACGTCGATGAAATCAAGGGCAAACGCGGTGACAATCTCCGCACGTTTAAAGACCAGGCCGAGATGAGCCGGGAATTGGTGACGATCAATTGTGATGTCCCGATTGAGATCGATTACGATGATTTGGCGCTGAAGAAGCCGGACGGATCGAAGCTGGCTCAACTTTTCACCGAGCTTGGTTTTAGCCGGATGCTCGCCCAGTTGGGACTCACCGCCGAACCAACCGAGGTCGAAGAAGAACGCAATACGCAAAACGCAATACGCGATACGCAAGATTATCAGCTTATTGATACGCCCGAGAAGTTCGAGACTTTCTTCGCCGAACTACGAAAGCAAAAACTGTTTGCGGTCGATACGGAAACGACATCGACGGAGGCGATGCGGGCGGAGCTGGTGGGGATGAGTTTCTGCTGGCAGCCGGGCCGGGCGTTTTATCTGCCGGTCAAGGCGCCATTGGGCGCGAAGCATCTTGAGATCGCGGCGGTTCGCGAGAAGCTGGCGCCCATTTTAGGTGATGAGAGCGTTAAGAAAATCGGTCAGAATATCAAGTACGACATGCTCGTTTTGCGAAACGCGAAGATGCCGATACGAGGCATTTATTTCGATACGATGGTGGCGTCGTATTGCCTCGATCCGGAGCGGAGCCATTCGATGGACCGCATGGCGGCCGATTACCTGGGCCACGAGTGCATCCCGATTTCGTCGCTGATCGGCAAGGGCAAGAATCAGTTGACGTTCGATATGGTCGATACGGCGGCGGCGTGTGAGTACGCGGCGGAGGATGCCGATGTCACGTTCCGGCTGTATCTCTATCTCAAGGAGCGTCTCGAACGCGAGCCGACGCTCGAGGAATTGTTCGAGGACGTCGAGATGCCGCTGGTGGCGGTTCTGGCGGCCATGGAGTATAACGGTGTCTCGCTCGATACGCGCGTACTGCGAAAAATGTCCGGCGAGATTGCCGAGACGCTGGAGACTGTCACCGATGAGATTTATGAGCAGGCCGGGGCAATTTTCAATATCGACTCTCCCAAGCAACTCGGAGAGATTCTCTTCGATAAGATTGGCTTGACGCCGATTCGCATGGGCAAGACGGGCCGGAGCACCGACGCGGCCGTGCTCGAGCAATTGGCCGGGCAGCATCCCGTGATCAAACTCGTGCTGCAATACCGAATGTTGAATAAGCTGGTCAACACGTATGTCGATAAGCTCGGATCGCTCATAAATCCGCGCACGGGACGTGTCCATGCCTCCTTTAATCAGACGGTTACGGCGACCGGGCGGCTGAGCTCCAGCGGGCCGAATCTGCAAAATATCCCGATCCGCACGGAACTGGGTAGCAGAGTAAGATCGGCCTTCGTGCCGGAGAAGGAGAGTGATAGTATCCTGGCCGCCGACTACTCGCAGATCGAACTTCGGTTGCTTGCACATTTCTCGAAAGACGACGCTCTCTCGGCCGCCTTCGCCGCCGACCAGGATATCCACCGCTTCGTTGCTTCGCAGATTTTTGGCGTGCCGATCGAGGAAGTGACATCCGAAATGCGGTCCCGCTCGAAGGCGGTCAATTTCGGCGTTATTTATGGCCAGGGTGCGTTCGGGCTGTCGCGCTCAGTCGGGATTTCGCAAGCCGAAGCGAAAAAATTCATTGAGGATTACTACGCCCGTTATAACGCCATCCGAGCATTTATGGACGAATGTATCGAAAAAGCGAAGCAGACCGGATATGCCGAGACGATCCTCCATCGCCGGCGACGCATCGCGAATATCAACAGCAAGAACCACAATAAACGCGCACAGGCCGAACGACTCGCCGTCAATACCGTCATTCAAGGCTCCGCAGCCGGCCTTATCAAGCTGGCCATGCTCGCCATTCAAAATGAGATCGAAACGCACTATCCACAAATGGCTATGATATTGCAAGTCCACGACGAGCTCGTTTTCGAGGTGCCGACGGATGAAGCTGACGCTCACACCGAGTGGATCGCCCAAGAAATGACAAACGCCATCCAGCTCGACGTCCCGCTGAAGGTCGATATCAGCATCGGCCCGAACTGGCTATCCGACAAATGATTCTGTATCTCTTAGCAGGAATGCTTCAAACAGTGTAAATGGAAATTCCCGGATCAAATGAGGTGTCGTATGTTAGCCCCTAAAACACGATTCTATCTTCTTCTCAAACTCATTTTCATCGCAATCTTAATCTGCCTGTCCCCGCATTATTCAAGTGCCGAGGCTCAAAAAGACTATGGAGACTATCCACAAGAAGTCCGTCAGTACCTCCAATGCCTTCTAACCAAGGGGCAACACCAATATGCCTTCCGAGCCGATTATCCGGGAGGCTTCGACGCATGGCAAAAGCAAACACGCCCCCTACTTCGTAAACTGGTCGGACTGGACAAGATCGCCGAACAGGTCCGCAGTCATACGCCCGAAGTTCAGCTTCAGCAGATCAAGGACTTAGGCGACTACACACGCCAAAAAGGATGGATCGAAACGGAGCCGCACGTGCTAATTCCCTTCTGGCTGCTTAAACCGAAAAAGCACGGCCCCTTCCCGCTGGCAATCTTCCCCCACGGACACGATTCCCGCGGCTATGACACCTCGGCCGGCGTCTATCACGACCAGGCCCATCGCGACAAAATTCTCCGCGAGGATCGCGACGTCGCGGTCCAGGCCGTGAAGCGCGGCATTATTTCCATCGCCCCGGCTACACGGGGTTTGGCCGACGGCGGGCTGCCGGACCCGAGGGGACGCCACGGCGACCGCGGATGCCGCGCCCAGTTAATGCACTGTCTCCTGGCCGGCCGGACCGCCATCGGCGAACGCGTCTGGGATATGCAGCGGATCATCGACTGGGCCACTAAGCAGCCGGACGTGGATGCCGCAAACGTGCTGATGATGGGCAACTCCGGCGGCGGCGTCACGACGCTCTATACGGCGGCGTGTGACGAGCGGATTACCGTCGCCGTACCGAGTTGCTCGTTCTCAACCTATACGAGTCCGAACGGATATATCTACCATTGCGACTGTAACCTCATACCCGGCATCCTTGAATTGGGCGACATGTACGACGTTGCGGGATTGATTGCCCCACGCTATCTGCTTGCCGTCAATGGAAAGAAAGATGCGTTGCACTCCATTGTGGATATCAACCGGTCAGCCGAACGTACGCAGGCTATTTATACCGCGGCGGGCTGTCCGGACCGGTTCGAACACAGATGGGGCAACGAAGGCCATCGATTCTATAAAGACCTCATGTGGGATTTCATTATGGATGCCCTCTAAAGCTTTCTTCGTCATTGCGAGGCCCGCCAGGGCCGCGGCAATCTTCAATGCGTTGTTTCTTCAGACACGGATGAACGCTGATGGACACTGTCATTGAAACCGGTTACGGAGAAGCTTCCGGGGCAGTTTGTGGTAATTTGGCTCGCCACTGGTTGGCCTGTTCCGGCTTGCTCCAGCGTGGCGAGGGCGTCTCGCCCTTGTTAGAGATGGCGTCGCTTCCAGAAGTACTTCAAGGACGTGATCGGGATTCCGACAGCTTAACTTTCAATTGTTCGGCTTGTTCCGTCTTTCCCCACACTTGATAGAGGTCGATCAAATTGTTCCAAGACTCTAACGTGTGTGGGTGAGTGTCACCGAGTTTGAGACGGCGGCCTTCAAGGACTTCAATTAAGAGTGGCTCGCCCTTCTCGTATTCACCTTGTTCTTGATACAGCACCGCGAGTTCGTGCATGGATATCAGCGTGTGTGGATGGTCTGTACCCAACGTCGTTTGTCTTTTTTTGTGGGCTTCGATTAAGAGATTTTCCGCTTTATCGTATTGGCCCTGCTCTCTGTACAGTATGCCAAAATCGTTGATCGTTTTCAGAGTATCTGGGTGGTTTTCGCCTAACTTGAGCTTCTGGCCCGCCAATGCTCGTTCGAGGAGAGACTCTGCTTCCTGGTACTGTTTTTGTAAGATTCGTATGATAGCTAATCCATTAACATGGTGCAGGGTAACCGGATGGTCTTTGCCCGGAAGATTGTCAGCACTGAATTCAATGCCCTGTTCAAATAGTTCTTCGGCTTTTTTGTCATCACCGCGAGCCAGATGTAATAGAGCAAGCTCATGCATGCAGCGCCCCATGCCGTTATAGAACTGGACGTCCTTTGCCTCTCCCTTCACTTTGTGCCCTGCATCCAACGACTCAAGCAACACGCACTCCGCCTGATCATATTTACCTTGCTCTCGATAGATCTCACCCAAATGGAGCCCATACCCTGCGTCGGGAGTTGCTTCGACCTTTGGACGTACTAATTGTTCGGCTTCTTCATATCGGCCGAGTCCGGCAAGGGCGCAACCCAGGTTGGCATTCCATACAAGCTCATTTTTGGCCAAATTTCCCGATTTGTCCTGAGAGACCTTCTCGATGACCTGCTTGTAAAGGGGTTCTGCTTCCCGGTATCTGCCGGCATGGTAGTAAAATACACCGAGCCAATTCAACAGGACGTTCGTCCACCAGTGATCTTCACCGACTTGCTCAACCCAAATGCGGTGCGCAGGTTTCTGATGTTGTGCTGCCATTGCGTAGCGACCCAGATCATAATAAATATAGGCAAGCTTAAAACGAATCGATGCCTCTGTAAGGGGACGGTCCTGAAACAGCCCTTGGTCAAGCTTATTTACGGCAGCATTGAGAACGTCAATCACCGTAGCCTCACGACCCTTGATAGTGCTTGCCGAACCCAGCACATTGTTGTTTAGGAAATTGGTGACGAGTTGCGCTTCAGTGAGGGCGCGTTCGGCCCTGATGGCGAAGATCGTGGAAACCACAACACCCACTATAAGCACAATCAACACTGCGGCGATGCCGCTCACCAAAACGCGATTTCGTCGTACAAACTTTTTTAATTTGTAGCCAGTTCCAGGCGGCCCAGCTATTAACGGCTCGCCCTTCAGGTAGTTCTCGATATCATCGGCAAGTTCGGAGGCTGAACGATAACGTTCGGCTCGCTCTTTGCGCATGGCCTTGAGAGGAATCCATTCGAGTTCTTTTTTTAGGTTTCTGGCTAAAGCATGTATGACTGTCCGGCGGTTCTCGGCGAGCTTTCCGGCCTCGTCGCCGAGTTTGGCCAATCGCGTGCTCGGCGTTCTTGGATCGGTTTCACAGATGATCCGACGTATGTGCTCGATGCCTCCGGTACGAAGCGTATCAGAATCGAAAGGAAGGACACCGGTCAATAAAACATACAACAAAACGCCCAACGAGTAGATATCCGAGCGGGTGTCGATGTCATCGTTACTCATATCCGCCTGCTCCGGGCTCATGTATTCCGGCGTCCCGAGCAGGTAGTTTTCTTCAGTAAACAGGGTACGTTCCGTCAGAGGTTGACTGATGGCCTTAGCCACGCCGAAGTCGATAATCTTCGGAATCGGTTGGTCATTCTCTGCCGAGACGATAATATTTGAGGGTTTGATGTCGCGATGGATAATACCCTTTTGATGGGCGTGATGAACGGCGAGGCAGACCTGCTGGAACAATCGTAGCCGTTTCTCGATGGTGAGCTTGTGGCGGTCACAATAGTCCGTAATGGGTAATCCCTTAACATGCTCCATGACGAAGTAAGGTCGGCCGGTCCGCGTCGTCCCGACATCATAGACCTGAGCGATGCCGGGATGATCCAACAGGGCTACCGCCTGGCGCTCCGCTTCGAAACGGGCGATAATTCGTTTGGAATCCATGCCCGGTTTAATGATTTTCAAAGCGACTTTGCGCCTGATTTGCTCTTCCTGCTCGGCTAAATAGACGATCCCCATGCCGCCTTCACCCAAGATGCTGAGCAATTTGTATCGGCCAATTTTATCACCGAGCTTCTCAATGCACACGTTTAAAGAGGTTGTCTGAGCAGCTCGATCCGGATCGGAGGAACTCGATGGCTCTGGAGGAGCCGGTTCCATGGGACCCTTGCCGATTGATAGAAGCTGATTTAATTGTTCGGGATCCAGATCAAATATGGATTTCTTGCTCATTGTTCGGCTCCACTGTTAGGCGAGCATCGTTCAATTATCATCGTCACCGGTTGATTCTGTATATAAATACTGGAATTATGTGTGATCTTGCGCCGGCTTTGGAAGAAATCGCATAATCTCTGCCAATTCGTCTTCGACCTGATCATCAGAAACGACCAGATGACGCAGATGATTTCTCAGGATGGTTTGAAAACGCCGTTTGACGGTGACCATCATATTAGACGCCTTGGTCTCGCTCTCAAGGCCATATCGTCGGTAGATTTCTGTCATTGAAGGAGGAGGGACCTTCTCCATAATCGGCTCCAGGACTCGGTCATGGAAGATATGCCAATGGACTGTTTTGCCGTCCTCATGACACTTGGCTTCCACTTCACTTAGAACCTGCTCGAGCATCGATGAAACCCATGCGTAGTTGAAGGAATCCTCGGGAGTCAATTCTGAGCTGGTCTGACGTAGTTCGGGTAAATCCATTACGCTCAGTGATACAAGCTTGCTCTCCGGGATTCGCTTCTGTGCGGCCTGACCCGTTCGGGCCGTTAGTAGATACCGGTTGAGTGCGATGAGCAAAAAGGACCGAAAGCGTCCTTTGGATTGGTCCGCTTTCTGGATGAGATTTCGCCCCAGAACAACTTCATGAAAAAAGCCCTGGGTCAAGTCTTTGGCCTGCTCGTTGTTATGACCTTTACGCCGGAGATAGCAATAAACCGGCTTCCAGTACTTACTCAGCAATAAACCAATCAGGGCTTGATTTCTATCTTCGTTACTGGAACCGACATTCTCGATGATGGACCAATGGGTTGTAAGAAAAGCTTCTCCCGTTCCGCCCATGTCTGTTATCTGATCGTGCCGCATGATTGGTCTATCTGCTTTCTGCCGTATAGAGGATCAGTACAATCCCATAATTTATTTTGAATATTTGGAAACCTATTCTAAACATTAAACCCTTCTGTATCAACACTTTAGTGCCCATTATCACTCATGCTCACAAAAAAATACAACGGAGGGCGCAATATCTGGAAATTTTCCAGTGTTTATAAGTAAAGGCTACTTGAAGAAACCTTTGTGAACACTACAAAAATCCATTTGAAAGGAAAGACCCATGAAACAGAAAAGTATTTGCAAAATCAAATTGTCGCTCATCGGGATTGTAATTATGCTGGGCTGTGGCCGTACAAAAGCGGATTTCATCTTTGGTGAGCCTGTGCGTCTGGAGGCTCCGGTCAATACTCCGGATTGGAATCTTCTACCGCATATCTCCAGTGATGAGTTAACGCTCTTCTTTTCGTCCAGCCGGCCCGGCAGTTTGGGCGCTTCGGACATCTGGGTGACCACACGGCCCACAAGAGACGATCCCTGGACCGAACCGGAGAATCTCGGGGCACCCGTCAACACGCCGGATTACGAATGGGCTCCATATATTGCGCCTGACGGTTCAGAACTTTACTTCCATTCAGATCGCCCTGGTGGACACGGATGGATGGACCTCTGGGTTGTGAGGCGAGAAACAACAGAACGAATGCCGGAGGGTTACTGGGGTACACCAACGAATCTCGGACCCACTGTAAACAGTGCGTATCTTGATGCTCAACCCTACATCACCCATGACGGCCTCGAGTTCTTCTTCACCTCGGATCGGCCTGGTGGATTGGGTGATGGGGATCTGTGGGTGATGAAGCGATTAACGATAGAAGATCCATGGGGCGAACCTGTAAATCTTGGTCCGACGATCAATAGTCCTTCTGGTGATCGTATTGGGTGCCTCTCGTCAGATGGCTTAATCCTTTTCTTTGATTCCCAGCGATCCGGCGGGTATGGTCAATCGGATATATGGATGTCAAAAAGACCGACTGTTTTGGATGATTGGGAATCTCCCGTGAATCTTGGGCCAACCGTGAATACTGGTTACGTAGAGGGTAACCAAAGCATCTCGGCAGATGGCTTGACGCTCTACTTCAGCGGCAAACGACCCGGTGGACTCGGCAGTCTCGACACTCCTAACCTATGGCAATCGTCCATCATCCCCATTGTAGATTTGAACAGCGATGGAATCGTCGATGCAGAAGATATGTGCATTATGGTTGATTATTGGGGTACGGACAACAAGTTGTGTGACATCGCCCCGATGCCCTGGGGGGACGGAATCGTTGATACACAGGACCTGATCGTTCTTGCTAAGCATTTATTCGAAGAATTCCCACCCGTCCAATAAGTCAAAGTAGCCGAATGGGATGCATAGAACAAAAAGTAAATCGAC
>Ga0180432_10011961_pt1 | contig 10162 bp, 4 predicted proteins | sample SS_ome_10_FD_132414 | JGI IMG/M metagenome (GOLD analysis project Ga0180432, IMG submission 132414) | Hypersaline lake sediment archaeal communities from the Salton Sea, California, USA - SS_1_MS_2 metaG | ecosystem: Environmental > Aquatic > Non-marine Saline and Alkaline > Hypersaline >...
CGTCGTCCGGCCCGAGCGCCGCCAGGTCGACGGCCACGTTGTCGGCGAGGGCCCCCTTCGGCTCGGCCGTGCGGGCGACCACCAGGGCCTGCCGATACGGGTTGCTGCCCCGCAGCGCCAACGCCCGGCAATACAGGGCGAGCGCCCGCTCGTTGGCGGGCGTCTTCGTCCGGTTATCCCCCAGGATCGCCAGCCGCACGAGCACCCCCTGCCGCAGGTCCGCCAGACGCTCCGCCTGCTCGCGGACCCGGAGCCGGTGGCCCACCGCGAAGAGGTCCCACACCACGTTGAAGTCCGCGAGCGGGTCCTCCGCGGGCGGCTCGACCGCCTCCGCCTGCGCCAGCGCCCCCCGCCAGTGCGCCTCGGCGTCGGCGAACAGGCCCGACTGGGCGCCGGCGTCGCCCAGGTGCAGGTACGCGTCCGCCGCGTACGGGCTCTCGGGGTGATGCTCGAGCACCTGCTCCCAGACGCCGAGGGCGGCCGCCGACGGCGGGGCCCCCTCGCCCGGCCTGGCGGTCCGCGTCAGCCGCTCCGCCAGCCGCGCGCGGACCTCGTCCGCCCGCGGACTCGCCGCATGACGCCGCAGAAACTCGCGGAGCCGGTCCGTCTCGCTGCTGCCCGCGTCCGCCCACGGGCCCACCGGCGCCGCCGGCCCGAGCACCATGCCGTACCGGATCTCGTCCACGCCCACCAGGGCCACCAGCGCGAGCATCGGCCCGGCCGTCAGCACCGTCAGGACGACCCCCGGCCAGCGAACGTGCCAGCGGTCGGCCTTGCCGATGGTCACCACGATGGCCGCCGCCGCCACCGCCGTCACCACCGCGGCCACGGGCGGGACGTACGCCATGCTCCGCAGCGCCGGGGGGAGGGTCCGCTCGGCCAAGGCGCCGGCGGCCTCCGCCGCCGCCGCCGACGCCTCGCCCTTGCTGAAGTCCGTCAGCGACGTCGCCACAAAGAGATACGCCATCGGCGCCGCCAGGCCGATCGCCGCGCTCGCCAGTTTGCTCCGCAGCCGCAGCGTGTATCCGGCCGCCAGCCAGACGCCCAACCCCACCGCGCCGGCGAACCACACGCTCGGCCCGAACACCGCCACGAGGATCGCCAGCAGCCAGCCGCCCCGCTTGCCGTACATCAGCGCCGTCAGAATCGGCGCCGCGGCCAGCATGCCCAGCCACCCGCCGACCACCAGGCCGTACACCGGCCGCTCGACCATCGACACCGGCCAGGTGCCCCACGCGCCCAGGTCGATGCCCGGCCGCACGAACGGGTCCACGTGCCCCGTCAGCAGATGCCGCAGCGCCCACGCCAGCCCGCCCGTCAAGAGGACGATCAGGCCCAGGTACACGTTCGCCTCGGGCAGGTACGCCCGCCCGCATCGGTTGCACACGTCGTCGCCGACGGTCGTCTCGTAGAAGAAGCACTTGGCACAGTGCATGCGTCAGGCTTTCGTACTCGGCGCTCGCGTGCCCACGTACACCGACGCAATGCCGCCCGGCAAGGGCTGGATGCGCACGTCCCTCAGCCCCGCCCGCCGCATCGCCCGGGCCAGCCGCTCGCGCGGGCCGAACGCCTCAATCGACCGGACGAGGTACGCGTACCCGCCGTGCCGGCCGCCGGATATCCATCGCCCCAGCGTAGGCAACACGCGCCGAAAGTAAAGGCCAAAGAGGGCCGCCAGGCCCCCGCCGAGCCGCGGCCGGTGGAACTCCAGCACCACCACCCGCCCTCCCGGCCGGACCACCCGCACCATCTCCGCCAGGCCCGCCGCCTCGTCCGCCAGGTTCCGCACGCCGAAGGCGCACGTGGCCGCGTCGGCCGAGGCGTCCGCGAGCGGCAGCGCGAGGGCGTCGGCCTCCGCCACGCCCGCCCGCCGCGCGAGGCGCCCCGCACCCAACTTCCCGCCCGCCCGCACAAGCATCGGGCGCGAAACGTCGCACGCCAGCACCCGGGCCCACCGCCAACGCTGCAGCACCGCCACCGCCAGGTCCCCTGTGCCACAGCAGACGTCCACGACAAGGGGAGGCCTTTCTCGAGCCGCGTGCGTGAGCACGCGGGTACGTTCGAGGGGCGGCGCCAGCATCGCGTCGCAGATGGGCGTACCCGCGACCTCACGGTCGCGGCTCGGAAAGACGTTCGCCGCCGCCCGCTGCCGCCACCGCCAATCCAGCCCCGCCGACAGCAGGTGATTCAGCAGGTCGTACCGGCGGGCCACCGCGTCGAACATCGTCCGGACGCCGGCGGGTGTCTTGTCGCACCTGGGCAACGCTGGCTCCCGCCTCGACCTACTCGAAGCCGTACTCCCCCCACCGCCGGCGCACGCGCTGTGCCACGTCCGGGTCGGACCGAATCGGCTCCGGCCACTCGACGCCCGGCGCCTCCTCGGGCCATTTGCGCGTGGCGTCGATGCCGAGTTTCCCCGCCGCCCCTTCCGCCGGGGCCGCGTGATCCAGCACGTCCGCCGGCCCGGTCGTCAGCACGAGGTCGCGCTGCGGGTCCACCTCCGCCCCCACGCGCCACAGCACCTCGTGGGTGTCCTGCACGTTCACGCCCTCGTCCACGACCACGAGGAACTTCGTGTACATCATCTGGCCCATGCCCCACAGGGCGTGCATCACCTTCCGCGCCTGGTGGGCGTGCGTCTTGCGGATGCTCACGAACGCCCAGTTGTGGAACACGCCGAAGAGCGGCAGGTTCAGGTCCACCACCTCCGGCAGCACCGTCCGGATGACCGGCAGGAACAGCCGCTCCGTCGCCTTCGCAAGCCAGCAGTCCTCCTTCGGATACCGCCCCACCACCGTCGCCGGATAGATCGCGTCCCGCCGATGCGTCACCGCCGTCACGTCCAGCACCGGGTACGTGTCCGCGGGCGAGTAGTAACCCGTGTGGTCGCCGAACGGCCCCTCCACGGCCTCCGACCCCGGCGCCACGGTCCCCTCGATCACGATCTCCGCATCGGCCGGCACCGCCAGCGGAACGGTCCGGCACCCCACGAGCCGCACCGGCTCGCCGCGCACGATTCCCGCCAGGACGAGTTCGTCCATGCCGTGCGGCAGGGGCGCCGTGGCGGCATACGTCAGGACCGGGTCGCCTCCCAGGGCCACCGCCACCGGCATCGCCTCGCCGCGGGCGGACCACGCGGCGTAGTTCCGGGCCCCGTCGTGGTCGCGGTGCCAGTGCAGGCCGAGTTGCCGCGGGCCGAACACCTGGAGCCGGTACATCCCCACGTTCCGCCCCCCGCCGTCCGGCCCGGCCGTGTACACCTGCGGCAGGGTGACGAACGGCCCGCCGTCGCCGGGCCAGCACGTCAGGACCGGCAGCCGGCCCAGGTCCGCCGCCTCGCCCTCGTGCACGACCTCCTGGCACGACCCGGAGCGGACGGTCTTCGGCGCGGCGCCCGCCGCCTTCAGCAGGCGCGGGGCCGCCTTCAGTTTCTCCAGGAGGCCCGCGTCCGCCGCCGGCGGCCGCAGCAGCGCCCCGAGGCCCTCCGCGATTGCGTCGAGATCCTCCCCGCCCAGCGCCCAGGCCATCCGCTTCGCAGAAGCGAACGCCCCCACCAGCACCGGCATGGAGGAGCCCTCCACGTGCTCGAAGAGGGCGGCCGGGCCGTCGTCGGCCACGAGGCGCGAGGCGATCTCCGCAATCTCCAGGTGCGCCGACACCGGCGCCGTCACCCGGCGCAGCGCGCCGGCCGATTCCAGACGCGCGATAAACGACCGTAGGGCCTGGGCGGGCATGGCGGTGGCCCGGCTCACGGGGTGGCGGCCGGGCGGTGCTCCTCCCTGGGCAGCACGGGCGGCTTGGTGATCTCCGGTTCCTTCTCGCCGATGCTGCGGATCAGTTCCAGCAGCAGGTTCCGCCGCACGAACACGTCGTAGGCGAACTCGTGCGGCAACACGTACGAAATCTCGCGCTCCGCGAACGACGACCCGACGATCCGCCCCCAGTAATGCAGGATCGGCAGTTTGCCCTGGTCCAGCGTCCGGCTGATGACGTCGGACTTCAGGCTCACCAGCAGGTCCACCCCCAGCGTGTACCGCGTCTCGCCGTTCGGGTGCGACACGCCGAAGATGAACAGGTCGTACGACTTGCCGCCGAAGAGCATCCGGTTCTCGACGTCGCCGTCGGCCTTCTTCTCGAACACGTTGCTCATGCGGTTGAAGCCGTAGCGGGTCAGTTTCAGGCCGGGCAGCAGGTTGGCGATGTAATCCGGGGCGGCGGGCCCTTCGAGCACGCCGTCCGTCAGGACGGTCTCGCCGTGGCCCACGGCGTGTTCGCCTTCGGCCAGCCGCTGCGTCAGCGCCTCGCGCGTGCTCAGCGTGCCGAACACCTTCATCCCGGGGAACGTTGTGTCGATGAACGGCTCCAGGTTCTTGTCCATGACGAGGTCGCGGGCATCGTAGGCCACCTCCAGCACGGGCACGTCCTCGCGGAAATCCAGCCGCATCTGGCCCGTCACGGTGCCCTGGTTCAGACGGCAGGCGAACCGCGGCATGACGAGGCGGGAATCGGCGAGCCGGCCCTCCGCCTCCAGGCCCTCCAGGTCGTACCGCGTCTGCCACTGCGGCACCGTCAGGGCCACGTGGTCGAATTGGACGTCGGCCGAGAGGCTGGCCCGCGCCAGCAGCCGCCGCACCCGTTCGCCGAGCCGGTCCGCCAGGCTGCCGCCGGCGACCTCCTCGGGCGGTTCCTTGGCCTTGGCCTCGGCCAGCGACGCCAGCGACTCGCTCGTGCGGCGGATCATCTCCTGGACCTCCGACAGGTCCAGCGCCGTACCGCGCACGATGACCGACCCGGTCGGGTCATCGTTCGGCCGGGAAATGTACGTCACGAGCCGCACGTCCGACCCGCCCACGCGCAGGTGCAGGCCCTCGGTCTCCAGCCGCTCGTAGTCGTACGCCACCGGGCCGTCGAGGCGGACCGTCCGGCCGAGCCACCGGACCCGGGCGGCGTCGAACTCGAGGCGGCACGATTCCACCTCGGGGCCTTTCGCGTCGCCGGCCGCCCGCAGGTGCACCGTCACGGCGCCGGCCGGCCCGAGGTCCGCCACGCGGCCCGGCATCAGCGACGCCAACAGCGCCGCGTCGGGCACCCGGCCGTCCACCTGGAGCGCCCATGCGGTCGGCACCGCGGGCACCAGCAGCCGCGGGTCGTCGAACATGAGCCGCCCCGACGCATGCGCCGTCGCCTCCGCCACCGTCACCGCCAGGTCCTCGACGACCATCTCGCCGGGCACCTCGCCGTAACGGACCCCCAGACGGACCGAGGCGTCCGTGCCGGCCGGCTTGACGGTGACCGGCCCGGCCTCCGCCCCGTCCGACGCGGCCGTGTCGGCGATCGCGCGGACGCCGCAGTCGGTGGCGTCCAGCGCCAGGGTCACCCGCCCTTTCGTGGGCGTGCCCGCCACGGACACCTGCCAATGGCTGGGGCCGTCCAGCAGACACCGGCGGGCCACCGGCGCGAGCCACGGCAGCGCCCGACGCAGCGCCGGCCCGTGCTGCCAGTCGGCCCGGACCGTCAGGTCGGCCTCCGCGACGGCCGCCGCCAGCCGGGCCTCCGGCTTGACGGTGGCGGCCAGGCCCGCGAGGTTGATCCGCACGCGCCCCTGCGTGCGCAGGACGGAGTCCGCCAGCCGAGCCTCGGCCTCGTCGACGTTGACGTCGACCCATCCCTGCGGGTTCGGCGCGAGGTCGCCGACGAGGCGGGCCGTCAGGCCCGCGCCCGCGGGCTTCTTCAGCAGGCGGCCGAGGTCCAGGGCGGTTTGCGTCAGATCGACGTCGGCCGTGACCTGCGGCCCGCGTTTGCGGAAGGCCACGACGGCCCGGGCCTCGGCCCCGCCCTCGGCCTGGTGGTCCGCCAGCGCCGTCTCGAGCAGCGGCGATATCGCCGCCGCACGCGCCAGGTCCGACACCGACGCCCGGACCTCGATCGTGCTCTTCGGCACCAGCGTGAGCGTGACGGTGTTCTTGGGCCCGTCGGCGGCCGCGGCGGCGGGGCCGGGCCCCTCGGGGACGGTCGAGGCTTCCGCGGCCTTCGCGTCATCGGTCCCGGCAGGCGGGGGCGGGGGCGTCCGCTGCTCCAGGTGGGCCACGATCGTGGCCTGCCCCAGGGCCGACAGACGCACGCCCGGCAGGTCGAGGTCGGCCTTGCCCTCCACGTGATTCCACCGGCCGGGGTGCCACAGCGTGGTCAACGCCAGCGACGCCGACTGCCCGGCCGGCTTCACGAGATAGTCCCCAAGGTGCAGGTCCAGCGGCGCGAGGCCGGCCTGCATGTGGGTTCGGAGCCGGCCCTCGGCGAGGTCCGCCACGACGTCGAAGACCGCCCCGCCCGCCACCGGCGGCGTCGGGTCGAACCGGTCCCGCGCCAGCACCGCGCCGAGGGCGGCCATTTTCTCGATGGCCAGCGTGCCCTCGAACCGGCCCACCGGCTGCTCCTGGGGGCGGCGCGGCCAGTCGACCCGGGCCTCGCCGTCCCACGCGACCCGCCCCTCGCCGAGGCGCAGCGCCAGCGTCCGCACGTCGGACCGGCGGCTCGTCGGCCACAGGATGGCGTCGACGTCGAGGCGTGCGGCCGTGCCGGCCGGCTTGTTCGGGCCGCCCGGCATCGCCACGGCAGCGTCCGTCAGGTCCGCCCGCAACGCCGTCGTCCACGTGGCCGAGAGAAGGTCCGCCTTCCCGGCCGAGCCCTTTCCCGCGCCGGGCGCCGCGGCGTCCATCGGCCGAAGGGCCACGTCCACCCGGCAGGGACCGTGCACCTCGACCGGGCCCAGCCGGGCGCCGAGCGCCGGCACGAGCGCCAACAGGGCCGACGCCTCGCGGACCGTGACGGCCGCCGTCGCCTCCGTCGCCGACAGGCGGGCCGCCGACCCGGGGCCGACGCCTTCGGCCGCTGCGTCCGCTTGGCCGAGCCGGAGCACGTCCCGCACCGGGACGGCCGCCTCCACGTGGGCCGTCAGGGCGTCGCTGACCACGTGGACCGTGACGGGCGACACCCGCTCCAGCCCGCGGTCGCCGTCCGCCTTGACATCCACACGGAGGCGGTCGTGCCGGGTCTTGGCGATGCGGCCCTCGGCCACGACGATCGTGTCGGAGAGGTCCGCCGAGCCTTCCAGCCGCACGCCCTCCTCGCTCGAGCGGACGCGCAGGTCGAACCGGGCCTTGCCGCCCACACGGTCGAACCGCTCGAGCAGCGGCCGCAGCGGCGCCGCGTTCTGGCACAGCGGCACCCACGAGACGTCGCCGCTGGCCGTCAGGTCGATGGTGCGGACGGCCCACGCGGGCGGTTCGGCGGCGTCGGCGGCCTCGCCCGGTTTGAGCGCGGCCGCGCGTTCGGTCTCCCCGGAGGCGGCGGCCGTCGCCGGGCCGGCGGACGCCATCTCGACCGTGCCCGTGGCCTTCACGTCCAGGCCCGGCGTGGAGAAGTTCAGCAGGTCCACCACGAGCGGGGCCCGGGCCGACGCCCGGTGCATCCGGAACCCGAGAATGGCCTGCGGCAAGGCGGCCGCCGCCGGCCGGTCCGCCGTTGCCGGCAGGGCCAGCCGGGCGCCCTGGATCGCCCCCTCGGCGCTCCAGGCCCGCGCCGGGCCGAGTTGGGCCGACATCCGGCCCGAGGTCCGCGCCAGGAGGCCCGCCAGCGGCGAAGCCGGGACCAGCGCCGCCATGAGCCGCGGCCAGGGCAGATCCGACCACTCCGCCTTCACGCTGCCGACCGGCGCCTCGCCCGGTTCCAATCGGAGCCGATCCAGGTTCGCCGTCAGCACCACGCGCCCGCACGACGGCGCGGCGTCGGCCGACGCGTCGGCCGGGGCGGCCGCCGCCGCCCCGGCGTCCGGCGCCGGGCACAGGTCCGCCGACAGGTTGACGTACGCGTTGCCGGTGCTGGCGAGTTCGCCGACGCTGGCGTTGACCTGCTTGAACTCGAGTTCGCGGCCGGTCTGGCGGTTGTCGACGTGGACGCGGGCGCCGCCGATCTGGATCGTGCCGACCTCCGGCGGGTCGCCCTCGGCAAGGTCGGCCACGTTCCACCGGCCGGCCTCGTCCACGACGAGCCAGAGTTCCAGGCCGTCGATGCGAAGGCTTTCGAGCGGCACGTCGGCTCCGGCGACCGCGCGGGCGGCCTCCGACGGCCGAAACGCCACCGTCAGTTGCTCGGCCCGAGCCAGGAGGCCGTCGCCGGTGCGGCTCGCGATGCGCACGTCGCCGGCCGTCAGGCCTTCGTCCCACCGCAGCCGGGCCCATCCCACCGTGACGCGGCGGCCGAGGGCGTCGGCCAGCATCGCCGCCACCTGCCGCCGAACCACCGACGACGGCAGGAGGTGCGGCAGGAAGACCGCCACCGCCACCAGCGCAGCCGCCACCACGAGGAGCACGACCATCACGCCCCTCCAGGGGAAACGGCGCGGCTTGGCGGCGGCGGCCATGGAGGCATCCCCGTACGCGTCAACCATAAGCCCCCTCTCCCTCGATGGGAGAGGGTTGCGGTGAGGGTAAACCCGCCGGCGGTCTCCCCCTCACCCTGCCCTCTCCCGCCAGGGGAGAGGGTTTCCGAACAGCATGCTTAAGGGTAGCGGTTTCGGGGGGACGTGTCCAGTCGGCGGACGGGTCAGGCCATCAAGTCGGCCACCTCGGTGGCGTGAATCGATGTGCGGCCGGCAAGTTCCTGCGGCGTCGGCGAGGCGATCAGCACGCCCCAGCCCTTTCGGTCCTTTGCGACCAGGCCGTGCGAGCCGCGAACCCGCTCCGCCGACACCGGCACGTGCCGGGTGCCCGGTTCGACGAAGAGTTCTGCCGCGTCGAACCCCGGCTTGGCGTGGATATCCACCGTGCGGGCCAGCGGCGGGGCCTTCGCGTCGTCGGTCCACCAGTAGTAGGTGAAGTGGGCGTCGGGCTCGGCCAGGAGCACGAGGTCGCCGCTCCGCGGATGGTCGAGGCCGCGGACGGCCAGCGCCTCGCGGTCGAGGACCTCGGCCACGCCGCTTAAATCCGCGAGCAGCGGGCGCACGCGATTCGCCTCCGCCGAGGCGTGCGGCGACGCCGGAAAGTACACGTGGGCCACCTGGTTGTCGACCAGGGCGAACGCCCGGCAATCGCCCACGTACAGGTACTCGGCCCCCTGGACCTCGCGGACGGCAAGCAGGCCGGCCTCCCTGAGGGCCCGATTCGGCGCCACCGGCCGCGCGACCGGCACGAACGTGTACTCGCTGAGGACGAGGATGCGGGCGCCGTCGGCCTTCGCGGCCTCGAGAAGCGGGGCGACGAGCGGCTCCAGATCCGCCGCCGCGGCCCGGTGGGCGTCGGCGTCCGGCCCGTCGCGGTGACCCGAGTAATCGAGGTGCGGCAGATAGGTGAGCAGGAGGTCCGGCCGCTCGTCGCGCCAGACGGCCAAGGTGGCGTCGGCGATCCAGCGGCTCGCGCCGAGGCCGGCGAGCGGGCCCCAGTAGTCCATCAGGTTGAACGGCCCGCGCGGCGTGCCCGGCCTAAGGGCCGATTCGCCCGCGGCGAGGCGGGCGTACAGGTCGGCGGGACGCGAGTAGCAGTCCTGAATCAGCCCCTGCGGGCCGTGAATCGGCTTCGGCGTCACGAGCACGTCGGCGGAGCCGAACATCGACTGCTGCCAGAAGAGCATCGCCACTTTCGGATTTCGGATTCCGGATTTCGGATTTCGCCTCTCCCACACGCGCGGCGCGGTAAGCAGGCGGGCGGATTGCTCCCAGAACCGCACTTCAGCCGTTTGCGGGTCGTACAGGCCGTCGGCCACGATGCCGTGCCCGGGCCCGCGGTCGCTCCGGCCGGGCGGGACGCCGGTCGTCAGGGTGGCCTGCATCGGGCAGGTGGTGGCGGGAAGGACGGGTTCGAGGTCGAAAAGGGCCCCCGCATCGGCGATTTCGCGAAGACAGGGCACCTCGGCGAGCAGGTCCCGGCTCAGGCCGGCCACGTTGATCACGAGCGTTGGCGGCATGCTCCCCTTGTACCCGGCGAGAGTGTGCGGGTCAACGGCCTCGTCGGACGGGCCGGGCGCGGGCAGGCCGGCTTGGGCGTTTCATATATATTTTAGGAAAATGGCCTTTGGCGGATACCCCGGATTTGGGGGGTTTTGTTTGGCGATTCGCCGATTTGGGGCGAAAAACGTCCCTCAGGGGTCGTTTTGGTAAACTGGGTAAGAC
>Ga0180432_10011964_pt1 | contig 10161 bp, 5 predicted proteins | sample SS_ome_10_FD_132414 | JGI IMG/M metagenome (GOLD analysis project Ga0180432, IMG submission 132414) | Hypersaline lake sediment archaeal communities from the Salton Sea, California, USA - SS_1_MS_2 metaG | ecosystem: Environmental > Aquatic > Non-marine Saline and Alkaline > Hypersaline >...
AAACTCGTCGTCGTCGCGTTGGGCAACGCACGTGCCATGCGATGGGAAAAGATCGTTGGAGTTTACGGCGGCCTCTTCGCCGGAATCGAACGGCGAAAACCTAACATGGTCGCATGTCAACAACATGATAAAGTCCTCCGATGAAAACCTCTTGGCGTGTCTTGTGTACTCGGGAATTATACAACCATTTTTCCGTGACGGGAGACGGAAAACCAAGAACCGATACCAACGAATTGTTAATACACACGGGCGAGTATGTCAACAGCTATGTCAACGTTTGGTCGGCCGCGACCGCGCGAATTGCAGTAAACCACTTCGCCAGGGGGGGCGGAAACAGCGGCTATCCCTTCCTCTTCCAAAGCCGGTTATTCTTCGGTCGAAAGAGAGTTCTTTGACTTGTCCGGAGCCATTTTCGGCGATTGAACCGAGCTCGGAGAAGTCGTTTCGGTGCCCTGATCGACTCGGTAAACGTGGCCATCGGCGGTCGGCTCGGGCGGTTCCGTGTCGGAATCGTCTCCCACGGCGGGCTCGGCGAGCATTTCGCGATATCTTCGCAATTCGGCGTTGCCCGGCTCGATTGTTTCCCACTCTTGAAGCACCGGCATGGCGGCTTCCGTCTGGCCGTTGGACAACAGCACGACCGCCAACCATCTCAGACAGAGTATCTCGCGACACCCGGCCGCGTATGCGCTCTGCAACAAACCCAGTGCGGCCGTCCAGTCTTCCTCGGCCGCCTTGCAGGCACCGCGAATGGCCAGGGCCAAGGCTTCTCGCTGCTTGACGTCCGCAACCAGTTTCTCGGCCGTCGCCAGGGCGTCGTCCCCTCGGGCATGCTTTATTTGCAGGTCGAGCAGGTGGCGCAGCAATCGTGGCGAGTTGCCGTATCGGGCGATTCCCTCGCCGAGCGTCTTAAGGGCATCCGTATCGGAACCCTTCGCTTGCTGGCAGAGGCTCAAGCAGGAAACGGCCACTTCTCCCAATTCCATCAGGTGCCATGCGCCGACATCCACTTGACCATGTTTCACGGCCGTCTGGAAAGAACGAATCGCCAAATCCCATTGTTGGCGCATTTGCAGGTAATTGCCCATCGCCAGCAATAGCTGCGCGTCGACGGGAAAGATTTCCAGTGCTTCCAGGCACACGCTCAATTGGCGGTCCTGTTCGTTCGGATCGCCGTCACAGGAGGTCAACAGCCCGTAGTATCCTTCGAGCATCTCGGTCGATCCTCGCGAGGCGGTAGCGATCGCCTTGCAGAAGCTTTCCCGTGCGAGCAGTTGTCGCCCAAGTTCGGCCTGGGCCTCGCCGGCGGCCAACCATGTCCTGGCCGAGGGCCGCTGGTTGTCGGCGACTTCCAGACCGGTGAGTTGCAGGTCCAACGCGGCTCGTTCCCCTCGCCACCGCGGATCGAGTCGCCGGGCGTGGCAGACAATCAGCCCGGGTGCCATGTCGACGGACAAGCCGGCCAATTCGACCGATGGCAGAAGCGTCTCTCGCACGCGGCCTTCAAAGCACAGTTCGCGATTGTTGGGGATAAGGCGAACTTGCGCGACTTGCTCCCCGGCCGAGCGCTCGTCCCGCGGCATTTGCACGGCCATGCGATATACGTTTTGTTTCTCGGCACTGTGGTCGACGAAGTATCGTACGGTATCGGCGGCCTCTTCGGCAAGTTGTTCGCCGGCGTCGAGCCACAGTATCCAATCGCCTTCGGCCAGGCGGAGCGACTGGTTTCGGGCGGCCGAATAGTCGTTTTCCCAACCGTAATGATTGACCATCGCGCCCGACCGCAGGGCGATCGGCATGGTTTCGTCGGTCGAGCCGAGGTCAACCACCACGATCTCGTCGGCGATCCCCTTTACGCTTTCGATCGACGCGGCCAGGGTATCCTGTTCGTCGCGAACGATCATGGCGACAGTTAAGCGGGGCTTTGTGGTGTTGTCTTGCGAGGTGGTCATCTGTTTGTTCCTGTGTGAAGAGTGGCCGCGAAGCTCTAAACCAGCCGGAAGTCTAACCTTTTTCCATGGCGGAAAGAATATCGGTTTTCCCTGCCAGTCGCATTAGCTATCTCGCCTCGGCGCCCCAGGTTCCGCCGTTTCTCAGCGGAAATACCCGGCGAACAGCCGCAACTGGCGCCATAGGGAGGCCGGATTGCCACGCAGAAGGCGGGAAAAGATGTAGCCGGGCCGTACGTAATAAGACCAGATCGCTTGGCGAACCAGACGGTCCACCCTGCGGCGTTGCTCGTCGGTGCCGAGGAAACTGGGGAAGAGTTCGTCGGAAGCCTCTTCGATTTGCTCGAACAACGGTGTGCCCTGGTACGGGGAAATGCGATGGAATGAGGCGTACGTGGGGTTTAGCCGTCTTGCCAAACTAACCGTTTCCTGCATCTCCTCGTCGGTTTCGCCGGGGTATCCCAGCAGGAAGAAGCATAGAGTCTCCATGCCTGCCCGTTTTGCCGCCGTTACCGCTTCGAGATGTTTCTCGGCATTGAGTCCTTTTCCGGAGAGTTCGGCGATGCGTCGGCTGCCACTTTCGATGCCGAAGTGAATCAGACGGCAGCCGGCCTTTCGCATCAATCGCAACAGCGGCTCGTCGACCTTGTCGGCTCGAGTCTGGCAGCACCACCTAACCGAGATATTGTTTTCGATGATGAACTTCGATATTCCCTCGGCCAGTTCGCGCGAGGCGGTGAACTCCAGGTCGATGAAGTAGATGTTCTTCGCGCCGAAACGTTCAACGGCCGTTTGAACCTCACGGCCGACTTGCTCGACAGTCTTCCGTCGAAGCCGCTTGCCTTGGATTACCCGAGAGCAGAACGTGCAGCGGTAAGGGCATCCGCGAGCCGCTTCCAGGACCATGAACCGCGGGCCGAGGATTTCGTAGCAGTAATGCTTCGGGTCGACTAGCTCGAAGGCGGGGACCGGCAGGCTGGTCATGTCCAGCGGTTCGCGATCCGGCGTGGAAATCGGTCGTCCGTCGCGCAAGAACGTAAGCCCAGGCGTTTCATCCTCCGGTTTCCCAGCGGCCAGTTCACTTACGGTCGACTCCGGTTCGCCGCGAATGACGGCGTCGGCGGCGGTCATTCTTAGCATGGCCTCGGGTTGGACCGTTCCGTGGAAGCCGCACAGGTAGAGTCTTTTCGTCAACGGTCGCAGTTCCCCGGCCAGGGCCTTGACCGGCTCAAGTTCGAGCGAAGGACACTGCCAGCGGTCCAGGGCCGAGGTGCTAAGGATTACCATCTCGGCATCGCCAAGGCAGTCGGCGACTACCTTCGGCGGTAGGTTTTCCGCCTGTGCGTCGATCAGCGTTACCTCGTGCCCGTCGGCTTGCAACATGGCGGCGCAGTTGAGCAACTCCAACGGCGGCCAACGGCGGTTGTACGTATGGTCCGCCCCCGCGATGGGATATTGCCAACAGGGTTTGACGAGGGTTATTTTCATGTCGGATGTTGTGTTATGAACGTACCAGTCGGGTGGCCCAGGTTCTCGAACCTGGGTCGCGCAGCGACAAGAGGCCCTGGGCGCCGCGCCGTTGAGCCGGAAAGGCAGTTTCTCATTGTAGTTTCTATCACGGGTGCCATGCTCCACGCTTGCGTGGGCATGCTCGAAGCCAGCGTTAAACAGCTTCTCATGCCCACGCAAGCGTGGGACATGGCACCCGTTGTCATTCTTGAAAACGCGAGTTGACTAACGAAATCAGTGCCTCTCCATCCGTCCCATCAATTCTACCGCCCCGGCGTGCCCGGGGTCCAATGCGAGGGCCTTTTTCGCCAACGCCCGGGCTTTATCTGTATTCTCTCTCCGCAGAGCAACTTCGGCCAGCCCGCTGTATGCGTCGGCGTTTGGGCCGCCGATGTTCAGTGCGTATATGAATCGCCCTTGGGCTTCGTGCAAATCGCCTTGCTCGATGGCTTTGAAAGCCCGGGCGATGAAATCGTTGGCGAAGTCCTGGGCCGTGGCCCTTGGTTCATATCGGCCCGGGTGTCGAATTGCGCCAACGTAATGACCGCCTAGAAAAACCAACAGCATGACCACGACCACCATCGCCGGCTTGCCCGTTTCGCCGATCCGATCCAACAGCCGGCCGCCGAACGCCGCGGCCGGCACCAGGCTGATCGATGCCCACCAAAACGGCTCGAACATCTCGCCGCCTGGCAACACGAAGAACAGCGTCGAGGTCACCACGAAAGTCGCCCAAAGCAGCCGCTCGCCGCTGGAGACCGTTCGGCCGAGAAAGGCCGTTATCGCCAGCCAAATCGCGGCCGCCAAATAGATTACGCCCGCTATCCAGTAACACGCGTAGACATTGCCCTGGGCGTATTCCTTGTCCAGCACGTCGGGGCCGACTACCATGCGAAACAACTCGCCGATGTATAGACTCAGCGGTTTCAGCGACAACCGCCACGGCTCGGCCAGTATGTTCGCGTCGCGATAGAGGTAGCTGTCGGTCGATTGCAGCAAGTTCCAAATCACGTCGGGAGCAACCACCAGCACGCACACCACGTGGGCAAGATACCAACGCGGATCAAGCAAAACGCCGCGATGCCGGGGCGTTATCAGCAGGAATATCCACAGCGAAGGCAGCAACAACACGGCCGGTTCCTTGGCCAGATATGCCAAGCCCAGCAGCAAACCGAGCAAGGCGTAGCTTCGGGCGGTTTTCGCCTCCAAGGCACGCAGCATTTGCAGCAGCACCAGCGCGACGAACAGCAGCATCAGCACTTCCGGCATGAACACCCGGGACCAACTGGCGTGGAACTGGTCGACGGACAACAGCGCGGCCGCCAACAGTCCGGCCCTTTCGCCGAAGACCCTTCTCCCCAGGAAGAAAACCGGCACGACCGTTATCGCGCCGGCCAAGACATGCAAAATCCGCAGTCCGAAATTGCTGTCGCCGAAGATCATGCTGCTCAGCTTCAGCACGTATATACTCAACAGCGGATGGTCCAGCGTTCGTGATACCAGATTCACTTGGCCCGGCTGGAAGTTGATCGTCTCAGCCAAAGCCAGATGGGCCCTTTCGTCGAAGATCAAGTTCGCCCGCCATGCTCCGCCCAACCGCAGCAGCAGTGCCACGGCAAAGATCAGCAACAGAAGCTTCAACGCGTGGCGACCGAGGGCCGTCTTTTCATGTGTATTGTCGCCGCTTTCGATCAGATCGCTTTTCGGCAACAGTCGCAGTCGCATGGCCATCGGCACGTATGCCAACGTGCCGAGCAGCGATCCGCCGGAGAGTCCCTCTTCTCGGCAACGCCAGCGGCATGGTATTTCAACAACCCGGGCACCAAGCCGCAGCGGCTTCAGCAGACATTCCAGCAACATGGGATGCCCGGTCTTTTCCCAGCGGATACCCTCAATTGCCTCGCGACGGTAGAGCCGATAGGCAAACGTCAGATCGGTAAGCCGGCTGGCGAAGGCTGCTTGAAGACACTTCTGAAAACCCCAATTGGCGACCAGCTTCGTTCGGTTGTATCCTTGAAAACTCCCGCCGGAGATCCATCGCGAGCCGGCCACGACGTCGCAATCGCCCTGACGCATTCGCTCGATAAAACGGGGAATCTCCTCGGGATCGGTCTCCAGATCGGCGGCCATCAGCATAACGTGCGTGCCGCCTGCCAGGGTGAAGGCTTCCCGCACCGCGCCGCCCAGCCCGGGAAGCTTTTGGCGATGAATCCGCACAACCTCGGGCAATTCGTCGCGAAGCTGCTCGGCCGTCGCGGCGCTCGTCCGTCGAGAGTGTTCGGCCAACACGATCAGAATCTCGTGGACCTCATCGGAGGCCAACCGCATTATTGTTTCAACGGTGGTCCTCAGCGCCGCCGTTTCGCTCAACACCGGCAGCACGAACGAGATGGACATTTTTTCCGCCACGCGACACCCTTGAAGGATAACAGGAACGAAGGGTGGCTGGGGCATAGCGCAGCGGTGCCCCAGATGGCGAATTACTGGGGCACCGCTGCGCTATGCCCCAGCCACCCGAATACACCGATTATACCTTATGCCTTCGGCTTCTTCAGCCCCAGGTCGCGAAGTTGCCGGTTGTCGACGTCGCCGGGGGCGCCGGTCATTAGGTCGGTGGCGCGTTGGGTCTTCGGGAAAGCGATGACGTCGCGGATGCTCTCCATGCCGCTGAAGAGCATCACCAGCCGGTCGATACCCAGGGCGATTCCGCCGTGGGGTGGGGCACCGTATTGCAACGCGTCAAGCAGGAACCCGAACCGCTCCTTGGCCGTCTCGGCGTCGATGCCCAGCAGCTCGAAGACCGTGCTTTGTAGCTCTTGGTCGTGGATTCTGACGGTGCCGCCGCCGGCCTCGGAACCGTTGAGGACGAGGTCGTAGGCTTGGGCCCGGCACTTGCCCGCGTCGGTTTTCAATAGCTCAAGGTCTTGCTCTCGCGGGGCGGTGAAGGGATGGTGCATGGCGGCCCAACCGTCTTCTTCCTCGTCGTAGGCGAACATCGGGAACTCGACGACCCAAGAGAAGTTCATCTCCTTCGGGTCGTATAGCTTAAGCTCGGCACCGAGCCGCTTCCTCAGTCCGTAAAGGGCCTTGCACGTAACGTCGAACTTGTCGGCCACGATCAACAGCAGGTCGCCCGGCTCGGCGTCCATGCGTTGGCCGATGGATACCAGCATGTCGTCGTCGAAGAGCTTGGCGATGGGCGAGGCCAGCTTGCCCTCTTCGTTTACCTTGAACCAGGCCAGGCCCTTGGCGCCGAAGTCCTCGACCACGTAGGAGGTCAGTTCGTCGATGCCTTTTCGCGAGTAGTTGTCGGCGGCACCCTTGGCGTTGATGCCGCGAACCCGGCCGCCGGCGGCGATTGTGCCGCTGAAGACCTTGAAGGTGGCGTCCTTGGCCAAATCGCCGATGTCGACGAGTTCCATGCCGAATCGCAAGTCGGGCGCGTCGTGGCCGAATCGTTCCATGGCCTCGTCGTACGTCATTCGCGGCAGCGGCAGCTTGATTTCCAGGCCGAGTATCTCCTTTGCCATTCGCGCCATCAAACCGTCGATCATGCCCATGATGTCTTCCGAGTCGACGAACGACATCTCCAGGTCTAACTGCGTGAACTCCGGCTGGCGGTCGGCGCGAAGGTCCTCGTCGCGGAAACATCGGGCAACCTGCATGTAGCGGTCGTAGCCGGCGATCATTAATATTTGCTTGTACAGTTGCGGTGACTGCGGCAGGGCGTAGAACGTGCCCGGTTGTACTCGGCTGGGAACCAGATAATCCCGCGCGCCTTCCGGCGTGCTACGACCCAGCACGGGCGTTTCCACGTCGATGAACCCCTGCTCGTCGAAGTAGTCTCGCATGATCTTTATCATGCGGTGGCGAAGGAACATCGAGCGCTGCATGTCCGCGCGGCGAAGGTCGACATAGCGGTGCTTCAGCCGAAGGTCCTCGCCGGGCAGTTCGGTGGCGCTTGGTTGGAACGGCGGAGTCAGGCTCTTGTTGAGAATCTCGACCTTGCCGCAACGAAGTTCAATGTCGCCGGTCGACAGCTTGGGGTTGGCCGTGCCTTCCGGCCGCGGCGCCACCGTGCCGGTCACCGAGATGACGAACTCGCCGCGCAACGTTCGGGCGATGTTCATGTTCTCTTCGCCGCTGTCCGGGTTGAACACGACCTGGGTTCGGCCGTATCGATCGCGAAGATCGACGAAAAGCACGCCGCTATGATCGCGATACGTATCGACCCAGCCGCAGATGGTGACTTCTTCGCCGACGTTTTCCAGACGAAGCTGGCCACAAGTATGAGTTCTCAACAACGTACTGTCCTCTGGTATCAGTGGAGCTAATGGCAAAACCTTCTATTGTAGTCGGTTTTCAGCGGGCGCAAAGGTTGGGAAAATTAACTAGCGGGTGGAGTAGGACCCTGCGGGGTAGTGGTTGATGAGGGTGGCCTCGATTCTCGAATCGAGGTGCGCAGCACCAGAGGCTCCGTGGGCGGGTGGTCGAACGACAGGGGTATTTTGCCGATTCATGTCGGTCGCCTATCAGTGGGTCTAACATACATTTGACGCCATGATGTGCCACTGCATCGCAGAAGCAGTGCCTTGTCGGTTGGTTGCGGCACTGCTTCTTCGAAGCAGTGGCACGGCACACGTATATCGTGAGTACATCCCGACGGAAACACCAGCCCGGTTGCCGCGTGAAGGCATAGGGGTAGAATAAGTGCCGCGATACGCCGAATACAATAAGAAACGGAGGCGGACGATGGCGGAAGAAGAAAGATCTAGTGCCATGCGCGTGTTGGTGGTGGCTGCGTCGTTGGTCGTGCTGGTCGCCGGGATGAAGGCGGCCTCCTCGCTTCTGGTGCCCTTTCTGCTGGCGTTGTTCATCGCCGTCATCGCCACGCCCATGTTCTTGGCATTGCGACAACGGGGTGTTCACTCGGCGGTCGCCCTGCTGATAATGATCCTGGCGTTGGTGGTTCTCGGTTTCGTTATGATCGCGGCGGTTCGCGGTTCGCTGGACGGTTTCACGGATAATCTTTCCCGATACGAGAGCCAATTGAAGCTCCGCATGGCGTACATCTGGACTTGGCTCGACTCGCGGGGAATCGAGTCGCCCAAAGAAGCCTTCTCCGACGCCCTCGACCCCAACGTGGCCGTCGGCTACGTGGGCACCGTTACCAGCACCCTCAGCGGGCTGTTGGCCAACGCGTTTCTGATATTGCTGGTGGCCGTCTTCATTCTGCTGGAAGCGGCCATCATGCCGGCAAAGGTGCGAGCGCTGCCGGGGCTGTCGGATGAAATGTGGAACGATCTGACGCGAATGGTCGAGGACGTGCGCCGCTACATGACCTTGAAGACGCTGACCAGTTTCATAACCGGCGTGGCGGTCGGTCTGGCGACGGCGGCCATCGGCATCGACTATCCGGTACTGATGGGGCTGCTGGCGTTTCTGTTGAATTACGTGCCCAACGTGGGCTCGTTCATCGCGGCCGTGCCGGCCGTGTTGTTGGGGTTCATCCAATTCGGCTTTCGCGGCGCGATCGTCACGGCGTTGGCCTACGTGGCGATAAACGTCCTAGTGGGCAACGTCATCGAGCCGCGCCTGATGGGCCGCGGCCTTGGTCTCTCGCCGTTGGTGATTCTGCTTTCCATGATATTCTGGGGCTGGGTCCTCGGCCCGGTCGGCATGCTGCTGTCGGTGCCGCTAACCATGGCCGTCAAGATCGCCTTCGAGAGCGGCAAGGAAACCCGCTGGATCGCCCTGCTGATGGGCTCGCGGGTGCCGGAGGAAGGTTAGAGTGACCGTCGGGTGGCTGGCGGCTGAATGCACCCTAGGGAACACTGGGGGCAAAGGCTGAGTATTGATTATGGTCCGGAAAGGAAGTCTCACTAATCAGGCTGTGTCTCCACGACCCCATCTTGCCGGTGCGCAAGCACCCGGGCCCACCCGGACCGTCTTCTATCGTGTTTTCGTTGATCGCCGCAAGTCGATGGGCCGATACGTGGGCCCGTTCTTCTTACTACGCGGTTCGTCCCTCGCTTTTTCTCCCTTCTTCGCTTTCTCCGCCGCTTGTTCCGCGAACTCCGCGACCATCTTCTTGTCCTCGGGGCTTAGCCGATTGACAATTCGTGTTCCTTCGTCGAATCCCCAAAGAACTTCCATCCCCCGTCGCGATCCGCCTACAAAGAACCTAAAATCATATCCTTCTGATCTGACCAGTTGAGCGGCATTATACGGCGTGTTGGTTATTTGCCGTTCGGATCTTCGATGCGACACACGAGGCGGACATGCCGTAACAATCCATTTCCCGATCACAAAATCATCTTGCAGCAAGGCCTTCATTGCCGAGTCGATCTCACTTTGCTCCGACCCAAGGCAGGGTTGGAGATTCAGGAGGATCATTCGTTTTCCATTGATCATTGGTTCAAAAGGAAAAGTCCGGCCGATGGAACCCGGGAAGTAGCCGGGCGCCCAAACAATGAGACTTCGCAACTTCTCTCGCTGTCCGCCCGAAGCGAGTTGTTTCTCGATTTCATCCCCCGGTTCGCAAACGAACGGGTGCGCGATTGCCAGACGATCGGTTTCGCCTTCGTATCGATAATCCATGTACAATGGAATCACCATCATATTGCCTATCTCGCGGTCGCGATCAAGGTCTTTTCGAGTGAACATCGATTCTTTTCCAAGTTCTTCGACGATCCAAATGGGC
>Ga0180432_10011965_pt1 | contig 10161 bp, 8 predicted proteins | sample SS_ome_10_FD_132414 | JGI IMG/M metagenome (GOLD analysis project Ga0180432, IMG submission 132414) | Hypersaline lake sediment archaeal communities from the Salton Sea, California, USA - SS_1_MS_2 metaG | ecosystem: Environmental > Aquatic > Non-marine Saline and Alkaline > Hypersaline >...
CACAGGGGAAACGTGAGGTATTCATCCGCGACGATCCGGCCGTCGTCTTTCCGCCCGAACGCGCGCTCCGCCGCGCTGCACAGCGGAATCGCCGCCCACGCCAGCGCGGCGGCCGCCGCGATCTGCCACACCAACGGAATCCGTCCCAAAGCCAGCACAATCGGCACCCCGAGCAGCGCGCCCGTGGTCCCCGACGCCACCGGGCACAACCCGAGCCCGAATCCCGTAGCCAGCAGCCTCACGAGCCCGCTCTTCTTCCCGTCCGAAGCCACGCCCCTGCTCCCTCACACAAAACGGTACTTGAAGATGCACCACAGTGCCCACAGGCCGTCCCGCCAGGTGATCTTCTTGCCCTCCGTATAGCCGCGGCCGTAGTAGGAGACCGGCACTTCGTAGACGCGCCACTTGCCCCGCGCCACCTTGGCCGTTACTTCCACTTCGAACCCGAACCGGTCCTCACGGAGTTCCATGCCTTCCAGGACCTCCTTCCGGAATACCTTGTAGCACACCTCCATGTCCGTCAGGTTCAGGTCCGTCATCATGTTGGACAACGTGGTCAGCAGCCGATTCCCCACGTAGTGCCAGTAGAAGACCACGCGATGCGGGCCGCCGCCCAGAAACCGCGACCCGTAGACCACGTCGGCGTAGCCGTCGAGAATCGGCTGCAGCAGCCGCGGATAATCGCGCGGGTCATACTCCAGGTCCGCGTCCTGGATCAGGACGATATCGCCGGTTGCGGCCGCAAAGCCGCTGCGCAGCGCCGCCCCCTTGCCCCGGTTTCGGTCGTGAAACACGAACTTCCAGTCCGGATGCGCCCGCTGCAGGGCCCGCAGCGCTTCCCCCGAGCCGTCCGTGGAACAGTCGTCCACGAGAACCAGCTCCTTGACCATGCCCACGTCCGCCTGTTCGACCCGGCGCACGATCTCCGCGATTGTCTCCGCCTCATTGTAGACGGGCAGGACCACCGAAACCTTCCTGCTGCTTGCGTTCATCGCGCCGAACCATACTGAAAAGGGGCTGCCCGCGGCAAGGATCTTGTCTCAGGTGCAGCCGCGCCCGGCCGGCTTGCCCACACCCTTTGCACTGGCATCTCCTTCGAGCCCTCTGCTATGATTCCCGTATGTTCAATTCCGCCTACCGCATTGCCACGGTGTGGGGGATTCCCATCCGGCTGCACATCTCGCTGCTGCTGATGGTGTTCATTCTCATCCTCCAGTTCGGCTTCTGGAACGGCATCCTCATCGAGATCGGGCTGGCCCTGAGCATCGTGCTGCACGAGCTCGGCCATTCGCTCGTGGCCATCCGCAAGGGCTGCCGTGTGCGTGAGATCACCCTGGTCTGCATCGGCGGCGCTGCGCAAATGGAACGCATTCCCACGCGTCCGTTGGACGAATTTCTCATGGCGCTGGCCGGCCCGTTTGTGAGCCTGGTGCTCGGCGTCCTGTTCCTGTTCGCGGGCGGACGCCTGGCCCTGCCGCCGGTTCCCCGTGCCGATCCCCTGAACATCGTCCAGCTTCTGGGCGCCATCAATCTCGGCCTGCTCATCTTCAACCTGCTCCCTTCGTTCCCTATGGACGGCGGACGCGTGCTGCGCGCCGCGCTCACGCCGCGCATGGGCCGGCTTCGGGCCACGTTCATCGCCGCCCGGCTCGGCAAGATCATGGCGGTCCTGTTCGGCCTGTGGGGCTTCTTTCACCACAACTGGATTCTGATCTTCATCGCCTTCTTCATCTTCACCGCGGCCGGAAACGAGTACCGGATGGTGCAAATGCAGGAGGCCGCCAAGCGCCACGGATTCGGAGCCTGGTCCCCGTTCGGTCCGCCCGAGCCGCCGGCGTCCGGGGACGACGATGAGGTCACGGTCGGCCCGCCGCCCTACGGGCAACGGGATTCGCGAACGCGCGTGCATCCGGAAGACAGGACCCGGTTTCGCGGCTGGTTCTGAGGGAGGCTACCCCCGGCGGGATCGGTACCGCTGGATCAGCGCGTTGGTCGAGGCGTCGTGGTTCCCGACGCGCGGCGCCTTCGCCGTCAGCTCCTCGAAGATCCCGCCGGCGAGCGTCTTCCCGAGCTGCACCCCCCACTGGTCGAACGGGAAGATGTCCCAGATCACGCCCTGCACGAAGACCTTGTGCTCATAAAGCGCCACGAGCGCGCCGAGGGCGGCCGGCGTGAGTCGGTCCGCCAGGATCGTGTTGGTCGGCCGGTTCCCCGGGAAGACCCTGTACGGCGCCCGCGCCGGATCCTCACCGTCGGCCTCGACTTCCGCCCGTGTCCGCCCGAAGGCCAGCGCCTCGGTCTGCGCAAACAGGTTGGCCGTCAGCTTGTCGTGGTGGTCGCCCGCCTCCCGGCAGGGGCGGCAGAACCCGATGAAGTCCGCCGGAACCAGCTTCGTGCCCTGATGGAGGTGCTGGAAGAAGGCGTGCTGGCCGTTCGTGCCCGGCTCTCCCCACACGATCGGGCCGGTCTGCCAGGCCACCGGTCGGCCCTCGCGGTCCACCCCCTTCCCGTTGCTTTCCATGTCCAGTTGCTGGAGATGCGCGGCCAGGCGGTGCAGGTACTGAGTGTAGGCGAGCACGGCGTGCGTCTCTGTGCCCAGGAAGTTGTTGTACCAAACCCCGAGCAGGGCCACGATCACCGGCATGTTGGCTTCAAACGGGGCCGTACGGAAATGGCCGTCCATGGCGTGAAACCCGGCCAGCATCTCCCGGAAGCGCTCCGGCCCGATCCCGATCATCACCGGCAGCCCGACCGCCGAGCACAGGGAGTACCGCCCGCCCACCCAATCCCAGAAGGGAAACACGTTCTCCGCGGCGATTCCGAAGGCCGCCGCCCGCTCCGGCCGCGCGGTAACGGCCACGAAATGGGACGCCGCCGCGGACGCGTCTCCCAGCCCTTCCACAACCCACTGCCGCGCGGTGTGTGCGTTGGTGAGAGTCTCCATCGTGGTAAACGTCTTCGACGTCACTACGAAGAGGGTCTCCCCGGGATCCATCTCCCGTGTCGTTTCGACCAGGTGCCCGGCGTCCACGTTCGACACAAACGCAACCTTCACGCCCGGGCGGCTGTACGCCCGGAGCGCCTCGTAGGCCATACAGGGCCCGAGATCGGATCCGCCGATCCCGATGTTCACCACGTTCCGAATCGGCTTCCCGCCGTGCCCGCGCCGCTCGCCCGACTCCACCTGCCGCGCCAGCTCGGCCATGCGCCCCAGCACGGCCTGCACCCCGGGCACCACGTTCGTTCCGTCCACGCAGAACCGGGCATCCGCCGGCGCGCGCAGCGCCACGTGCAGCACGGCCCGGCCTTCCGTCGCGTTGATCGGCCGGCCTTCGAACATATTCTCGATCGCCGGGCCCAGCTGCCGCGCCCGCGCCAGGTCCGTCAGCAGGCTCAGCGTCTCGGCCGTGACCAAGTTCTTCGAGTAATCCAGGTACAGACCCGCGGCTTCCAGCGACATGCGCCCGACACGCTGCGGGTCGCGGGCGAACAGATTCCGCAACCGCCACCCCCGCGCCGCTTCGGCATGCCGCGCGAGCGCCTGCCATTGCGCAAGATCCGTCACCGCGGGTCCGCCCTGTTTCATCCGCATCCTCCCGGCGAATCCTCCCATTTTTCCCCTTGCATGCAAATCACATTCTGATACAGTCCGCACCTTGTCGGGTCCCGATCCGGTCTCGGTTTGCATCGATGCCGGAGCGCCGGGACGGAAGCGAGCGCCCTTCCCCGCCACAGGGAGAGGCCAAAGCGGATTCTTGGCGCCGGTCGGTCGGCGGATCGCACGCGGCGCGAGCACAAGGAGGACACTGTGGCGACTACGGCCGAAACACGCCCTGAGATCGGCATACGGGATCTCCTCGAAGCCGGTCTCCATTTCGGGCATCAAACCAAGCGCTGGAACCCCAAGATGCGGCGCTTCATCTTCGACAAGCGCAACGGCATCCACATCATTGACCTCGCAAAGACGCTCGTCCGGCTGCAGGAGGCGGCGCAGTTCGTCCACGACGCCGTGGCGTCCGGGCAGCGCGTGCTTTTCGTCGGGACGAAGAAGCAGGCGCAGCGCGCGATCGAGGAGACGGCCGGCGCCTCCGGGCAGTACTACGTCACGACGCGGTGGCTCGGCGGAACCCTGACCAACGCCTCGACGATCCGGCGCAGCATCATGCGCCTCCACCAGCTCGACCAGATGGAGAAGACCGACGCCTTCGCCTCGATGCACAAGAAGGAGGCCGCCAGTCTGCGACGCGAACTCGAGAAGCTCAGGCGGAATCTCTCCGGAATCGCCGCCATGAAGGATCCGCCGGGCCTGCTCTTTGTCGTGGACATTACCCGCGAGGCCATTGCGGTGGCCGAGGCCAACCGGATGGGCATTCCGGTCGTGGCCATGGTGGACACCAACTGCGACCCCGACCCCATTGACTACGTGATTCCCGGCAACGACGACGCCATCCGAGCCATCAAGCTCGTGGCCGGCGCCATCGGCGAGGCCGTGCGAAGCGGGTCGGAGTCGTACACCAAGCTGGCAGCGGAAGACGCCCGCCGCAGGGAGGCGCAGGCCAAGACCGAACCGGCGACGGACAAGGCGTCGGCCGACGCGCCGCAGTCCCCGGACGCGCCCGTCCCGGAGGCCCCGTCCGACGAGACCGACGACGCCGAGGAATCCGGGCCCGACCGCGGCGCGCCGGCCAAGAAACGGGCGCCTGCGCGCAAGAAGCCCCGTTCGGCGCACCCCGCGCGCGGCGCACGCAGCACAGCCCGAAGATAGACAGGCGGCCCGCCCGAAAAGCAACTACAGGGAGACCTCGGAATGACCCAGATTACCGCTCAGCAGGTCAAGCGCCTCCGTGAGGCGACCAACGTGAGCATGATGGACTGCAAGCGAGCCCTCGTCGAGGCCGACGGCGATTTCGACCAGGCGACCCGGCTTCTCCGCGAACGCGGCATGGCCGTGGCAGCCAAGCGGGCCGGGCGCGCGGCCCAGCAGGGCCTGGTCGCGTCCGCTTCATCGGAAGACGGCGTCATTCAGTCGCTCGTGGAAGTCAACTGCGAGACGGATTTCGTCGCCCGAAACGAGAGCTTCCGAGCGTTCGTGGGCGAGGTGGCGAGCCAGGCGTGCGAGACGGACGACCCGCTTTCCGAACAAATGGGCGCCGAGCTAACGGCAAAGATCGCCGAGATCGGCGAGAATCTGGTTCTACGCCGCAATACCCGGTTTGTCCTCCGGGGCACCGGCGCGATCGGGTCTTATATCCATCTCGGAGGGAAGGTGGGCGTACTGGTCGAGGTCGGATGCGAAAAGGCCGAAACCGTATCGGAGCCCGCTTGGGCGGAGCTGGTGCGGGATCTCACGCTGCATGTTGCGGCCTGCAACCCGGCGTACCTTGTGTCCGACGAGGTGCCCGAGCAGGAAATCGCCTCCGAGCGCGCGATTTACGCCAAGCAGGTCCAGAACAAGCCCCCGCAGATCCTGGAGAAGATCGTGGACGGCAAGATGAGAAAGTACTTCGCGGAGGTGTGCCTGATCGACCAGGGCTTTGTCAAAGAGCCGAAGACCGCTGTCCACGCGTTGTTGACCGCCGTCGGCAAGCAACTGGGTGACAACCTTCAGGTGCGCCGCTTCGTCCGTTATCAGCTCGGCGAGTAGCCGGACCCGTTGCATGGACCGGAAGACAAAACTGGGTTTTGTCACGTTTCTGACATTCGTCAGGTTTCCCCTCGTCCTCCTCTTCTTCACCGGCGCGTTGGTTCACCATCGCCATCCCGTCCCCTGGCTGTTCACGGCCTCGTTCTCCGCACTGATCGCCTCGGCCGTCACCGATCTGTTCGACGGTTACTTCGCGCGCCGGCTGGGCGTCGTAACCACATTCGGCGCGCATGCCGATCCGCTGATGGACAAGTTCTTCTATCTCTCGACACTCCCGCTGCTGGTCTTCCTGAGCGCGGCCAACGGTCATACCGGGCATGCCGTGTTCCTGCTCTGTCTCACCATGCTCTTCCTGACTCGCGATCAGTGGGTCACGTTCCTGCGTGCCCTCGGCTCGCTCTGTGGTGTCCGCGCGGATGCCAACTGGTCCGGCAAGCTGCGAACGGGGGTCACCTTTCCTCTGATCGGCGCCATCTACTACGTCGAGGCCGCCCCGCGCCCGATTGTCGGCTATGGGTTTCTCTACGCGTTCGAGTCCGCGGCGCTTCTGATCAACGTGGTATCTCTTTTCGTGTATACGCGCCGGTACTGGCCCTGCCTGCATCGGGCCGCCGGCATGAACCGGGTCGCGGAAGACGCGCGCCCGAACGCCGATTGAATGCAGACCCGCAGGCCGCCGCTTGTACGGTGACGCCCGGCGGGAGGACGGTATGACCGGCAGGTCCGACACACAGACGGCGGGCGGCGCCCGCCGGGACGACGGGGCGCGCCGTCAAACCCCCGTGGGCGTGGCTCTCGTTTCGACCCTCCCGCTTCTCGGATTGTATCTCTTTCTGCTGCGCGCCGGCGCCGACGACTTCCGGCCGCTGCTCGTGCTCGCGCTCCTGCTCCTGCTGGGCCTTCTCGGATATGCGGTCCTCCACTCCTTGCCCATACGCCTACGGCGCCTCCGCGCCCGCGCAGAGCGGCTGCTCCGCGATACGGCGGCCGCCCCCGACAGCGGCGCCCTCCCCCTGTCCGATCTGGCAGCGATTGAACAGGCCCTCGAAGCGCTCGACGCCGACCTGGCCCGCGCCCGGCAGCGCGCCGGCCTCACGGACGAAGACCACAAGGCCTTGCTCAACGCCAAGCTGGAGAGCCTCACGACCATGGCCCGCGGCGTGGCCCACGACTTCAACAACCTGCTCGCGGCCGTCCTCGGCAACGTGAGCATCATTCTGCGCAACCTGCCGCCGGATTCTTCGCTCCGGGACAACGCGCTCCAGATCGAATCCACGGCGCTCCACGCCGTGGAGCTGACGAACGAGATCATGACGTTCTCCGGGCGAACGAACCCGCGGCGCGATCCGCTCAACCTTTCCGGGCTCGTGCGGGAAATGGCCGGCGCCCTCGAGGTGTCCGTGGCCAAGGGCATCGAGCTGACGTACGAGCTTGCCCCCGACCTGCCGATGATTCGTGGCGACCGGGCGCAACTCACCCAGGTCGTCACCCAGCTCGTCGTCAACGCCTCCGACGCCATGACCGACCGGTGTGGAACGATCCGACTGGCCACGGGCCGCCTCGACTGCAGCCCCGACGATCTCGCGGCCTGTTTCCCGAACGAGGACGTCAGGGGAGGCCCGTACGTCTACCTCGACGTGGGCGACACGGGGTGCGGCATCCCGGCAGAGGTGGCGGAGAGGATCTTCGATCCGTTCTTTTCCACGCGGATCCGCGGGCACGGGATGGGTCTGCCCATCGTCATCGGGATTGTCCGCGCCCATGAGGGCGTCATCAAGGTCACCAGCTCCCCGCAGAAGGGCACGGTCGTCCGCGTGCTGCTGCCCCTCAACCAAGCCTCCTAAGCCGGCTCCTCCCCCGAATGGCGCAGCTCTTTCACACCCCGTCCAGGAAGGTGAGCTGGCCGCCCCCCTCCCGCTCCTTCCGCGGACGGCGCCGCGCGATCTTCGGCTGACCGGATTCGCCGAGTTCGCCTTCCTCGAGATTGGCCAGGATTTCCTTCGCGCGCTCCAGGACCGCGTCCGGAAGACCCGCCAGCCGCGCGACCTGGATCCCGTAGCTCTTGTCCGACGCGCCCGGAACAATCTTCCGCAAAAAGACCACGCGATCGTCCTTCTCGCGCACCAGCACGTTGTAGTTGCGAACCCCCGGTAGCGTGAGAGCCAGGTCCGTGAGCTCGTGGTAATGTGTCGCGAACAGCGTCTTGGCCTTCACGTTCCGGGCGTTGTGCAGGTACTCCGCGACGGCCCAGGCGATGCTGATGCCGTCGAACGTGCTCGTGCCCCGGCCGATTTCGTCCAGAACGATCAGGCTGGCCGACGTGGCATGGTGCAGGATGTTCGCCGTCTCCTGCATCTCGACCATGAAGGTGCTGCGGCCCCGGATCAGATCGTCGCTGGCGCCGACCCGCGTGAACACGCGGTCCACCACGCCGATCTCCGCCTCCTCGGCCGGAACGAACGAGCCCATCTGCGCCAGAATCACGATCAACGCCGTCTGCCGGATGTACGTGGACTTGCCCGCCATGTTCGGGCCTGTGAGGATCGCGATCTGGTTCCGGTCCCCGTCCAACAAAGCGTCGTTCGGAACGAACCGCTCGGCATCGGGCATCTGCTCGATTACCGGGTGCCGACCGGCACGGATCCGGATCCGGTCCCCGTCTGTCATCGAGGGGCGCCGGTAGCCCAGCACCAGCGCACGGTCCGCCAGCGTCGCGACCACGTCCACGGCCGCCACGGCCCGGGCCGTGGCCTGCATGCGCTCGGTCTCGGCCGCCACGGTCTCCCGGACCCGCACGAAGATCTCGTATTCAAGCGCCACGGCCCGTTCGTGCGCGCCCACGATCCGGTTTTCAAACTCTTTCAACTCCGGCGTGATGAAGCGCTCGGCGTTGACCAGCGTCTGTTTCCGCGTGTACGACGGCGGCACATTACCCACCTGGCCGCGTGACACTTCGATGTAGTACCCGAACACCTTGTTGTGCCGCACCTTCAGCGTCCGGATCCCCGTACGTCGCTGCTCGCCGGCCTGGTACTCGGCCAGCCACCGCCGGCCCTCGCCGGCGGCGCGGCGCAACGCGTCCAGTTCGGCGTCATAGCCGTCCTGTACGATCCCGCCCTCCCGCACCACGGCCGGCGGCTCCGGCACGATCGCGCGGCCGATCAGCGTCACCAGCTCCGGAAACACCGTCATCGCCGAGGCGAGACGGCCGAACAGATCCACCCCGCAGGCCCCGACTTGCTCTCGAATCCGCGGCACGGCTTCGAGTGACTGGCACACCGCGCGCAGGTCCCGCGCGTTCCCCGCACCCGACCCCAGCCGCGCTACCAGACGCTCGAGGTCGCGCACCGTGCCCAGCGTTTCCCGGATTCCCCCGAGGCAGGCCCGGTCGTCGCACAGCCGGGCTACGGCGTCATGCCGCGCCCGGATTCCCGCCACATCCGCCAACGGACGCAAGATCCAGTTCCGAAGCTCGCGCGCCCCCATGGCCGTGCGCGTTGCGTCCAGCACATCCAGGAGCGTGCCCGGCTTCGCCGCCCCGGGCGCGGGCACGAGGTCCAGGTTCAGACAGGTCGCATCGTCAAGCACCAGGAAATCCGCAGGCACGCACACCCGGAATGACCGCACGTGCCCCACCCGGCGACGCAACTCTTCCTTGACGTAGTGCAGCACCCCCCCCGCCGCGCAGACCACCGCCGTCTTTCCCTCGCAGCCGAAACCGTCCAGGGAATGGACGCCGAAATGACGGGTCAAGCACTCGCGCGCCGCCGCGTAGTCGAAGGCCCAACTATCCCCGCGGCTCACCTCGATCCCGGGAATCCCGCTCCATGCCGCGCGCAGCCCCTCGTCGTCGACCTGATCGTCGGCGACGACCACCTCGCGGGGCGCAAACCGCTTCAGCTCGTCCTGCAACGCGTCGGCCGTCGCTGCTTCCTCGCCTGCGAACGAACCCGTCGAGAGGTCGAGCCGGGCCAGTCCGAAGCCGTCCGCCGAGGCATAGACGCCGGCCAGGAAGTGGTTCCGATTCGATTCCAGGATGGTTTCCTCGGTAACCGTACCGGGTGTGACGATCCGGGTCAGCTCGCGACGGACGATCCCCTTCGCCTCGGCCGGGTCCTCGACCTGGTCGCAGATCGCCACCTTGCGGCCGGCCTTCATCAGCTTGGCCAGGTAGCTCTCGACCGCGTGCACCGGCACTCCGCACATCGGCACGCGGTTCCGCCGGGTGAGGGCGATGTCCAGGAGGGGGGCCGCCTGCCGGGCGTCCTCGTAAAACATCTCGTAGAAATCGCCCAGCCGGAAGAAGAGAATGACGCCGGAAGGAAGCTCGTCCCGGATGCGACGATACTGACGCATCATGGGGGTTGGACGGTCACCCATCGTCTTTCGATGCCGGTTCCGATTCAAGTTCCTGCCTGATTCCGTCCATCATGGCCGCCATGCGCCGCCCGTACTCGACGTAGCTGGCGTACATCTCGTCGGCCCGGGAGGCGACGGAGGCATCGTGGTAGACCACC
>Ga0180432_10011966_pt1 | contig 10159 bp, 9 predicted proteins | sample SS_ome_10_FD_132414 | JGI IMG/M metagenome (GOLD analysis project Ga0180432, IMG submission 132414) | Hypersaline lake sediment archaeal communities from the Salton Sea, California, USA - SS_1_MS_2 metaG | ecosystem: Environmental > Aquatic > Non-marine Saline and Alkaline > Hypersaline >...
GTCATCGCCGCGTTCGAGTAGAGGCCGTCGCGCGCAAAACGTTCGCGCTGGAAACGCCGCGCCGCATTCGCCCGGCGCCGCACGTCCGCCGAGCGCTCGGCACTGGCGTCCGAGGCGATCTCTCGGTACTTGAGCGCCGGCACGTCCACGTGGATGTCAATGCGGTCGAGCAGCGGCCCGCTGATTTTTTTGATGTACCCGTGAATCTGGCCGGGCGTGCACCGGCACTGGTGCGTCGGGTCCGTAAAATACCCGCACGGGCACGGATTCATCGCCGCCGCGAGCATGAACGACGCCGGGAACGTCAACGACCCCAGCGCCCGGCTGATCGTGATCTTGCCCTCCTCGAGCGGCTCGCGCATTACCTCGAGCGCGTCCCGGCTGAACTCCGGCAGCTCGTCGAGAAACAGCACACCGTGGTGTGACACGCTCACCTCGCCGGGTCGCGGAATGCTCCCGCCGCCGATCAGCCCGGCCTTCGAAATCGTGTGGTGCGGCGACCGGAACGGCCGCGTCGCGATGAGGTAGTTCTTGCTCGTGAGCAGGCCGACGATGCTGTGGATCTTCGTCGTCTCGAGCGCCTCATCGAGCGTCATCTCCGGCAGGATCGTCGGGATGCATTTGGCAAGCATGCTCTTGCCCGCGCCCGGCGGGCCGATCATGAGCATGTTGTGCCCGCCGGCGACCGCCACCTCGAGCGCCCGTTTCACGTGCGCCTGGCCCTTCACGTCGCTCAGGTCAATCGGGGTGCTGCTCGACGCCGCAAAGAGCTCGTTGAGGTCCGTCCGCACCGGCTCGAGGCCCGCCTTCCCCTCGATGAAATTCACCGCCTGCACGAGGTCGGCCACCCCGTACACCTCGATCCCCTCGACGACCGACGCCTCCGGCGCGTTCTCGGCGGGCACGATCACGCCCCGCTTGCCGTTCGACCGCGCGCACAGCGCGATCGGCAGCACCCCCTTGACCGGCCGCACCGCCCCATTGAGCGCCAGCTCCCCCACGACGATGAAACCCGAAAAGTCCGCGCCGTGGAGCTGCCCCGTCGCCGCGAGCAGCCCGAGCGCGATCGGCAGGTCGAAGCTCGGCCCTTCCTTCTTGATATCGGCCGGGGCGAGGTTGATCGTCGTCACGCCGTGGACGGGGAGGAAGCCCGAGTTCGCGAGCGCCGTGAACACACGGTCCTTGCTTTCCTTGACCGCCGCGTCGGGCAGCCCGACGATCACCGTCTCCGAGCGCGGCGTCTGCCGGTAATTGACCTCGACCTCCATCAGGTACGCGTCAATCCCGAAAATCGCGCTCGAATACACCTGCGACAGCACGCGCTCGCACCCCTCTCATTATTGACCTGACAACCCGATCACCGGCGAAACGGGCTGCTTGGAACTGAGAACTATTCGCGTTTTTTTCTACGCCCGATCTGCTTCCGTTTCCTCGTCTCCAGCTTCTTGATGCTCTCCGTCCTGGGAAGGTCTTCGGGCATGGTGCCGCCCAGTTCCTTGATCGTCTGGCGGACTTTCGCGCCCACCTCGTGATGCGTCCGATTGGCCGCCGTTTTGCCCCGAACGTTCTCGCGCCGTAGTTTCTCCTCGGTTTGGGTGGCGCGAAACAGATTGGCGGCCAGCTCCGTGCTGCCCATGTGGTCGAGGATCTTCTGGCTTTTCTTCAGCGCCTTGTGGCGATGAATGTCCTCTGCGGTCATCCCGCCGTAGAGGCCCATGTAGCCGTGGTTCTGGAAAATGGCATAGTCCTTCGGCTCAGTAACCCCCGCGCCTTTGGCTGCGTCTGCCAGTTGCGCGTTGTGCTGCCGCATCTCCTCGCGCAAGAGCAAACGACGCTCGTCTCCAAGCCTCAGATCCGCCAACTCCTGCCGCCGCGTCTGGACGGCGAAGTACGTCTGCCCCAGCGCCACGATTTCCTTGCGGGGGTCGGCATTCTGAATGGCCAGATAGCAGGCGTAGCGCGACATGAACACGGTTGTCACGGCGCGTTGACCGCCCTTGCCGATCTCGATCATTTCGGTGACGTCAACGAAATGATCCTCGACACGGTGGCCACTGTTGAAGCAGGCGAGTTTGGCCTTCTCGATGACGGCCTCGAAGTTCCGATAGTCGCCGTATTCCAGCACGGCGGCGAAGTCCCGGCTCGACCAGAATTCGCCTCCCGCCTCGTTCGTCCGCCGGATACGCTCGAAGGGCGAGACGTGCCCGCCTCCGCCTTTCTGAATCGCCTTGCTCACGGCAACCCGTTCCTTTCTCAAAAGCCCAAGCCCACGGTGTTGAGCAGCCCCACCCTAACCGTCTCCGAGCGCGGCGTCTGCCGGTAATTGACCTCGACCTCCATCAGGTACGCGTCAATCCCGAAAATCGCGCTCGAATACACCTGAGACAGCACGGAGCGTCCTCCTCCCCGTAAGGAACGCCCCGCTTGTAGCATGGCGTGCAGCAGACGTCAAGCTGAGTTAATCGGCGGGCGCTGTCTTCTTCTCGAATCGCCTGTCGATTATGGGCGTGTCGGCCGGCAGCGGTATCCGGTTCAAATCAACAATCTTGCCGTCAACGACGAGCTCGATGTCCACACGGGCCCTGTACAGAAACCCTTTCTCCAGCGCATCCCCCGCGTCGGCGGCAACCCATTTGCCGCCCACGTTCGCGACGTATTCCGGCAGCACGCCGGACTCCGACTTGATGTCATCCGGCCATGGCGAGTCGGCCTTGAACCGTTTCCCGTCCGGCCCCCACATCGCGGGATAGTAAATGCGAACGCCCGCATCCATCGAGATGGTGACAATCTTCGACGGGCTCTTCACGAGTATCAGCGGCGCGCCTTCGCTCTTGACCGCGAGAATGTGGGGCCACGCCGCTTCGAACTCCTCTCTGCTGGTGAACGGGATCTCATACACAGTCTGCTGGATCCCGGTCCCAACATCCAGTGTGCGGGCCTGCGCTCGGAGAGGATCCAATTCCTTGGGCCACGTATCCGGCCAGTCCCCCTCATATCTGATCCCGACCAGCGCAAGACACAAACTGGCCACGAGCAGCGCAACGCATCCCACAAGCACCGAGTACACAATCTGTTTGGCTCTCATCGATCATCCTCCTTCTCGTGGGTCCAGTCAGACTCCTCCCGTGCCCGTTGCCTTTGACCGTCGGTTAGACCTGCCAACAACCTGGAAGTTCCCGCGCCACCACCCGCCAAAGCAAAATGGCCGCCCGGGACCTGCCCGGACGGCCGTTCGCAGCGTCATGAAACCCGGATGCTAGTCGCTCTCGCCGCCGGTGAGCGTCGCGAGGTAGGCCGGGCCGAGCTTGTCCACGTGCTTCTTGACATTCTGGAAGACGTCGAGATGTTCTTCCTCCTCACCAAGAAGCTCCTCGAAAAGTTGCTTCGAGATCTGATCCTTCTCGGCGGCGCAGGCATTCGCCGACTCGTTGTACATTTTCACCGCACCCTCCTCGAGCGCAATGTCCGTCGCCAGCATCTCGGCGATCTCCTGGCCCTTCTTGATCTCCCCGTCGGGCTTCGACGTCGGCGTGCCGTTGAGGAAGAGGATCCGCTCGGCGAGTTTTTCCGCGTGCTTCATCTCGTCGATCGCCGTCTTCTTCAGCACGCTGGCCAGCTTGCCGAAGTCCCCGTCCTCCAGCTCGTAGTGATGCGCCATGTACTGCAGGATCGCCGTCAGCTCGCTCGCCCGCGCTTGGTTCAGCAGCTCGATCACTTTCTTGCTCATCTCGGGCCTCCTCCCCTGATTCCTTTGTGACATCCCATCATGGCGATGCACTATGACACGCCCAAGCACACGCGTCAAGCAAGGGATCATCACCTGCTGAGCATGGCCCAAGAACCCAGCCTTCCGGGAACACCCTTGTGTTGAACGACATGAAACAACACCGCTGAAAAAAATCGAAAAAAATCCTTGACCTAGCGGTCAGGGTTTTCGTAGTATTATAGTGAAGGCAGAGGTTGTACCTCCCAAAATTAGAATCCCCCTTATCTCCAGGTGACTCACACGTCACCGCAGCTTCTGCCTTCCTATTTTTTTGTCCACACGCAGCGGCCCATATTCCACCCAAAAAACCCTCTCTCACGACGAGCGCCTCACCACGTTCATTGGCCCCCCAGTGCAGATCGTTTCGTCTTCCTCCTTGTGTATCCGCACCAGAGGTTGTATAGGAACCATTGCACGCGGTTCGGGTCCTAGAATACAGAGGAGGTCCTGAGATGAAGGCCCCTTACGTCATGCTCGCCATCGTCCTGTCGGCCGTCGTCGTCGGCTGTGCGCCCCGCCACAAGGAACCCGAGCTACAGACCCTCGAACCAATACCGATCAACTGGAACGACCCAGGCTCGGTCGTCGAGGGCTTCTTCGACGCCAAGAAACGCGGGGATTGGCGCAAGGCCTTCGACTGCTGCGACTTCAAGGAACGCCTCGGCGGTGAGGAAGCCAAGAAAATCCGCGCAGAATGGAAGCGCGACGCCCCCACTTGGCCTAACAGGTACCGCGACTCGCAATGGGTGATCCTCGATGAAACCATCAGGGGAAACCACGCCCTCGTCTCCGTCATCCTCATTGAAGGGGAGGGGAATAGCGTGGACGACCTGAAACGCTCCGGCTTCGACGAGCTCCTCAAGCGCTACGGCAAGCGCTGGAAAATCACTGAATTCCCACGCCCCTCAGGCCGAAACCTGGAATAGCATTCCAACAGGTTCTCGGACCTGGCAAAGGGAGAAGGAACAATGCCCAGAATATCTTGGACGCGGTGCATCGCTGCGTTCTGTCTCGGCCTGACGGCATTGCCCCTCGGGTGCCAGCAAGCCCAACAGGTGCCCGACCCCGGCCCCTCGATGGACTCCGCGCGGCCGACGCCGAGTCTGACGCGCGGCGAAAACTTCTTCGAACAGGGCCAGACCAAGTACTTCCCCGTCCGGTTCATCTCCGCCGACGCGGTCACGGTGCACGACAAGTGGCAGCCGCCTGAGAGCGGGGACACCGAAGGCGACCTCGACTACTCCATTGGCGAAGAGCGTTTCGACGACGTCGTCAAGCTCATCGGCTATCTTGACGGCCTCGACGCCGACACCCTCGACGAAGGCCTCGTCCTCATCCAGCAAAACCCCGAGAAACGCCCCGACTGGGAACAGAACATCAACCAGCTCTGCGTCTTCGCCGAGTTCAAGAACATCAACTTCTGGCTCCGCGTCCCCACAGAAGCCGACAACCCCGGCGGTGAACACGCCTACTGGCTCGTCCGCGCCACCACCGTCGAGCAGGACTAGAAGAATCCAGGCCACCGCATCGGAAGCGAGTGAGGGGAAGCACTAATCAGACTTGGTGTGTTGGAGAAACCGGCGCTCGGGTCCCGCCGCTAATACGCCTTCGCGAAGATGACGCGCTTCTTTGAGGGCTTGCCGGTGACGATGCAGCGGCCTTCTTCCTCGGCCGCGTCGAAGGGGATGACGCGGAGCGTCGCTTTGGTCTTTTCCTTGATCTTCTCTTCCGCTTCGCGCTCGCCCGACCAGTGGCATCGCGCAAAACACCCGTCTTCCATCCGCCCAACGAGGTCGTCGAGCGTGTCGATATCCACCGTGTTCTCGTCGCAGAACTTTTTAGCGCGCTCGTAGATCGCGTGCTGCATCTCGTCGAGCACCGCCGGCACGCGGCTCGGGACGAGGTTCCGGTTCACCGGCGTCTTTTCGCCCGTGTCCCGCCGGACGAGCACCACCTGGTTCCGCTCGAGGTCCTTCGGCCCGATCTCGATGCGGATCGGCACCCCCTTGAGCTCCCACTCATTGAACTTCCAGCCCGGCGTGTGCTCGTCGCGGTCGTCCACCTTGACGGCGACGTCCGGGCCGATCGCCTCCTTGATCTTCTCGGCGACGGCGACGACCTTGGCGCGCATGTCGAGGTCACGGTAGATCGGCACGATGACCACGCTGATCGGCGCGATTCGCGGCGGCAGCACGAGGCCCTGGTCGTCGCCGTGCGCCATCACGAGCGCCCCGACGAGCCGCGTGCTCACGCCCCAGCTCGTTTGCCACACGTACTCGAGCGTGCCCTGGCGGGTCTGGAAACTCACCTCGAACGGCTTCGAAAAGTTCTGGCCGAGGTTGTGCGAGGTCCCGCACTGGAGCGCCCGCTTGTCCTGCATCATCGCCTCGATCGTGTAGGTGTTCACCGCGCCGGCAAAGCGTTCACTCTCGCTCTTCTCGCCGACGAACACCGGAATCGCCAGCACCTCCTCGACAAACCGCCGGTACACCTCGAGCATGCGCAGCGTCTCTTCCTGCGCCTCCTCGGCGGTCGCGTGCGCCGTATGTCCTTCCTGCCAGAGGAACTCCGTCGTGCGCAAAAAGAGCCGCGTGCGCATCTCCCACCGCACCACGTTCGCCCACTGGTTTACCAGCAGCGGCAGGTCGCGGTAGGAGTGAATCCACTTGGCGAACATGCTGTACATGATTGTTTCCGAGGTGGGCCGCACGTAGAGCGGCTCCTCGAGCTCGCTCCCGCCGCCGTGCGTCACCACCGCGCATTCGGGTGCGAACCCCTCGACGTGATCGGCCTCCTTCCTCAAAAAGCTCTCCGGGATAAAGAGCGGGAAATAGGCGTTCTCGTGGCCGGTCGCCTTGATTTCGGCGTCGAGCGTCCGCTGGATCGTCTCCCAGATCGCGTAGCCGTACGGCCGGATGATCATGCACCCCTTGACCGGCGAGTAGTCCGCCATCTCCGCGCGCAGCACCACGTCCGTGTACCAGCGCGAGTAATCTTCCGAGCGTTTCGTGATCCCTTTCATGCCGCGGACTCCGCTTTCACTCCTCCATCAACTCAGAAGGCGTACCGCTCGATCGCTTCGGCGACGCCGTCGTGGTCCCGGTCGGCCGTCACCCAGTCGGCGGCCTCGCGAACCGGCTCGACCGCGTTCCCCATCGCTACGCCGAAGCCGGCGCCGCCGATCATCTCCACGTCGTTCAGATCGTCGCCGATCGCCATGATGCGTTGGGGCGGGATGCTATAGGAACCCGCCAGGAATTGCAAGGCCTGCCACTTCGACGCGCCCCGAGGGAGCACCTCGAGCGAGCTCCCGCGGTACCGGAGACTCCGAATAATGAACACCGTCGCATAGCCCGCCGTCGCCTGCGCCACCGATGCCTCGATCGCTTGGAGACGCTCGTACTCGTGCAGGATGCAGCACTGGATGATCCGCCGTGTGGGGAGCGTCTCGAGTGTCGCCACGGCCCGCATCATCTCCGGGGAGAGCGTCACGTACTGCATGTGGTACTCGTTTGCCTCCTCGACGACGTCCGTGCAGAACTCATACTCCGGATACTCGTCCACCATCACCAGCACCGGCAGCTCCGGGGAGAGGCTCTTGAGCGCCCGGATGCACGCGACGTAGGCCTCGGGGGCAAAGTAGTTCGAGTATATCGTCCGCGTCGTCGCCACCTCCTTGATGACCACGCCGTTGTTGACCACAATGTGGTCGGCGAACGACATCCCGTCGAGCGCATGCATCGCCGACGAGAAACGGCGCCCCGTGCAGATGACGATCTCGACGCCGGCCCGATGCGCCCGCTCGAGCGCCTCGCGGCTCCGGGGCGTCACCTGCCCCGCGCTCGAGAGCAGCGTCGAGTCCAGGTCTATCGCAATCAGATCGAACTTCATATTATGGAAGCCACAGATCACACAGATGGCACAGATCAATCCGCGATGGCCACAGGCCATCGCGGGAAATCAGCGTGAATCTGTGAAATCTGTGGCTCACTCCTCCTAGCCTTCAAACTGCTTGCCCGTGAGCCGCTCGTACGCCTCGACATAGCGGGCGCGCGTGCCCGCGATAACTTCCGTCGGCAGCTTCGGCGCGGGCGGCGTCTTGTCCCAGTCGAGCGTCTCGAGGTAGTCGCGCACGTACTGCTTGTCGAAGCTCGGCTGGATCCGGCCCGGGTCCCACTGGTCCGCCGGCCAGAACCGCGACGAGTCCGGCGTGAGCACCTCGTCAATGAGGATCAGCTCCTCGTCGCGCAGGCCGAACTCGAACTTCGTATCGCTCAAAAGGATCCCGCGCTCACGCGCGTAGTCCCGCGCCGTCGTGTAGATCTCGAGGCTTGTCGCCGCCAACTGCTCGCCGAGCGCCTCACCCACCTGCGCCTTCATCTGCGCCTGCGTGATGTTCTCATCGTGGCCGCTCGCGGCCTTCGTCGCCGGCGTAAAGATCGGCTCCGGCAGCTCCGAGCCGAGCTTCAGCCCCGCCGGCAGCCCAATCCCGCACACGCTCTGCGACTGCTGATACTCCTTCCACCCGCTCCCCGCGAGGTACCCGCGCACCACGCACTCGATCGGCACGACCTCGGCCTTCACGCCGATCATCGAGCGGCCGGCAATCAGATCGCGGTGTGGCTGGACCGCCTCGGGAAACTCGTCGGCGTCACCCGTCACAACGTGATTCGGACAAATGCCCGCGAGGTAATCAAACCAAAAAAGCGAAAGCTGCGTGAGCACCTTCCCCTTGTCCGGAATCGGGTCGGGCAGAATGCAGTCGAACGCCGACAACCGATCCGTCGCGACAAAAAGGAGCGTATCGCCGAGATCGAAGACCTCGCGCACCTTGCCGCTCTTGAACTTCTTGATCCCCGGGAGCTCGATCGTGCTGATCCCTGCGTTCATTTCCTCCTCCTATTCTCTGCGGTCTCCGCGCCCTCTGCGGTAAGAAAAACAAAACCGCAGAGAACGCAGAGGGTCATTTCCCCAAGAACTCGCGCGCCAGCTTGCGCGTCTTCCCTAAAAAATTCTCTCCGCCGAGCATGCGCGCCAGCTCGGCCTCGCGCGCCTTCGTGCCGAGCCGGTTGATTCTCATCACCGTGCGCTTCTTGTCAACCTCCTTGAACACGGCCAGATGCGTCCCCGCCTTGCAGGCGACCTGCGCCAGGTGCGTGATGCACAGCACCTGGTGCGACCGCGCCAGCTCACCGAGCTTCTCGCCGACGATCGCCGCCGTTTTCCCGCCGATATTAACGTCAATCTCGTCGAAAACGAGCACCGGCACCTGGTCGCTCGCCGCAAGCACGCCTTTGATCGCGAGCATCGTGCGCGAGATCTCGCCGCTCGACGCGATTTGCCGCAGGCTCTTCATTGCCTCGCCGAGGTTCGGCGAAATCATAAACTCCGCCTCATCAATGCCCGACGGCCCCGGCTCACGCGCACTGAACGCGACGTCGAACCGGCCGTTCGCCATCCCGAGCTCGCGCAGCGTGCGCTGCACCGCCGTTGCGAGCTTTTTCGCCCCCTTCTTCCGCTCGGCCGAGAGCGCCTCGGACGCCGCACGGAGCTTCGATTCCAGCGCCGCGATTGCCTTCGCAAGCCGCGCCAGCTCCTCGTCGCGGTGCGTCATCTTCCGCACTTCATCCTCGCGGCCCGCACAAAACGCCAAAATCTCCTCGATCGTCTTCCCGTACTTCCGCTTGAGCCGGGCGATGAGCGCCAGCCGCTCCTCGACCTCCTCGAGCCGCACGGGATCGAACTCGATCGCCTCGCGCCGCGCGCGCACGGCCGCGGCCACGTCCTCGATCGCCGCGATCCCGTCGCCGAGCTGCTCGCACGGCGCCCGCATCTTCTCGTCAATTCGGCTCGCCTCCTCACACGCGCGGGCCGCCTCGTTGAGCCGCGCCGTCGCCGCCGCGTCGGCCCCGCAGAGCACCTCGTACGCCGACGACAGAAGCCGGTGCAGCGTCTCCGCGTTCGCGAGCACCGACCGCTCGTTCCGCAGCGCGTCGTCCTCACCCGGCTCGAGCCGTGCCGCGCTGATCTCGTTGATCTGGAACGCATACAGGTCGAGCTCGTGCGCCTTTTCACGTTCGTCCGCAGCGAGCGCCTCGCGCTCACGCCGCTTCGACGAGTATTCGCCAAAGAACGCGGCCACCTCCGCCCGGCGTTCGCCGAGACCAGCGTACTCGTCAATCACGTCGAGATGCGTCCCCGCGCGCAGCAGCGACTGGTGCTCGTTCTGGCTGTGGATGTCCACGAGCAGATCGCCCACCTGGCGGAGCATCCCCACGCTCACCGGGCTGCCGTTCACGTGACACTTGTTGCGGCCGCCGGCGGTGAACTCCCGGTGGAGCACGAGCACATCGTCGTCGAGAGAAAGCCCCAAGGCCTCGACCGCCTTCGCCA
>Ga0180432_10011968_pt1 | contig 10158 bp, 10 predicted proteins | sample SS_ome_10_FD_132414 | JGI IMG/M metagenome (GOLD analysis project Ga0180432, IMG submission 132414) | Hypersaline lake sediment archaeal communities from the Salton Sea, California, USA - SS_1_MS_2 metaG | ecosystem: Environmental > Aquatic > Non-marine Saline and Alkaline > Hypersaline >...
CGCTAGACTACGTTACATCCCTTTCAGAAAAATATCAGACCGAGGTCCATGTCCTGTACGTGATTGATGAGCTGGGCTATCATGAACCGTGGTACGGCGAATTCGATGAGTCCCGTATCAACAAGATTCATGCATGGGAAAATAATAAAGCTCAAGAACGACTGGATCAAATCTGTGAAAAATATCTACAAAATTGTCCTCTATACATCAAACATATCGCCATTGGTGACCCTGCCCAGGAAATCCTCAAACTTGTTGAAACGGAAAAGGTGGATATGGTTGTCATGGCCACTCACGGGCGAAAAGGCTATTTTCATTTTGGCAGTGTTGCCGAAAAGGTGTTGAAAAACTCGCCTGTTCCGGTAGTTACCATTCCCATTAATCCCAAACTTTAGCTGAAAGACTTCTGGACAAACCTTGTTACAATTTTTGTGTCCCATAAAGCGTTAGATGTCGATTTTGCTGTTATCCCCTACGCCATTAAAGCGTAGCGATCCTCATATGGGCCGAGGAGCAACCTTCCGGGACGTATAAAAACCGGTAGACCTTTCTGAACATCAAGTATTTTGGTGGTGTTAGGGGAGGCGCCTGCAAAATCACAGATTGTGGCCACAGGAGAAATTGCGAACCGTGATCTATGAAATGGAACGTCGTGTTGCTGTTGAAGCGGTTCTAAAGGCCTGTAAGCTCTGTCAGAATATTCAGTCCACACCTCTTTCGCTTGGAGTGGTCACAAAAAGCGATAAATCTCCGGTGACGATTGCTGACTTTGGAGCCCAAGCCTTGATCAGTGACCACCTTAAGGCATCTTTTCCAGATGTTTTACTGGTGGCCGAGGAGGATTCCCGATTGCTGCGTCAAAAGGAAAATGCTCCTCTTAAGGAGGCGGTGACAGCCCATGTCAGACAATTCAGACCGCATCTATCGCAAAGCCAGATTCTTGAGGCAATCAGTGTGGGATCCGGGGAGATCGGTCCTAAAGGACGCTTTTGGACCCTTGATCCTATAGATGGAACCAAGGGATTCCTCCGGGGTGATCAATATGCCGTTGCTTTGGCTCTTGTGGATGGCGGTCAGGTGGTTCTCGGGGTTTTAGGGTGCCCAAATTTGCCCGTGAACGGATTAAAACCCCAGAATCCTCGCGGCTGCCTTTTTGTGGCCGTCGCAGGAGAGGGTTCAGTGATGAGAGGTTTAGAGGACCCTGTGGAACGTAGGATCCACGTCACAGAATTGGCTGACCCTTCCCAGGCAAGGTTTTGTGAATCATTCGAATCAGCCCATTCCCAACATGAAGTGACCAAGCAGGTGGCACACATTTTGGGCACTGAAAAGCATCCGGTACGCATGGACAGCCAGGCCAAATATGGTATCGTTTCAAGGGGCGATGCCTCAATTTACCTCCGGTTGCCTGTTCAAAAGTCATATCGGGAAAAGATCTGGGATCATGCCGCTGGTTCCATCATCGTTGAAGAGGCCGGTGGGACGATCACAGACATAAAGGGCAACCCATTGGATTTCTCAGCAGGCAACAAGCTCATTAATAATAGAGGTATCATTGCAACCAATGGAAAACTTCACGACCATTTGCTTGAAGCCGTGCAACAGGTGCTTTCACAATCCTGACATTCACAAGAATCTATGGGAAAAAACAAATAGTTCCTGAAGCGCTTGTGATACCTTACACTTTTTTGCCCATGATTATTCCATCCAAGATTCTATTTATCTCTCTTTCTGGCAGGATCTTGGCCTTTAAGGCCACTTCTCTCACGGTTTTACCACTTTCATAGGCTTCTTTGGCAAGGGTAGCTGCCTTATCGTAGCCGATGGTCGGGACAAGGGCCGTGACAAGGGCAAGGCTTTTTTCCAGATTTGAGGTGCATTTTTTGATGTTTGCCGTAATTCCTTTGATACATTTTTCTCCAAAGACCGTGACAGCCCGGGAAAGCAATTGAATGGATTGAAGTAAATTGTAGGCCATCAATGGGAGCATGACATTCAGTTCAAAATTACCTGCCTGTCCGGAGAAAGTAATGGCAGCGTCGTTGCCTATGACTTGTGCTGCCACTTGGAGAAGTGTTTCGGGTATCACCGGGTTGACTTTCCCCGGCATGATGGAGGAGCCCGGTTGAAGTTCGGGAATATTGATTTCTCCCAGGCCACAACGGGGCCCGGAAGAGAGCCACCTGATATCATTGGCGATTTTTATGAGGCTCACAGCCAGGGTTTTCAAGACGCCGCTGGTTTGCACAACCGCATCCTGGGCGGCCTGCGCCTCAAAGTGGTTTTGGGCTTCCCTGAACGGACATCCGGTTTCTTGGGAGATGCCGGCAATCACCCTTGCTGCAAATTCCGGGTGTGTGTTTAATCCTGTGCCGACTGCGGTGCCGCCCAAGGCGGGCTCGGTAAGGCCCGTTTCAACTGATTTAATTCGCTCGATACCCAATTCAATCTGTCCGGAATAACCACTGAATTCCTGTCCGAGGCTCATGGGAACCGCATCCTGAAGATGGGTTCTTGCGATCTTTTTGACATCTTTGAATTCGGCGGATTTTTCTTTGAGGGCCTTCTGGAGTTTTGCCAGGGAAGGGAGGAGGTGATTCCTGATTTCAGTCAATGCGGCGATGTGAATGGCTGAAGGAATCACATCATTGCTGGACTGCCCGAGGTTTACATGGTCATTGGGATGCGCTGGAGATTTTCCGCCTCTTTTTCCGGTAAGGATCTCGTTGGCCCGGCCAGCGATCACCTCGTTTGTATTCATATTTGTTGAGGTGCCGGAGCCGGTTTGGAAGACATCCACAATAAACTGATCAGCAAGCTTACCCTGATGAACCTCTTCAGCGGCTATAGCAATCGCCTCTGCGATTTTTCTATCCAGCAACCCTAATTCCCGGTTGACTTTAGCGGCATGCTTTTTGATCAAACTGAGAGTTTTGACAAATGAAAAGGGAAGGGTGAGACCACTTATATCAAAATTATCTGCTGCGCGCATTGCCTGCGTTCTTTTTCAGGAGGCTCAATGGACGATATGAGATAAGGTCTCATAAGCCTTACCTTTTCAAAAAAGGGTTCCAGATCCACAATCAAATCCTTGAGGATTTTGAATGACGGGAGGGGCTCCAGAACAACCTCCTGGCCCTGATAGTCTCTCACAAGTTTTTGGCAGGCCAGGGCGCAGTGTCCATTTATTTTCATGGCATCCGAACCGCACACTCCGTGGCCGCAGGACATACGGTACCCGAGTGTCCCATCCTGCTCCCATCTTATGCGGTTGAGGCAATCAAGAATGCGTTCAGTGGGATGCGCAGAGACCCTGTATGTCTGATAATGAGGTTTCCTTTCCACTTCGGGATCGAAACGAAAGATCTTGAAATTCATCTCCATCAATATACCCTCGGTTTGGGTGTGAATTTTGTGATCATTACGGGTTTATAAAAGAGACGGGGTCCGTCATCGGTCCTTTGTGCCAGGGTGTGTTTGAGCCAGTTTTTGTCATCTCTTACGGGGTAGTCTTCCCGGAAATGGGCCCCCCGGCTCTCCTTTCTGGCTATGGCCGAAGCCAAAATAACATCTGCCAGACCAAGCAGCGATTCTAATTCAAGGGCGTCCAGGAGATCTGTGTTAAAGCGGCTCCCGCGATTGTCTATGGTTATCTCCCGGTATCGATCCGTTAGTGACTTGATTTCCTCCCGGGCCCGTGAAAGGCCTTCTTCTTGACGGAATACAGAGCAATATTTCATCATAACATCCTGCATGACCGCACGCAGGGCTGCGGCCTTCTCCCCAGTCTTTCTTCCCTTCAAGTGCTGGATCCGTTCAAGGATTCTCTCTTCCGGATGGTCCTGGAGAGGGATCCAGTGCAAACCCTGGAGGTTCTGAACGAGTTTTTTTCCGGTCCTGCGACCGAAGACAACGAGATCGAGCAACGAATTGCAACCCAACCGATTGGCCCCGTGCACCGATACGCAGGCGCATTCCCCTGCGGCGTAAAGGCCATGAACGATATCTTGGTTTTCAACAAGCACCTGCCCGTCCAGGTTGGTGGGAATTCCACCCATCATGTAGTGGCAGGTGGGTTGAACAGGGATCGGTTCTTTGACGGGATCTATCCCCAAATAAATTCGAACAAAAGATGAAATATCAGAGAGTTTCTCTTGAAGCCTCTCTTTTCCCAGATGAGTCAGATCAAGGTGAACGAAATCTCTGCCCCCGATTCCCCTCCCAGCCCGAATTTCTTGAGTGATCGCCCGTGAGACCAAATCCCTAGGAGCAAGGTCTTTGAGGGTAGGCGCATATGCCTCCATAAATCGATCCCCAGTGCTGTTATGAAGAATACCCCCTTCTCCACGGGTCGCCTCGCTGATCAACACCCCAAGTCCATAGATGCCGGTGGGGTGAAATTGAACAAACTCCATATCTTCCAGTGGAATCCCGGCTTTGTAAGCCAGATAGACACCGTCACCCGTATTGGCAAAGCAATTGGAGGTAGTTTTGAACACTTTCCCAAAGCCGCCGGTGGCCAAGAGTATTGCTCTGCAGTGAAACACGTGCACATCACCGGTGGCCAGCTCGTAGGCCACCAGACCCACGACCCGATTCTCTTTTATGAGCAGGTCCAACAAATGAAATTCCGCATACACCCTGATGCCTTTTCGGAGGGCTTCACCATATAACGTATCTAAAATAACTCTTCCTGTGCGATCTGTCGCGTGACAGGTCCTTTTTATAGATGACTGGCCAAAATCTCGGGTGTGGCCCCCAAAGGCTCGCTGGGCAATGGTGCCGTCTGCAGTTCTATTGAAAGGTACGCCCATATGTTCCAGTTCATAAATAGCTCTCGGGGCATCTTTGGCTAAAATTTCGGCGGCATCCTGATCCGTTAGGAAATCCCCGCCCTTGACGGTATCATACATGTGCCATTCCCACGAGTCTTGCTCTTCATTACCCAAAGCGGCAGCTATGCCCCCTTGGGCTGCGCCGGAGTGGGAGCGAGTGGGGAAGACCTTGCTTAATAAGGCGACATCCGCATGCTCTGCCGCTTCTAAAGCCGCACGAAGGCCGGCAAGACCTGCACCGACAATTACCACGTCATGTTTCAGGTTCATTTTTTTCCATTCCAATGATTAGACGGCTTTATCCCTATGGTTTTCGATAATTCGTATAAGAAAAGAATCCCCAGGAGTAGAAATCCTGCTTTTTCGAATACCCTTTCTCCGACGAAGTCCTGATTCCTTGTCCTTACTAAATTATTAAGACTTGAGTCACGATCTCCCGGAGCTTATTGGCAAGGTGACCTTGAAAGCAGTACCCCCACTTCCCCTGCTTTTCAGAGATAAAGAACTACCCTCATGCTCCTGTATAATACGCCTGGAAACGCTTAAACCTAGACCGGTGCCATGCCGCTTTGTCGTAAAAAAAGGGGAAAATATCTTTTCCTGTTCATCTTCAGCGATCCCGCAACCATCATCGGCTATCGTTATTTCCACCCGATCCCCGATCACTTTTGACTGGACCGACAGGTGTCCCCCATTTTCCATAGCCTCCATGGCGTTCTTAACCAGATTTAAAAAAACCTGTTTTAGCCTGTATTTATCACCTTTAATATAAACAGGTTTTTTTTCTGTCTTTAACTTGGCACTTATTCTTTTTCGCTGGCAATCATCCTTTACCAGGGAATACACCTCCGAGAGTAGGCCATTACGCTCTATCTCTTCAATATTTATGACTCTCGGCGTGTAAAATTCTCTGAGTTCTTTAATGAGACTCTCCAATCTTGTTACTTCATCCGCTATGATATCTAGTTTTGTAATGCTATTTTTGTCCTTGGCATGCCGGATCAACTGGCGGGCAAACCCGCCGATCATCATAAGCGGGTTCTTGATCTCATGTGTAATTTCCGCCACCACCTGGCCGAGAGCTGCAAGGCGCTCCGATCTTGTTATTTGCTCCTGGAGGATCTTGGTCTCGGTCAGATCCCTCACAATACCGGTAAAATAGAGGTTGCCATTCACCTCAGATACGGAAAAAGAAATGCTGGCGGGAAATGTCTCCCCACCTTTTCGGGCCGCAGCAATCTCTGTTACATGACCAATTAGTTTGGGAATCCTTGTCTTCGCATAATGTTCTACTGCCCGGCGGTGATTCCTGCTGCAGTCGGGTGTCATAATCACATCAAGGTCCTGGCCAATAACCTCACCCCGGCTGTAACCAAAGATCTTTTCAGCAGCTTTGTTGAAAAACAGCACCTTGTGGTTTTCGTTTATGGTAACAAAGGCCTCATTGGTGTTTTCAACAGCACTCTTGAGTATAGACAGTTCTCTGTTTTCTTCAGACCGGTTACTCATTTTTCATATTTACTCCACTTTTTTTCTTTACTCTCCTTAACCGCCTTTACTCGTCCTTTATAAATCCTTTTCGGTCTTTGACCGATAGATGGGCTCTATCGTTTCCCACCAAGGCAAAATATCATCATTTCAGCGGGTTCGCAAGATCGTAATCGGGATCAGATGGTCAGTAAACAAAATTCTTTAATTCCAGTAGTCATCCCATGTTATTTTTCCCATCGGGGAATGAGAGGAAAAGCCTTGCCTTGAGGCGAAGACCTCAGCTTCAAGGCCGATAATAAGGCCTTTAGCTGACCTACAGCCGATTCCAAGGCTAACGGCTTCAGCCGGTATGTTGTTTACTCAAGAAGCCTAAAAAATTGTTATTGCAATATTATTGTATGGCGGAAGGGATTTGCTCATGAAGGAAAACATCCTAATATGACGACACATAGGAAAGTAAACCCAACGTTGCATAAAATTTGAGTTCAAAACGGAATAGATTGGGTCAGCAAGGGGCGATTGAACATTTTCAAGGACGAAAGCGTATCGAACATACGGTGAGGTCTTGAAAATGGGCAATCGTTTCTTGATGGCCTGGTATAGACCGAGCGAAGCGTTTTTGGACCAAATATTTATGCAACGTTGGGGTAAACAAAGCTGATGAGGTTGGGAAAATTGGCCGTTCTCGGATGGCCTCTTAAATCTGTCAAAAAATGCCCTCTTTTGAGGGCATTCTTCGTTTTGATCATATGTTCTGTTTTTTATTTATAATGGTTCGGGGTCGCAGAGATTTTTGTCGCTCGCCGCAGCGCGTCCGCATTCTTTACAAACATATTTTGGGTTCTGCACCAGTTTCTTATAATCATCTAAATTCGTCTTTAAGTATCCCACAGATTTTGCCACACAAAGGTGCTCCTCATGACCAGGGTGTGGGCTCTTTAATTCCAAATCGATTGGAAACCATTCTGCCATTTTTCCCCTCCTTCCTTTGTTCAATTAAGTGTTGCAGTTACTCAATGGACAAGTCAATTTTTCCCATTACCTATATCTCTTGGATTAGATCTGGCTTTGCGGAGGGACCCCGCCATCTCCGCTTTGCTCGCTGGGTTACCTCCAGATTAGAAAAACTCCCCTTGTGGGTCAACAAAAAATTCACCACAACATACATACCATCAGACCGGATTGCGGTTCAAAGGATTTTTTAAGAATATGTGCTGACATGGGGAGCGAGCTGGGTTGATGTCTTTTCCGCGATGATACTTGCCATAGCTCTTCGGGTTTCAAAAATTCCTTCCCGATAGCGGAGGCATCGGAAATCACGAAATAAATCAAGGAGCTCATTGTGCCGAAGGAGATGGTCCAGTTTTTTGGGTTTACCAAATCTGGCCTGGTCAACGATAAAGGTTTCATATACCACCACCCCACCGTTTCGCAGACCATCCTTTATCTGTTGGATAAGAGCGCGGTGCAAGTACTTAAAGCAGATAATGACATCATACGAATGCCTCTGAATAATATAGTTGCTCTCGAGGTCAGCAATACGGGTCTTGAGATTCACACCCGATTGATGCGCCCATTCCAGGGCCGTGTTTATGGCTTCGGCTGATATGTCAACCCCTTCGACTTTAAACCCCTTCAGGGCCAGGAAAACCGAATTTGCTCCAGTCCCCATGGCCACATCGAGAACCTGCCCTTTTGGTAAGAGATCTATGTTATCAACAAGAAATTGGGCGGGTTCAAATATCTTTTCTGGGAGATCGGTCATTTTGATCCAGCATCAAATCTTAGCCGGGGATTAGACACCTGAAAGATGTTTTGTGAACTATACTGCCATGGTCAAAAGAAATTGTCATCTCAAAAAAAAATAAGAGCCGCCAGCATAATACCGTAATCGAGTCAAATCTCGATTAGAAGTTATCGGTTGTCCGTTGTCATTTTTGGGTTGAGCGATGGAGTGCCAGCGAATGATATCTCACGCATAGTGAAGAGTATTGACATTGGTTCTTTCAAAGCGCTAAATTGTTACGTGTCGTCAAGAGTTGGGTAAAAGGAGTAAACTGATATGTCAGAAAAAACAGAAAAAAATCTTGCCTATGCCTTTGCTGCCGAATCAAAGGCATCTGTAAGAAACGAAACTTTTGCCAAGAAAGCTGAGATGGAGGGCTATCCTCAGATAGCTAACCTGTTCCGGGCCATTTCCGATGCGGAATCTGTCCATGCTCGGAGATACCTGCTACTGATGCGGGGGAAGATCGGATCCACCGAGGAAAATCTTGAAATGGCATTTCAGAACGAGATCAAGGCCAATGTGGAGGAATACCCCAAACTAATCAAAGATGCCTCTGATGAAGGAAAAGAGCCCGTATTAAAAGCTTTTTCCCAATCCCGAGATGTAGAAAATAGGCATGCCGAACTTTACAAAAAAGCCATGAATGATATGCTCAGCGACCGTGAAACCACGTATTATGTGTGCCAGGTTTGTGGTTATGTTAGTGAGGATGAGGCACCAGAAAAATGTCCTGTCTGCAGTGCGGTAAAGGGAAAGTTTAAGCGAATAATTTGATTTCGTTCCTCTAAAACATCAAATCTTCAACAATTTTAGAGTCAGAGAATTGTTCTTAAATGCCGAATGATCTCCTGCTTTGGCAGGGCGCCCACCAGTTTGTCAACCTGGTTTCCATTTTTAAAGAGCAGCATGGTGGGTATGCTCTGAATACCGTATCGCGACGCGGTCATCGGGTTTTCGTCCACATTCAGTTTCGCAATTTTGATGCGGCCCGCATATTCTGATGCCAGTTGATCGAGCACTGGCGCCACCATTTTGCAGGGTCCACACCAGGGGGCCCAGCAGTCCATAAGAACCGCACCGGGATATGATAAAACCTCCTGGCTGAAGGTCTGATCGGTGACAGTCACAGGAGCGGTATGGGCCTTTAGGGGTTCATGGCATTTGCCGCATAGAGGCCCATCCTGTAGCCTTTTCTTTGGAATTCGATTTTTGGCCCAGCATTTGTCGCACTTCACTATGACATTTTCTTCATTCATTTTTTTCCCCTTATTTCATTGCAGGATTCAGATATCAAAACTTTTCTATTATTTCCCCCTTTTCAATAAATGATCTGATGCCGTGGTGCGTGTTTTGAAAGGCGGTCATAGAAGACTTGAATTTATCAAAAACCGGATCGTCCTCACCCAATAATTTTTTGGATCCCTTCAGTATTTTTTCACCCTGCTTTAAATAATCGGTTATTTCACTTAAAAACTCCTTGCGTCTTTGATGCTTTTCCCGTTCTTCAGCAATCACTGGTAGAAGTCGCTGAATTGAATATTCAACCAGCGCATCCCGAGGGGTGCTGAGATCTCTGGATACTTCCTCGAGACAGTACAGGGCTCTCCGACTGATGACATAGGTTTTTTGAATGCGATTAAGCTTATTAAATCTACCCGTGTCGATATTACGTGCGATTAGGTTCAGGGAGTGGGAATCATCGATCAAATGATCAAAAAGGGATTTTTGTTTAATCCCCAGATGAGCAGCCACAACGCTGATTGCACTGATGGCTTTTCCCGTTAACTTAAAAGTCGCCCGGACCGATTGCCTGCCTCTGAGGTCAAGAGAGCAGGGGAGGGGCAACGTGCTATCATTACGCGATTTTTTATTGTCGTGTTCATCCATTTTATTCCCTTTTGCAACGGATTGGATTCCAAAACGATGAAAAATTACTATTATAAAATAACATAAAAAGTAATATTTAATTTTTCTGTATTATCAACTTGACATAATATAAATGGTGTTTAATATATAATCAAACAAAATGAAAGAAAAAAATAA
>Ga0180432_10011969_pt1 | contig 10157 bp, 18 predicted proteins | sample SS_ome_10_FD_132414 | JGI IMG/M metagenome (GOLD analysis project Ga0180432, IMG submission 132414) | Hypersaline lake sediment archaeal communities from the Salton Sea, California, USA - SS_1_MS_2 metaG | ecosystem: Environmental > Aquatic > Non-marine Saline and Alkaline > Hypersaline >...
AGTGTTTCCTGCTGCACATAGGGCTTGTATTCCTCGCCGACCTATGTTATGATTCCCCATCAAGGAGGGAGAGATGAAAGATTCACATTGGTATTTCATGTGGGGCTTCGTGACAGCTTCAGCCATGCTAGCCCTACTTAACATCTACTCCATGGCTTTCCGCTATAACGTCTGCGAAGAACTTAGTGGATCATACTGCGAGTGGGTGTTGGTGCCTCAATACGAAAGGGTTAAGTGATGACTGACAATCTGCTAGAACGGCTGCGGAGCCGCAAACTGGACATTGATCCAGTGGGGAATGAGGGCACCCTTCCTGTAAATCCTGATGGTGAGGAAGCGGCTAACTACATCGAAGAACTGGGAGCGATCCTCGCCGACGCCTACGGGGCCTTTCTGGACTGGGATGAACTACTGAAATCCCGTGCGGACCAAGAGGCGGTAGCCCGAATCGAAGCCCTTGAGGCCGAGGTCGCGCGGTTGCGGGAGGCGCTGAAAGAAGTCGCGACGATGCTTGGGGCGGTAGAAGAGGAGGCGTTTGACCGCGTTTGGGCTGTCGTCAAGCATTGGGACATTTCGACCATGCTGGGGCCGGATCATGTCTATGAAGGCATCAACGGGGAACACGTTCGGACTATACTTGCCGCCGCCTTTGCGATCCCCGTCGAGGACGTAATGAAAAAGATGGAGAACGAGCAATGACTGACCACACCGCGCCGGAACGGATTTTTGCTTGGTCAAATAATGATGATGAAGACGAATATTGGGATGGAGTCTGGATGGCATACTACACACCTTCTTTACCATCTCAACCCGATGCGGAGTATATCCGCGCCGACCTGCTGGCCCGCGCCATCCAGACAGCGCTGGAGATGGCGAAAGAAGCTGACGCTGAGTATTGGGGTCAGCCTTCAGTCGTCTCCAAGCGTATCAGCGAAATCCGCGTCGAGGACGTGCTGGAGAAGATGGAGGCAAGTGATGACACTGACGATCTGGTGAAGCGGCTGCACAAGCGCGCCATGGCCGCCGAAAGCGAAGCTCGCTTGTGGCGTAAGCGGGCCGAGCGGCTGGTGGCGAGGATAGAGACTTACGAAGGCGCTCAGAGCGGCCCCATCAAGACGACTGGCGTGGTCGATAGTCTTGCCGGGGCTGCGGCCGCCCTTGAGGCCGAGAACGCGCGGCTGCGGAATGCCGTAGAACATGCCGTGCAGACGGCACTGGTTGAAGACCAGAAGAACCGCACTGACTGGTTCAACATCAGTTCCCGGCTGTGGGTATGGCTGATTGAAAGCGGTGCGATTGATGACATGCCACTCGTTGAAGGCGAAGAAGATGCGGTGCTGCAAAACCTCCAGAATGCAATTAACGCCTATACCGAAGCAGCGGTGAGGCGGGCGCTGGAGATGGCGGCGGAATACATTGAGCGTGACCTTGATTGCGTCAAGGCAGAGAGTGGAGAAAAGTCTGTTCAGGTATGGGAGATTGAAAAAGAGGCAAAGGACATCCGCGCGATCCGCGTCGAGGATGTGCTGGCGCGGGTGGAGAAAAGCAATGGCTGACTTCATAAGCTGGCTATGGGAAAGAGATGAGCCACTGACTTTTGTTTTATTCGCAATATTGCTTCTTATGCTTGCTTTTATCCTTGTCGTGGTGCTAATAAATACCCCGTGGTTAGTTGTTGGCTTGTTTTTCGTTGGAGTTGCTACTTGGACTTGGGTCCGTTGGACTGAGTACAAAAAGGAGAAACATCGTGACTAATGAAAGGAGAAACTGATGGCGCAAACCAAAACGAGATACCCCGTGTATGCTGAAGGGGCACAAGGGGTGAGAACCCTGCTAGTCGTAGCAGATACTCTTGAACAAGCGACAACCTTTGCTAGCAACGCTACTGCTAGCTATGACATCGTTGTCGTAACCAAGATTTCAGAAGAGGATGTGGAGCAATATGGCGGATAACCAACTCCCACTCAAACTCACCAAAACAGATCGTGACGGAAACTTGTTCAGATGGTCTGTCACAAAAAACCAATGGGTTAAGATAAGACTTTTGAAAGGAGTTTGCGCATGACCGACCCTAACGAAAAGATGAAGGAAGAAAACTACTGGATGTACCAATACGAGGTTGCTCTAAAGGAAGACCATGAGCGGCTTCGTAAGGCCATCGAAGAGTATGACCCGGATTACTTCGAATACGACGAAGAAGATTTTGGGCTTGACGTTGATGATGAAGCTTGACATTCTGCGAAGAATGCATACAACTACACTTCTGGTTAACCAAGCAAGGAGGACACCATGTCTGAAGAGATTAACCCCGAAGAACTGATGCGCAAGATGGATGCGCTGATCGCTGAGATCGAAAAGCAGAAAGCCCTTGACGGTGAAGATAGCCGAGTGCTGGTGGGTCTGAAGCGTACCATCGATGAGGCTCGCACGGATGTTGCGGAAGATATCGAAGTCGTCCGTCAGCGTGTGGACGAAGTCTCCAACTATGTCGCCAAGAAGTTCGGTGAAGCCAACACCCAAGCAGATGCCATCAAGAGTGGCCTGCAAGGTGCCTTCAAAGGCTTCAAGGACAATTATCGTAAGGCTCAAGCTCCGAAGAAGGCTGCACCCGCGCCTGCCCCGGAAGCCAAGCCTGCGGCTGAACCGGATGCGCCGACTGGTAAGTGACGTAGTAAAGGGGCTATCGGTAGCTGCGGCAGTTCTGATAACGCTGCCCAGCCATGCCGGTGGTCCCTTTCTTTCTTTGGGTGTTCCTGCAACGGCTCCTATGGGTGCTAGGACTTTGTGCAGAAACATCCCATTTGCTTGCAGAAACATTGATGGAAAAGTTAATGATCACGAAACTCTGATGTTGTTAGCCGACAGGACTAACAGAGAAGTCAACAGAAATGTTATACCCACAAGCGATCAAGAACTTTACGGAACAGAAGAACACTGGGCTGTTGCGGTCTTCAGCGGTGACTGCGAAGACTACGCCCTAGCCAAGAAAGAGAAGCTGCTCAAGCTTGGCGTCGGTAGCGACAGGCTGTTGATGGCTACCGTTTTAGACCTTGACAGGAACCATCACGCTGTGCTAATCTTGCGAACGGAAAGGGGAGACTACGTTCTTGACAACCTGATCGACGAGATCAAATACTGGGGGGATACGGGCTACATCTTTCTCCGTATCCAACTGCCACTTGACAAGAAGCAATGGAGATCAGTTTTTTGACACAGATGGTCCATCAACCATGCCCATATGCGGATTGTGATTCGCACGATGCTTTTTCCTACTGGCCCGACACTGGAACGGGCTTTTGTTTTTCCTGCGAGGCTAAAGGTTTAGGCGGTTCTTACCCGTCTCGCAGACGACTGAAAGATTGGGCTTTGGAAGCCTACCCACCAGCAGAAAGGAAGGTTCCTGTGGAACAACAACAAGTCTCTTCCGTTACGTTCGAAGGTATCCGTGGCCTCAAACCTGAGGTCGCAGAGTTGTATGGTATTCAACTCCAACTTGACGACAAGGGTAACCCTGTCCGGTATGCGTTCAAATACAAGGACAACGTGAAATACCGGGGTTACCATGAAAAGAAGTTCTGGATGAAGGAGCGGGGCAAACCTGTCCTTGATCTGTTCGGACCCCCTGCTAACGCTGGCAGTTCCAAACGTATCTACATCACCGAGGGCGAGTTTGATGCGGCGAGCCTCTTCCAGACCCTTGGGATGACCTACCCTGTGCTTGCCCTTCCCAGCGCAAGCCTCAATGATGCCTTCCTCAAGAGGAATGTGCCATACCTCAGCATGTTCCAAGAGGTTGTCTACGCCGGGGAACTTGATGAGGCTGGCAAGAAGGCAGCAGAACGTATCTACGCAGCAATGCCAGAGAAGTTCTACTTCGTCCCGCTCACCAAGTTCAAGGATGCTAACGAGTTCCTTATGAATGGTGCGGAGGATGATCTGAAATGGGCCGCACTCAAGCCCCAGCGTTATGCCCCGGATAATTTCTTCTGCACCGACGAGGCTGTGAAGAAAGCTATCCTAGAAGAAAATCCCTATGAGTATGTTCCCACTGGTCATGCTGGTTGGGATGGTATGTGCAGGGGGTTGGTTAAGGGTGGTATCACTTTCATCAAAGCCCCCCGTGGCACTGGTAAGACAGAACTTGCTCGTTTCTTTGAGGTTGCAATGCTCAAGGCTGACGAAACCAAGATTGCTATCCTTCACATGGAAGAGATGAAGTCTACAACTTACCGGGCGATGGCTACCTATGATCTGAGTGTCAATGTTCGGACTAAGGATGATGCCCGTTGGAACAACGTAGCCGAGGATGAGGTTGTCAGTGCTGCCCAGCGCATTACTCAGGATGATCGCACGATTGTCTTTGAGATGCGGGCAGGCGATGACCCAATGAAAATTCTTGAGTATGTTCGTCTGGCTGCTGCTGTGTATGGGGCTGACTTCATCTTTGTGGATCACATCCAACGCCTTGCTTACCAGTCTGCTCAAGGTGTGGATGGTGCCACTGCCGTGCTTACCTCCTTGGGTTCCCAGATGGCCCAGCTTGCCAAGGAACTGAACATCGGCGTCATCTTCATCTCTCAGGTCAATGATGATGGTCGCACAAAGTATGCCTCAGCACTGGAGGAAGAGGCTATCATCTGCGTCCTGCTCGAAAGAAATCTTGACAGCGAGGATGAGATCATCAAGAATACCACCCACTTCAAGTTCGACAAGAACAGACCATTCAGCAAGCTTGGCTCCGGTGGCTACGTCTACTTTGATCCGGGCACCATGATCTTGGAAGAGAAGGCAGCAGCATGAGACTCGACTACCACATCCAAAAGAGTAAAAAGATTCAAGGTATAGGTGAAAACTTCTATGTTGAACCTCCTACTTTGACTATTGCAGTCATCATGGATGATGACTATAGTGAGGTCGTAATCCCCTTGGATGAACTGAAAGAAGCTATGGAGACAGCTTAATGATCTTTGACATAGAGACTGACGGGCTGATCGAGGAAGCGACGAAAATCCATGTCCTTTCCTACTCTTTTGACGGACAACCCCCCAAGTCTATCTATGACTACGACGAGATGCGGAAACTCCTTCTGTCTCAGAAAACTCTCATAGGCCACAACATTATCCGTTTTGATGTTCCCGTTCTGGAGAAGCTTCTGCGGATTGATATCAAGGCAAAGCTGTATGATACCTTGCCAATGTCTTGGTATGTGAACTATGACAGGCAGAAGCATGGGCTTGAAACTTACGGAGTTGACTTTGGTATCCCCAAGCCTGTCATCGAAGATTGGCAAAACATGTCCCGCGAAGACTACACCCATCGCTGTGAAGAGGACGTGAAAATCAATTCCAAGCTTTGGTATTCCATGATCCGTTATCTGAAACATCTTTACAGGGATCATAACGAACTCGACAGGTTTCTCCAGTATCTTTCCTTCAAGATGAAGTGCGCTGCCTACCAAGAGCAAGAGGGCTGGCACGTTGACATGGACAGGGTCAACCGCAACATTGAAGAGTTGACCAGACTGCAAGAAGAGAAGGTTGAGGAACTCGCTAGGGTTATGCCCAAGCGTCCCATTCGTGACGTGAAGTTTCCGCCTGCAAAAATGTTCAAGAAGGATTGTACACTCACTGCCCACGGGCAACGGTGGCTTGAGTTTCTTGATGAGCAGGGTTACGACAGGACGCACAATGAACCAGTCAAGTATGTCAAGGGTTACGAGGAACCTAATCCCAACTCTTCCGAGCAGGTCAAGGATTGGCTGACCTCTCTTGGTTGGAAGCCTTGCACGTTCAAGTTTGAGCGTAACGAGAATGGTTCGGAGCGCAGCATACCTCAAGTAAGGGTTAGCGGTGAACTAACTCCCTCTGTTCTTCGTCTTGCCGAGACTGTGGAAGAGGTTAAAGTTCTTGAAGGTCTTTCGGTCATCCAACATCGTCTTGGTGTGTTCAAGTCCTTCAAAGAGTTTGAAAGCAACGGAAAACTTAAGGCAGAGGTTGCTGGCCTTACTAACACCCTTCGCTTCAAACATGCCAAGCCTCTGGTAAATCTTCCGGGTGTTGACAAGCCTTGGGGTGAGGAGATCAGGGGTTCGTTAGTTGCCCCAACTAACAAATCTCTGTGCGGTGCAGACATGGTGTCTCTTGAAAGTACGACCAAGAGACACTATATGTATCCCTTCGATCCGGCATACGTTGAGGTGATGTCTCAGCCGGGGTTTGACGAACATCTTGACTTGGCTCAACAGGCTGGCTATATCACTGCTGAAGACATTGCTCGCTACAAGGCGACAGGGGATGCGGATGTCGCCAAAGTTCGGAAGAAGTTCAAGCCTGTGAACTATGCAAGTGTGTATGGTGTAGGAAAAGCCAAGCTGGCTCGCACGGCTGGCATGAGTGAAACAGAGGCAGATGCCCTTATCAAGGCTTACTGGAGACGTAACTGGGCCGTGAAGGCTGTTGCGGAGAAACAAGAGGTCAAGCAACTTGGAGGCAAGATGTGGTTGAAGAACCCTGTCTCCGGTTTCTGGATCAACCTTCGCTACGAAAAGGATCGCTTCAGTTCTCTTAACCAGTCTACTGGTGTCTACTGCTTCGATACTTGGTTGGCCTACTGCTGGGCCGTTGGTATCAAAGGCATTGGTCAGTTTCATGATGAGGTCATCGTTCCAGTTGGTGATAACGAGCAAGGCTGGATGCGCGAGGCCATGAAAGAGGCTATCAAGCTGACGAACAAGAAGCTGAACCTCAACGTCCCTCTTGACGTTGACCCAAAGTTCGGAAAAACTTACGCAGATGTGCATTAAGGGGTTGACAAAGTGAAAAACATATGCTATCTATGGATCAGCATCTAACGGAAAAGGAAAAAGAGATGGCTACTGAACAGTATATCCTCCCCGGTATTGCCTACTGGGCGAAGGTTTTTGAGTTCAACCGGGACAAGACCGGCTACAACAATGAACTGGCTGCGATTGGTGGACAAACCACCATTGACGTTGACCTTGACCAAGATGCTTTCGCAGAGTTTCTTGGGACTGGTGCGATGATGCGCCCCAAGCCTTCGCCCGACAATCCGGGTATGATGCGCGTCAAGTTCAAGCGCAAGTGGACTGAGAACTACGGCGGCGGTGAACCCGGTATCTTCACTGCCGATGGCACCCCTTGGGACATTGAAGAAATGGGCCTCATTGGTAACGGCTCTAAAGTCCAAGTAAAGTTTTCTGTGTATGACACTAAATACCAGAACAAGGGCTGCCGCCTTGAAGAGATCATGGTAGAAGACCTCGTAGAGTTCCGCTCTGAGGGCGGTTCCAACAAGGTAGACTTTGACTTTGTAAAGTCCTCCAGCAAGGTGGTAGAGATGCCCACGGAGGAACGCAAAACCAAAGTCTCTGACGACGCCATTCCCTTCTGAGGCACTGGCATGAAAGTCATTCTTGACTGTGAACCGGAAGAGATGGGAGGTGCTTTGGCCCTTTTCTTCCGGGTCATCTCCCAGAACCCGAACCAAGGTATTGGCAAGGGAGAAGCAATTGTTCAGAATCTCGGCGGGCAAAGGTTCGCCGTTATTCGCAACCTTGACTCCTACACAGTGAGGAAACAAGTATGAGCCTAGTCCAGATCGGAGCCGTGGCTATCTTTGGTGCAAACTTGGTTGGGTATGTTCTCTACTGGATTGAAGGTAACCAACTGGCACAGATCGACAAACTTCTGTGGATGGTCTTGATGTTCATGGTCTTCGGTCTGGAAGTCATAGGCGGCATGCTTTCAAAGGAAAAAGAAAATGAGGATGATTATTGAGGCGGATACTCCAGACGAAGCAATCAGTGGCATTGTCACCATTCGCCAGTATCAAGACTTGAACTACAAAGACCCTTGCATCTTTGCTTTCAAAGATGGGCAAGCTTGGTTAGTGAAGAAGACTAAAACTGGTTACTCGGCAAGGTTGGAAAAGAAAGAAGACACCGATGAAAGCTAAGTACGTTGATCACATGGGGAGCGACTTGAGCGTTGTTAACGCTGCTAGGGTTAGCTACTCCAAGAAGAGTGACTGGGAAATCACTATGCCCAAGAACCTTCTCCGCAATCAATACCCCATCAAACGTCTTACTAACGCAGATAACAACCTGATCAAGTTCCTTGCTCGTGGTTGTGAAAGTCGTGATTGGGACAATCTCTTGAAAGAGATGCTTGACTGCGAGGATTACGAAGACCTTGAGCTTGCTGCTCAGTTCATCAAAACCCTCCCACCTCACTGGTCTCCCTTCGGTCACACGGCAATCACGATCCATGTAGAGGCCCCCATCTTCGTCGCTAGGCAACTTGGCAAGCACCAAGTAGGCTTCGTCTGGAACGAAGTCTCCCGTCGCTACATCCAGACTGCTCCCAAGTTCTTCATGCCAGAGAACTTCCGCAAGGCACACAAGACTTCCAAGCAAGGCTCTGGTGAACCCCTGCCTCAAGGAAAGAACCTCCTGATGCACGGCCATGCTTCGGAGGTCAACGCTACGGCACTGAATGCATACAACGCCATGCTTGACTCTGGTGTATGCCCCGAACAAGCCCGCATGGTCCTCCCTCAGTCTATGTATACCGAATGGTATTGGACGGGGAACCTCTTTGGGTTTGCCAACATGTATCTACAGCGCACGGACAGCCATGTTCAAGGTGAAACCAGAGAACTTGCCTATGACATTGGTGCAATCATTCGCCCCCTCTTCCCCGTTTCTTGGGCTGCTTTGACAGGAGAAAAGTAATGTCCTACTACATTCGTATTGATGAAGATAGTGCAGAGAAACTTGCACATGGCGTCATTCTTGAAAGCATAAAGACCCTTGAAGCTGTGGGGTCTTTTGAAGATGTCCCTATCTGGGATGCACTCAACGAAGTCTTGGCGTATTATTCTACCCCAGCGCAGCTTGAAGAGTTGGAGAACAGGGGTATTTCTACCGAATGGATGGAGATTGTTCTGGAGCATGATCAGTGGCAAAACTCGACACACTAGTTGAAGACATTTATGAGGTTATCCGGGGCAACGGTGGTTGGACACAAACAGTGACTGACCACTTTGCTCAGGAGCTTAGCCGTGTCGCTCAGACCCGGTTTGAGCAGGAGCAACAGCCCCGGAACTACCTCAGCCTGTCTGCCATTGGTCAAGCCTGCAAGCGCAAGCTGTGGTACAAGATGCGTAACCCAGAGGCAGGAGAACCCCTTAGTGCGGAAGCCTTGGGGACGTTCTTCTATGGTGACTTGATCGAAACGATGGTCCTTTCTCTTGCCAAGGCTGCTGGTCACGATGTCCAAGGCGAACAGACTGCTCTTGACGTGTTTGGTATCAAGGGTCACCGAGACTGCATCATTGATGGCGTGACTGTTGATGTCAAGTCTGCCTCAAAATTTGGATTCCAAAAGTTTGCTGCACATAATTTGAAGAATGACGATCCCTTTGGCTACATCAGCCAGCTTTCTTCTTACGTTTATGCGGGCAAGGATGATCCGCTGGTCAAGGACAAAACTCGCGGTGCCTTTCTTGTAGTGCAGAAGGATCGCTTCAAGCTGTGCTTGGATGTCTATGACTTCACGGAAGAGTTGGAAAGGAAAGAGGCAGAGATTTCACAAGTCAAGAAGTTAGTTGACTGGCCTAACCCGCCTGATCGCCTTCCTACGGTGCCTCAATCGAAGACCAGCCCTAACAAGATGCTTGGAGTGGCCTGCAACTATTGTGAGTTCAGGAAGACCTGCTGGCCTGAAGCTAGGACTTTTATCTATAGCACTGGACCTGTGCATCTTGTCGATGTAGCCAAAGAACCCAATGTCCCAGAGATCAAGTAAATCCAGACTGAGCAAGAACAAAGGGAAGACCTTTCAGAATGAAGTTCGTGACAAGATTTACGAACACTTCCCTTCCTTGCCCAAGGAGGATGTCAAGAGTACTACGATGGGTGAGTCCGGTGTGGATATCCAACTCTCCAACAGGGCGCAGAAGGTTCTTCCTTATGCCATAGAGTGCAAAAGAAAGAAAGTGTTTGCAATCTACAGCATGTATGAACAGGCAGAGGCTAACAAGGGTTCCTTAGAACCACTGCTTGTTATTCGGGGCGACAGAAAGAAACCACTCGCTGTCGTTGACCTTGATCACTTTTTGGAGCTAGCAAAGAATGG
>Ga0180432_10011970_pt1 | contig 10156 bp, 10 predicted proteins | sample SS_ome_10_FD_132414 | JGI IMG/M metagenome (GOLD analysis project Ga0180432, IMG submission 132414) | Hypersaline lake sediment archaeal communities from the Salton Sea, California, USA - SS_1_MS_2 metaG | ecosystem: Environmental > Aquatic > Non-marine Saline and Alkaline > Hypersaline >...
AACAGCATGGGCAAACGAGTTGCCCATCCTACAAATAGGGTAGAAGTTGTTTCGGAAGGACTCTCTGATGACTACGAATAACAATCTGTACCTGCACGAAGAGATCATGCTGTTGGCTCTGCGTGATGAGGAGGGCACAATCGCATCCGGGACCATGTACCAGTACGCGATAGGCGCGGCGGTGCTGGCCGAATTGCTGTTGAGTCAACGCATCATTGTCGATCAATCGAATAAGAAAAAGCTCGTCGATCTTGTCGGTTCAACGCCCTTCGGCGAGCCGCTGCTCGACCGTTGTCTTGAAAAAATCACCACTGCGAAAAGGCGTGCCGCGCTCCAGACCTTGGTCTCCCGATTTGCCGGCGTTAAGAATCTCAAGCACATTGTGGCCCGAAGCCTGTGCCAGCGAGGAATTCTCCGGGCCGACGAAGACAAAGTCCTGCTGATCTTCACGAGAAAGATCTATCCTGAGGTCAACCCCGAGCCCGAGCGGGAATTGATTGAGAGGCTTAGAAATGCGATCTTCACCGACGCTTCTGACGTTGATCCCCGGACGGTCGTTCTTGTATCGCTGGCTAATGCCGCCGGTCTTTTGAATATCGTGTTCGACAAGAAAATGCTTAAAAAGCGAAAAAAACGGATCGAGCAGATCGTCAACGGCGAAATAACCGGAAAAGCCGCCCAGGAAGCCATCCAGGCAATGCAGGCGGCTGTCATGGTAGCCTGTATCATGCCGGCCATCATGACGACGACAATGATGCACCATTAAACCGAGCGAAGAAATATGGACACTATAGTTGTCTACAAAGCCAATCCCGAATCGTTGCAGAAGGTTCTGGGGCTGCTGCGAAAAGAAGGATTCAATCCGACGACCTTGGAGAATCCGGCTTCCGGAGCGACCCTGCACGGTGCCGGACGAGCCACCTATCTTATCAGTATAGCCGTACCCGGAAGCGAGGCCCGCGGTGCGGCATCGGTCCTGACAAAATGGGACAAGGCCAGGCAATCTGAAGTCAGCGAAATGACTGGTAAACTGGCGGGGCCGCTTATTTTCTCGGTAATGGTTGTTGCTGTGCTGGCAGTCATTCTCCTTCTTTTCGGGATTCTTTTGGATGCCGTGGCTTTACTGCCCGTTGTCTGGATTGTAGTCTTTGCATTGGCGGCAAATGCAGAGAAGATAAAGTTGAAGACAAAGTCGCCTAAACGACGATGAGATATCAAGGCGGTGGGGTATGGCAATGGACAATGAATGATAGGCATCGCATCCAAACCTGATACGCAAAAGAAGCTGGAGATACTTAGCGCAGACGCTCAATACGATCTGGCCTGTGCATGCGGTGCCTCAAAAGACGAACGCCGCAAACGCAGCGACGACGGCAGGTGGATTTATCCGGTTACCCTGCCGAGCGGGGGCAAGAGCGTGTTGTTCAAGACGTTGATCTCGAATGTTTGCAACAATGACTGCAAGTACTGCCCGTTGCGGGAGCAGATGGACGTTCGCCGCGTAAGTCTCAGACCTGACGAGACGGCAAAGGTCTTCCTCGACTACTACAACAGGCGAAAAGTCTTCGGATTGTTTCTCAGTTCCGGCGTTGCGGGCTCGCCCGATGCGACAATGGATAGGCTCAACGGCGTGGCGAGACTGTTGCGAAAAAAACACCGATTCAGGGGCTACATCCACCTCAAGGTCATCCCCGGGGCAAGCGACGCGGCGATTGAAGAGGCCGTTTCATTGGCCAGCGCGGTTTCACTGAATATCGAAACACCGGGCAAAGAGTGTCTTGATAAGCTCTCACTGAAAAAAGATTACATCCGCGATATTATCGAACCGATCAAGCTCATCAGCAGGCTGACCTCGCGCGGATCGAGATACGAGAGAGTCAAGCAGACGACGCAGTTTATCGTGGGGGCCGCGGGCGAGCGGGATGCGAAGATCGTTAAGTACATGTCCGGTCTTTACGAGCGGCTGAATATGCAGCGCGTGTATTTCAGCGCCTACCAGAGGGGATTAGGGGATGAATCAATAGAGGCTGAACGAGGCGGACCCGCCGAGTCCAACGACATTCTCATGCGCGAGCATCGGCTTTACCAGGTAGACTTTTTGTTTCGCAAATATGGCTTTGCCGAGTCGGATATCGTTTTCGAGCGGGATGGCAACCTGTCTTTGGCTACCGATCCGAAGCAAGCGTGGGCCATCGGACATCCGGAATTCTTCCCCGTCAACGCAAATCGAGCGTCCAGACTGTCGCTTTTGAGGGTGCCCGGACTCGGGCCCGTAACGGTCAAACGCATTCTGCAAAGGCGAAAGCAAGCCGGGATCAAGTCGATTGAGGACATAGGCAAGGTCGGAGTCAGGCTTGCTAAAGCGAGTGATTACCTCAGCTTCTGAGATTACAATTGGGTAAAGATTCATAATTTTTCGGCAGATTATCCATCGTTCACGTCGAAACATCACGCCAGGCAAGGAATTTAAAGAAAATTCGTTGCTTTTTGTCTTAAACACCAGTATTATTCCGGCACGAATGGCTCCCGCAAGAAACTCGCCGGCGGGGCGATAGGACAAAAAGGGTTTTCGGGCTTAGGCGAAGTTACGGCCTATGAATGAGTCCAGTGATAACAGCGATAGTGGCGTTGAAACGGAAGTCGATAAATTGGTGAGCGATTATGTCGCCGCCCTCAGCGATGAGCAGCGGATGCTGGTCATCCTGAAAAAGCAGCTCTACGACGGATCGTGGGAGCCAATGCTCGAGGACCTGCAGAACCGCCTGGTGGGTAAACCTTATATATTTAAATTGGCAAACAGAATTAAGGACGATATCGAGCGCATCGAACAGATGCGAGGATTTGAACAAGAGCACAATGTTGATCTGGCTGACCACATTGAACTGCCCTGAGAGAAGGTCTGCAGGAGGAATTATGAAAATGCTGAGAGCGATAGGGTACAGATTCGTTCTGTTAACGGTTTTTTTGACTATTTGTTTCACACACTACGATATTGCCGCGGCAAACGATTCGGATCGGCTCGTCTCACCGGTCTTACTCCGGCATGCAGGCCTTAGAATCGTCTGGGAAAGCGAACTGCCTATAAGGCCTGCCAAGAGCCTGTCGAACGGGAAAGGCGAGACTCTGGCTCGGCTCGTGCTGCTGGGAAGCCGCGTCTATGCGATCTCCAGCCGTAATTACGTGGTCTCGATGGACAAGGACACGGGTGAGGGTGTGTTCTCAAGGACTGTTGCACCCGAAGGCTTTCCGATCGCCGATCTTGTTCTTTATAACGATACAATTCTAAGTGTTGGCGGCAGCAAGCTCGAAGAACTTGACATTAAGACAGGCAAGAGAATCCGCCAGGTTGATGTTAAATTCGGCATCACGGCACCGGCGCATCGCAACAGCAATTTTTTCTACGTAGCCGGCACCGACAACCGCGTTCACGTATACCGCGCCGACGATAGAGTTCAAATCTTCGAAGCTTCGGCTCTGGACGACTCGACCGTCACATCAATCGTCGCCGACGACAATTTTGTTGTTTTTGCCACTGATACGGGCCATTTGATCAGCATCGCCCCGGACGTGCCGAAACGCCTTTGGCAATTCAAGGCCGGCGGTGGCATTGCCGGGGGGGTTGTAAAAGACTGGATGTCTTTGTTTTTCGCCAGTGAAGATACGAACGTCTACCGGCTCGACATAGTAGGTTTGCCCGAGAAGAAGCGCCTCGTATGGAAGTATCAGGCGGCCGCAATGCTTGAAAAATCGCCCCGCGTTACGCAGGAGGTGGTGTATCAGCAGGTTCGCGGCAAGGGCATAACGGCTATAAACAGAGAAACCGGCTCGCGCATGTGGCGGGTGCCCGGAGGGGTGGACCTGCTGGCCGAAGCAAAGGGCAGAGCATATATCATCACCGAAGGCCAGAAACTGGTCGTAATGGACAACGCCAAAGCCAAAAAGCTGTATTCGGTTAACTTCGCCTCAGTTGAGATATTCACGTCTAATATAGGCGATGATAAAATGTATATTGCAGACAAGGCTGGCCGTCTTATGTGTATACAGCCGGTCGAATAGTAAACAGAAATTGCGAATTCCAATTTCAAAACATCAGGAAGGAGTACAGTTTTACAATGGACGTAAAGGTTAAAACCGCGTTAATTAGTGTTTCCGACAAAGCCGGTGTCGTCGACTTTGCCAAGAAACTCAGCAAAATGGGAGTTAAAATAATCAGTACCGGCGGGACGTCGAAAAAGCTCAGCGAAGCGGGAATCGACGTCGTTGGGATCGAGTCGGTAACCGGCTTTCCGGAAATGATGGACGGCCGGGTCAAGACACTGCACCCGAAGATACACGGCGCTCTGCTCGGACTCCGCGACAAAAAAGAGCACGCCGCGGCGATGGACAAACACGGCATCGAGCCGATCGATCTGGTCTGCGTGAATCTCTATCCGTTCGAGCAGACGGTCGCAAAGCCGGACTGCACGCTCGCCGAAGCCATCGAAAACATCGACATCGGCGGCCCGAGCATGCTTCGCTCGGCCGCGAAAAACCACAAGTACGTAACGGTGGTAACAGACCCCGACCAGTACGACAAGGTCATCGAAGAAATGAAGAAAAACGACGGGGCCGTTACCGAACAGCTGCGCAGCGATTTCGCGAGAATCGTCTTTGGGTTGACAGCTTCCTACGACGCGGCGATATCGGACTATCTCAATGCCAAAGCGGGCGTCGAGTATCCGGAAAAAGTATCGATAGCGGTGAAGAAAGAAACCGAACTTCGATACGGCGAGAATCCCCACCAAAGTGCGGCGTTCTACAAGCTGTCCGCCAGCGGCGAAACCTCCGTCAGCAGCGGCAAGCTCCTCGAAGGCGGCACGCCCATCAGCTTCAACAACCTGCTGGATACCAACGCTGCGTTCGAGCTGGTCAAGGAATTCGCCGAGCCGGCGGCGGTTGTCGTCAAGCATCTCAACCCCTGCGGATGTGCCGTCGATGAAGACATTACCGTCGCCTATCGAAAAGCCTATGAGGGCGACGTTATCAGTGCGTTCGGCTCAATCGTTGCTTTGAATAGAAACGTCAACGTCGAGCTGGCACAGACGATAATGGAGTCTTACAGCCGATTCGGCAAGGCTCTCGGCGCCGGCGGATTCTTCGCTGAGGTGATTATCGCGCCGGAATTCGATCCCGACGCGGTCGAAATAATCCGCACGCTTAAAGCCTGGGGTTCGAGGGTCCGTCTGATGGAAACCGGGCCGATCGACAGGGCCGGCATCGACACCGGCGAATATGACGCACGCTGTATCGTGGGCGGCATGCTGCTGCAAAAGCGCGACCTGGTCGGCTGGGAGCCTGATGTGCTCACGTTCCCGACCAAGGCCAGGCCTTCCAAAGAGCAACTCGAGGACCTGAGAGTTGCCTGGCTGGTCGGCAAACATACCAAGAGCAACACCATCGTGCTGGTCAAGAACAGGAAGGTCTGGGGCGTCGGCGCCGGGCAGATGAACCGCGTTGAGTCCGGCCTGATCGCATTCAAGCGGGCCGGCGAAGAGTCCAAAGGCTGCGCGATGGCCTCCGATGCATTCTTCCCGTTCCCCGACAACATCGAGAACGCCGCAAAGGCCGGCGTCACTGCAATCGTCCAGCCGGGCGGATCGCAGAAGGACAACGAAGTCATCGAAGCAGCCGACAAGCACGGCATCGCAATGGTCTTCACCGGAAAGCGACACTTCAAACACTAAGAGCGTATCGTTTGACGGATCCTAAGCCAAATATCCGGCGGATCGCCCGGAACATCTGCGATCCGCCGGTCTTACTTTCTCTATCAGTTTCTACTCGCCACCCAGAACTGACAGGGCAGGTGGCTGGAGCATCCTTAGCCGACGGCTGATTTGGTCGCGCCATACAAGCACTTCCCTGAGGTTCTCTCTGGCAATATCAGTCTCCAGCGACAGCAGCTCATACTCGTCGGCACCCTTGAGCATTACCTCCGCCTCGGCAAGCTGCTCCTTGTACGATGCAAGATAGGCCTTGTCCTGGGCTGCTTTTATCGAACTGTCGGCAAGTTGCGCATTGAGCGTCTCGATCAGGTTTCCTCCGGCCGATTTGCTTAACTGTTCACGTCGCTGCGCCAGTTCAATTCGAGCCCTGGCCAGTTTTTCCTCAGCGTCTGCGAGATGAGACTGACCGGCCTGTCCGGCGTCAACAAGTGTCTTGGTGTTTGACAAATGTCGCATTTGCAGGTCGAGCATCTTGAGCAGTTCCTTGGTGATATCATCACCCTCAAGTTGTGCCTTAGTCTTTGCCTCAATCTCTGCAATTCGCTCAGCCGTTGCATCGATAATGACCTTTTCCGAAAGCTGTTCCATTTCAATACGCTCGATCTTGTTGCGCAGCTCCATCATGTTGTGGATGATTTGATCCCTGTCGAAAAACTGTGTTCCGGAAATCCTCCGAAGAACTTCCTGTTTATCACGCAAATCCTGCTCTGTCCTTGCCGTTTCCTGCTCTGCAGTTTTGAGGTAATCGTCGAGTCTACGCCGATGGTCGTCAAAGGTATGGAGCAGACTCGATCTTAGATTGTCGATCAGAGCGGACATAAATTCCTCGGCCGCCGGTTTCATTTCGTCCTCAAGGTTTACTTGCAAATAGACAAGAATCGACTCTTCGGCGACGAATGAGGGTTTGGTGCTCTTACTGCTTCTGGCCACAGCTATAGCCCTTGCCCTTGCGGCCGCTTCAGCTCGTCTTCTGGCCTCGTACTGCGCGGTTGACTCACCGGGTCTCCTGGGCGTCGGTTCTGGTTTGGCTGTTGCGGCTGATGATATCATCGAATCGGATGAAGATATGGCCTCGATTAGAATCATATCCGAATCTTGAACTTCGTCGGGCGAAATGCCCAGCACCTCGCGTGCGGCTTTTCCTCCGACACCGGAACTGTGCAGCAAAGCGTCGAGCGGTGCTAAATCAAGAGGCAATATTGCCGGATCCGATGAAATCCTCACCAGACAGCTTGCTGATAGCGTCTCGGAAAGTCTCTTTGCCGCCTTTTCACTTGCCTGGCCCGAGGCCGCTACCAGCAGTCCAAGCACCAGAACAATAACGATGTGTTTATTGGTTTTCATCTCAAATCTCCTTACAAATTCGTTCTCTCAGATTCTTCTGTTTTCAATTTCAGACAATCTCTCTCGGGCGACTTTGGCCCATTGATTCCTGGGGAAAAGTCTGATGACTTTTCTATATGTCTCTACAGCCGATTCTGTTTCGTTTAGCTCGCGATATAGTTTGTCGGCATGATAGACGAGGATAAACGCGGTCTTATCAACCTGCTTTTCGATCTCTTCGATCGGATCGCGGATGTTCGCGTATTCGGTTTCGAGCTTATCGATCCGGCTCTGTCTTCGCTCGTCTTCAAGCACTTCATGAATCAGCGCCACGGCCGCGTCAGTGCTTGCCTGGAGCTGCCTGACCTGAGCCTCGAGTGCTATGATCCTTTCCTGCTCGTCGCTTTGCCGGGAATTGTTATCAGCCTGGAGCCAGATTCCGACAGCTATCAGGATAATCGCCGCGGCAGCTACCGGCCCGGCGATATGTACAAAACGGCGACGATTTGCCAGACGGCGAATTTCAGATGGTTCCACACTAACCCGTGCGGGCCGGCCGGCAAGCCGGTCGGCTTCTCGGAGCAGTTCTTCGATTCTTTTCTTTGACATAATAACCCGTTGTGATTGGTTTTATGACCTGTCATTCCAATCCACTTAATGACTTTGCGATCATGGCCCCCTGCTACGGCACCGATGACAATGCAAATCATCAGTCCAATTATTCAATCAATTCCGTCAGTTCCTGCCTGAGGCGTTCTCTGGCCCGGCTCAGCCGGACATGCAGGGCATTCCGGGATATGCCGAGGATTCGGGCCATCTCGTCGGCGCCAAGCCCTTCGAGATACTTCAATACTACCGGTTCGCGATACTTCGCCGGGAGAGCAGCAACCGCACGTCGCACGCGATTGAAAGTCTCCACATCCATTGGATTGCTGCCGGAGGTCTGCATCGAGGGCGTAATCTTCTGGGTTGCTCGCGAGAATGTTCGCAGACGCAGCAACTTCCTGCGCCGGTGGCTGCGGCATTTGTTTATAGTTATGGTAAAGAGCCAACTTCTGAGACTGCACTGGCCGCGGAATCTCCTGAGACCCAGATAAGCCGCAAGGAAGACTTCCTGGCTCACGTCCTCGGCCTCTCCCGGCCAGCCGAGCAGACGATTTGCGAGCACCCCAACGTCAGTCGAGTATCGTTCGACAATCCTGTCAAAAGCGGATTCGTCGCCCCGACTGAACTTTTCGACCAAAAGTTCATCTTCAATCGTCTCGGCCATGGCTACAATATTAGACTGCCGGCGCGGGGAAATCTTACAGAAAAAATTGGAAGGAGCTGAAAAAAAAACGATGGACGAGGGACGAAGGATGAGAGATGCAACGTCCATCGTCCTTTCGTCCATCGTCCATCGTGTCTATCGCGGCGGATTGTGCAGACTCATGCCGAAGGCGTCCTCGACGGATTCCTTTAGCACCTCGGACACCGTCGGGTGCGGGAAGCTCACTTCGGTAATCTTCTCCGTGCTGCCTATCAGGGCTCTGGCGGCGCCTATCAGTTCTGTTACGATCGCGCCGACCATCGTCACGCCGACAATTTTTTTGGTGGCTTTGTCGGTAATGGTTCTTATTTCACCGACGGTCTCATTGTGCGCATTGCTGCGTCCGTTGGCCTTGAAAAATGCTTTCCCAACAGATACATCAACACCCTTTGCCGCACATTTTTCCTCATTCATACCAACTGATGCTATTTCAGGGAACGTATAAACGGCTCGCGGCACAAGTGAGTAATCGTCCATCTTTTCATCGCCGCCGGTAGCATTTGCCGCCGCGACTTCGGCCTCAGCAAAAGCGCCGTGGGCCAGATACGTCGTTCCCACTGCATCGCCGATGGCGTATACGCCGGGGACGCTTGTCTCCATTTTCTCATTGACTGCGATGGCCGGGCCGTTCATACCGAGTCCAAGAGCGTCGACGGTTTCCTGATCTGCAACGGACCGCCTGCCCACCGAGACGAGCACTTTCTCGGCCTCGATTGTCTGGCCGTCGGCGAGATTCACCGTTGCCAGGACGCCGGCTTCAGTCACCGAGGTAACTTTCTGATTAGTCAGAGAAGTGATACCCAGCTTTTTGAACTCGCGTTCGATCAATCGGCCGACCCACTGGTCTTCCATGGGAATTAATCGCGACAGCGCTTCGACGATCGTCACCTTCGTCCCCATCGCGGCGTAGACGCACGCCATTTCGCAGCCGATCACGCCGCCGCCGACGATGACCATAGACTGCGGTATCTGGTCGAGGGCGAGGGCCTCTTTGCTGCTGATAACAGTCTGGCCGTCGAACGGGATCGCCGGAATCTCAATCGGCAGCGATCCGGTCGCCATGATGATCTTGCCGGCCTCGATTTTGCTCGGCCCGGCGTCCGATTCGACCGTAATCTTGCCCGGCGCCGTGACGATGGCCCGGCCCGGTATGATCTTGACCTTGTGGCTTCCGATCAACCCCGTCAGTCCCTTGCGAAAGCCCGTCACCACGGCGTCTTTTCGAGCCTGTATCTTGGGCCAGTTGGCGGTCGCCGAGGGAATGTCGATCCCCATCATAGCCGCATGCTTTGTGAGCAGCAGCGTGTGTGCCGAGGCCAGCAACGTTTTGGATGGGACGCACCCGCAGTTGAGGCACGTCCCGCCGACGAAACTCTTTTCGATGACGGCCACAGATGCGCCCGTTTGCGCGCATCTAATAGCAACGGCGTAACCGCCCGGGCCGCTGCCGATTACCACAACGTCAAAATTCTCTGCCATAATCTCGACTCCTTGTTTTGCTTGATGCAGTTGCAGTCACTTCCTTCTCACTTGTCAATTTCGAACCTATCTTAGCGGCCGCCGGCTCCACTCATCTGCTCGGGCCGGGTCATAGTCCGGATTCGCCGTGGGCATCTTGGCCTTTACCGAACGCCGCCATCGCGCCAGCTTCTGCTGTAATTGCGCGGCTTTCCGCGGCATCTCGGTTGCGAGGTTCTTTTTTTCTCCGATGTCGTTAGCCAGATCGTAAAGCTCCAGTTTGCCGTCTTCGTAAAACTCGATC
>Ga0180432_10011971_pt1 | contig 10156 bp, 4 predicted proteins | sample SS_ome_10_FD_132414 | JGI IMG/M metagenome (GOLD analysis project Ga0180432, IMG submission 132414) | Hypersaline lake sediment archaeal communities from the Salton Sea, California, USA - SS_1_MS_2 metaG | ecosystem: Environmental > Aquatic > Non-marine Saline and Alkaline > Hypersaline >...
AAGTGACGCGGGAATGGGGGAACACCGGGAGGGCGTTCTCACAGGCCACAATGTCCTTATCTGCCTTATCTGCGTTATCTGCGGATGGACGTTTGTGTTTTGAATCTGTGAAATCTGTGGCTGCAGTCATGTCTTCTTCGCAATGACGCGTTCGGCGTGCGCCAGAGCTGTTCGCATGTAGTCCTCGTCTATGTTGCCGAGGGGCGCGCGGGTTTCGAGGATTCGCCCGGGTATCCGCAGATCGGCAAAGGAGAATCCCTCCCGGAACTTGAACCGGTATTTCTCCCGGAAGATCTCGCCGCCGATTCGGCGAAGATCGTCCTCGGTGAAATCGGTGCCGGTGATTCCGAGCGCCCTCGAGACGACGTCCGGTGTGTACAGGCCTCGTGCGAAGAAGCAGATCGCCAGACTGGCCAGAATCTGCCGCCAGGCTTCTTCCTCGAGCAGCGCGTCCACGAGTGTTTCGGGAGCCATGGGATCGCCCCCGATGATCTTCTGATCCAGGCTGTAGCCCGCGTTGTCCAGATGGCTGTGGCGGGCGCCGATCAGGAATCCGAGGTGGGCACCCGGCCCCGTGTGATATCCGGGCATTTCGTTGCCGCCGAAAGCCAGAGCATAGTCGGCCCCGCCGTAAACGGAGGCGGCGTACTCGACACCCCGGGCGAGGGCCCTGTAGAAGTCGTTCGGCGGGTCGACAATCCTCTCGACCGCCTGTGTGTAGACCGTGCAATCTCCCCATCGGAAGTGAAGTCCCCTCGTTTCTTTCTCGGAGATCACGCCCTTTTCCATCGATTCGGTGGCCCACGCCAGGACGACACCCGTGCTCATGGCGTCGAGTGCCAGCTTCTCCACGCTGTCCAGGAGTTTCAACACCGCCTCGGGATCCGCGACGCCCAACATCGAACCCAACGCATAGAGAAGCTCGTAGTCGTAGGAGATCATTGATCTCTTGTAGAAGTACGGCTCGTTCTCATACGGCTCTCTGAGCGATGCAATATGAATGCAGGCCACGGGGCAATGCGCGCAGGCGATCCGCCGGCCGAGGTACTTCTCTGCGAGCGTTTCGCCGGAAATGGATTCCGCCGATTCAAAGCACGCCTGATTCAGATTTCGAGTGGGCAGAGCCTCCAGGCGGTTGATCGGCATGACGTTCTGGGGCGTTCCCAGTTCGTGATACTTCTTCATGGCCGATGAATCGACCGCGGCCCGAAAAATCTCGTCATAGAGAGATCGGTAGACCTTCTTGTCGGTGATGGGGACCGAACCGCGGCCCGACACGGTCACCGCCTTCAGGTTCTTGGCGCCGAAGACGGCCCCCAGACCCAGGCGTCCAAAGTGGCGGTACGTTTCCGTGGTGACGCACGCGTAGGAAACGCCACGCTCTCCGGCCCGGCCGATTCTGAGGATGGTCCGAAGCCCGGCTCCCGGCTCGTTCTCGCGAATCACGCGGGCCGCGGTGAAGGCGCTGCCCATTCCCCAGAGCGTAGACGCATCGCGGAAGTGCGCCTGATTCCCATGGATCGCCACGTACGTCGGTCGATCCGCTGCACCGCGAATGACAATGGCCCCGTAGCCGGCCATTCGAATGGCCACTGCGCTTCGCCCGCCGCAATGACTCTCGCCCAGGTTTCCCGTGAGGGGAGACTTGAACATGGCGACCGTCTTCGAGGCCAGGGGAAAGAGACCCGTGGCGGGACCCACGGCGAGGACGATCGGGTTTTCGGGACTCAGAGGGTCGCATCCCTTCGGGCATTCTTCGTGAAGGAGCCGAATCGCGGCACCCGCCCCGCCGATGCATTGCCGGAAGAGGTCCGGCCGGTCCTCGGCTCGGGATTCCTTCCGGGTCAGATCCAGGTAGAGAACTCGCCTCAGCGAATCACCCTCGAGCATCGGCGGTTGCCTCCTTGTCGATTCCCAGGACGCCGTACGGGCAGAAGGGAACACAGAAACCGCAGTGAATGCAGATCACCGGTTTTTCGGTCGTGTCGTTCCAGAACACGGCCCCGATGATGCAGGCGTCCCGGCAATCCCCACATCCCGTGCAGAGGGACGGATCGAGACGAACGCCTCCGCCTCTGCGGAGTTTCAGCGCGCCGGTCGGGCATGCTCTTGCGCACGGAGGGTCCTCGCAGGCCCTGCAGACCACGACCTTGAACCCGCGGCTCATTCCCCCGGCGGACCGCACACCAATCGCAGAATCACTGAGCCCCGCCACTCCCAGCCTACGGCTGCAGGCGAACATGCAGCATTGGCAGCCCACGCACCTTTCTGCGTCTATGACTTCCAGTCTCATTGGCAGCCCACGCACCTTTCTGCGTCTATGACTTCCAGTCTCATTGGCAGCCCACGCACCTCTCTGCGTCTATGACTTCCAGTCCCATGGTTCCCAACGCCCCCACCAACGGCCTTCGGCTCTGCTTCATGGCGGATCCATGCAATCTGTGAGATCCGTGGCTTCCGGGTTTCGAGCCGTTACCCTTTCGTCCAAGTAGGACTACCGCAGTTCCATTTCCTTCATCCCGCGCATCTCCGCCCCCGACGGCTCCAGGTAGTCGAAGATCCAGAGGAAGCGCCCGAACGCGTCCCTGTGGAATTCCGCCTTTTGGGGATCGCGTTCGCGATAGAACTTCCAGAGATGATAGCGCGCGGCCAATCCGTACCGGCTGAAATCCAGTCCGTCTCGAAGGGCCAATTCCAGGTTTGAAGCGGCCTCGTCCAACGCCCCGCCCGACAGCTGGGTTTCCGCCAGTCGCAGCCGGACGGTCGGATCTTCGGGCGCGAGCTCCAGGGCCCGGCCGTAGAGCTTCCGGGCTTCCACCCAGTTCCCGGCCTCCTTGTGTTTCTCCGCAAGCAGTCCCAGGTTCCGGACACTCTCACCTTCCTCCTCGATCTTTTCGGACAGCATGCGGACTTGGTCGGGAAGGGGGAGCGGTTGGGCCCTCTCGGCCGCTCTCCGCTCTCCCTCGGAGTCTCCGAGTCTCCGGTACACTTCGGCCAGCTGTCTGTTGGCGTCGAGGTAGAAGGCGGAGGTCGGATTGTCGAGAAGACCGATCAGGCGGCGAAGCGGGGGGAGCGCCCGACGGGCGTCGTCCCGAGACCCGTAGTGACTGCTCTCCGCCAGGGCGGTCTGGATCTTCTGGTCCAGCTCGATCAATCGCATCACTTCGGTTCTCGGTACGAAGCTCACGAGTGCCAGCACTCCGAAACCCGCAAGGAAAGGGAGAGATCTCCGCCTCGGAGATTCCATCCACCAGCCGAGGGCCAGGCCGGCGAAGAGCGAGAGAATCGATTCGAGCGACAGGCGGAATCGAGGCGTCACGTAGAAGATGAGAAGAGACAGGATCTGGGTCCCCGCCAGGATATAAAGGGGAAGCAGCGTTTTCCACCGGTCCCGCGTGACGAAGACGCCGACGGCCCCGATGCTCAAAATCACCCCGTAGGGGAGAAGAGGAAATCTCCGGAAGACGCCTTCCTTGACGTTGGCCTCGATGGTGTCGTGGACTTCGTACGCGCTCACAATCCCAAGCGCCTTGCGGAGAAAAAGCCCGGCGAAATGGCCCGGGTATCGCTTCATGGGATCCAGGGCTCGCAGAACGTAGAAGCGTGAAACCTCGGAGGGTTTGCGGAGTCCGGGGACGATACTGGCGGCGATTCTCACGGACATGGCGTCGTCGAAGAAGAGAACGGGGTCCTCATCTTCATGGGTGTGGGCGTTGGCGATCATGGGCAGGAGAGGCGGCGGTGAATAACGGACGCCGGGCGAGGTGTAATTGTTGCTCGTGTAGAAGACGTAGCCCCCCGGGCTCACGACGGGAACCAGATCGCGGGCGACGAGGAGGTTCTGAATCGTGACGGGCAGGGTCACGAGCAACGGTACGCCCACCAGGATACCGATCCATTGCGCTCTTCGGATTCCGGGCACGCGCCGGAAGAGGAACCAGACGGCGGGAACGAGTCCGATCCAGGCCAGGGCGAAGATGGGCCGGAGCGTCACCAGAAGACCGAGGAGAAGACCCGACCCCGTCCATCGAAGGGAGGAAGGCCGGTCGAATGCTCGAAGCAGCATCATGATGAGCAGCAGCTGGAGGAAGACCCCCAGGGAGTCCGCCAGGAAGTTGACCTCGTGAAGAACCATGGAGTGGGAAAGTGCAACGATGAGACCGGCGGCGAGAGCGGCTCTTCGATCGGCCAGCTTTCTGACGATGGTGTAGGCGAGCGCGGCACCCGCGGCACCGTAGACGGCTTGAACCGCCAGGATCGGAAGCGATGCACCTCGGGTGAGGGCCTGGAGAAACGCCAAGAAATAAACGTACAGCGGACAGTAAGCGAACACCACGGGGGTGAGAAATCCGTTGTCCTTCAGGCGTTCGGCCAGGAGGGGATACTTCGGGAAATGGATCTCGACGTCGGAGACCATCCACAGGGCCACCACTCGAACGGCCAAAGCCAGGGCAAAGATGCCGAGGATTCGGAATCGTTCCCTTTCCACATCGGCTGGATTCCTGGAGGCCAAGATCGTTGTCCCGCCCGTGGTCCTGAGTGGTGATTGCCGGTGGAGCCGAGGGTTCCCCCGAATCCTACTCAACGACCGGCGGTGGGTCAAGAGCACGCTGGATCCCCCGGCGCTCGCGGAGGGGCCCGGGCTCTGAACCGTCGAATCCGCGTCTATGGAGTCCTGGATACACTGCGCCGTTTTCGGCGAGCCGGCGAGGGAGCGGATTCTAGGGAAGACGAATGAGAGTCCGCGTGATGCTCCGACCTTCGATCTCGACTCGGGCGAAGTACACGCCGGTGGGGACGGAACGCCCCAGATGGTCGACACCGTCCCAGCGGTAGAGGAAGGAATCCACGGACGAGTCGAACGGATGTACCCGGATCACGCGACGGCCGCGCACATCAAAGATTTCGAGCGCCGCTGGAGGGGCGTCGAGAGAAGGGCAGAGGAGAGACAGCACCATGGTCTCCGACGAGGGATTGGGACGGCAGAGGAGAATCGCAGCGGCCGGCTGCGCGCGCGGTCCGGGCGGCTCCGCCACGTGCGTCGGCTGGTATTCGTTGGCCGCCACCGCCTGCGGGATTCCCCAGCCGTACAGCGAGTCCGGGCTTGCCGCGTTCGAAGCCGTCATCTTGAGCGCCTCGGCGATGTCCATGGGCGTCCAGTCGGGGTGAGCCTCGAGGAGCAGGGCGCACACCCCTGCGACCAGCGGGCACGAGCAAGACGTTCCGTTTTCCCGGCGGTAGTCGTCCGTCGTCCAGATGTCGACGACGAAGTTGCCGTCACCGACGGCGACCAGGTCGGGCTTGACCCGGCCGTCATACGATGGCCCGCGAGAGCTGAAATCCGTGACCACCCCGAACGTGTCGACGGCACCGATGCACAGAACACTGTCCCCGTCGGACGCCGGCATGATGTAGTGCCAGGCCGAGGCCCCCGCGTTGCCGGCTGCGTTGAGAACCAGGATGCCGTTGGCGACGGCCAGATCCCCGGCGATGGTGGTCACGGCCGTATTGCCGTCCATATCCTCGTACGTGTACCACTCCCAATAACAGAGGGAAGACGTAACGATGTCCACGCCGAGGCTGTCGGCCCACTCGATGGCGGCCACCCAGCGATCTTCGTCCTCCCGGGTTTCCTCGTACGTCTTCTCCGTTTTGGCGAGCGCGTAGGAAGCGCCGAACGCCGGGCCGATCAGGTGCCCGGGCTCATAGCCGCCGATGAGTGAGAGCATCTCGGTTCCGTGCCGGATCTGGGAGCTGTCGTCACCGGGCTGGTTGTCGACGACCGAGTCGCCCTGAATGAAGTCCCACTGGGCCACGACGTCGACGCCGACCAGCGCGTTGTGGGTTGTCCGGAACCCGGTGTCGAAAATGCAGACCAGGACACCCGCCCCCGAGAGCCCCTGATCGTGCAGCTCGGGGACCTGCATCGGCCCGACCTGACACAGGCTCTCCCCGTAGTCGAGCAGATAGCGCGATGGGCGGGCGGACCCGAGCTCGGCCGGCCGATCCACAGACGGCTCCACGCGGCCCCCGGCCACGGGCCGGACCATTCGCACACAGGAAAGCGATCGGATCTCCGTCATTTGCGCGTGGGTGGCCTCCACGCTCACGGCATTCAACCACCGGCTGGCGACACGAAATGAGGCACCCGTCTCGAGAACCGCGTGAAGATAGCGAGAGGAGACGGGGACGTCCCGCAGGTCAACGACATCGTCCCCCCGCACCTTCGCGCGTCGTCGGAGGGCGCGCTCGGTCAGACGCGAGCGAGCCTGATCGATAGCAGATCTCTCGGCGCTTTCGTTCGGGAGTCCTTTGTCGGTGAAGAACATCCAGACGGGCGTGGTGCACTGCGATTCGACACCGCGGCCGTCGATCCGCCCCTCGGCCGAGGTGGGAACGAAGATCAGGAATCCCAGAGCCAGAAGAGCAAGAACGGAGGGAACCGGTCCGGGAGTGGAACGACGGGACATGTCATCCTCCGGCGACGGAATCGGATTTCGGCGAGAACTTACGTAGTCGTCTACCACAAGCCTACCATATTTCATGCGAGAGTCAAGCACGGAAGGCGATCCGGGTTGTGTGATGTGGCGTGCGTGAGCAAGGAGAGCGATCCGGTCCAGCTTGAAAAAGGGTCTCAAAATTGGTAAAATATACGGTGACGGGATGTGAGGCGCCTCCGGACCGGTCCGCGGGCGCTGTTCCTTTACAAGCCAAATGGGGAGGAAACGACATGGGTTGCCCACGTGATGCCGGGCGCCGGACGGCGAGGCACGCCGCAGCCGCGTCTTTGATGGTTCTTATCCTGGCAGGAATGACGGCGGGTCCCGTCCTGGCGACACCCTGGAATACGATTTCGGTGGACGGGTCCATCACGGACTGGCAGTTCGATGAAAGGCGGTGGGACGATCCGGTGGGAGACGTTCGATGGGCGGGCAACGACGATTCGGACGATCTCTACTGCACGTGGGACTCCACGACGCTCTACCTCGCTTTCACGGATGATGCGGCCGGGTCCAACAGCGCGATGATCTTCGTCGACGTCGACCACGACTCGACGACCGGGTGGACCGACTTCACGACCCTTCCCACCTGGCTGCGCCACATTACCTTCTCGGGGATCGGCGTCGATCTCTACTTCGGTGAATACGGAGACCATTCGGGCCGAGAGGTCCACCGGAAGGACGGCGGGACGGATACGAACATCACGGCCCTCTGCTCGGTGGCGTATTCGGGCGGAAAGCACGAGGTCGGTATCCCCTGGACCCAGGTGTATCCGGGCGGATTTCCCGCCGGCGCGGAAATCCGCATTCTGGCGGCCAACCCGGGTTCCTGCGACATCTGCGGCGCGTACGACGCGTGCCCGAACAGCACCCGGGATGCGGACACCGATGGAACCCCCGACGAGTCCGATCCGGACATCCCCTACGATCAGATCACGGATCTCGATCAGTCCGTGCTCGTGGTCGTCGATGGGGATTCCGACGGCATTCCAGACGACGAGACGTCGGGCGTCCCGGGCATCGACGCCAACGGAAACCCCTTCGAGTGGGAGTACGGCAACGTCAAGGCGGTGGATCCGCGCGGTGACGACGGCGACCCGGCCTATGGAACCCGCGATCTCATCGCCTTCTACTTCGCCGAGATTTCCGACCGGCTGGTCGTCCGGGCCGACCTTCTCACCCTCAACGACGCCGGCGGGGATGAAGGGTGGCTCGACGTCTACGTCTGCATGGACTTCACCTCGGGAGGTTCCACCGGGCTTCCCAACGGGATCGTCGGTACGTCTCCCTACGAGTGGGACCGATGTCTGGTGATCGACACGGGCGACGTGGCCGACGCCCGGCTCTTCCTCGATCCGTCGACGACTGCGGCCCAGGAAGAGATCAAAGCCGTGAGCTTCAGCGGGGCCCACGACATGCTGGAGGGTTCCATCTGGAAGAGCTATCTGGGCACGTTGAGCTACCCGATTCGATTCTTCATCTTCACCGTCCAGGACGGAAATACGAACATCAACGACTCCATCGTCACCGACACCGATCAGTTCGCGGGGACGGCCAAGGTGGCCTACATGCACCACGGCAACCAGTCCATGACGGGAACCTCGGTGCTTCGCGGTTGGGACGGGCCCAACTCGGGATTCGATGAGATTCTCTACGCGCACGACGATTACGGCGTGAAGGGGAACTTCCATCTCTCCGGCACGCTCCAGACCGTGGCCGAGTGGTTCGATCCCGATTTCAACGATTGGCTCTACGACGGGGGGAATTCCGGCCGGTACGACATTCTCACCTCCGCCTACGCCCAGCACATCATGCCGTTCGTGTGGGATGCTATGAACGACTGTGCCATCGCCACCGAGAACGAGCTCATCAACCACTTCTACAACTACGTGCCCACGATCGGCTGGGTGCCGGAGCGTGTATGGGTGACGCCGAGCGGCATCGGCAACTGTACCAATGACGACATCACGTCCGACTTCAACGAGCAGGGCGTCTGGGCGGTGATCCTGGACGATTCGCCCCACGGGGACAACATCCCCGCCGGAACGCAGCGGCACAAGATCTGGCAGATGAACGGAACGGGCGCTCCGAAGGTGTTCCTGCGGGACGGTCAGTTTACATCCTGGATGCACAACGAGAACGATATCCACGACGACGTGGTCCCGTATTTCGTGGACTTCGCCAACGCGGGGGATCAGGAACAGCTCATCACGTACGCGGACGACTGGGAAGTGGCGGCGGAGGAGGGCGGGTTCGGCGATATGTTCCCCAACGCCGTGGAGAAATACCGGCAGGCGATGGAGTACATCGGGGGACATCCGTGGATCCAGTCGGTGAAGCTGTCGGACGCGCTCTTCTGGGGCTGGTCCATCGGCAATTTCTCGGTGGTCGAGGGAACCTACGGGCTCCTCGGGGGAACGGGCGGATACGGCGGGAGCAACAACTCGTGGTACTGCGATTGGGAAGGCTACGTGCCTTGGGCCAACGGGGGCGCGGGGGCTCCGGCCTACGCCTACGGAGGAACGGGGAACCTCAAGAACTATGAGACGCTGTGGATGGACGCCTGGACGAACCTGGGCACGTCCCACACGGGAGGAAGCTCGCCGGAGGCGGACAGCCTGGTTGAGGCCGGCCGCTACACGGTGATGTCCATGCTCTATGAAACCGGCTGGCACGACGGCGTCTACATCTCCGGCTGGGAGCACAAGCACTCGTCGCACGTGAAGAACGGAAACGTGTTCGCGGCCGGGGCCGACTGGATCGTCTCTCCGCCGGCCGAGGCACAAGCCTATCTGGCCGACGTTGACGACGACGGGTACACGGAGGCCGTGATTCGAAACGACAAGCTGATGGCGGTGTTCGACCGCATCGGCGGGTGCGCGCGCTGGATTTTCGATTCCCACGGACAGGTGGTTCAGGGGAACGACATGGCGTACTGGAACAACGCTTCCCTCGAGCATCCGGCGGGGAGCGGGTTCTGGCACGACGACGCGGGAGATTTCAGCGACGGCCACGACGCGTTCTCGAGCGGCAACCAAACGGCCGTGTTGACGGACAACTACATCGCCGGCGCGGATCGGGAGAAACGCGAATACGGCATCACGATTGACCTCGGTTCGGGAACCAAGGCCCAGATCACGCTCGACGACGGGACGGTCACCAAGACGGTGTCGCTCACCTTCGGCGATCGGTATCTCGACGTCCGGTATGGAGCGATGCCGGACACCTCCGACAATTACATGCTCTGCGGGTTCAGTCCCAACGTGCTCGATCTCGTCAAGTACGGGCGCGGTCACCTGGATCGACTCTACTCGGGGACGTACCCGAATCCCAACTGGGCGGGAAGCATCAATACGGCCACGGGAACGGTCGGAGCCGTCATTCTCGGAGGGCCCGCAGGCGGGGGACTCGTACACAGTTGGGACGGCACGGAAACCATCTGCTGGTCGGATGAGTACAAGCTGAGTTCGTACGATCACTTCTTCGTCTACGCGGGCCCGGGGACCGAGGCGATTCTGGATTCGCTCTCGACCGTGCTCCAGGGGATGACGGCGGTGGAGGAGGCGGCGGCGGAGCGGGCGCCCGCCCTGAAACTGCGAAAAACGTACCCGAATCCGTTCAATCCGGCGACGTCCATCGAGTTCTCTCTGCCGGGC
>Ga0180432_10011972_pt1 | contig 10155 bp, 7 predicted proteins | sample SS_ome_10_FD_132414 | JGI IMG/M metagenome (GOLD analysis project Ga0180432, IMG submission 132414) | Hypersaline lake sediment archaeal communities from the Salton Sea, California, USA - SS_1_MS_2 metaG | ecosystem: Environmental > Aquatic > Non-marine Saline and Alkaline > Hypersaline >...
CGAGGGTGAAATCCCGTTCTTCCCGCAGTATGTGCGCATCGCCTTCGTGGCGGAGCACTCGTGGCACGATCGCATCCCGGCCCTCTTTGGTGGTGAGCAGTGGTACACCTGGATGGTCGACTGGGAGGCCAAGCAGGCGGCCCAATAGTCGCTAACCCTGCCTAGGGGTTAACAGGGGGAGCGGCACCCTAGCCGCTCCCCCAAACCTGAAGCTTTTTTCCTGGTTTCCTGGGAGGGATCGTCATTCGAGTAGATTTCTGTTTTGGCTGCTAGCGGTTAATCGTCGTGCGCTTGTCGAAGGGCGATTGCGCGCGGGTGCGCGGTTGTCGTTCTTCGACAGGTTCACGGTGACGTTCGACGGGCTGGGGATGCATTCGCTAGTGTCGAAAACCGAGAGCAATGCATCGACAGATCTATGTGATGGCCCAACCGTCATAGCTACGAGCTAGGAGGGGTTTTATGATACAGTACGTTATTCGCCGTTTGCTGATGGCCATACCGGTGCTTTTCGCCGTAGTCCTGGCGACCTTTGTGCTGGTCCACGCCTTGCCCGGCGGTCCTTTTGACGCCGTCGGCGAAAAGGCCATGCCAGAGCAGATACGCCTGGTTATGGAGCGGCGCTACGGCCTGGACAAGCCGCTGTACGAGCAGTTCTTGCTCTACGTGGGGAACCTGCTCAAAGGGGACCTGGGGCCTATGATGCACCTGCGGAGCCAGACCGTCAACGAAATCGTCTCCGAAACGTTCCCCGTTTCCTTTCAACTGGGCATGATGTGTGTCACCCTGGGGTTTGTGATTGGGATTCCGGCCGGCATCATCGCGGCCCTGAAACGCAATACCCCCATCGACTATGGCGCGACGTTTGTCGCCATCGCCGGTGTATCGGTGCCCAGTCTGGTGTTGGGACCGGTGTTGATCCTGATCTTTGGCGTCGCGCTAGACTGGTTCCCCATCGCCTTCTGGGGGGCGGAGCCGCCCTTTATCCTGGGCATTTTCCCCAAGCCGACCGCCGAGTTTTGGCACCACGCCGTGCTGCCCGTGTTGACGCTGGGTTCGGGCACATCGGCGCTGATCGCCCGTCTGACTCGCGCCAGTTTGCTGGAGGTGCTGGGCGAGGATTATATCCGTACCGCTCGAGCCAAGGGGCTGCGTGAAAGGGTGGTCATTGCAGTCCACGCGCTGAAAAACTCGCTGATCCCCGTGGTGACGCTTTTGGGTCCTATGCTGGCCGGTTATCTCACGGGGTCTCTGGTCACCGAGCAGATTTTTGCCCTCAATGGCATGGGGCGCCGGCTGATCAGCAGCGTGGCCCAGCGTGAGTATTTCCTGCTCACCGGTCTCACCCTGATTTATGGCGTGATGCTTATTTTGGGCAATATCATGGTGGACGTGCTCTATGCCTGGGTGGACCCGCGGATTCGCTTTGAGTAAAAAGGGACGGTTAAATGGCTGAAAACAATCAAAACGAGAAAGAGAACGAGATTGAGTTGACGGAGCTGTTTGAGGAGGAACCGCGCAAGGGGCGCAGCCCGATGGGTGACGCCTGGCGCGAGTTTCGGGCTAACAAAGTAGGGGTGGCGGGCGCGATCTTTATCTTGCTGGTCGTGGTCATGGCGCTCCTGGCCCCAATCATCACACCCTATCACTTTGCCACCCAGAATAACCGCAACAGCCGCGCCAAGCCACTGACCGGTTACACGATCACCACGGATTATGCGGAAGACAAGTGCCATTGGTATGGCACGCCCTTGGAATGGGGATGCTCCCTGTTCTTGGTGGGCTCTGATGGGCTGGGGCGCGATCTTTGGAGCCGGGTGGTCTATGGTACGCGGGTCTCGCTGGCAATGGCTATGGTGGCTTCAGTGGTGAGCCTCACCATCGGCACGGTCATTGGCACCATCTCTGGCTTTGCTGGTGGGCGCGTCGACAATTTAATTATGCGCCTGGTAGACTTTTTGTACGCTACCCCTTTCTTGCCCATCGTCATCTTGATGCAGGTGTATTTTCAGGCGCTGGCGCGACGGGGCGTCTCCTCGGGGTTGGGCGCCACGCTGATTAGCTGGAACCAGGCTATGGGGGGTATGCTCTTTATCTTTATCGCCATAGGGGCCTTGGGCTGGTTGGGTATGGCCCGTCTGGCACGGGGCCAGGTGCTGTCATACAAGCAGAAGGAGTTCGTAGAAGCGGCGCGTGCCCTGGGTGCGAGCAACTCGCGCATCATGTTCAGGCATCTGCTGCCCAATATCGTCGCCCCGCTGGTGGTTGCCGAGACGTTGGCCATACCAGGCTATATTTTCCTCGAGGCGGCGCTGAGCTTTATTGGGTTGGGGGTGAATCCCCCCACACCGAGTTGGGGCTCTATGATCAATGAGGGGTATTTGGGTATCCGTTCCAATTCACACCTGGTGCTGGTTCCGGGCGTGCTATTGGCGCTGTTGACGCTGGCGTTTAACTTTATGGGCGATGGTCTGCGGGATGCTCTCGATCCACGCGTACATGGGAGTTAATTGAATGGAAAAGAAAACGAGCGCGCGCAGGGCCATCGTATTGGCGATCGGTCTGTTAGTGTTGGCCAGTTTGGCCTGCAGTCAGGCTGGCGAGATATTGTCGCCGGAGGAAGCCACCGCTCGGGCTATCGAGGCCGAAAAACCTGATATAGTCATGACTGCGGACGTGGTTGGAGGGGTGGATTTCGACCCGGGGGACGAGATCGAGTTCGTCGGCACGGGTTATCTCGTACCCTTGAAGAAAAACCCGGGCGACCGCTCGGCCTATTCTCACGCCGCGCGAGGTGACCTGGGGGTAGTGCTGGGTTCCCAAGTGGTGGACGGTGAAGTCTGGTACCAGGTTGACGGGCCATCGGGAGAGGGCTGGGTACAGGCCGAGAACCTGGAAGCCGTAGCGGGCGAGGAAGCTGCTACAGAAGGTTTTCAGGCGGGTGATGAGCTTTATCTCGTCGGCAAGGGCTACTTGATCAACATCCTGAATGAACCAGGCGGAAGACTCGTCGCCAATCAGGAGCGTGGCGTGGTGGTTACCGTGGTGGGGAGCGCTGATTACGAAGGCGAAGTCTGGTACTTGATTGACGCACCCACCGGTGAGGGCTGGGTCAAGACGGAAAATCTCACCGCGGAGAAGCCCTAACCTGCCCAGTAGGCGTGCTCACCTGAACTGTCGTTGGGTTTCTTCTTTTAGCGGTATCGAGGGAGGCGAGGATTTAATCTTTGCCTCCTTTGTTGTTGTTTGAATCGAATTACCAGAGGTGGGCGAGTTGCCCGTGCAAACCTCGTCTGACAGCGGTCAGGCGACCGTGCTGTACAATCGGAGGTATCTTCTCAAAAGGTAGGGGCAATCCCTTGCGGTTGCCCTTGTGGGCAGATGCAAGACCTGCCCCTACCCCGAATTATTGAGAAGATACAATCGGAGGGATATGAGCGTGACCAAATCTTGGCGCTTTCTGCGCAGCCTGACCGTACTTTTTCTCTTGGCGCTGCTGCTAAGCGCCTGCACAGGCTCAGCGGAGCGTGTCTGGCTCAAGGCACCGGGCTGGGGCCGCGCGCAACTGGTGGGCAACACCCAGGTAGGCGACCCGGTACCGCTGGCCCTGGACGATGCCGGGCGGATTTACCTTCTCCTGATCCACGAAACAGATGGCGTCGCTTACCCGCGCGTCGTTGCCCTGGACCGGGATGCAGAGACTGTGTGGGATCGCACTTTTGATATAGAGATGATCCAGCCGGACAAGCCGCGCATCCTTTGGGATGGAGAGGCGCTGCAGTTGTTCTGGATCAGTGACCAGGGCCTCATCTATACTCAGGCGGACACAAACGGGGATCTTTTAAGACAACCAGTCCTGCTTTCAGGAGAAACCCAAGTTGACTCTTACGACGTGGCGCGCGATGCGGACGGCTTGATGACCGTCTGGTACGCGGGACCCCGGCGGCAGCCGGGCCTTTTCGCCCTACCACCTGGGGATTTGACCGGGGAAGCAGCCCTGGTCGACGCCGAGGGGGTCCGGCCAGAGCTGCAGTACGATGATCCGGGCACGCTGCACGCGATTTGGGCCCACTATCCACCCGGTTATGGGGACAACCGAATCTTTTATGGGGCCTACCCCGGTGGTGTGTACCAACAGGGGCAGGAGAGCAGCGTGCTAAGGCTGCGCCTGGGTATGGCCACCGCTCTTATGGGTCCTCACCTGGGGCTCGATCAGCATCAAATCTACGCCTTCTGGACGGAGGTCACCCGTACAGGGATGGAGGCGGGCAAAGTTGGGGCGTTCTACGTTCACTTTCCCCACGGCCAGCCCTCTTTGGCCTCAGCGGCCCGCCAGTGGTTCGTTCCGCCCGCATATAATCTGACCTACGTGTCCTTCCCTGAAGGGAGCCTGCAGGCCGGTGAGCGGGTGCCCTTGCAGCCCGGCGCTTGGGGAGCCTCTGACGTTAGCGATTTAGCGATCAATCCCAACCAGGAGCAGGAGTTGGGCGTCGCGTTCCGTGCCCGGGTCGATTACCTGAGACGCAAGGCGCAAACTCAGATCGGCACGGCCTTTTTTCAGGACGGTGACTCGGCAGCGTATCAATTGCTCAGCTTCACCTCGGCCAGTTCGACCGATCCCACCATCGTCAGCGACGATGCAGGATGGCTTTACGTTACGTGGTTGGAAAGGGGATCTTTGCCCGGATTTGTGGTCTATTTTGCCAGCACAGCCCCGGATATCCGGGCGTCGCTCAACACACTCACCGGGAGTGATGTCGCCCGCCTGGGCGCCGAGACCCTTTTTGGACTGATGAGTGGGGCCCTTTTGATCCCCTTTGTCCTGATATGGGTGGTGGTACCGATACTGATCGTGGGGTTGACCTCGTTCATCCGGGGGGAAGAGGAACGCTTAACCAGCCTGGGCACGCTCGTCAGCCTGGCTTTGTCCTTGATCGCTTTCTGGGCGGGTAAACTGGTCGTGCTGCCGGATTTGTGGGATTATGTCCCCTTTTCCGCCTGGCTGCCTGTGATACCCTCCTGGTTGAGTCTTCCTATGCAATTGGGCGTGCCGCTGTTAATAGCCGGGCTGGCTCTGATCGTTGCCTGGAAATATACGTACGGCCGTCAAAGACCCTCGCCGCTCTTTTTTGTGATAATTTATGCCGCCGTTGATGGGATCCTCACTGTAGCGGTGTATGGCGGCATTGTCTACGGCGCTTTCTGAGTTGAGGAGACGATGAACCGTTTTACATCGGTGTTGACTATAGCTGTGCTGATATTGATATCTGTGGCGACAGCCTGTGACACAAGCAAGCCGGGCGTGACCTCTATTTCATCGGCTCCATCGGCCGAGGTTCCCGAGGCAACGGCCACCGCTCCCCTGGTAGAAACCGCGACGGCCACCGCCCTGACCGAGTCAACGGCGACGCCGGCGGGTGATGCGCCCAGTGGGCCGCGAGCGACCGCCCTGGCGCTCGCCAGCGCCGTCACGCTTGTCCCCGCGCAAAGAGAGGAACCGGAGACGGACAACAGCTACCAGGCCATCTTTGAACGAGCCTGGCAGATCGTGCGGGACAATTACGTGCGCGACAACTTTAACGGCGTGGATTGGGAGGGGATTGGCGAGGCCTACCGGCCGAAAGTGGAAGCGGTCAGTAGCCAGGGCGAATTGTGGAACTTGTTGGATGCATTGATCGACGAACTGAACGACGATCATAGCCGGTTCGTGCGCCCGGACCAGTTCGCGGCCGAGTTTGACCTCCCGGCGCCAGATGAATTGGCCTTCCGGCCATGGCCGGGGTTGACCGTCTGGCCGGCGCGGGAGGATGAGCAACTCCTGGTGTGGTACGTGTGTGAATTTGGGCCGGCGGCCAGCGCGGGATTGCGTCGGGGTGACGTCGTTTTGGCCGTCAATGGCGAGTCAGCCCAGTCCCTGCAAACAGAGGAGGGCGGCTTTGACATGACCGCCATCCGGTCGGCCTTGTATGGTGAGGAGGACTCGGTCACCCTCACGGTGCAGCGCGGCCCCGAGCGCGATCCAGAGGAGGTTGAGCTGCGCTTTGGCGCGGCGGCTGGTTGTGATGGGTGGCAGTACGGGCTGTTGAGCTCAAGCCCGCGCATCGGTTACGTGCGCGTCCCCGATTTCGGCGGCGATGCCGACGTCAACATCCTGGACACCATCGAGATGATGGAAGAGGAGGGGCCCTTGGAGGGGCTGGTCGTGGACGTGCGGCATAACCCCGGTGGAAACGCGGATCGTTCGATCGCCATCTTTACCAAGGGGATATTTGGCCAGGTCGGACCGCTGCGGGAGAACGCTACCCAGACCATCTATCGCGTCCGGGGGCCGGTGCGTTGGAACGAGACGACGCCGGTCGCCGTGCTCACTGACGGCAGTAGCCACAGCGCGGCCGAGTATTTCGCCACCGCTATGCAGCAAGCGGGCCGTGCTGTCCTGGTGGGCATGCCCACGGCCGGCAATACGGAGGGCATCACAGGGTTCAGCCTGGCTGACGGTTCCTTGATCCGGTTGGCGGTGTCCACACTCCAGTTGCCGGATGGCAGCACCCTGGAAGGCACGGGTGTCGTGCCCGACATTCAGGTGCCCTTGGGCGCCTGGGGGTTGCGCCAGGAACCGGACGTGCAGTTGAGGGCGGCGTACGAGGCGCTGGTGGGCGAATAGCCAAGGCTGAGCAGCTACCTCTGGTGTCGATTCCTCCTGAATCACCGGGAAAGGAATGTGCGATGTATCGTCCTGTTCGTTTGATGATGACGTGTGTGTTGTTTTTCCTGGCGACGGCCTGTACGAGCGCAGAGCCAGACGCGACCCTTACGCCCACGGCGGAGAGCCCCAAGGCAACGGCTACCGCCACCGCACCAGAAGTCGCGACGGCCACGGCTGCGCCGGTCATCACGCCGTCACCGGTGCCCCGGCCCACTGAGACGGCCACGCCCGTCGCTCAAGATCCCCTGGCGCGCTATGCGCCCGCTATGCGTCCGGCCTTTGTAGATGACTTGAGGGTCCTCAGCCCGATACCTCAGTACCGGATTGAGATCACGGTGGACCCCGAACAGGCTTTGGTGAGTGGTCGGGAGACGATCTATTACGTGAACACCGCCCCGGTTGCCCAGGACGTGGTTTACTTGCGGCTTTTCGCCAATTTGCCCGGCTACGGGGGGAAAATGACCGTCAGCAACTTGCACGTTGGCGGCGAGGCTGTGCCGGGCAGCCTGGAAACCGAGGGTACGGCGCTGCGCGTGCCGTTGGGCGCTGCGCTATTGCCGGGAGAGGAAACCGTGATTGAACTGGATTTCGACGTCACGGTGCCACGCACGGCCGGGGAGGGATACGGGCAGTTTATCTATGAACAAGATGTGATGGCGTTGGCCAACTTTTTCCCGCTCATCCCCGCTTATGATGAGGAGAACTGCGCGCGCTTTGGCAATTGCGTCGCCGGGTGGAACGTCGAGTACTCGGTCCCTTATGGCGACGCAGTGTTCAGCGAGGTGGCCTTGTTTGAGTTGCTGGTCACGGCTCCGGCTGGGTGGACCGTCGTCGCCAGCGGGTCGACGATAGGGCAGGAAGCCGGCCCCCAGGATAGCGTCACCTGGCACATCGTCAGCGGTCCTATGCGGGAACTGAACCTGGTCCTCAGCCCGTGGTTTGAGGTTGCCACGCAGCAGGTCGAGGACATCGTGGTCAACTCGTACTATTTACCGGGGGACGCGGTTGGTGGCCAGCAGGTATTGCGTTGGACCGTGGACTCGCTGACCTTTTTCAGCGAACAGTTTGGACCGTACCCCTTTGCAGAATTTGACGTCGCTGCCACGCCGACCGTTGCTGGCGGTATCGAGTATCCGGGCCTGATCGTGTTGCCCATCGGCAGCTATGACCAGCGCGGAGGGTTCTTTCAATGGGCCACGGTGCACGAGGTAGGGCATCAATGGTGGTACAGTATGGTGGGGAGCGACCAACAGGATGAGCCGTGGTTGGATGAGGCGCTCGTCCAATACAGCACCGCGCTGTACTATGAGTTCGAAGAAGGGTGGGACACGGTCGTTGACGAGGTTTTTGACCTCTGGTATGAACGCGTGGCCGGGACTGATGAAGATGATCTCATCTCTCTTCCAGTAGCGGCTTACACAGATTCCAATTATGGCGCTGTCGTTTATGGCAAGGGCCCCCTATTTTTCCACGCGCTGCGGCAAGAGGTAGGGGACGAGGACTTTAGCGCTATCCTGCGAGCATATTTTGATAGCTATCGCTACCAAACAGCCAGTGGGCCAGATTTGCTGGACCTGGCAGAAGCAATCTCTGGGCGGGATTTGTCCGAGTTGTATCAAGAGTGGCTAGGCGACGGGTATGGCGATGGGTAGCGGCGGCGCTTATAGTAGCTTTTTCCCCTCGGCCTTTATGCGTTTCCAGGCATCCTGCATACGGGCCAGTTCCTCTGGGTTGGTCTTTTCCTCGCCGTAGCGGACGCGCACATAGGCTTCGGTGATGGCCCTGATATCGGTCTCGCGCGTCGGCAACGCTTCTTCGGCGACGGGCTCGTATTCGTAGGGCGTCTGTTCGGGCTGGCGCGGTCGGTCGGCAGCCGCCAGCATAGCCAGCAGGTTGGCATAGATGGCGCGCACAGAGTCGCTGCCCAAGCGGGTGAATATCCGGCGCAGGTCAGCGGCTTGCTGTAAGCGCCGCCAGCGGTCCTGCAAAAACTCTGCCAGGTCTTGGGCTAGCGTTCCCTCAGGCGTAACCTTCTCTCGCGTCCCTCCGGGAGTGGCATATTGATACATCCGCCAGCGGCGGAAGGAACGTACCACCAACCACACTACAACAAGCATCAGTAAAACAAAAAAGATGACCTTCAGCGCCTCAAAGAGTTCTGGGCCAAACAAGGGAGTGGCGGTCAATTCCTCCTGCTCAGAGGACTCGATGGACTGGCGTAATTCCTGCAGGCTCTGTTCGACGTCCTCCGCTGATACGCCGGCAAAAAAGTTTTGGAGCAGCGGCGCGATGAGTCTGAACAACTGCATCAGCAGGGCGGTCGCTATCACGACAACGGCGTAGACGATGCCCCGAAAAAGCGAGCTCAGCGGTTCCAGTAACCGGCGCACTGTCTCGACGGAGAACACGTGCGTCACCAGCAAGGTGACCGCCCCAGCCACCAGGAGGGTCACCAACAGAGTGACGACCCACTTGAGGTTTAGAGGCGCAGCACCGCTGGGTTCGTTTCGAGCGACCTCTTCGATACGGGTCAGGGCTACAGCTAGCAACCCCAGTCCGAAATAGGCGAGCACTATTTCGCTCACCGGGGCGGGGAACTGCAATGTGGCCAGCACCAGGCCGACCACAATCAGCACCCCTATCTGGAACTGGCGGATGATGGCGCGCGTGTCCCCGGCGCGCGCCGGAATTCGCAGCGCCCGAAACCAGATTAGGAAACCCGTCAGCAGCGTCAGCACTTCTACGGCGGTGGATGGGTCGGAGGGGTCACGCAATAGCTGAAGTGGCCCGCCTAGATTGACCTGCAGCAACAACATCGAGGTCAAAAGCGCCAGCCCCCCAATGATCCACGCTCCGCGTCGCAATCCCAGGCGTCCCAGTGTGCGAGCCGTGATGAGCGCCACGACGTACAGACCGATAACGCTCCACCACGCAAGCCCCGGGATATCGGCCCCTAGCCCGGTCAGGAGCACTCGCGACCACCCGACCAGCCAGCAAGTCTCCATACCTGCAATGATCAGGAACAGCCCCTCGCGCCGCCAGTTTACGATGCCCATAACCTACTCGCTCCTTCCCGGCGGAGCCCATGGACTGTCTGATTTACGATCGGCCGATTTTTCCGGTCTTGGCTGCCGCCGTGCGTCTCCCTGAAGCTCCTCGTCGGCGGCTGCAGCTTTGCGCCATACCCCGGCAAAGTCCGCCTCGGCCAGTGGGATGCGATGAGTGATGATGCCTGACAAATCGTCGGCTTGAAAGTTGGGATCCATAGAGACCAGCACCAGGCGCCGTCCGGCATCGCGCAGGCGCAGCATCTCCGCTAAAAGGCCGTCGGTCACTATCGTGGTGACGACGATCAGTGTGGCGCCCAGCGCCAAGCGGGGACTCTCGGCGACGAGTAGCTTCTCGATGTCGGTCGTCGCGAAACCGGTGACCGCGGCCAGAGCCTCGAGCAC